>Ga0366819_10125_pt1 | contig 43235 bp, 30 predicted proteins | sample TotcelFGM3001N15_FD_207091 | JGI IMG/M metagenome (GOLD analysis project Ga0366819, IMG submission 207091) | Enriched cells from coal bed in the Powder River Basin, Montana, United States - Total cells FGM rep3 HSBNCT.FGM.300.1.N15 ... | reverse complement strand
CAAAGCCGGCGATACGCTGGGCGGCGTGGTCGAGGTTCGCGTCGAGGGCTTGCCGTTCGGCCTCGGTACGCACGCGCAATGGGATCGAAAGCTGGACGGCCGCTTGGCACAGGCCGTGATGGCGGTTCAGGCGATCAAGGGCGTCGAGATCGGTCTGGGCTTCGAGGCGGCGCGACGGCCTGGTTCTCAGGTTCACGATCCTATTCATTACGATCCATCGCAAGCGGACGGGCCGACGTTGGGCTATGTACGACCGACCAACAACGCGGGCGGCTTGGAAGCCGGCATGACCAACGGCCAGCCGCTGGTCGTGCGGGCGGCCAAGAAGCCGATCAGCACGTTGGCCAAACCGCTGGATTCGGTCAACTTGAAGACGAAACAAGCGGAAGCGGCCGCCTACGAACGCAGCGACGTCTGCGCCGTTCCGGCCGCGAGTGTGATTGTGGAAAACGTGGTCGGCTTTGAAGTCGCGCGAGCCCTGGTGGAAAAGTTCGGCAACGACAGCTTGCAAGAGATGAAAGCACGCTGGGATTTATTCCACACAATGGCTCGCCGGCGGTAAAGGTTTTTGAGATGCGGCCACGAGCCGCGCTAGGAACGAACAGGGATGTTCGTGATGCACGATCGCACGCGACGACTGCTGTGCAGATTGGGATTCCTGCTGTTCTGCGTCGCTCCGACGCTGACGGTCGTGGTCTGCATCAGCGTCGTTCGCTCGCCCGCCTATGTCGCCGCGCACCGGGCCGCTTGCGAGCGCCGCTTGTCCGATGCCTTGGGCCTGGACGTGTCCATCGGCAATGTGCGTGAGCTACTGCAAGGCGTTACCCAGCTCGAGCAGGTCGTGCTCGCCGAGCCGGAAACGGGCGCGGTCATCGGCCATATCCGCCATTTGGAGTTCGGCCGCCAAGACGGTCAGCTGGTCGTCCTGGCCTCGCAGCCGGAGATCGAAGGCGAGCACATCTGGCGGTTATGGGAATCGCTCCACGAGCGCATGTTGCGAACCCGCTCGGCCGACGCGCTGGAGGCCTTGTTCTACGCCGGCGAAATCACGATTCGGCAAGCGGGCGGGCAAAATGCGTCGACGCTGACGGACGTCCGCAGCGTGCTGCGGACGACCGAGACGGGACCTCAGGCGACGATCGAGTTTCGCGACGCGGCGTTGCAGATGTCCGAGCCGGCCCAACTGCGAATTACGCGAAATCGCCAAGTGCAACCGCCGGCGACGCGGTGGGAATTGAATACCCGTTCGACCGCCCTGCCCTGCACGCTGCTGGCCGATTATCTCGACATCCTCCGCACCGTGGGGGACCGAGCGACGTTCCAGGGGACGATCGAGGCCATGCCAGCCGCTGCCGGGTGGGAAGGGGAAATCGCCGGACGTTTCCTCGACGTCGATCTGGACCGGCTGACCGAACGGCGACCGCACAAGCTGAGCGGCTTTGCGGAGGTCGTGCTTCGCCGCGCCCGATTTCGCGCCGGCCGCTTGAGCGATGCGGCAGGCGACGTGACGTGCCACGGGGGGGTCGTCACGCGCTCGCTGCTGTACCAGGCTGACAAGTCGCTGGGCTTGATCGCCGATGCCCGTTTGCTGACGCCGCAAGCCAACATGCTGGTCGTCTTTCAGCAATTAAAGCTGGGTTTTACGCTGGATCAAAGCGGCATTCGGATTGCGGGCCAATGCCTTCCGCACGGGTCCGGGATCGTCATGACGGACGACGGTGGTCCGCTGTTGAGCAGCCAGGCGCGCGAGGCGGTCCAGGTCAGCGCTCTGGTGCGCACCCTGGCGCCCGACAGCGGCGAGCACGTACCGGCCAATTTCGAAGCGTCTCAGCTGTTGCACATCCTGCCGATCCCCGCCGAGAACGATCGTCCGCGTTCCGACATGGCCCGGCCCCTGTACCCGCGTCTGAGACTGCAATGAACTCCGCCGGATGGTACTCCGCCGAGCCGCTCCCAATGCCGCTTATTTTGTAGCGGCACGGCGCGAGCCGTCTGGTATTACAGTCGGAAAACCGGGCGGCTCGCGCCGCTCCGCTAACGCCACCCCCTCCAATGGCCAAAAAGTAAGCGGCACTGGGCCGCTCGGCCGAGCTTGAACTCAGACCCGCCGGCCGAGGCGTTCGGCTAGGCGGCGCAGAGTCTGACTGGCGTCGTCACGCTGCAGTTGGACATGGAGTAGGCTGGGACCACTTCGATCGATCCAAGCCGAATTCAGGGCGGCGTCGAATTCGCCTTCGGTCCGCACCAGGTATCCGCGGCCGCCGCCCAGCACCTCCGGCAAGCGATGGTAGTTCCAGCCGTGGATGTCGTTGAACTGCCAGTTACCCGGGTGCAAGAACCGCTCCGTCCCGTAGCCGCCGTTGTCCAGGATGATGACTGTGGGGGCGTATCCGTAACGAATCAGCGTCGACAACTCCATCCCGGTCATCTGAAAGGCGCCGTCTCCGCAGATCGCGACCACCCGGCAGTCGGGCCGGGCCACATGAGCGCCAAGTGCCGCCGGGATGGAGAACCCCATCGACGTGTAGTACGCCGGACTGAGAAACTCGGTTCGCTCCCGGGTGATCAGTTCGGTCGCAGCAAACAGGGCGTCGCCAATGTCGGCGATCACAATCGTATCCCGATCCAGCTGCTCGTTCAAACGTGCGATCAGCCGGCTGATCGTGATCGTCGCCTCCGCTTGCAGCTTGAACTCCGGCCAGCCGCGAGGCGGGTGATCCGCGGACGGCGAAGATCGCGCACAGCGGCCTGAGAGTCCGCTGATAAAGTCGCCCAGCAAGACGTTTCGGTAGTGATGATAATGAATCCGCAGATCCTCGCTCGTCGCGTAAATGCAGCGTCCCGGATCCAGCTTGGCCGTGTAGATGCCCAGGTTCAGGTCCGTCATGAAGGTGCCTAGCAGGATCAGGCAATCGCTTTGTTCGACCTGCCGAGTGACCTCTTCGTGTCCGATGGCGCCCTCGTACAAACCGATGTACAGAGGATGCGTCTCACGGATCACGCTCTTGCCCAGAATCGTGGCGGCGATCGGCATCCCCGTCTTTTCCGCCAGCGCCAACACCAGATCCTGCAGGCCGAAGCGATGGATTTCGACACCCGCCAGAATCATCGGCCGTTGGGCCGCGGAGATCAAAGCGAACGATTCTTCCACGGCCTCGGCCAGGGCTTGCGGATCGCTCCGCGGCTGGAAGCTGCGGACAGCCTGCGTGGCCGTCGCCTCGACGTGGACCATATCGCGAGGCAGTTCGATATAGACGGGGCGCTTGTATCGCTGAGCGGCAGCCAGCACGCGATCGATCTCGCGCATGGCTGTCGAGGGATCGGACAGGTCCGCGCCGGCCACGCACAGTTTCTGGAACACCTCGAACTGCGTGCAAAAATCCCGCACCTTGTGGTGTAGCAACGGATTGTTGACCCGTTCCGAAAGCCCGGGCGAGCCGGAGATCACGACGACCGGCGACTTTTCGGCATAGGCCCCCGCTACCGAATTACATACGCTCAGACCGCCCACACAGTACGTGATACAGACGACGCCCAGGCCCCGGATCCGCGCGTACGCGTCCGCCGCAAAGCCGGCGCTGTCTTCGCGCGTACAACCGATCACGTTGATCGGACTGCGGTCCAACAAGCCGTAGAACGACAACACATAGTCGCCCGGGACGCCGAATACATCCCGCACGCCCAAATCCTGCAGCCGCTGAATCAGATAACCGCCAATGGTATCCGGGCCCGTTTCCCGCGGATGCTGCCCGCCGCTCGCTGGGACCGTCGCTGTCGATGCATGGCTCGCCGTTGTCATGATCGTCTCCTGTGTCCTCGCCGAATGACGTCCCCGCCGAATCACGATCGCAACCGTATCATAAGGGCTCGTCGAATTCCAACTTGATCACCATCACAGTATTGGCGTTTTCGTTCGCGGGCAGTTGGCGGAGCCGCAAATAGCGGCCTTGCTCGCCATGCTCGCTGGGCACAAGGTCGATCGCGCAATCGACGTTCTGTCCCGTGTTCAGCAGGGTGGCCTTGCGAGGCAGAATCGTTAGCGGTTTGAGTTTGACCACGTTTCCGACGGGATCGGTGATCAGATGCACGTACAGATCGTTGCCTCGGCGCGTAAGCAGCACGTTGCGATTGGAGGTCAAGTGAGAGGCAGGAACCGTCCCTTCCAAGGACTCCTTTACCGCTTGATACCAGCGGCCGATTCGTTCCAGAACCGCCACCGATTCGGCCGGGAACGTGCCGTCGCCTCGGGGCCCGACGTTCAACAGGTAATTGGCGTCGCGCGCCAGGTAGCGAGCGATGCTGCGGATCAGATGGCGATCGGTGTAGTAATCTTCGTCCACGCGGTAACCCCAGCTTTCCATGCCCACCGATTGGCACGCCTCGGTGCGTTTTTGAAAGCTGAGCAGGGCGCCGCCCTCGGGCGTATAGTCGCGCTCGGGCGTCCCGAAGTCGCCTTCGTCATAGCCGCGGTCGTTGATGACCGCTTGGGGCTGCAGAGAGCGAATCATGTCGTTGATCGAACGGTCTACGTGCTGATCCACGTTCATGTCCCACCAGAAGCCGTGGATCTGGCCGTAATTGGTACACAGTTCGCGAACCTGGGCTTTGAGGAACTCGATGTACTTCAGCAGATCCGGCTGGTCGCCGGCCTGCGGCGGCAGTTCGTGATGGCGGCCTTGGTTCGGATAGTTCGGATGGTGCCAATCCGCGATCGAGTAGTACAAGCACAACGGAAAATTCCGGCGGTGGCAGGCGTCGGCCAGCAGCTTGAGCGCATCCCGGCCGTAAGGCGTGTTGACCGTATGGTACGAGGTATGCTTCGACTCGAACAGGCAGAATCCGTCGTGGTGCTTGGTGGTGACGCAGATATATTTCATTCCCACCCGCTCGGCAAGATCCAGCCATTGGTCCGGATCGAACCGGATCGGATTCCACCGCTGGGCGAGTTGGACATACTCGCTGCGCGGAATGCGGCGCCGCCATTGGTCTTGCTCGTGCCAGCCGTCGATCGAGTACAAGCCCCAATGGATAAACAGCCCGAAGCGGCGCTCGAACCACCAGTCGCGGGCGTCGCCGAAACGAGGCGCCAACCGAGGCTCGACCGGGGATTGCGGCTTTTCGCCGGCGGCGCGGACGAGATGCGGCGAATTGGCCAAAGCGGAAGCGGCCGCCAGGCCCGTGGTGGTCTGCAAGAAATCTCGGCGATGCATGGCGGATCCTTGAAAAGTGGAAAGTTATCGTCCGTCGCGCTGCAGTTTTGCCAGCGCGGCGAACGCGCCGCTGTGCGCCAATCCATCATAGGCGCGGACGTAGGCTTCGTACAGTTCACCGTACAGACGATGGCGGCCGGGATCGGGATCCAGTTGGCCCCGCGGCCGGACCATCGCCGCGACGCCTTCGGCGATCGAGCCGAAGACGCCGGCTCCGACGCCGCCCAGCAGGGCGCCGCCCAGTCCGGTCGAGTCGTCGCACTGCAGCGTCTCCACCGGGCGGCCGTACACATCGGCTTGGATCTGGCACCACAGCGGCGAACGCGCCGCGCCGCCGCCGATCCGTAGCACGTCCACCGACATGCCGCCACGAAACCACCGTTCCATGATGTCGCGGATTTCCAAGGCGACCCCTTCCATGACGGCGCGCGTCAGCTCGGCGCGGCCGTGGGCAAAGGACAAGCCCAGAAAAGCGCCGCGGGCGTCCGCATTCCAGTGCGGCGTCGCGGCCGTGGCCAGATAGGGCAGGTACAGCAAGCCGCGGCTACCCGCCGCAGCACTGGCCGCCAAGACGTCGAATGCTTCGTATGCTGAAGGGCCGCCCGCCGCCTCGCGTTCCCGCTCCAGCGTGCCCACGGTGTCGCGGTACCAACGGAGCGAACTGGCAGCCGCGTTGGACAGACCCTCGACCTGCCAGCATCCCGGCACCGCGTGGTTGGTGACCATCATGCCGTCGAACCCGGCCACGGGAGTTTCGGCACATAAGATCGCCAAGCCGGCGGTGCCCAGCGTGACCGTCCCCATCCCTGCATGAATGGCGCCCATGCCGACGACGCTGCAGTTCTGGTCGCCGGCGCCGACGCACAGCGGTGTGCCGATCGCGAAGCCCGTCTGTTGGGCGACGGCAGGTCCGATTCGTCCGACTTGCGTCCCCGCAGGCGTCGGTTTTCCGAACTGGGCGGCGGACAGGCCCAAGCGGTCCAGCAGCGGCGTGTTCCAGGTCAAACGAGTCACGTCCCACGTGCCGTAGAACGCCATGCAGCAGATGTCCGTGAAGTAATCGTCGGCGCCAAAGGCGCGCAGGACCAGATCCTGGTTCTGCACGAATCGGTGGACGCGGGCGTACAACGCCGGCTCGAACTCGCGCATCCACAGCAGCTTGGTCAAGATCCAGGTGGTGCCCAGCGGCAAACCGCTGGTCCGCTGGAATTCGGCCGCGTCGATCCAACCGCGAAGTTGCTCGACCTGCGCCGCCGTGCGGGCGTCCTGCCACGAGATCAGCCACCGCACGGGCGTCCCGTCGGCGGCGACCGGACAGGTCACCGACCGCTGGGCCGAAAAGCCGATGGCGGCGATTTCGCTCGGGTCGACGGCGGCGCGATCCAGCGCCGCCCGGCATGCTTCCATCGTCTTGGCGATCAGCAGTTGCGGATCCTGTTCGACCCACCCCGGCTGTGGGTAATGGGCGCCGTACTCGCAACCCGCGCCGGCGATCCGCGTCCCCGCCAAGTCGAACAGCGAGCAACGGGCACCCGAGGTCCCGATGTCAACTCCGGCCAGATAGCATCCCATGAATGAACCCGTCCTCAGTCTTTCCCGAAGATCGCTTCGAATTCCGGCACGCTCAAGCCGCGTTCGCCGAGTTGCCGCACCTGTTTCGCGCCCTTCTTGTGGTCCGCGTGATAATCCGAACCGCCGCTTAAAAATCGCAGCCGATGGGCGTAATCGCGGCGGACTTCACCTTCGATCTCCTCCGGCGTCAGCGATCCCTTGTAGGTCGTCTTGTCGTAGGAATAGCGGACTTCGATCCCGTCCAAGCCGCCGTCGATCAGCTGGTCGATGTACTCGGCTCGGCTGCGCATCGGCTCACCTGGAACCTGAATTTCGGCGTCGATCAAGTAGGGGTGGGCGAGGATCGCCACGCCGCCACAGCGGTGAATCAGCTCGATGGCCTGACGGGGATCGATCTTTCGCCGCGAGACGTTCAGTTCCGGGTTATCGCGCACCAGCAACTTGGCTTCGCTCCACGTCGCGGTATGGCCGCGAGCGGCCATCGCCTCGAAGACGTGCTTCCGCTGTACTTCCTCCGGCTTCCGCCGGCTGGGCGTGCCGTCGGGCCGCGTGATTTGGAGAATGTCCGCCTCCCAGTCCATCGGCATTCCGAGCGCCGTCAGCCGCCGGCACAGCTCCTCATACGCCTCGCTCTTGCTCCGTTTGGCCGCCGCCACCTCGGCCAGCAGATTCGGATGCTCCCAATCGCACCGATAGCCGCAGATATGGACGTCGTCGACGTGGGTATCGCAGGAAAACTCGTAACCCAGGATCAGCCGCACGCCGCGCGCCGCGGCATACGCGACGCTGGCAACCGGCTCGCCGCCGCCAAGCGGTTCCAGTTGCAGCGGCGGCGGGATGTCGTGATCCGTGATCGCCACCGCGTGCAGGGCGCACCGCACGGCATTTTCGATCAATTCCTGCGGCGTGTCATTTCCGTCCGACCGAACGGTATGACAGTGCAGATCACAGGGATAGCGTCCCTCGGCGCTGATGGACATGGTATGCGTCCTCCCGATGCGAATCATGAGACGCAATATGATGTCACGAAAAGAGCGAAAATGCAACGCGAGTGTTCGACCGAACGCGACGGCCCGACAGTTTGCGTTATAATAGCCGCATTCATCCACGTGCAGGAGCAGATCATGAAGCGTCGCGATTTATTGAAAGCCGCCTCGGCCACCGCCGGGGCATTTGCCGTTAGCCCGCTGGCTGCGCGGGCGGCGGCCGTTTCCGCTCGGGAGACACGCGAAGCCGATGTCGTAGTGGTCGGAGGCGGCCCCGCCGGCACCGTGGCCGCACTGCAAGCGGCCCGCGCCGGTGCAAAAACCACCCTGATCGAAATGGGCAGCCAGTTAGGCGGAACGACCACCACCGGCGGCGTCACCTTTCCTGGCCTGTTTCACGCTTGGGGCCGGCAGGTAATCGCCGGGATCGGTTGGGAGTTGGTGCAAGCGGCGGTCGAGTTGGACGGCGGCGTCCTGCCGGATTTCACGAAGGTGCCCGCGCGGCACTGGCAGCACCAAGTGCGGATCAATGGCCCGCTGTACGCCGCCCTGGTCGAAGAGGCATGTTTGGAGGCGGGCGTAACGCTGGCATACTACCAATTTCCGCTATCCGTCGTCGCCACCGGCGAAGGATGGCTGCTGGAGGTCGTCGGCAAGGGCCTGCGACACCACATCGCCTGCCGTCAATTGATCGACTGTACAGGCGGAGCCGACGTCGTCGGCTTGGCAGGGTTGGAACGGCTGCGCGAAGACGTCACGCAACCGGGCACGCTGATCTTCAAGCTGGGAGGCTATGACGTTGCCCAACTGGACGCGGAGGAAATTCAACGGCGATATCTAAAAGCCCTGGCCGACGGTGAATTGGAAGCAGGTGACTACGCCAGTGCGCGAGGCCGGTTTGTCAGCTTTTTGGCTGGCGGCGGTGACAACGCGCAACACGTCTTTGCTGCGGACTCGTCGACGGCGGACACCCAGACGCAAGCGAACATCGCGGGCCGCCGCTCCTTGCTCCGCCTGATTCGCTTTGTTCGCACGCTGCCCGGTTGCGAGCGCGCCCAGGTTCAACGGATGATGCAAGAAACCGCCGTTCGTGAAACCTATCGCATCGCCGGCCAAACGCTGATCACGTGCGACGATTACACCTCTGGCCGGCGATTCGACGATGCCGTGTGCTATGCGTTCTATCCCGTGGATCTCCACGATCGGCACGGAGTGGTTCCCAAGCCGCTGGCACCCGGCACGGTCCCTACCGTTCCGCTGGGCGCCCTGGTGCCCAAAGGCAGCCGCAATCTGCTGGTGGCCGGGAGATGCGTGTCCAGCGATCGGCTGGCGAACTCGGCATTGCGCGTGCAAGCTTCGTGCATGGCGATGGGCCAATCTGCTGGGGCCGCCGCCGCTTTGGCAGCGCGCGCCGGTGTGACCCCCACGGCCGTTGCGCTCGCCGAAATTCGTGCATTGCTGCGGGAGCATGCCGCCGTCGTACCGGAGTAATTCAGGCATGCGGCACGTCTGGTTTGTGCCGGGACGGCTCGAGTTGGCAGAAGTCAAATAGAGGATTGCAGCATGTCGCAGATTCCAAAGATCGCCGTTTTTTTCGCTGCCCAAACAGCGGCGAACTGGGGGCATGCCGGCTGGGGCCGCGTGCGATCCGCCTGCCACAACTGGTGGCCCAACGCCGTTCGTGCGGCAGGGCGAACGGCGGTGGCGTTCCTGCTCGCGTTGGCCGTTTCAAGCGGGGTGTTCGCTGCGGCCGAGCCGCAGGCATCGGGAACGGTTTCCAGCAAAGTTTGGCGTTATGCCCAGCGGTGGGTCGCGCGGCACGATACCGACGGAGATGACCGGCTGAACGAATCCGAATGGCGGATCGTGGACGGTGACATCGCAGCGGCGGATGCCAACCGAGACACCATCCTAACCGTCGACGAATTGGCTCAGCATATCGCCGATTTTGGTGCGCATCGCAAAATCCGCTTGATGCCTGCCGGCGCCGGCGGCGTCGTACCGCTGCCATCGCTGCTCCCACCATCATTCGCGGGCGCGGCGCGTCAAGCGGTAACGGAAGGCGCGAACGCTGCCGAGTTGGCGGATGAAACAGAGGAAGCGGACGATTTGGGGGAAGACAAGACGCCGGACCGTTCCGGCCAGCGCAAATACTTTGTTCCTTCGTCGCGGCTGCCGCCCGGATTGCCGGATTGGTTCCCAAAGGCCGACCGCGACGGCGATGGGCAACTGACCTTTGCCGAATATGCCGAACTCGGCTCGTCCTCGGCGGACAAGGAATTTGCGCGATACGATCGCAATCAAGACGGACTGATTACGCCCAGCGAGGTGCTGGGCAGCGGCGGCAGTCGAGTTCAACGGCCTGCGAGGCCCGATCCGGCTGCCAAGGCGAAATCTTCCGACGAGGTCAGTCCTTCAGAAACTTCTCGCTGAGGATCGCCGCGATGTGTTCGTTGTATCCTCCGGAGGTCGTTCGGGGAGCGATCCAGTTCGCGTAATCAAAGTCGGGATACCGCAACGGGATCTGCGGCCGGCGGTGGTAATTGAAAAAGTCGCGAACTCTGACGGCTGATTCCTCATCGTCGTACTCCCCCAAGTCGACATCCGCTTGAATCCGTCCGGGATACCGTTTGGCCGAGGCGAGCGGAGGCGCCGGGATGTCGGTCAGCGTTTGCTCCATGCCGCACCCAAAGCACAAACGGAACTGGCGCGGGTCCAATGCCGCATGCAGTTGGGGCCCGCCGCCATAATCGGTGACCCCGACGTTCTTGGATGCGGCAATCACGCGGCCAGGCATGTCCAACGAAAGCTGGACCTCCGCGTCGGGATTAAAATGATTCAGAAGTTCGATTAATGTTCTAACTTGCATAATTCCCCTCTGTCAATTCATTGTACGCTCTGCGATGCGGTCCGGGGAGGGCTCGCCCAATCCATGCCAGGTTGCATCTTAGCGGTTTTGCTAGGCTTGCGGCTTTCTTCTGCCGATCTAACTCTAGGAGTCGCTCTCGCTCGCCAGAGTTTCATTCCGCCTTGTGACCGCCTGTCCGCCAACCTACACGGATTCAGCGATGCAAATAAACACGACTCGTTTTGGCACGGTGGAAATTCAGCCGGAAGATGTGTTGCTATTCTCCCGAGGGCTGATAGGTTTCGAGTCGCACCGCCATTGGGTATTGCTGGCCGATGCGCGTAATTCCGGAGTGGCATGGTTGCAGTGCCTGACCGATCCCGCGGTCGCCCTGCCGATGGTCAGTCCTCGGCGTTATGTTCCTGGTTATCGCGTGCTGATCCAGCGCGATCAGCTGACCCCGCTGGAGTTGGCCGTGCTGGATGAGGCCTTTGTGCTGGTGCCTCTGGGCCACAATGAGAAGGGCCTGACTTTGAACCTGCGCGCCCCCTTGATCGTGAATTTGAGTCGCCGGATCGGTCGGCAGGTTGTGACCGGCGACGAACAACCGCTACAACTCGCCCTCCCGAAAATCCCGTTGCCCTTGCGCAAGATCGCCTAACTCACCGGCAGACCGGGCAAATCCCCGGACAACGGCGAGCTGGAATTGATTGTTGTTCTAAGCGTCGCCGATACTTGCAGTGAGTCGGTGATCGGCGAACGAATCCAGGTGACTGGTACCACGTTCCGCCGGAAGGCACGGAAAAGCTTCTAGCATAGACATGAGGAGCCAACGATGTTGGTGTTGTCGAGACATCGTGACGAAAGCATCATCATTGGCGACGACGTGGTAGTCACGATCGTGGACATTCGCGGCGATAAGGTGCGGCTGGGGATCAAAGCGCCCCAAGACGTTTCCGTCCATCGCCAAGAGGTGTACGACGCGATCAAACGGGAGAACGAAAAGGCGGCGGCGCTGCAGCCCTCGGACACCCGTGAAATTGAACCCGTTCACGCACCGCGAACCCGCTGATGGCTGCCGCCCCGCGGCTGGTCCGCGGGGTTGCGGAGGCGTTTCCCGTCGCGATGATCGTTCTACCAATGGCGTTGCATCGGCGCAATGCCATTTTTTGTTTGTTGGAATCGGTTTCTGCTGCCCGCCGCAGGTCAGTCCACCGGACCTGGCCGGATGATGGTCGGCGCCGTCTTGACGCGCGGACGAATCGACAGCCAGTCGATGCCCTGGAATTCGGGATCCTCGATCTCCCGCACTTCTTCCGCGCCGCGATAGGGGGCCATCGTGTCGACCCACGCGATCAGCTTCTGCAGACTCACCGGATCGACTTTCACCTCGTGGTGCTTGCCGCTGGATGCGATTTCAATCAGCTTGCTGTGGTAGGACAAGGCGGTCATCGGCGGTGGCGTTCGATAGGCCAGCGGATCGCGCTGATCGTATCCTTCGACCTGCAGGATATTGGCGATTCCGAATCCCGGCGGCGGGGTTTCCGGTTTCTCGTAAGGCCGCCCCCAGGCCGGCCGGCCGGTCAGCAGCAGGTACGGCTCGGAGAAGATCAAAAAACCCAGCCGGTCGGTCAAGTCGAGCGTCTTGCGTCCCTCGCCCTCACCCTGGTGACACCTGCCGCAGTACTGGTCCAGCACCGGCTGGACGAAACGAGGAAAGCTGACCGAAGCCTCGCCCCACGGCGGCGGTTCGATGGTTCGGGGCGGTTGCCGCAGCGCTAAGCCGCCGGTCTCAAGTGCCGGTGTCCGGCTGTGCGATTCGTGACAGCCCAGGCAACCGCGCTGCTCGCCCGGCAGAACGCCCGTAAAGCTCCGCATCGTCTGCAATGCCCGGTGCTGATCGTCAAGCAGCTGGAAGTGCAGCGGCAAACCCGACGGGGCGGAGAACGCGACGGAACCATCAGACTCGATCGGAACCGTGCCGAATACCCGCTTCACTCCCTCGGATTGGACGGCTGAAACCACCGGACCGGTCGACAAGTACGGTCGTTTGTGCCAGTACGTATAAGTCTTGTGCTCGATATTCAACACCCGCAGGAATTTAGCTTTGCCCACCAGTTCCGGCGGCGCGCCGAAATAGACGTTGGTGCTGTAAATGACGCCCGGCGCAGGGCTGTCTCGTTGGTCTCGCGTTGGCCAGGCCACGCGGTCGGCGATCACCGGCGGGCGCGGACGCGACCGCAGCGGCTGGGCATAAAAAACGTTATGCGCGCCTTCGTAGATCAGTTCCCGGTTGCCGTCCGTGTCCATTAGGTACAACACGAACTTGCCGCCTCGGTTGGCGGAAACGAGAAAGTCCTGCTCGCTGAGCGGATAGGGCGAGTAGTACGCGGAGTACGCGCCGCTGGCGTGGTATCGTGGCGACTCGATCGGATCGACCGGCCCGTTGCCCGACTCGGGGTAAGCCAGATCGGCCGTGACTTTGGTCAGGCCTTGCGGAAAGTTGAATCCCTGATCGGGATCGAGGATGCCGACCGAGCCGGAAAACCAATTGTGATGCGCGCTGCCGGTGAACATCACCCGCCGGCTGCCCGGAATACTCCGGGCATCCTTCAGCAGATCCGGCCACACGCTCTGGTTGCCCCAGAACGTTTGCACTTGCGTGCCGTCGGGATTCACGGTCCACAGTCCTTGGGCTCGCCACAGCGGCTTGTCGGTGTACTCCCAGCGGGTATAAATCACCCGGCCGTCGTTCATAACCGACGGCAGGTAGTCGGGCTCATTGTTGCGCGAGACCAAGTAGATGTTCTTGCCGTCGGCTTCGCAACGAGCTAGGACAAAGGCGTTGGTCGGGGGCATGCAACGCACGTAGGTGTGCCCGCGGGTGGTCGAGAACAGGAGATGCCCGTCGGGCAAGTAGATGGGATCGAAGTCGTCGTAGATGCCGTCGGTCAGCTGGCGGAATCCGGAGCCGTCGGCCTGAATCTCGTACAGGTGAAACGCTTTTTCGTTGTGCGGCTTGAAGCTGACCAGCACCTTCGTGCCGTCGAATGACACGTCGGGCCGCCAGAACGAGCCGTGCAACGGCGGTTGCGGCATCAGTTGGGTCAACCGACCCGAGGGATCAAGCCCGTCGAGGACCAGCAGGCGGCCGCCCGGCACCGCCTGGTAGCCCAGACGATGCCGCGTCTCGTGCTGCCATTCCCGGCCCTGCGGATAGGGCTGGTCGATGAACAGGAGCTTGTCAAAGTCGATCGCCGGGTTGCGGAACATGATGCTTCGCTTCAGTTCGCGAACCTGGAAATACAATTCGCGGTCGCCGACAGCCAACTCGGCCGCCTTCTCGGCGAACTCGGCAAGCTTCGCCAGATCGTCGGCAAAGGAAACCGTCCCGGCCCCGCGCGTTTCGAGGCGTTCAGCCAGCTCGCGCGTCCAGCGGATTTCATCGCGAATGCGCTCGGGCGAAGGACTGCCGACCGAGACGGGCGTGGTCAGGTGCCACACGCGGCCGCCTTGAATCTGCATGGGCGCCGTGTTTTGACCGGCTTGGTGGAGCCAGTCGATTTCGAGCGACGCGCGAGCTTGTTCGGCGGTGGCGTCGCGTGTCTCCGGCGTGCGCGGCGTCACGTAGGGCGCCACGGGCTCGCTAATCCGCGGGCGAAAATCGATGCGCGGGCCGGCCTCGAGCATCAGTCGCACCCACTCGGGCGAGAATTGGGCCGCTTCGCCTTGGACTTTCAGCGCCTCGAAACGAGCCGCGACGGCATCGAGTTCCTTCCACTGCTGGATCTGCTCCGGCGTCTGCTTGGTCCACTGGCTTTCAGTCAATGGCTTGTACTCCAGCAGCAATTCGACCAGCCGCTGCGCCGCCGACAGTTGCATCTCGTTTCCCCGGGCGGCCAGAAAGTCGGCGATCGTCACTCCGGTGAAGTCGGTCAGTTGGCTGACGGCGGGCCCGAATTCCACCGTCAGGCGGGCGGCGAGCACCTGTGCCAAGCGATTGCCGGCCTCGATCCCGTGCTCCGCCAGGTTCCGCCGCACGGTGGCCAGTGTCTCCGCCAAGTCCGTTCCGCTCTGGTAAACCCGGGTCAAGTGTTTCGCGACCTGCTTGTCGGCCAGGCTGATCGCTTCGACGCCGTTCAGGTACAATCGCCCCACCTCGTCGGCCGATAGGGCTTCGGTGTAGATCCGCAGCTCGTCCATCATTCCCTGGAGGCATTCGCCGCCGTTGGTCGAGCCGATAAAGCCGGCCGCCGAGCCGCCGGCGGTGATGGTGCCGGCACGCTGGAGCGAACCGATCTCTTTGCCGTCCAGGTAAACTCGAAACGTTTTCCCGTCGAATGTGGCCGCGCAATGGTGCCAACCACCGTCGAGCAACCATTTCGGATCGATCGGTGCATCGCACTCGACATACCCGTTGACGTTCAGCCCCAGAGCCAGCACCTTGCCATCCTCCTGAAACGAGAACAGCACGCGGCGGTCGCCGTCCTCCTTGCGGAAGATCTCGTTGTACCGGTCGAACCGGCTGACCTGGACCCAGGCGGAAAATCCGATCCGCTGGACTTCCGAGAAATCCGGCACCCCGGCACCCGGGACGTCCAGCCGATGCTGACCAGTAAACCGCATCGCGCGGCTGAATACCCCGCCGGTGCGGCTCAGGCTACCGGACAAACCATCCACGGCGGCGGTGTGAGATCCGTTGCCACTGTGATCCAGACACGGCCCCCCCGCCTCGTCAAACGTCCAGTAGGCAAGGAGAGGTTTTTCGATCGCGACTGGCGCCGCCGGCGCGCTCGTCGTCGCGGGCTCTGCAGCCCGTGCGGGAATGCCGGCAACCAAGAGGATTCCAGTCACGACCCCGAGCGGCAGATACGTTTTCGCCTGATACATGATCAAAGCCTCCTTGTCCAACAGACGCGATGCGCAAGCTAATGCACCGTCCAGGCTAAAAATGCGGGCAGCCGAACTCGCCAGAGTTTGGAATTCGGAAGTCTTGCGACTTCCGCTACCCGAAGATTAAGCGTTGAAACGGCACTCGTCAGGATAGTTTAACGACTTGACCTAGGATTCATCGATTGAGATCGAAATCCAAATCCGACTTCTTCTCTGTGACATCGTGTTCCAGGGTAGTCGCCACGTTATAACGGGCGGGGATAACTTCCTCGGTAATTTCCATGGTCGGGCTGTCGGGCGTGTCGTAGGCCTTCTGCATCCGCCCGGTGCCCCGGACTGCGGAAATCAGGATTTTGGTCCGTCCCAACGGGACTTCGACCGCGTATTTGCCGCCTTGGATGACAGCTCCGGTCGTCGGCGACTGCCCATCCTCGGGGACGAAGCTGATGGTCCCGTTCTCGATCGATTCGCCGTCGATCTTGACCGTCCCGGCCAATCGAGCTGTTTTGAACGGCTTGTCGGCCCCCCCACAGCCGACGCCGGCGGAGCCGACGAAAAGCACCGTCACGGCGACGCTCGTTTTTCTCCACGTTTGCATACCTTGGTTCCTATCAATAGGCTCCTACCACCTCGCCGCCCTGCATCGTACCCAAGGCCCGCCAGGTCGCCAAGTCGATATTGCTGCTGACGAAACGAACGGCGCCGTCGGCCAGCATGGCATTCACGCCACCTGGGTGCAGGCTTCGCGCGGCCTGCATCCGTTGGGCTCCGCCGTTGTTCGCGCACGGAGCATGGGGAATCGATGTCGCGGTACAATTGGCCACGTTATCCGGGACCGTCGTATTCGGCGTATTGGTGGTCATGAATGCGAATCCGCAATAGGCGGTGTCATCGTTCATGAAATCGCCGCGGGCGTCATTGGAGGTCTCGGACAGCGGAACAGCCCCTTCCGACATCAACAGCGTGGTCGACGTGCCATCGACAAAGGCGTTAAGTCCGCAGGAAAACGGATTGGTGTTGGTGCCTCCGATGTATCCAAACGGGGCCATCGTTGTCGCTTGAGGGATGGTGATGCCGCCGCTGCCCCAGTTCAGCAGATAATGGCCCCGAGCCCGCCAGTAGGTATCCCCTTTCCAGATTCGAGCCCCGGGGTTACTCGGACAGTAGTACGAAGGCACCGTCTCCGCCACCACGCCATCCAACGTGTTCTGCACGATATTCGGCGGGACATGAAAAACGAGATTGAAATCGTACCGGTCGTACAGCACGGATTGCTCGATGAACGGCCACATCCCGGGAACCCAGGTGTGCCGTTTCGGGCCTGCGGCGCTGCTGCCAGAGACGGCCCCGAAAGGCAGTTTCGTCCAAGTATCGTGGTAGTTCTGCATCCCCAGTCCCCACTGTTTCAAGTTATTCGTACACTGGGTCCGCCGCGCCGCCTCGCGCGCCGCCTGAATCGCCGGCAGCAGCAGGGCGACCAAGATGCCAATAATGGCGATTACCACTAGCAGCTCGACCAACGTAAATCCCGGCTTGTTCAGCCTTGCTCGATTCATGACCAGTACTCCGTGACAGAATTGCAAAAAGAACGAACTCGTGAAAAGCTCCTTGATCTTTCGTATCACGGCCTCGTCGAGGCGCGAATCGCCTGTTCCTCTCGTCTCGCGTCGTCAGCGCAGATCAAAGTCCAGCTTTGTATCTCCGCCGGGCGTTACTTCGACGGTCATCTCCGAATCGGCGGTAAACTTGGCGGGCAGGTACTGGATCTTGTGGGGCTGACCGTCCGGTCCGAGTGTGTCGGCAGTCCGATACGCCGAGAACACGACCCGATACGTACCGGGCGGAGCCACGGCTCGATAGGCTCCCGCTTGAATCTCGCTTGCGATCGCGGAAGGTTTTCCTTGCTCCATCTGCTCAAAGATGATCGTTCCCTCGGCGACCGCGATGCCTCCGAAGGAAACCATCCCTTCGACGGGTACCGCTCGAGTGCCGCATCCTGCGACGACAAGGCAAATCCCAATCAGCGACAACGCCATAAAAGCGCCGGCCGATGCGGACGGGAGCCGGTCCGATGCGCGGAGCGAAGTCCGTAACACGGGGCGGAGTCGATGGCAGAAAAGTAATTTCATGGCAAAATGCCCTTCGGGTAAGTCCAACGGGAGCCTCGTGCTTGCGACCAGGCGAACGCGATCACAACGTCGGCACCACCTCTTGTCCGTTTCGCGTTCCCAGAGCCTGGAAGACCGCCGCCTCGATACTGTCCGCCACGAATCGCACGGAGCCATCCGCGAGTCCCACATGCACTCCACCGGGATGATAGCTACGGGGCGTCACCATCCCGTTGCTATAGCTGCACGAGCTACACGGGGCGCGAGCGTGGTTGATGCACGACCATCCGACCACGTCTCCGAACGGGCTGTTGGGTGGGCGCACGGACACGAACAGCGACCCCATGTGGACGTGGTTCCAGTAAAGCCCGCGCATGTCGCGCGTGCCTCCGCTGCAACCGCCGACCACCGCGGGACCGTCCAGAGCGAGAATGATTTCGGAGCTCATCAGAGTACTGGAAGTCCCGTCCACAACATCGCCCAAACGCACTCGTGACTGCGGATAGAACATCCCTGTAGGCTCTCCGCCCGCCGAATCCGTTGCCGTGTTCTGAGCGCCCCAGGCGCGGGCTCCCCCGCTGAGCAGATAGTTGCCGGAAATTCCATCGTTCGACGCCTTGGCACCGGCGGGGTCCGACGGACAGAGAAAGGCCGGGATGGCGTTATGCCGGCCGCTGAACGTGTGGCCTCCGCCCGTGGCGTTTTCGCTGATCCACTGTTCGTTGAGCGCCAGTTGCTCGATGAACGGCAGGACGTGCGGGAACCAGCCGTTGCGGTTGAGATACGTGCCTACGGGCGGGGCCGTGCTCCAATCGTTCACCCGGTTGTACAGGCCCGGCGGCATGACTTTGTACGTGTCGTGAAAGTTGTGGAGGGCCACGCCCAGTTGTTTGATGTTGTTGCTGCACTGAGCGCGCCGCGCCGCTTCCCGCGCCGCCTGGATCGCCGGCAGCAACAAGGCGACCAAGATTCCAATGATGGCGATCACCACCAACAATTCAACCAGCGTAAATCCCCGCCGGCGCAGGCTTGCTCGGATCATCAACCGTTCTCCGTGGCAGACAGACAATGTAAACAGGGAAAACCAAAACCATTTAACGGCCGGCCTCGGGGACGGACGGTGGGTACGGATCCTGCCCAACGAAGGCGACAGAAGGTATATGCAAGGCAAAATAGCACGCCGGCCCGCACGGCGACAAGCGGATTCTGTATTTCTTTCTTGCCGTTTCGTATCAAGTCCCCTCAAGGGGCGCCGCTGGCTGGCTGTGCCCGCGGGCAGCAGGCGGAGGGAAGATCGCCGGTGACGCGGCGGAACGCCCGCGAAAGTGCTCGACGCCGCTGAAGCCGCTGAGGCGGGCGCTAAGCCAAAATCCGTGATCTCGGTCCGCCAACGTCCCTCGACTTGCTGCAGCAGGATATTCTCGGGCTTCAAGTCGCGAGGCACGAAACCAACTCGGTGGGCGTGGTCCAGGCCTTTCATGCACTGGATCATCATCGGCCCTGCCGCCGCGAGGGAAAGCCGTCCTTGACGCTGTCTGGCAAACGATTTGAGACAGCCGCCGCGGCAATATTCCAGAACGCAGAAGAAGGCCGAACCGGCCGTGCCGCTGTCCAGCAGCCGAACAATATGGTTATGGCGCAAATGGTGAGTGACTTCGATCTCGCGAAGGAACATCTGCCGGGCATGATCGTCGACGGCGATCTTGGCCAACATGACTTTGACGGCGACGGTTTGTCCGTCGGATTTCCGCGCGGCTTTTTAGACCGCCCCATGCCGCCTTTGCCCTGGCGATGACACGCGGAGGTGGTGGTCACCGACGTTCAGCCGGAGCGGTTCGTCGAGGCCAGCGGCTTCGACCGCATTCCCGTCCAGCGCGACGGTGACACCGGGTGGCGGGTCGATCAACTCGATCTTGACCGTGCCACTGGGGGCTCGTGCCAGGAACACCACCCCGCATAAAATCAGGACGGCGACGGCGCCGACCGCGGCGATTGCCTGCCATGTCCGTCGTGCATGGGCTCGCGCCAATCCATCGGTGAATGATCTTTCACCGTCTTGTCCAACGATTCGCCGTCGACCAGTTCCATCGCGATGTACACGACTTCGCCGTCCGCACCAACTTGATAAATCGTGACCGTGTTGGTGTACTCATCGTTCCTGATCTGCAAGGTGAACGGATGGCCGCAGGCCCTGCAATTCGCCTGGCTGCCGAGGTTCTCCTCCCGGACCCGATAGGATTTGGAGCAGCTGGGACAGGCGACCACGACGGGCATGACAAGGTTTCCTCGGTTGAATGCAGGTCCCGGGGGCGGACGGTCGCGCAAGACAAGACTCCAATATGGGCTATCGGTGGCTTCCTGTCCAGCCTCAGGCGATGGCACCCGATGGCCCTTGGGTTTGGTCCAGCAGCGCGTGAAATGCCCCCGCTGGCAGGCATCTCGTCGGCGTCTGTCGGCTCTCACCCGAATGCCCATACTTCCCAAATTAACCGCTTTTTGCTGCACTCCGATGAGTCATGGTCGCCGGTTGTGTGCAATTACCGGCATTTTCCAAGCGGAGATCTGTGACCTATGTTTGACGTGAATTCGTTGGTGTTTCCCCCGAACGTCAGGCGAAATTTCCATGCTTCTGGTTCTCGATCTGCTGCCGCCCAGAACTTGTCGCCCACCGTTGTCGCCGCGGAGGCGGATTCTGTACGGTCGCCGCAAAGGAACCGTTCTCATTCTGTTTGCCGTGATGTTGATCGCCCTGATGGGCATGCTGGCCTTTGCCATCGACGTCGGTGTGACCATTCATCATCGAGCGTCGTTGCAGAATGCAGCCGACGCGTCCGCCTTGGCGGCCGCCGACGTCCTGGAACGCGGCCAACTGTTCGTCAACGAAACCGTGGTGCGGACCGTCGCCCAGCAGTACTTTGCGCTGAACCGGCCCGAGGCGACACCGAACGTTCAGCTGGGGCGCTGGAATCCGGTCACGCGGGATTTTACGCCGGGCACAGCCTCGCCGCTGACGGTAAACGCAGTTCGCGTCTGGGTCGAATGGCCGTATTCGTCGTACTTTGGCAAAGTATTGGGCCACGAGACGTATCGCAGCCGAGCCGAAGCCATTGCGATCGGCGGACGCGACATCGCCGGACCGCGAGACATCGTTTTGATGATCGATCAAACGGCGGCCCTGCTCACGCCTCGGCCGGATCAATATGCGCCCGGCGAGGATGCCCCTGCCGACTATCCGCAGAATGCCAAACGCGCTTTGAAAGAAGCGGCCGAGCAGTTCATCACCGACGTATTGACGGATTATCCCGACGATCGCATCGGGATTTCCGGCTTTGCCGATCAAACGGGATCGGAGGCCGAGTTGACGAATGCCGCCGCGACCCTGCGCGACGTGTTCGATATCAGCCGGGCCGACGCCTTGATTTTCTCCCATCAGAAATATTTGGACGAAGCCGGCGGCCGATATCCCGGCGCACCGCCGCGTCTTGGGCTGGCATTGGACGGCGACTCACAAGGGCAAGTCGGCGGTCGCCAGATTGCGACCGGCGGCAACTCCCGCGGAGATGCGAAGAAGGTCTTGATTCTGGTCAGCGACGGCAGCAGTGAAAATGATCCCGATCCGCGTTCGGTGGCCGTCCAACTGGCCGCTGCCGGATTCCATATTCACACGATCACCGTGGGGGCGTCCAGCGCGTTGATGAGGCAGTTGGTCGTCGGCGACGGCAGAAACTACGTCATCCCCACGCCGTCCAGTTCGCCGTCGGTCAGCTATGCCCAGATGCGGCAAGCATTCCAAGCCGCCTTCGACCAGATCGCTGGCAAGCAATCGCCGCCGCCGAAGCTGGTGAAGTGAAATCGCCCTAAAAGATGCCCAGTTGGTCGCGGGCGTCTTCGGTCATCCTGTCGGGATGCCAAGGCGGGTCCATGACGATCTTGACATCGACTTCCCGGACCTCGGGCAGCTGGCCGACGACAAGCTTGCAGCCGCTGATCAGCTGCGGCGCGGCGGGGCACATCGGGCTGGTCATCGTCATTTCGATTTTGACATCCGACTTGCCGTCTTCGCGCGGCAGGACGTCGATCACGTACACCAAGCCCAGGTCGACGATATTGATGAACAATTCGGGATCGACGACTTTTTTCAATTCTTCGCGGACAGCGTCTTCGGATAATGGCATTGCGGTGCTCCGGAATGGTAATCTGCAGAAGCCGCGTGCCGAAGACAATTGCCTTACGACACGCCTGCTTCCGTCATTCGTTGATTCGCACGTACACCTCATCGCCTTCGATCTTGACCTCGTGGGTCCGCGTCGGGACGGTGGCAGGCATGGTCAGCGGTTTGCCGGTGCGAATATCGAATTGGGCTCCGTGCCGGGGACAGGCGATGGCATGGCCGCACAGCTGACCTTCGCCCAGCGGACCGCCGTCGTGCGTGCAGACGTCGTCAATACAGTAGAAACGGCCGCCGACGCGAAACAGGACCACGACCGAATCCTCCACCTCCAGCGTCAGCTTGCCGGGATCGGGAAGATCCGTTACGGCTGCGACTTTCAAAAACTCGGACAACGTGAAACTCCTTCGCTCTTATTGGTACTCGCGGACGCGGGCCGCAATGGCCTGGCCTAGCGCATCCCGCACGCTTTCGATCGTGATCCGATCAAAGATCTGCTGAAAAAAGCCGCTCACGATCATCCGGACCGCCTCGCGGCGTGTGAACCCGCGAGTCATGGCGTAGAAGATCAACTCCTCATCCACATTGCCCGTCGTCGAACCGTGTGTGCAGCGCACGTCATCGGCTTCGATCTCCAGGCCGGGAATCGAGTCGGCCCGCGCTTGATCGCTCAACAACAAATTGTCGTTCCGCTGATAACCGTCCGTTTTTTGAGCGCCGGGATCGACCTTGATCATGCCCCGCCAGACGGTGCGCGAACGGTCTTGCAAGGCGGCTTTGTACAGGAAATCGCTCCGGCAATGCTGGGCTTCGTGGTGCTGTAGCGTGTGGTACGTCAAGTGCTGCTTGCCCTCCGTGAACAGCACGCCGTTGACTTGGCAGCTGGCGCCTTCGCCGACCAGGCTGACGTGCTGATTGACTTTGGACAGCCGGCTGCCCAAGGCTGCAATCGTCCATTGCAGCGTCGCGTCGCGCCCGACCAATGCCCGCTGCTGGGCAAAATGCCAAACGCCATGTCCCCAATCCTGCAAATTGACAAAACGCAGGGTCGCCCCGCGTCCCATCAGGATCTCCGTCGCGCCGCAATGAAAACCGCCCGACGTCTCGCTCCGGCTGGCCGTCTCGGCCAGCACGGTTGCCTCGGCACCGTCTTCCAAAACGACCAGTGTCCGGCCCATATCCACGCCGTCGTCGGTCAGCGCCGAAAATACATGCAGCGGCAATTCGATCGCGACGCCGCGCGGCACAAACAGCACGTGGCCGCCGGACCAACACGCGGCCTGCAAGGCAGCGAACTTGTCGTGATACGGATTGACAATCCGCCGCTGCAGGAACGGGCGCAGGCGTTCGCCGTGGTCGACCAGCATCTGGTCCAAACTCCCGAATAGAACGCCCTGTTCCGCCCACCGGGAATCCAAGTGGCTGGCGACCGGCCGACTGTCCAAAGCGGCCGAAGCACCCGCCAACTGGACTCCTTCTTGGAGCACCGAGGCCGGCATCCGGGTTGCGTCGCTGACGGCCGGCGGCCAAGCGTACTTGTCCAGCTTGAACAGACGAATGTCCGTTCGCGTCCACTCTTCCTCTCGGCGGTCAGGCCAATCCAGTTCGGAGAACATCCGCCACGCGGCACGGCGCTGTTCCAGCAGCCATTGAGGTTCGTGGCGGGATTCCAAAAACGATTCGAGGGAAGCGAGCGAGAATGACGTTGCCGTTGCCAATGCGGTCATGTTGCTATGTCTCTACCTATCCGAGCCCGATCCCGAAAGTCTAGCCCACGGTGCCTTCCATCTGCAGCTGAATCAAACGATTCATCTCCACCGCATACTCCATCGGCAGCTCTTTGACCAGCGGCTCGATGAAACCATTCACGATCATCGTACTTGCTTCCGCCTCCGACAGCCCGCGGCTCATCAGATAAAACAGCTGTTCCTCGCCGATTCGCGAGACGCTCGCTTCGTGTCCCACCGACACATCCTGCTCGGCGATTTCGATGTACGGGTAGGTATCGCTACGGCTCTTCGAATCCAATATCAAGGCGTCGCAAACGACCTTGCACTTGGCATGCTTGGCGCCCTGTTCCACTTTGACCAAGCCGCGATAGCTGCTCCGGCCGCCATTCTTGGATATCGATTTGGAGATGATCTGCCCGGTGGTATGAGGGGCCCCATGCACCAGTTTCGCGCCCGCATCTTGGTGCTGGCCGGCTCCGGCGAATGCGATCGACAGGATCTCGCCGCGCGCGCCGGGCTCGAGCATATAGACCGCCGGATACTTCATGGTCAAGTGACTGCCCAAGTTGCCGTCGACCCATTCCATGGTTGCGTCCCGATAAGCCACGGCCCGCTTCGTGACCAGGTTGTAAATGTTGTTGGCCCAGTTCTGAATCGTGGTATAGCGGCAGCGCGCGCCGCGCTTGACGATGATCTCGACCACCGCCGAGTGCAAACTCTCCGTGGTGTACATCGGCGCCGTGCAGCCCTCTACGTAATGGACCTCGGCTCCCTCGTCGACGATGATCAAGGTCCGCTCGAACTGTCCCATGCTTTCGGCGTTGATCCGAAAATAGGCCTGCAACGGAAACTCGATCTTCACGCCGGGCGGAACGTAGATGAACGAACCGCCCGACCACACCGCCGAGTTCAGCGCGGCAAATTTATTGTCCTCCGGCGGAATGATCGTGGAAAAATATTGACGCACCAAATCCGGATGCTCGCGGACGGCGGAATCGGTGTCGGTAAAAATCACGCCTTTGGCCGCTAAATCATCTTTGAGCGAACCATACACGACCTCGCTCTCGAATTGCGCCTTCACGCCCGCCAGGAACTTACGTTCCGCCTCGGGAATCCCCAATTTCTCGAACGTGTCCTTAATCGCCTGCGGAACTTCGTCCCACGTGCGCCCCTGGCTGTCGGTCGGCTTCAAGTAGTAAAAGATGTCTTGAAAGTTGACTTTGATTCGACCCCCCCAGGTCGGCATGGGTTTGGAGTCGAAGATCCCCAAGGACTTGAGACGAAAATTCCGCATCCACGGGGGCTCGTTCTTCATTTCGGAAATCTGCTGCACGATGTCCGCATCCAAGCCCCTGCGCGCCTTGAAAATCGCTTCCGATTCGGTGCGGAAATCATATTTGTTGATCTCGCCGATCTGATCGTTCGGCGAGAGGGTTGCGACGTTGGTAGCCATCGTTCTTTACCTCGCTATTAAGCAGCCCGTTGAATTCGCCGCACCATTCCTTCTCACGGGCGGCGCGTCTTTCTCGAGGGCGGCAAATCAAACTTCACACGCTGAGCAGCGTTTCGCGCTCCGTCATCGCCCGGTTGCGCGCGTCCGCTTCGGGATACGTTCTTCGGATTCGGTCGTAGCCTTGACGATGCAGTTCGTGAGCTAATTCCACACTGCCTGTTTCAACGATCCGTCCACCCAGCATGACGTGCGTAAAGTCGGGTGGATTATGTTCCAGCAGCTTGTCGTGGTGCGTGATGATCAACAGCCCCATTTTTTCTCGTCCAAATTCCGCGATACTCTCGCTGGCCAATCGCACGGCATCGGCGTCCAGGCCGCTGTCTGTTTCATCCAAGACGGCGAACTTCGGCTGCAACATGGCCAACTGCAGGATTTCCGCCCGCTTCATTTCACCGCCCGAAAAGCCGTCGTTCACGTAACGCCGGGCGAATTCCATGTCCATCCGCAAATGCTCCATCTTGGCCTTCAGCTCTCTGCGAAAATCTCGCATCGGGAGGAGTTCCTCGCCTTCCTTACGCTCCGGGTGCCGCATGTTTGTCGCGGCGTGACGGAGAAAATCGGCCAGTTTCACCCCGGGAATCGCCACCGGCCGCTGAAAGGCCATGAACAGGCCCGCACGGGCTCGTTCATCGGCGGACAGCTCGACGAGATCCCGTCCGTTCAGCTCAATCGCTCCCTGCGTGATCTCGTACGACGGATGGCCCATCACGGCTAACCCCAACGTGCTCTTGCCGGAGCCGTTAGGTCCCATCAAGGCATGCGTCTCGCCATGGTGCATCAGCAAATTGACGCCCCGCAGAATCGGCTTGCCATCCACGGAAACATGAAGATCAGTAATTCTTAGAATGTGAGTCATGTTCGATTGTTGTGAGATTCTGAAAACTCGTAAAACGATGGGTTCACTATTTCCGTCTGGAGGCGGCAAGCTAACGCTAACCTGACCACTCCAGCCGGACTGCAACGCCAAAAAACGGTGCCGCCGACAAAACGTGCTCCGTGCGGATTACCGATGGACCAAGTCTCGAACCTCAGTCCGCAATCTTCTGATGACTTTGCAGCGGCTCCTCGTCGGCGGGAGCAACCACGCAGCCCGAGTGATGCGGTATCGGCAGTTCATCCTCCGCTTTCGCCCCGCGCCGCAAGTCGAACATGCTTTCTGAGGTGCCCTTTATCTTGGCCAGCCTCTGGCCGGCAATCTTGTCTTGAATTCGCATCAATCCTTCCAGCAAGGCTTCGGGACGCGGAGGACAGCCGGGCACGTATACGTCTACTGGGACCACCAGATCCACCCCCTTCACGACATGATATCCGCACTTAAAATACGGTCCGCCGCCGACGGTGCAAGCGCCCATTGCAATAACAAACTTGGGTTCAGGCATCATGTCGTACAACCGCCGGACGCGACTCGCCATTTTATAGGTCACCGTACCCGCCACAATCATCAGGTCCGCCTGTCGAGGCGTCGCTCGAAACGCACCCGCACCGAACCGATCCATATCGTATCGGCTCGCGCCTGCCGCCATCATTTCAATCGCGCAGCAAGCCAACCCAAACGTCATGGGCCAGATGCTGGATTGTCGAGCCCAGTTTATGGCCTGCTCGACGCTGGTGATCATGAAATTCTCTTCGATGCGGCCCTCGACCCACGGCCGAGTCCCCAGCGAATCAATCGTGGGACTCGCCGGACCGGCTCCCTTTTCCGGTTCGAGATCCTGTCCGCTGTTCGCACCATTTTCGTGACGCATCGTCCGCACGGATTCCCCCTACTCGCTTCGCGGAAATAGAATTAATTCAGTTCAAACGTGCACTCCGAGTGCCCCTCCAAACGACAACCGGCCAGACGCACATCCGTTCCGAGCACTTCGGCAAACAGCAATCGCTCCATCGCGCAGATCGACCGATCCTGGTCGGCCAACTCCGGGTACGGGCAAGTTATCGCCTTGAGGATCGGCAACGCCCCCGACTTGTCCAATTCCAGGGGTAGCCGGCGCTCGCCAAACAAATCGGTCAACGTCGCTAGCTTCTGCTCCAGCGTCTTACCGTCGGCCGTATCAGCGTACATTACAGCCATCCTTTTCGCGACCCGCTGCAGCAACCCTTTTCGAATTTCCGGATCTCGGATCATTCGCACCTCTTGCCACAGTGCCTGGGCAAGGTCGGCGAAGTTCGATCCGGATTTCCGCAACCCTTTGGCGGTCAACCGGTAACGATGCTTTGGCCGGCCGCGACCGTGCCGCGTCGCGGTCCGTTCGATCATCTCCTGTGCCAGCAACCGGCTCAGCCGCTGGCGCACGGCCGTCGCCGTCACCCGCAATTCCTCGGCAAATTCTGCCACCGTCATTGCTTCGCGCCGGCGAAGGATGTCGAGAACAGCTAAATCGGTAAACGCAACGAAGTTGGTTATGGTCATGTTTATCACATTCCGATTTATCGCATTCCGAAAAATCAGTGTCCCAGCAGTTAGTTTATACCACAACTTCAATTTTTGACAACAAGACGTTTGAAAAATAAAAGTGGCTCGCGTAGGATATGATGCGGTAACCTGCTTGCTTGGATCGGTTCTGGCCTGTAGATTAACAGCTGGGGAGCTGGCAACATCTTTTGAGCTTTGTCTCGGGCGATTAGCTCAGTTGGCTAGAGCGCCGCCCTTACAAGGCGGATGTCACAGGTTCGAGTCCTGTATCGCCCACTTTGTTGTAGGAGAATTGGACGAAAAAAGGCGCCCGTCAGGGCCGATTTTTAGGCGTCAGAAGCGGCGCGAAGAGAAGAAGAGATGAACGAAAGAAAATCCGGCGATCATTGGAACATATTGGCGGTAGAATTGGGCGCGGTGCCGGCGATGGAATTGGGCGAAGAACCGGAAACGCCAGAACTGTCCACGCCGATCGAAATGCTTCGCGATGAGCGGCCCGTTGAACAGGCTCCGACACCGGAGCCTCCCCTTGAAATCGAGGCGAGCTTCGAGAGCGCGCAGGTTGAGGTCAGTGCTCCGCCGAGAAAGATTCCGAAGCCCGTCTCGCGCCAAGCCATTGTCCCCAAGCCGAAGCAAGTGAATCACTGGCGGGAATTGGCAACGGCGTTGGGGATTGAGGTTACCGAGCCCGAACCAGAGCCAGAACCCGAACCGACACCAATTCAAGAAGTTGTTCAAGAGCAGATTCGGCAAGCGGACGCGGTTGAGGATGATCTCCGTGGAGTGACTCCGCCGCCGGAAGTTCTCGCTTGGCCTCCGATGCGCACCGAGCAATCTATCGACGACGAAGTGAGCGCCCGAGCGGAATCTCGCCGCGAGCATCGACGCTCGTCGTTGTTCGAGGACCCGAACCTGTCTCTGGACACTCCGGGGGTTTTGGATGCCATTTTTGATGAAGTCGAAGCGGAGTCCGTAGCGGTACCCGAACCGGCTGCCAACCGTGGACGGACGGAGGCACGCGCATACGAGCGGCCACGAGACGAGCGACCACGGGACGAGCGACCACGAGACGAGCGACCACGAGACGAGCGACCACGAGACGAGCGACCACGGGACGAGCGACCACGGGACGAGCGACCACGGGACGAGCGATTACGGGACGAGCGATCACGAGACGAGCGATCACGAGACGAGCGATCACGAGACGAGCGACCACGAGACGAGCGATCACGGGACGAGCGATCACGGGACGAGCGATCACGGGACGAGCGATCACGGGACGAGCCGTTCGTTCCAAAGGAGCGTGTTTTTGGCTCCTATGACGGTCTCGCCGCCCTCGACGAAGCGCCGTTCGATCGAGTGGAATCCGACGCTGCTGGTGATCTGGATGAGCCGAATGCCGATGGATCAGATGTTACGAAGCAGGAGACTTTGGGAGAAGAGGACAAGTCCGGTCGCCGCCGCGGAAGACGGCGTCGCCGTGGGGGGCGCCGTGCGCCGCGGCCGGCTTCCGAACCGATGCCGAACGAGGCCGGAATTGAGGATTTGGAAGATGAAGAGGAAGGGGACGAGATGGTTCCCGAACTCGTCAGCGGTGCCGCTCCGGTCCGAGATCGCCACGTCCGGGTGGAAGCTGAGCAGGAAGATGATCTGGAAGACGATGCGGATGAGCAATTCGATGACGAGGACGAAGAAGAGGATGGCGGCGAGAGGCTGAGGCTGAAACACAAAAAGATCCCTACCTGGCAGCAGGCGATTGATGCGATCCTGGCTACGAACATGGAATCGCGGGCCAAGAATCCCGGAGGCGGGGGTGGACGTGGCAGGGGGCGTCGCTGGCGAAGATGATTCGACCAGATCGTTCCGTTGGCTGGGCCGTGCTCCTGTTGGCAATGGTCTTCCCGACGATCTTGACGCTCGCCTATTTCGTCCTGTTGTCAGGCCATTCCGCATGGCTACAGCAGTTGGTCTACGCCGTCGGGAAAACGATTCAGTTCACATTCCCGGCGCTGGTCGTCGCATTGCCCGGCATGCGGCGGTCCTCTTCCGGATTTCGTATCGCTACCATGCGCGTGCTATCGTGGCGGCTGCGATCCGGCTGGCTGCGCATCCAGGCTCCGAAGCTGGCTCTGGGCGCGGGATTTGGACTGTTGGTGCTGGCAGCCATGTTTGGTCTGTATCACCTGATGTGGAAGGCCAATCCAGCATTTGCGGACGCTATCGAGGCGATTCGAGGAAAAATCGTCGGCTTGGGCATCAACGCGTTATGGATATACGTCGCGGTGGGGGCATTTTACGCGCTGTGCCATTCCGGTTTGGAAGAGTACTATTGGCGCTGGTTCGTATTCGGCCAGTTGCGGAACCGGCTGCGATGGACGTTCGCGGTCGCCGTTTCCAGCTTGGCCTTTATGGCTCATCACGTGATCGTGCTGGCGACATATTTCGGCTGGTCGTCGCCTTGGACGTACGTATTCTCGCTATCCGTCGCCGTCGGTGGAGTCGTTTGGGCTTGGCTGTATGAACGCAGCGGGTCGCTGGCCGCTCCGTGGCTCAGCCACCTCGTCGTGGACGCCGCCATTTTCCTGGTCGGCTATGATCTGGCTCAGGATGTGCTGACATAAACGTGCCAAGATCTCTTTTCTCTTGGGCACACCCGCCGTTCGTTCTCCCTCTCTGTCGCCTGCCTGCGAGAACGGATCCTGGCGCGGGCATTTATCTTAGCGATTGTACGGCTTGTGGCAGAGAAACCATGCGAGCATGTTATTCGGATAGTACCAGCCTCCAATAAATCTCTGTTCGCCTCGCGTAGGGCCGCCGATTATGTACTTACATTTCCTGGAGGGGGGGACATCGGGAGCGGTGTGCACGATACCGAATCTGAAACGGCCCACCACTGGAATCAAACCCGCAGACGGATCGTTGATTAAGACCTGTCCCCGAATGTCCCCGAAAGCATGAAGCTCGGTCGCCAGGACATCGTTTCAAGGGGCGGCAATGAAGATCGCGGTCTGTTCGACATGGAGGTCAAGGTGGTGATAAGCAACAAGGTGCATCTCGGGATAATATGTCTGGCGATTGTCTCGGTAGTCGGGACGCTGGCGATCGCAGCAGATCGGGGAGTACTTTTGGGCACGAGCGGCGGCGAGTTGGGCTCGCGCGACAGTGACGGGGTGCGGTCGCTTGCAAGCGGGGAAAAGACTTCTTGTCTGGATGATTGCTCACCGTGTCCATGTGTCTATGGGTACGTGGAAGGCTTGTTTCTGCAACGCAGCAATAACAGCTTCGACCAAGCCGTTCTCGTGCGAGCAACCGATCCAGAAACCACGGCCTTGTCCACGTCGGATTTGGATTTCGATTTCGACCCGGCGCTGCGAGCCGTCGTGGGGCGACATTTACACGACGGCTGGGCCATCGAAGGCTCGTATTTGGGCTTGTTCGACGCCAAAGCTTCGGCGTTCATTGATGCCCCCGCCGAAGACCCGCCGCGCCCTCTGACATTCCCCGGCGGCCTCGGACCGGGGAGCAACGTGTTCGCCGACATCAACCGCAGTTGGATTACTTATTCGTCAGAACTGCACAGTGCCGAATTGAATCTTGTTTCGTGCCGCGGGTGCGGCAGCGGGCATGACAAAGGCGATTGCGACTCGAAATGTGACAGTATCGGCGGCCACGCGCGATACTCTACCGTCGAGTGGTTTGCCGGGTTCCGCTACCTCCGCTTGAGCGAACGATTCAACATTTATGCAGAAGCCGAACGGGATCCGACGGGAGGCGGGCCCCCTGTGACCGAGACCGGCTTCTACGAGATTCGCACGGGAAACAATCTGTACGGGCCGCAAGTTGGCGTACGGCTTCGCCGCTGGGAAAACAGGTTGGGCTGGGAGGCGACGGGCAAAGCTGGTATTTTCGGCAACGACGCGCAACAACGCCAGTCCGTCATCGATTACCCCAATTTCCAGATTCGTCCCGAACTCCCTGCGCCAGCTCCAGCAGGAGCTGCGGGCGGTCAAGTTGCGTTTGTGGGCGAGCTAAACCTCACCGGGATCTATCGCTTGACCGACGTTTGGAACTTGCGGGCCGGTTACAACCTGATTTGGATCGCCGGCGTTGCTTTGGCCCCCGACCAACTCGATTTCAGCGCCGACCCTGCGGCAGGCAATCAGCTCAGCAGCACCGGGAGCGTGTTCTTGCACGGCGTCAGTTGCGGCCTGGAAGCCCGGTGGTAAGGACTGCTCGATAACCACGCGCAGCCCTCTGTGCGAGACAAGACACGAAAGCGATTTCCGAGCATTCACAACATGGCACCGGCCCGCCACATCAGCCCGCACGCGCCAGACGCGATACGGCGGTTCCCGTTGCAATTTCCTCCAAGACGGACTCCAGGTCAAACCAGCCGGGATCGTCAAGCCACCGCTTCGAGAAACGCAGCGCCGGCTCCACTTCGTCGTCCCTGCCAGGCAGCTGCCACTTTCCATCTGGAGAAATGCTCCTCGCAGACACACCGAACGTCTGGTCCCGTTCGTGATCTACTCCAGACGATGCTTGGCGCGGCTTGTTGCCGTCGAGGTCCAAAGGCAGGGCCCTTGATACCGACACGAATTCCTCTGCGAGCCCGCCCGCCTCCGCCTCGCCCGCAGCGGCCAACGTCCTGTTGATGTGATTGAGAATTACCAGTACGTCCGCTGGCGTGATTGCCCCGTCGGCGTTGGTGTCGAAGAACCGCTGAGGCGAGAACTGCTGGGCTGGCGGTGTGGTCTGGCCGCGGTTTTTATTGAGGTAATTGATCGTTTCCAGCGCATCCAAGGGAGTGATCAGGCCATCGTCGTTGACATCGTGCGGAATGACGGGATTGGTCCAGGCGATTGCGACAGGCGAGATGCTGTTGCCAAATCGTTCTGAAATCGCCATCTTGCGCGTCGCGATAAACCAAGGCCCGCTAAACCCCGTCAAGGGTGCCGCTTGCTGGAACTGTAGCGTCGGCGCGGTGCTGGTGATGTCAAAGCGTTGGACCTCCCGAGTCGTGCCGATGGGCCCCTGAACGGCAAAGATCGCATATGCGACACCATTGCTGCTGGCCGCAGCGGCGACGTGCACCGGCGCGTTGCTGCTCGAACCCGTAAACGCTTGAGAAATCGCGCCCCGCAGGAAAAGATTCATGTTCGAGGTGTCCCAGGTCCATACCTCAACTCGCGAAGTCCCGTTCGCACCCGTGCCTACGATAATGGCGGGAATGGCGGCCTCCTCGATCGGCGCGACATCCAAGAAAACCCCACCGAGAAAATCTGAGGTCAACCCAGTGAAGGGGCGGAATGTTTGAACGCAGACCACCGTCGTCGCGGATACCGTGAACACACTCACCGTGGCTGTCGTTCCGCCGCCCGTCCCGATCACGATTTCCGCCTTGCCGTCCCGTTCGTTCCCAAAGGAACCGTTGTCCCACTTACCCATGTCGGCGACGGCGACGACTGCACCGCCGATCGAGGCTGCTGAGAATGCCTGAAATGAAATGTCTGGAGTCGCCTGAAATGCCGGTTCCCAAGGTTTGTCGGGCTTGTAGCGGTTCAGGAACACGCGTACATCCGCAGCTCCATAGCTAGGAACCGTAACGATGTCCGGCCGACCGTCGCCGTCGACGTCCGCGACTGCCACGTGAACGCCTCCCATGAAATCGCGAGCGTATGCGAGAAATTCCGGGAATCCAGGCACCGGTTTGCCATCCAGCGAAAACACGCGGATTTCCGGCGCGCGGTTCCGTCCTGGAGCGGCAATGATCTCCTCAACGCCATCGCCATCGAGATCCGCTACGGCCACCCGCGTTCCTCCCCCATAATCGACTTCGTAGGCCAAGAATCGCTGTAAGACTGCCCCTGTGCCAGCGTTGACCACCATGACTTCCTGGGGCGTGCCGGGATTCTTGTCAGGCGCAAGGACAATGATCGGCGTGAGCCCCGCATCAATCGTAAAATTCCTCCCGGCCGAACCGAGGGCGACGGGACCCGCCATACCGAAACCGTCTACGTCGCTGTCTCGCGCGGCGTCGTCGCCTTGGCCCTGCGGGCTGAACACGTAGCCGCCGGGATTCGTCACCGTCACGGTGTACGTACCCGGAACCAGGTCTTCGAACCGGTACAACCCGTCGCCATCGGTGACGGTCGTCAAGCTGACCGAGCCGCCCAGGACGTCAACGCCGAGCAACGTCATCGTCACGCCCGCCAGGCCCGGCTCGCCTGCGTCCTGGATGCCGTCGCCGTCCAAGTCCGCCCATACCCGATCGCCGATCACCGCCGACCGCAACAGGCCCGCGTCCAACGCGTCCTGGATCTGTCCCGGCGCCAACACCAGGGCCGGCGTTGCGCCGCTCAGCGGGTCGGCGTCACTGTCCACGGCGCCGTCGCTGCCCGAGTGGGGCACTGTGAAATTTGCGTAGCCGCTCGGCAACTCGAATACGATCTGGTACTCGATACCCGGGATCAGGGCGTCGAACGAATAGAATCCATCGCTGTCCGTCAACGTGGTCATGCTCGTGCCGTTGCCGCCGTCGACGATCAACAGCACCGTCACGCCCGCCACGCCCGGCTCGTCGTCGTCCTGGATCCCATTCGCGTTCAGATCGTGCCAGATATAATCGCCCACCCGGGCCAGGGGCACCAATCCGGCGTCGATCGTCAAATTCGATTGGCCTGACACCAGCGTCAGCGCCGCCGTCACGCCGCCGGCCGGTGCTACGTCGCTGTCTCGCGCGGCGTCGTCGCCTTGGCCCTGCGGGCTGAACACGTAGCCGCCGGGATTCGTCACCGTCACGGTGTACGTGCCCGGAACCAGGTCTTCGAACCGGTACAACCCGTCGCCATCGGTGACGGTCGTCAAGCTGACCGAGCCGCCCAGGACGTCAACGCCGAGCAACGCCACGGTCACGCCCGCCAGGCCCGGCTCGCCTGCGTCCTGGATGCCGTCGCCGTCCAAGTCCGCCCATACCCGATCGCCGATCACCGCCGACCGCAACAGGCCCGCGTCCAACGCGTCCTGGATCTGTCCCGGCGCCAACACCAGGGCCGGCGTTGCGCCGCTCAGCGGGTCGGCGTCACTGTCCACGGCGCCGTCGCTGCCCGAGTGGGGCACTGTGAAATTTGCGTAGCCGCTCGGCAACTCGAATACGATCTGGTACTCGATACCCGGGATCAGGGCGTCGAACGAATAGAATCCATCGCTGTCCGTCAACGTGGTCATGCTCGTGCCGTTGCCGCCGTCGACGATCAACAGCACCGTCACGCCCGCCACGCCCGGCTCGTCGTCGTCCTGGATCCCATTCGCGTTCAGATCGTGCCAGACATAATCGCCCAAGGAGGCCGATTGGTAAGCGCCAACGTCGACGGTCTGGTTGAACTGGCCGCTGCTCAGCGTATAGTTGCCCGTTCGGCCGGTTGTGGGATCTGCATCGCTGTCCAATGCGTCATCTTGACCCTGATTGGCGACCGTGAAGACGTATCCCGTCGGCAGCGTAAAGACGACATAATACGAGTCCGCCGCCAATTCGCCCACTTCCCAGTAACCGCTGGCATCCGTTGTCGCAGTGCCCATCACCGCACCATCGCTGGCTCGATATACTTCCGCCAGGACGCCGTTCAGCGGCGATTCGGCTGCATCCTGCAATCCATTCCCGTTGGCGTCCACCCAGGCGTAATCGCCGATGGTTGCCAGATTGAAGAAGATGACGACGTCATTCCCGGTGACGGATTCGTAGCCGCCGGCTTTATAGCTGATCGTGGCAGTGAATCCGGAACCGAGAAAGTTCGGAAGTAACGCGCCGTCCGGCAGGTCCTTGAACGTCCCGGTTACGGAGGCGTCGCCCTCGTTCTTGATAACGACATACCGATCGGTCAGTTGTGGCTCGTAACCATTGAACGCCGCGATGTTCAACGTCGCGTCGGCCAGATTGATTGAGCCTGTCGCCACGCGAACCTGTCCATGATTGGTCGTGTCATTTCCGGGGGTGTTGCCGCCGATCTCGATGTTCAGCGACGAGCCAGGGGTCATTGTATAATCGCCGTCTTGCATCAGGATTCCCGGGCTGCCCCCGCTCGTGACGTGTGCGCCGCCGGGGGAAACGGTCGAGCCGCTGTTTGCAACGAGCTTACCCGTGACCGTACCTGTACCCTTCAGCGTCTGGCCGTCCGCCAAGATCATGGTGGCCGTCAGGGCACCGTTTCCTAATCCGGTTACATTCAGGAAGCTCTCGAATTGGACGTCGATGGCGCTCGCCTCGGAGATAATGTTGTTCGATTCGGCATTCATGAGCGCCAGCGTGTCAGCCGCGATGATGACCGGTCCGGTGAACGTGTTATCGTCCGACAAGGTCAACGTCCCGACTCCCTGCTTTCGAATGCCGCCGTCGCGAGTTGAACCGAGCGTTGAATCATGCAGCAAGGGGCGCAGGACGGCGGCATCCAAGCCCGCAGTATCAATGATCGCGCCGCCGGCCTCGACGACTCCGTTCCAGTGAAGAACGCCGCCTCCGCCCGAAGCGACGACGATTTCGTCCAACAAATTTGCGCCGCTTGCTCTGGGTACGAGCAGGCCGCCGTCGAAACGTACGACCAGAGAGTGGCTCCACGACTGGTTGCCCGGCCCTGTTCGGTGCAGGTACATGCGCTCGGTAACCAGCGTGCCGCCCGCGTCCAGGTTGATCGTCAGACTGTCGTCCCCTGCGTCGGCGGCATCGCTCGCGGTCTGATGAACGACCTCTCCAACGGTTAGGATCCCGCCTGTCAGGTTGACGACGGCGTTGCCTTTTTCCAAGTGACGCAAGCTGTATGCGCCCACTGTCCCGCCGCTGATATTGATCGTGGGACTGCCGCCGGTCACACCGGCGGTGAAATGACCTTCCACGACCAGTTCGGTGCCCGCGCCGCTGATGTTTACCGTGGGGCTGCCGCCGTCGATCCCGGCGATGAAATCACCTCCGACGCGGATCGTCGTCGCATCGCCGATGTTCACCGTGGGGGCTCCACCGTTAAAGCCGGCGATGAAGTTCCGCACGACAGTGACTTGCGGTGTCGCACCACCGATGTTGCCCGTAGCGTTAACACCACCTCCGGCTTGCAGGTCGAGGCCTACCTCGAGCACGCCGCTGGTCACGTCGAGCTTTCCCGTATCGCCAATCTGGTAGCCCGCCAGCAGGGAACCGGCGGTCTTCATCGTCCCGCCGGTGATACTGAGCGTCGCCCGCTGCACAAATACGCTCGCCGGACCGTAGAAGCTGCCCGGGCCATATGTGTCGGTGGCGGTGCCCGTAAGATGCAAGGTTCCATTGGGGACGGCCAATTCGCCGCCAAGAACGAACAGAACGTACAATTCGGTGGTCGCGGAAGGCGGCACGTCCAGGCTCAGCTTCCCGGCTCCCAGTTTCTCCAGGCGGCCGCCGCCGGCGAGCGGGGTGGCAAATTCGACGTCATTGCCGTTGGTATCGATCATCGTCCTAACCGTCGGCGGTCCCGTGATGATGCGACTGGACAAATCCTCCGTCATGCCGGCACCATAACGCAAGGTGCCGTCATCCAGGAACTGAATCCTCCCGCTGTCTCCCAGGGCCCGGGGGGCATCAATTTGGATCACGCCGGCGTTGAACTGAACCGAGTCGTCGTCAAAGAACGTCCCTCCGCGGTACGTGTTCTCCCCTCCGAGAATTAATGTACCCGCCCCTCGTTTGACCAGGCCGTCCTCGCTGTTGCCGCTGTCGGCGATGACGCCGCGATAGGTGAGTGTGCGGTCGGTGATCACCTTGATCGTACCCGTCCCGGAGCCCTCCGGAGCGCCCAACGCGATTCCCCGATGGGAATGCAACTCGAAGCTTTCCGTCGCGGTTAAAACTCCGCGCAGCTCCAAATGGCCCGGCGTGGGCGTGTTCGGAGCCGTTCCCAACGCACGATCCGCCGCGATGCGCAGTTCTCCCTGCTGAATCGCTGTTCCGCCGCGGTAGCTGTTTTCGCCCCCCAGAGTCAACGTTCCCGATCCGGTCTTGACGAGTCCGCCAAGGCCCGGGAGCCGATCGGCGATTTCGCCGTTAAACGCCAACCCTGCGTTGGCGACCTCAACGGTGCCGGTGCCAGGGCCGGAGTCGCTGCCCAGACTGATGCCGCGATGGGGTGATATTGCGCCCACGGCGGCCGAATTCCAGCGGAGCGTGGCACCGTCGATCACCAAGTGATTGGCAGTCGGTGTGCTCGGCACCGCGCCCAGCCGGTTGTCGCTGGCACCGATTTCCAACACGCCGCCTCCGGTGATCGTTGTGGCTCCTGTGTAAGTGTTCTCACGATTTAGAATTACCTCGCCCTCGGTGGTCTTGTTCAGCCCCACCGCTCCGCCTAACGTCGCACTAACGGTTCCACTGTGCAGTTGAAAGGTGGTGAGGCTGGTCAAGACTCCACCGTCGGTGATCTGACCGCCACTCAGCGTCAGGCCCGCGACCGTCTCGTTCTTTCCATTCAGATTTAGTATTCCACCCTGGATGGTGACCCGCGACAGATCGTCAATACGGTTTGATTCCCCCAGCTTGAATTCGCCGCCCGCAAGGTAGATTGTGTGGGATCCAGCGCTGAGGTCACCCGAGATCAAGAGTGCATCCAACTCGCGGACGAAGAGGTCTCCACCCGCCGTGCCTCTCAGGTTTACGAGTGCCACGTTCAACGGATTGGTCGCTGCGCCCACCGCTCCTTGCGTGTTCAACCATAGGGTATTGGCTTGGATATCGACGCCGTCGCCGGCGGCGCTGGTGACCGTTTCCGTTCGCAGCGTCAAGGTCCCGTTATTGGAAAGCCGCAGCAGACTCGCGAACGTCGCGTGATCGCCTTGCAGGAGGAGACTATAATCCTTGGCGGACAAATCGATCGGCCCGGAACCACCGATACGCACCTGGCCCGTCCCGTCAGCGCGTCCGATTGTGACCGTGCCCGCGGATACCAGATGGCCTAGCTCCGCGGCGGTCAGGCTAAAGTCCTCGACGGGGTCATCGGAATCGTTCAAGGCAATCGTTCGCGCAGCCGTCGCCGGTTGCAGCGTGATGCCGCCGTGGGCGCTAATCCTGTCTCGGATGTCGATTCTGTCTGCGGTCATCGTCACCGAACCACCGCCCGCGAAGATGCGGCCGGCATTCTGGATTTGACTAGTGGACGCATTCAGAGAAATCATACCGCCGCTGGCATTCACGGTTGCCCCGCTGTTCACCACGATGTTCCCCGTCGTGGAGGCCAGTAACGTGAAATTGCCAAAATCCGAGAGGCCGTTGAACGTAATCGGTCCGGCCGAGCTGTCGTCCAGCACCACCGTAAAGTTGGCCGTATACGTCCTCAAGGTACTACTGTTGCTGAAGGTTACGGCGGAACCACCGGCAGCATCCGTGATCCCGATCGCGCTAAACACTCCCTTTCCCGCAACGGTGACGGTCAGCAAGTTGGTGCCGTGTCCGGTTACATTTGCACTATCCGCCCCGCTCCAAGGGCCACCCGTCGTCAGCGTGAATGTATAAGTATTGGCCGAGGTCGACACGCTCGACACACGCTCGTTGCTGCTCAAGACCAGATTCAAGGTTGCCGCCGCTTCGGCGAACGTCGCCAGCAACCGCCGATCCTCCAGCATCTCAAGCCCCAGTTTTCGCGGCCGCGGGCGGCTGGCGGGATCCGAACGAGGGCAATGGTGCTGCCAGGTTCGGCGAAAGAACGGGAAACCCGAAAACATGGTCGAATCCTCTGAAAAGGAAGCGGCTTGGGATCGGTGGTCGGCGTTTCGGGGCCGCCGGTTGGCGGGGCGAGCGAGTAAGATTCCGCGGCCAACAGTCCTTGTCAACGCGGTCCATAACTTAACGCGCAAGTGCCTGGATTCAAAGATCGCTCTGAAGAATTCACGGTTATTCCGCGAAGTTTGCAGGCGCGAAAAGCGGCGGTGGGCAGCGAGCAGCTCGCAGCAGCCAATGCTAGCAGTACCTCGATTCGCGCCTCCGGCGACCATCTGGCCGCGAACGGCTTTCCTGACAGCGCCCCCGACCGTGAGGTGGTGTGTCATCAGAACCGCCCCGGGGGCAAGCTGATGGTCAACGACGCTGGACGATCCGAACCGTTCGCCAGATCCCAGACGCATTGTGCCGGAATCTATGCAGTGCCAGAGTCGCGGGCACAAGGCGGAAATTCCATCCCGCGTGGTCTGCGGCGTCGCGTTCGCTGACGCTTGCGCGCGTTATGCCCGCCGGTTGCATCACAACAAACATCCGGAAGATATCGGCTATGACTAGATAGCGGTGAAAGTTGTGTGTTGCTTGCTGGCGCAGACGGATTGTTTGATTCCCGTGTATCCCGCGCGAACCACCTGTAACGGTCATTTTTCCTGTGCTCGAAATGGCAGACGCGAGCGTCGTTCCAGTCATGGCGGGGCGCCCGAATTCGGTAGAACGTTGGCTGCCGGACAGTCGATCTGTACCACGAGGAAATAGGATCTCGGCGGCCGCATGCTGGAAAGACTCGTCCTGCCCAGGGACCCGGCCGATCCCAATCGGTCCTTCCATGGAGTCTTGCAATGATGAAATCCAAGAGAGTATTTGTGAGCGGGAGCTTGTTGTGGGGCCTCGCCATCCTAACCAGCACGCTGGTGAAAGGCCAGGATCTGCGATCGCTCGCGGAGGCCAATTTCGCCTCCGGCGAATCGCTGTGGTATGGCCAATACTCGTCAGATGAATCCGGGAAAAAAGCCGAATACCTCGATTGCTGCTCGCCGTGCCCCATGATCTATGGGTACGTGGAAGCGTTGTTTCTGCAGCGCACCAACTGCAGCTTCGATCAACCGATCATCGTCCAATCGATCGCTGGAATTCCCGTGGCGACTTTCTTGTCGACGTCAGATCTGGATTTCGAGTACGAACCGGGGGTCCGCGCCCTGTTCGGGATTCGCCTTCATGGCGGCTGGGCGCTCGAAGGCTCTTATCTCGGCCTGTGGGACTCCGACGCCTCGCTCGTCATCGTCCCTCCGGACGAAAGCACGAATCTGACTTTTCCCGGCGGACTGGGAGGGACGAACGTGTTCAGCGATCCTGACAGGATTTGGACGACGTATTCCTCCTCGCTGCACAGCTCCGAATTGAATCTCGTTTGCTGTTCGGGTTATTGCGACACGTTCGGTGGCAAAGGCGACCTGAAAGATGATGTCGGCGGCTGTCATCCGCGGTGTCAAACCGTCGAGTGGTTGGTGGGATTTCGCTACCTTAGCCTGAACGAGCGACTTCGCATCTATGGCGAGCGGGATCAGATCGGACAGGATAGGATTTTTCGGGAGGAGGCAGGGATATACAGTGTTCGCACCAACAACAATCTGTATGGAGCTCACGTGGGCGCTCGGACGCGACATTGGAGGGAAAGGTGGGGTTGGGAGGCGACCGGCAAGGCCGGCATCTTCGCCAACGATGCCCAACAGGAGCAGTATGTCATCGACTACCAGGAATTTGTCGTCCGCCCCCTCACCAGCGCCTCGACGGACCGCGCGGCTTTCATAGGCGAATTGAACTTGACCGGAATCTATCGCCTGAACGAAAACTGGAATCTGCGCGCCGGTTACAATGCGATTTGGATCAGCGGAGTCGCGCTGGCGCCGAATCAACTCGATTTTAGCGGCGAGCTTCCTGCCGGCAACCAGCTGAGCAGCAACGGGAGCGTGTTCCTGCACGGCGTCAATTGTGGCATCGAGGCCCGGTGGTAAGAGCCCGAATAAAACGTGGCATGGAGGCCCGGGCAGCTTCCGAGATCGGGCGGACATCATTCGGAAACGGGCCGCCCGCTAACCGCCAACGGCATACGAGCCATCGAGCGACTGGTTTCGCTCGCCCAGTGCAGCGATCTCCAACGCGATCTCCTCGAGCGCGGATTCGAGATCGAGCAAGTCGAGATCGTCAAGCGAGCCACGACGAAAATAGAGAACCGGCGGCAACTCGGCCTCCGCCGCCGACCAAAGCCAGTCCTCGTTCGTTCCGCCCGCATCGAGGCTGCCAAGCACCTGATCGACAGGACCTCGCCGCCCTGGCGTGGTTTTCGACATGCGGGGAGCTTCCGCGAGCCCGGCGGCGTTGTCGATACGGCTCAGCATGGCGGCGATACCGCTCGAGGACTCGCTGGTCTCCCCTTCGCCCGAACTCAGCGTGGGAAGTCTGAGATAGTTCACGATCAACAGCACGTCACTCGCGGTGATCGCTCCGTCGACGTTCGTGTCGAAAAAACGGGGGGGCGAAAACTGCTGATCGGGCAGTTCGGTTGCGGTCGGATTTGCGTTGATATAGTTAATGGTCTCCAGCACATCCAAAGGCGTAATGGCGCCCGAGTTGTTGACGTCATACGGATTGACGGGATTTGTCCAGACGTTAACCGCCGGCGGGACGCCGAGCGGCGGTTGTGGAACTGGGGTGGCAGCTGCCACCTTGCACGTTGCGATGAACCACGGGCCGGCGAAACCGGTCAGCGGCGCAGCTTGCAGGTACTGAAACGGAGCGGTATCAGTAATGTCAAAGCGGTGGATCTCCCCGGTCGTGCCGATGGGACCCTGCACTCCGAAAATCGTGTCCGCAATCCCGTCGCGGTTCCAGTCCATCGCGGCCACGCTAACCGGCGCATTGTTGCTCGAACCTGTGAAAGCAGCGGAAATCGTCCCCAATAGAGAAAGGCTCACACTGGTAGTATCCCACGCCCACACCTCAATGCGGGACGTGCCGTTCACTCCCATGCCTACGATTACGTCGGGAATTGCATCCGCATCAATCCGAGCCAAATCCAGCGAGACTCCGCCCAGAAAATTCGGGTTCAACGCGGTGAAGGGGAAGAAGGTTTGCACGCGAAGGGGCGTCACTCCCGAGACATCAAACACCGTCACCGTGGCCTTGCTGCCGGGCCCGGTGCCGATCACGATTTCCGCCTTTCCGTCCGGCACGTTGACAAACGAGCCGTTAACCATCTGGCCCATATCGGCTGCCGCCACGACGGCGCCACCGATCGAGGCGGTAGGGAAAGCGAGAAACGAGATTTCGGGCGTTGCCTGAAAAGCCGGAATCTGCGGATATCGGTTCAGGAAGATCCGCACGTCCGCAGCCCCATAGCTCGGAACCGTGATAATATCAGGCTTGCCATCGCCGTTGACGTCCGCGACCGTCAGATGAATGCCGCCCGTGAAAGCGGCGCTATTTCCTAAGAAGCTTGGAAATCCCGGCACCGAATTTCCGTCCACGTCAAATACACGGACTTCCGGCGGACGATTGCGTCCGGGCGCGGTGATGATCTCGTCGACCCCATCGCCGTCCAGGTCCGCAACAGCCACTCGCGTGCCACCTACGTAATCCGATTCGTAGGCCAAAAATTGGGACGAGACCTCGCCGGATTGGCCGTCGACGACCATGACATACTGAGGCGTCCCCGGATTTTTGTCGGGCCCAAGCACGGTGGTGGGCGTGTCGGGCCCCGGCCCTGGGCCGCTACCGAAATAATGATCCGAATTCGACCACTCTTGGGTTCCGGGGATCGTATTTGTATTATCCTCGCCCGAGGTAGTTCCCAGGTTGGTGTATTGTCCCTCAATGACCACGCCGCTGGCCGTATAAATCCAGACTTCGCCGGGATCCAGCAGGTTGTCAGCGTTCGTATCGCCCGCATTGAATCCGCCCATGAATACCGGCGACGGAATTGCATCAGGCTGATCGTCGGTGACTATCACGTTCCGCAGGGGCACGTTCCCGAGGTTCGTCACCTGATAGGTCCATGTCACCTCGCTTCCCACCA
>Ga0366819_10044_pt2 | contig 43523 bp, 26 predicted proteins | sample TotcelFGM3001N15_FD_207091 | JGI IMG/M metagenome (GOLD analysis project Ga0366819, IMG submission 207091) | Enriched cells from coal bed in the Powder River Basin, Montana, United States - Total cells FGM rep3 HSBNCT.FGM.300.1.N15 ... | reverse complement strand
GGCCAGAGATAGAACCGCAAATTGCCCGCGCCGGTATACTCGAAAATATCCGTTCTGAGCGCGACGTTGGCCAGCAAGCCGGCCAGCAGGGCTCGATGAATCGCCCCGTACAGCAGTTGATCGTAATTGGGCACTCGCGGCGCCAGCGGCCGGCCGCCCAGCGAAGTCAGTTCCAGATTGATCGTCTCCAATTCCACGTCCGTCGGCGGCCGATATTGCAGCCCGGGCCGATGCCGCCTGCCGCGGCGGCGGGAACCGCCTTGCCCCGCCGTCGCACCGCCCCTGGCCATCGCGTTGCCCGCAGGACGCGCCGCACGGCGCGGCAGGATGGCCGATTCGTCCACCAACTGTTTCAGCTGCCGATGGATATCCAGCCACTCGCGCATCCGATTGAACGATAGAAAATTCTGCTGACAAGCTCGGCGCAACTGGTTGCGGGATAGTTTCTCGCGCAGGTCGTGGTAAAAGTTCCAGAGCTTCAGGTAACTCAAAAAGTCCGACGCCGGGTCGGCGAATTGGGCGTGGCGTTCGTCGGCCGCCTGCCGTTTCTCCGCCGGGCGTTCCCGGGGATCTTGGACTTCCAGCACCGCGGCGATGACCAGCGCTTCGGGCAAACAGCCTTCGTCGCCAGCGGCCAGGATCATGCGGCCGATGCGGGGATCGACGGGTAAACGAGCGAGTTGGCGGCCGATGTCCGTCAGCTCGCCGGCGTCGTCGATCGCGCCCAGTTCGAACAGCGTTCGGTAGCCGTCCTGGATCGCGTCGCTGCGCGGCGGATCGAGGAACGGGAACTCTTCGATCGGTCCCAGCCGCAGAGCCTTCGTTTGCAGGATGACCGAAGCCAGATTGGTGCGGCGGATTTCGGGCGTCGCAAACCGCTCGCGACTCAGGTAGTCATCTTCGGCGTACAGCCGCACGCAGATCCCGGGGCCGACCCGTCCGCAGCGTCCGGCCCGCTGGTCGGCGGAGGCCTGCGACACGGGTTCGATCGGCAGCCGCTGGAGTTTTCGCCGCGGCGAATAACGGCTGATCCGCGCCGTGCCCGTGTCGATCACAAAGCGGATGTTGGGCACCGTCAGCGACGATTCGGCCACGTTGGTCGCCAGCACCACGCGCCGCCGCGAATGCGACTGGAAGATCTTGTTCTGTTCGGCGGCGGACAGCCGGGCGTACAGGGGCAGGATCTCGGTCTGCCGCCCGTCGCCGGGAATCGTTCGGCCGCGAAGCGTCTTGGCTGTCTCGCGAATGTCCCGCTCCGTCGGCAGGAAGACCAGTACGTCGCCCGGGCCGGTGCGGGCGAGTTCCTCGATCGTATCGGCGATCGTGCGCTGCAGGTCGATGTCTCCGCCAGCGTCTTCGTCCGCCTGCAACGGCTGGTAGCGGGTCTCGATCGGATACGTGCGCCCGGACACTTCGATGATCGGCGCCGGCCGCCCGGTTCGCGGGCAAGCGAAGTGCGCGGCGAACCGTTGGGCGTCGATCGTGGCCGAGGTGATGATCAGTTTCAGATCTCGCCGGGCGCCCAGCAGCCGCTGGACGTAGCCCAGCAGAAAGTCGATGTTCAGCGATCGCTCGTGGGCTTCGTCGATAATCAGCGTGTCATACTGGTTCAGGAACCGGTCCTGCTGCGTCTCGGCCAGCAGGATGCCGTCGGTCATCAGTTTCACGTAGCTTTCCGGACGGGTCGTGTCGGTAAACCGCACCTTGAAGCCCACGGCCGCGCCCAGCGGCGAGCCCAGTTCGTCGGCCAGCCGCGTGGCGATGGCGCGGGCCGCGATGCGGCGCGGCTGGGTGTGCCCGATCAGGCCGTCGATGCCGCGGCCCATTTGCAGGCAGATTTTCGGCAGCTGCGTCGACTTGCCCGACCCCGTCTCCCCGCACACGATCGTGACGGCATGATCGCGGATCGCCTGCTGGATTTCGTCGCTCTTGACGGTGATCGGCAGCACGGGGTCGAGTGGGGCCGACGGCAGCTGGGCCGCCCGCCGAGTTCGCAGCTGGACCGACTGCTCCAGTTCGTCCCGCCAGCGTTCCAAGCTGCGGTCGTAGGGCTTGCCGGCGCGCCGCGCCTGGTCGATCGAGCGCAGCCGCTGGCGGAGGCGGAAACGCTGGCCGCCCAGGGCCGAGTCGATACGGGCTTCCAAATCGGAAAAGTCGTGCATGATCTATATCGTCGCGGAAAACGGCTATCTGACAATGGGCGAGCGTCCGGATTCGCCGGCAAAATGTGACGGTTGTACGAATCGAATCTCCGGCCGGAGCGAGGATTGGTGACAGTTCTCCGGTCGTAATGACCCCGGCATAGCGGTGATGCCGACGTTTTGCTCTGAATGCATATTGCGTGTCCTATCGGTTGCGCCGGCGGACGGGACGCTTGCGGGAAACTGCGGACGGAGGACGTTGATGCGGCTCTTGACGAACGATCGCCAAGTTTCAGATCCCTGCACGCGAACGTTCTGGAAACATCGGGCGCGGGACGCCGCGCGGATCGGCCTCGGTTGCCTTGCGCTGATCGTCTGCCTGCTCCACATGCCGGCGACCGCCGAATCCCGTCCCCTCCGATTGCCCATGCCCGACGCAACGTCCACGCTCTGCGACGCAGATCAGGTCGCGCGCGCTTCGCACCGTTGGGCTGGTCCCTACGCGGTCGGCGGCGAGTTTTTTGCCGCTGCAAGTCCGGACGACGCGTTTCCGGGGACGGAGCCGTTTTTTCACGGCGAGCCGTCGCTCGTGCTGCCACCGCCGCCGGATTACGCGGAGCCAGCGACGTCTCCTTGGTCAGCGGCTTATGTGCGGCGCGACGACGTTCGCGACAGCTGCCCGCCCGGCGGCTACGCTGTTGTCGTGAGCGAACCGTGGACGCTGCAGGTCATGCCGCAGGGGCTGCTGTACCGCTCGTATCTGGCGGGGGTGAAAGAGCCGCGTCTCACATCGGTTTGGAGCAGTGACAGCCGGGTGGGTGGTCTTTGGGACGCTGCGTTGGGAGGCCGGTTGGGGGTGCTGCGTTACGGCACGCAGGATCCGGTGACTCCGGAAGGCTGGCAAGTCGATCTCGAAGGCGGTTCGCAGACACGGCTCGATCCGGGCGGGCCGAGCACTCCCCTGCTGTCCGTCGACTTTCGCGTCGGGATCCCGGTCACCTATGCCCGCGGTCCCTGGCAATTCAAGACCGGCTACTACCACATCAGTTCGCATTTGGGCGACGAATTCCTGTTGATGAACCCATCGGCGCGGCGGCTGAACTATGTCCGCGACGCGGTAATGCTCGGCGTCGGTTACTTCTGCATTGAACAGCTGCGCGTGTACGGTGAAATCGCGTATGCCGTGGGTGTCAGCGACGGTGCAGAACCCCTGGAGTGCCAATACGGCTTGGACTGGGCGCCGGCGCGCGATACGGGATTGCGGGGCGCGCCGTTTTTCGCCGCCAATGCGCATCTGCGCGAGGAATTGGACTTTGGCGGCAACATCGTGCTTCAGACCGGATGGGCCTGGCGCCGCCAGGCCCGCGGCTCGCTGTTCCGCGTCGGCGTTCAATATTACAAGGGCAAAAGCGAGCAATACGAATATTACGACCACCACGAAGAACGCTTCGGCGGCGGCCTCTGGGTGGATTTCTAATCGCCGGCGACGAGCCTGAATGCCGGGAGGATGCCAGCTTGACATCTGCCGAGCCAGAACACAGGATGACGGGACAACCAAAGGGTTGTCGACGTTCTTTGCAGTCCGAGCACCGTTTCCCTCAACAACGCAAGGAGTAAACGCATGGCCAAAGTCTCCGTCGGTTTGAACCTGGAATTCGTGCGCCACCACGATAAGCCGTTCGAGTGGGCGGTCGACAAGGCGGCGGAATTGGGCTACGAGTACATCGAGCCGATGGTCCATTTCGGCCGCGAGTTGATGAGCGAGGCCGGTTATTTCCACACGGTGTCCATGTTCGACGATCCGTACCGCATCCGCCGCGCCGCCGAGAAGGCGGGCGTCAAGCTGTCGGGATTGCAGGCGCACGGACCGCTGGGCCGGCCCGAGGTTCACGGCGAGTACCTGAAGCTGGCCATCCGTCACGCCGCCGAGTGCGGGGCGCCGGTCGTGAATACCGACGAAGGGATCAAGGCCAAGTGGACGACGGTGGAAGAAGATCACGTCCTGATGAAGTACACGCTGCAAGAGGCCGCCTTCGTGGCCGAGCCGCGCGGGATCAAGATCGGGCTCGAATGCCACGCCCAGTATTCCAAGACTCCCGACGGCCTCGATCGGATCTATAACCTGGTCCAATCGCCGTCGATCGGGATCAATTTGGATACGGGCAACGCGTATCTGGCCGGGCAAGATCCTTACAGCTGGCTGGAACGCGTGGTGGACCGCCTGGTCCATCTGCACGCCAAGGACATTTCCGTCGAGCACTCGGACGCGGAACGGGGTAAAGTCACCGGCACGCCGGTCGGCTGTGCGTGCGGCGACGGGGTGATCGATTGGCAGCGGATCGTGGACATTGTCCGCCGCTGTCCGCGAGACATTGTGATGTCCGTCGAGTGCGGTACGATCGAACAGGCGGCCCGCAGCATCGAGCACCTCCGGCCGTTGGTGGCTAATACGTAGCGTATGCGGAAGACGCAGCGCCGGCATGCGAATCCGTTCCATCGCTCCCTGGAGCGGTGGAGCCGGAGTCGGCCGGCGCGTCCAGCGGCGACAAGATCGCCGCGTCGCAAAAGGGTTTTCGATGCCGTCGATACCGAGCCGAATTTCGCTGGCCGCCGCGGCAGCTCTGGTGGTGGCCCTCGGCTGGTGCGCCGCGCCGGGCCGTGCGCAACCCGGGTCGGCAGTTCCCCAGTATGCCGGCAAGCCGGTCAGTTATTGGCAGAACCTGCTCGCCCAGCACCTGGACAAGGACACGGACGAAGATAAGGAAGAATGCCGCCGCGCCGCCCAGGCGTTGGGTCAGCTCGGCGAACCGGCCCGGGAAGCGATCCCGCTGTTGGTCCAGGCCCTTCAATCGCCTGCGGTCGAGGTCCGCGGTTTTGCGGTCGACGCCTTGGGGCGAATCGGTCTGGAAGCGACGACGGTGGTTCCGGCCATCGTGGCCGAAGCCGACTTGCCTCCGCAGCACATCAACTATGCGCCGTTGGCGCCGTTTCGCCGCGTGGCCGCTCGAGCGCTGGGGCGGATCGGCCCGGAGGCCGCAGCCGCAGTGCCGATGCTTCAACGGGCCCTGGAAAACGAAGACCTCTTGTATCGCGTGCAAGCCGCGTGGGCGCTGTGGGAGATCGCCCAGCACCCGCAGAGCATCCCCACGTTGCGCGCGGTGCTGAAGTCGAACGACTCGGATGCGGCGTTTGAGGCCGTCCTGGTCTTGACGCAACTTGCCACCGATGCCAAAGCTGTTGCTTCGGACTTGATCGACGCGTTGGGCCACCCGGACGCGGACGTGCGCCGTGCGGCTGCGGCGGCCTTGGTTCCGTTGGGCGTCTCGCATTTGGAGACCGTCGCGCAACGGCTGTCGCAGGGCGGTTTTGCCGAACCGGCCGCCGCTGCCTATGTATTGGGACAGTTCTTGGACGTGTTACGGCGAACCGTTTTCTACAGCCCTCAGATGGATGCCCAGAACTTAGCGGCCGCCTCGCGCCCCGCGATACGACTGGCGGCGCCCGCGCTGATTCGCCTGCTGGTCCATCCCGACGCGGAGGTGCGTCAGACGGCCGTCCAATCGCTGGCCCAGATGGGACTGTTGGCCGCGCCATTCTTGCTGCAGAGCTTACAGGGCGACGACGCAGAGGTCCGTCTTACCGCGATCGATGCCTTGATCCGCCTGGAGGATTACCTGCCGGAGACCTCGCCGGCCAATCCCGGGATGGCGGTCATCACGGCCAGGCTGATTCCGCCGTTGTTGGAGTTGATGAAGCATTCGCAGCCGCAGGTCCGCCGCGCGGCTTATCGCGCGTTTGCTCAGTTTTCGCTGGGTGCTGAAGGAAAAGCGGCTGAGCCGCTGCTGCGCGGCGCGCTGCGCGACCAGGATTTGGCCATTCGCCGATTTGCATTCGAGGCCCTGCAGCAATTGGGCGAGCCGTGAGGAAGGGGGCGAGCGGCGACGCGGACCGCATTCCTTTTCGCCCCATTTCAGGCTATAACGTGAAACGGCGCGAGTTGGTGACCGAGGGAGTAATAAGGATCGGCAAGGAAACAAATATCGGGTTTTCAATGTGGTCATCACGCTCCGCCGTGATGACATTGTCGTCACGGCGGAGCGTGACGACTACAATCTTGGCGACACTTGTTTCTTCGCGGTCCTGACTGGTCGACTGGCACATTTTGTATACGCATCGCCCCCAACCGCAAGAGAGTTGTTCGATGAGTGACGAGCCGGATCTGAAACAAGAGTTGCACCAGTTTTCCGCGGATTTCGCGGCCTTGCGGCAAGCGCTGGCCGAAGTCATGGTCGGCCATGCCGAGGTGATCGAACTGACGTTGGCCGCGATGATCGCCGGCGGCCATGTACTGCTGGACGGACCGCCGGGCGTCGGCAAGACGCTGTTGGGACGGACGCTGGCCCAGTTGCTGGACGTCAAGTACCGGCGAATTCAGTTTACCTCCGACCTGATGCCGGCCGATGTCATCGGGACGTACCTCGTGATGGAGTCCCAAGGCCGGCGGCGGTTCGAGTTCCAGCAAGGCCCGATCTTCACCAATTTGCTGCTGGCCGACGAGATCAACCGCGCCACGCCCAAGACGCAAGCCGCGTTGTTCGAAGCGTTGGAAGAGCGGTCGCTGACCGTCGCCAACGAGACCTACGAGCTGCCCGCTCCGTTTTTCACGTTGGCCACGCAGAGTCTAGGCGATATCGAGGGCACGTTCCCGGTTCCAGAGACCCAGTTGGATCGGTTCTTCTTCAAGCTCACGCTGCCGGCGCCGACGGGCGGCGAGTTGGAGACTGTCTTACAGCGGGCCACCGAAGCTCATGCCAAACCGGTCAAACGCATTTTGGATGCCAAGCGAATCGTTGCGATGTCACAGCTGGCTCGCAGCGTCAGCGTGCCGCCGGACGTACTTCGTCACGTTGCGTCCCTGGTCACGGCGACGCATCCCGGCCAGCACGCGGCTCCGGAGTCCACGCGGCGGTTCGTGCTGCGGGGCGCCAGTCCCCGCGCAGGCCAAGCGATGATCTTGGCGGCCATGGTGCTGGCGGCCGACGGCGGCCGCACGCAGATTTCGCGCGACGACGTGCAGCGGGTCGCGCTGGCTGCGCTGCGCCATCGCATCACGTTGAGCTTCGAAGGCCATGCCCAAGAGACGGGCATCGACGGGATCGTGGCGGACATCCTGCGAGCGGTGGCCTGACAAGGCTCAAACGTCTGAGGCAATCCATCCCCACAACGCTCTAATCCGAAACGTGCCCGGTAGTTGCCATGACCCTGTTCGATCCCGAATTCCGCCGACGTTGCGAGTACTTGGACCAGACGGCCCGGCGAAGCTGGGGCAGCCGGTTCCTGGGGCGCCGTCTCGACCGGCGGTGGGCGGGCGGCAGCGAGTTTGTGGGCCATTCGGATTACACCTGCGGCGACGATTTCCGTCACATCGACTGGCCGCTGTGCGCGCGGCACGACGAGCTGTTGACGCGTCAGTACCGCGGCAGCGAGGATCGCGTCGTCTACCTGCTGGTCGATTGCTCGCCCGGCATGAAACTGGGCACGCCGGTCAAGTTCGACGTCGCCCGCCGCCTGGCCGGGACACTGGCTTACATGGCGCTGGTTAACCTGGATCGCGTTGGCGTCGTGGCGGTCGCCGACGGCATCGTGGCCGAACTGCCGCCGATCCGCGGCCGCCAGCGAGCTTTCCAGATCTATCGTTTCCTGGACGCACTGCGGACGGTGGCGGCGCCGATCCGGCTGAAACGGGCGGCCGAGGCGTTCGTCCAGCGTCGTCCGCAGCGCGGCACGGCGGTGGTGATCAGCGACTTGTTCGATCCGGCCGGCTTTGAACCGGCGATCGACCTGCTGGCCCAGCGCGGGTTCCCTCCGTACCTGCTGCAAGTGATCGACGAACGCGAAGTCGAGCCGCAGCTGTCTGGTGGTGTGACGCTGGTCGACGTGGCGACCGGCCGATCGCGCCACACCTATCTGGAGGACGTCGACCTGGTAAACTATCGGCGCGTCATCCAGGAGTTTATCGCCTCGTGCCGCGGCTATTGCGCGCGACGCTCGATCGGCATTCTCCAAACGACGACCGGCACGCCGGTCCAGGAATCGGTGCTGCGCGTGATCCGGACAGCGACCAGCCGGATGTACGCGCCGTGAAGCGAGCAGCGACAGGCGCAGAACTGTTGGGCGGATTTGGGGTCGGGCGTTCAAAATTCAATTTTGGCCGATGGAGAGTCCAACCATCTAGCCGAGTCGGGATGGGCCAAAATTGAGTTTTGAACGCCCGATCCCCTGAGCGAAGGACGCAACATGGGTTTCTTTCATCCAGGAGCGTGGGGTTGGGCCGGCTTGGCCGTGTTGATCGCGCTGCTGTACCTCTGGAATTTTGCTCCCAGCCGGCACGAGGTGGCCACGTATGGGCTGTGGCAACGCGCGCTGGCGCGGCGTCCGGCTTGGTTCCGGCTGCGGTTCTGGCTCTCGCTGGCGACGCAAATCGTCATCCTGCTGCTGCTGGTGGCCGCGCTATCGGAACCCTATTGGAAATCCGCGGTCGCCGGTCGCCGCACACTGGTGGTGGTCCTGGATGCGTCGGCCAGCATGTCGGCTACGGACGTCAAGCCGTCGCGTTTTGCCGCCGCCCAGGCCGAGGCGCAACGCATCGTGCGGGGATTGCAGCCGGGGGAACGGATGGCCATCCTGATCGCTGGAAGTTTCGTCCGAACGGAATGCCGGATGACAGACGAGCCGCAAACCTTGCTGACGGCGATCGACGCGGCTTCGCCGAACACCGGCGGCACGCGGATGTTGGAAGCCGTCGAAGTTGCCCGCCGCGTGTTGGACGGCCACGCTAATCCGCACCTCGTGTTATTGACAGACGGGTGTTTTCCGGAGGCCGAAGCGATCGCGAAAGACGAGCAAGTATATTTAAGCCGGATTGGCCAAGGCGGCCGCAATCTGGCCGTCACGCGGTTGGCGGCACGTCCCGATCCGCGGGATCCGCAACAACAGTGGGTGCTGGTCGAGGCGGCGAACAACTCGGACGCCCCGGCGTCGATTCCGCTGAACGTCGCCCTGCCGGGCGGTCCCTCCCGGATCGAAGATGTCGAACTGGCTGCCGGCGCGGTCGTCCAAACGGTGTTGGCGATGCCGATCGAGAAAGACGGGGTGCTGACGGCGCAAGTGGCCGCCGAGGACGATTTGGCGATGGACAATCAGGCGAGCGTCCAGATAGCCGGCCGACAGCGACCGAGCGTATTCTTTGTCGCCGACCAGCGCCCGGCGGGCGCGGAGCATGCGGCGGTACGAGACGCTTTGGCAGCCTTGTCGGGCATCGACCTGCAGCTGGTCGAACAACTGCCGGAGACGCTGCCGGAGCAATCGGCGGTCGTTTTTCACGGCCAAGTCCCGGAGCGATTGCCGGCCAGGCCGCTGCTGGTGATTGCGCCGCAGAATTCGTGCGACCTGTGGGACACGGCGGGGATTGTGCGAGGTGCCGAGTGCGCGGTTCAGTTCGTGCGGCGGGATTCGCCGCTGCTGGCGGGCGTGCGGCTGGAAGATGTGGTTGTCGAGGAGGCGGTGAAGCTGCGATTCAAGCAGGCGGCCGTCACGCTGGTCGAGGCGAGTTCGGGCGATTCGTTGTACAGCCTGGTCGAACGACCCGCGGGTTCGGTGCTCGTGCTGCACGTGGATCTGCGAAAGGAAAAGAGCGATCTCGCCCTGCGTCGCGATTTCCCGCGGTTGATTGAGCGAGCCATACGTGGGCTGAACGGTGCAGCCGACGCGCCCACGGTGGCCGTGGCTTCCGACGAGTTGGCGGCCTTGCCGGAGAATGCAGCGACGTTGCCGATTAGCATCGTCAACCGCATGGAAAGCGACATCCGCGCCGGGATGAACGTGCCGCGGCGCAACGTGGAATCGCCTGCACCCGTTCGCGAACAGCCATTATGGATGCTGTTGACCGGCGTCGCCGTGGTGCTGCTGTTGACCGAGTGGTGTTTGTTTCATCGGAAATGGGTGGTATAGCAGTCACGTTGGAATGTCCGCCATGAAACACGTATTCACCTCCCTCACCGTTATTTTTGCGACCGTGGGTTATCTGGGCGCCGCGGACCTCGCGATGGGAGTACCGGCGTCCGCCTCGAAGCCCAACATCCTCCTGATCGTCGCCGACGACCTCGGATATGGCGACGTGCGGTGCCTGAATCCCGAGCGGGGCAAGATTCCGACGCCCCACTTGGACCGCCTTGCCGCGCAAGGCATGACGTTTAGCGACGCGCACAGCGGATCCTCCGTCTGCACTCCCACGCGTTACGGCCTGCTGACCGGACGCTACGCCTGGCGCACACGGCTTCAGGCCGGCGTGCTCGACGGCGGCAACGACGAGCCGTTGATCGCCGCCGACCGGCTGACCGTGGCCGGTTTCCTCCGCCAGCACGGCTACTACACCGCCTGTATCGGCAAGTGGCATCTGGGGTTTCAATCCGATGCGAAGCCCGATCCATCCGGGCCCAAGAAGGATTTTGGCCGGCGCGGCCTTCCGCGGGGCGCCCGCATCCTGGACGGACCGCTCACGCGCGGCTTCGATTACTTCTGGGGCTGTTCGAACGCCCGCACCATGTCCTCGGTGATCGAAAATGACCAGGTGGTCGAAATGCTCCCGACCGTCGAAATGCTTCCCCGGCTGATCGGCTGCGCGGTAGACCAGATCGGCGCGCGGGCTGCGGATGCCAGGTCGGGACGGCCGTTTTTTCTGTACGTCCCGCTGACCTCGCCGCACACGCCCATCGTTCCCGCGCCGGACTGGCAGGGAAAGAGCCCGCTGGGACCGTACGGCGATTTCGTCATGCAGACGGACGCCGGCGTCGGCCGCATTCTCGCCGCGCTCGACGAACACGGCTTAGCCGACGAAACCCTCGTGATCTTTACCAGCGACAACGGCTGTTCGCCCCAGGCGGGCACGGCCAAACTGGAGGCCCAAGGCCATTTCGCCAGCGCCTCGTACCGCGGCTACAAGTCCGACATCTGGGAGGGCGGCCACCGGGTGCCGTTTTTCGTCCGCTGGCCGGGCCGCGTGCGGTCCGGCGCGCACTGCGACCGTCTGGTATGCCTGACCGACTTGTTGGCCACCTGTGCCGAGATCCTGAATCGCCCGCTCCCTGCGACGGCGGGCGAGGACAGCGTCAGCTTCCTGCCCGCCCTGATCGGCGGCGCCGCCGTGCCGCCGCGGCAGGCTGTCGTGCATCACAGCATTCAAGGACGATTCTCGCTGCGCGAGGGTCCGTGGAAACTCAACTTTTGCGCCGGCTCCGGCGGGTGGGGCACCCCGTCGGACGCCGATGCTGCCAGCCAAGGCCTGCCCAAATGGCAGCTCTACAACCTGGTTGCCGATCCGGCCGAAACCGTCAATCTCTACGACACCAAGCCCGAAGAAATCTCGCGTCTGGCGGCGATCTTGGCACAAACCATCGCCCAGGGACGCAGTACGCCCGGCACGCCGTGCGCGAACGACGTGCCGGTCAGGTCTCCCTTTCAACCTTCCGGGAAGACGCGGAAATCCCCCGCTCACTGACTTATGTACCCTCTGCTGGCTGCCCTTGAATTCGAGCATCCGATGCGGCTGATCTGGCTGGCGATCGCGCCGGCCATCGTCTACTTTGCGATTCGCAGCTGGACGTTGGCTCCCCGAGGGCGGCGCGTCGCAAGTCTGGTTTGCCGCCTGCTGGTGCTGACGCTGGCGATCGTTGCGTTTGGCGGTCCGATGCGCCGCGGCCCCAGCTCGCAACGGATGGTGGTTTTTGCGACCGATTTCAGCCGCAGCACGGCGGGCAGCCGGCAAGTTGCCGAGCAGTTCATCGCGGCGGCACGGCGCGAGCAAGGCGGTCATCGCGCGGCGTTCGTGTGCTTTGCCAGCCAGCCTGGGCCGCTCACAGACCAGCCGCAACCAGCCGACGAAACACAAGACACCAATGCCAGCGATCCGGCGGCAGCCTTGCAGCTGGCCGCTGCGGCCATCCCGGCGGATTTCGTGCCTCAAATCGTGCTGTTGACCGATGGAATCCAGACGCACGGCGATCTGGCTCGCGCTGCTCTTGGCATCGGTGTTCCTGTTTCGATCGTCCCGTTGCCGGCGTTTGCCGATCCGGAAGTCTGCGTTGCCGAGTTGCTCGCGCCGGCTGCGGTCGCTGCGGGCGCGGACGCGGCATTGGAAGTCGTGATCCGGGCCAATGTCGAAACAACCGGCACGCTGGAACTGTTCCGCAACGGCGAAGCCGTGGCGCGGTCGGACGTGGCACTGCAAACCGGCGAGAATCGAGTCAGCATGCAAACCGCGTTGGGTGACGGACCGGTCGCACAAGCCGTCACGTTTACCGCTCGGCTGAACGCGGCCCAGGATACGGTGCTCGAGAACAACCAACGCCGCGCCAAGGTAGTCGCCGGTCGGCGAACGCAAGTCCTGTTGGCCGATCTGGACCCGGCGGCAGGGGAATCGTTCGCCGACGTGTTGCGTTCCCAGGGAGCGGAAGTAACGCTCTCGCGGCTTACGCAATTGGCCGCGGATGCGGACGCGCTGGACGCCTTCGACGCGTTGATCCTGTGCGATGTGTCCTCGCAAGACCTGACCGCGGTGCAGCTCGAAGCGATCGAACGGTACATCCATGACTTGGGGGGCGGCTTGATTGTGATCGGCGGCGAGAAGACGTTTGGCGAAGCGACTTTTCGCGACACCCCGCTGGAACGTATCTTGCCGGTCACGGCCGCCGTCGCCGCGACGGAGACGGAAAAGACCGTGTTGGCGATGATCTTGGTCATCGATCGCTCCGGGTCTATGGAAGAGGATCGCCGGTTGGATTTGGCAAAAGAAGCCGCGATGCAGTCGGTGCGGGTGTTGGATGCGCACGACAAAGCCGGCGTGATCGCTTTTTCGGACGATTCCGAATGGATCGCTCCGCTGGCGACCGTGGCGGACAAAGCCGACTTGCTACAACGCATCGGCACGCTGACCGCCTATGGCCAGACCAACATGTATCAGGGCGTAGCCAGGGCGGTGTTGGCCCTGGAACAGTCCGTCGCCGATCGGCGGCACATCATCCTGCTGACCGACGGCATCCCGTCGCCGGGCGATTATCGCGAGATCGCCCAGCGGATGGCCGCCGGCGGAATCACGCTGTCGACCGTCTCGATCAGCGCCGGTGCCGAGCAGGACATGCTGCAGGAAATGGCTGCCATCGCCCGCGGGCGGCATCACCACTGTAACGATCCGTCCGACGTGCCGCGGATCCTGGTCCAGGAGACGCGGGCGGTCGCCGCTGACGAGAGCCACCGCGAGTTCCGTCCCTTTGCGCTGCGAACGCTGCCGGGATTGGATCTCGCCTCCGCCCCGCCGCTGCTCAGTTATGCCCGAACCAATCCCAAGCCGGATGCCGAGCCGCTGCTGTTCGCCGTCGCCGGCCATCCGCTGTTGAGCTGGTGGCGGCACGGCGCCGGCGTGGCGCTCGCCCTGACATCCGACGTCGAGAATCGCGGAGCCGGCCGCTGGCAGTCCTGGCCGGGCTACGGCGCGTTCTGGAAACGCCTGGTGCGACATGTGGCACGGAAGCCCGAGCCGAGTTTGCTGAGTCTGACCGCGGACCGCCGCGACGGTTCGATCGCGGTAACGGCCGACCTCGTCGGAAGTGATGGCCGCTATGTCACCGACGCAAAACTGACGGCGACCGTTGCCGGACCGGACGGCGAATCCCGGATGCTTGATTTAACGCCGATTGCCCCGGGACGCTATGCGGTCGCTTTCCTCGTGGGATCGAATGCGCCCGCCGAGTACGAGATCCGTGTCCGCGGCGAAAGCGCCGACAAGTCGCCGACAGCCGCCCTGACCGTGTTTGTCGACTATCCGGACGAACTGCAGGTGCGCGATGCTGACGAAGATCTCTTGCGCCGCGTCGCCGCGACCACCGGCGGCGCCTTCCAGCCCGATCCCGCTTCGGTCTTTGCTCTCGACGGGCGGACGGTCGACCGCATTCGTCCGCTGTGGTCATATCTGCTGACGGCCGCCCTGTTGCTGTTCGTTGTCGACGTCGCCCTGCGGCGGCTGCGGTTTTAGGCGGTAGTTTTCGCGAGTCTCACAGTTTCTGCAGCATCTCTTTGGCCTTTTGCATGACCCGCGCCGATCCCTCGCCGCTCGGCTCGTTCCCGGCCTGGATCATGACCTCGAGATCTTGGAGCAGGGGCTCCGCTTTGGCGGGATCCGTCTTCTTGAGTTCTTCAAAGTAATCCTTCAAGGCCAAGACATCGCTGTCGACGGTTCCGTCATCGGCGGCGCGCTGCAACGTGGTCTTTGCCGCGTCGGCCGGAGGAGTCTCGACGATCGGCGGGGGTTTGGGTGTGCACCCCGCCATCAAGATAGTGCTCGCCAGGAGCATCAAGAGACATCGCATCATGGTGGATCGCTCCTTCTTGAAATGGACGAATGCGGTGCATGAAAGAACGCACGGCAATCGCGGGGACCTTTGCGGCCGACGCGCGACGAGGAAACGTCGACCGCGTTACTACTGCAACGTTACTACGTCACCGTCGTCGCGCTGCGTCAGCTTCTCCAGAACCATTTGATCGATGGTTGTGGAAAGCGGTCGAGCGGAGCCGTCGACGAGGAGGAAGTTGACGATGCCGGGGTGCCAGCTGCCCACCATGGGCGGATTGACGCCGATCGTCGGATCGATGCAGGTGCTGGTCAAGTTGTTGGCGAATTCCTGGGGCGAAGTGGCCATCGGTCGATTCCGCGTCGGGCCGGCGATATTGTTTTCGCCGTAACCGGGGCCGAAGCCGCCGCAGCCGGTGTAATACGGAGTGCCGTCTCTCTGGGAACTGCTGTTTCCCCCGGCGCGCAACAGGCCCCACACGTCGATGTGTTTTTCGGCAATCATGCAGGTATTCGCCGTGCCATCCACAATCGTCTCAAACCCTCCTCTCGAGGTATAATTCGAGGGACTCCAACCAGGGCTGGTATCGCGCAAAGCACTCTGCAACGCTCCACGATGGTACTGGGGATTCTGGTGCAGCCGGGTGTCGCCGGCGCAATCGGTCAGATTTGTCGGGTTCAGGTAGTAAACCGTGACCACATAGTCGGTCGGCTGCATGTTGCCGCTGTTTCGAGCCCCCTTCGCATGTCGGGAAGGACACAGGTAGGTGTTGACATGGCACGCAGGATTGGTCAGCACGGCTTGGTTCACGTTGGTAAAGGGCGTGACCGGAAGCCCGTAACCGCCCGAAACGGCTCCGCACCAACCGGTGGGCTGGTTGATGTCGAACAGATTATAGACGCTCTCCTGTTCCATGTAGGGCAAGATATAAAGGAAGTAGGTGCCAAAGTAGTATCCCGTAGCGTCCACAACAGACGGAGGTAATCGCCTGGAGGTGTTCACGAAGTTGTGCGTCGCGATTCCCAGCTGTTTGAGATTGTTCAAACACTCCGCCCGCCGTGCGCTCTCCCGTGCGGCTTGAATCGCCGGCAACAGGAGCGCGACCAATATCCCGATGATGGCAATCACCACCAGCAGTTCGACCAAAGTGAAGCCTCGAATGCGCCGTTTGTTATTCATGGCGAAAACCTTTAAACGAAGAACGAACCAGAAAACGGGCGAGCGCCGCTGCCAGGGAATACGCACAACACGACTTTGTAGTCCCCCGACGCTTCGATTGCAACCCTGTCGTGCCAATTTTCTGTCGTGCCAATTTTCTGTCGTGCCAATTTTCCCGCGTTGGGCGATTACAGCCGCACCATGCCCGGATAGACGTCCAAATCGAGATTCTCGACCAAGCCCGCTCGCAAGCGTTCGATGGCGATGGCTCCCATCACGGCGTTGTCGGTACAGAGGGCCAGGGGAGCGATCAGCAATTCCAAGCCGGCTCGTTGGGCTTCGTCCTGCAGCCGCGTACGCAAGCGGCGATTGGCGGCGACGCCGCCTCCGACGCATACGGTCTGTAAACCGGTCTTGCGCGCAGCCAGCATCGCCTTGCCGACCAGGCAATCGCAGACGGCTTCTTGAAAGCTGGCGGCCAGATCGGCGATGGTCTGCGGCGCCAGTTCCAGGGCGTGGAAATCGGGCCGGCCGGGGCCGGCGATCTGGTAACGAACCGCTGTTTTCAAGCCGCTGAAGCTGAAATCCAGCCGGTCGTCATCGCGCAGAAATGCCCGCGGAAAACGGTACGCTTGCGGATCGCCCGCTTCGGCTGCACGCGAAATCGCCGGGCCGCCGGGATAAGGCAGTCCCAACATGCTGGCCACTTTGTCGAACGCTTCGCCCGCTGCATCGTCGATGGTACCGCCCAGCTGGCGAAACTCGAACGCGTTCACACAATGGTAAATGCTGCTGTGACCGCCGCTGACGATCAATCCCACGCAGGGAAAGACTTCCCGGCCGCTGGCGATTTTGCAGGCATAGATGTGGGCGTACAGGTGATTCACCGCGACCAGCGGTTTGTTCAGCGCCAAGCACAGCGTCTTGGCCGCCACCAAGCCGACCAGCAGCGATCCGGCCAGCCCCGGCATGTTGGCCACCGCGATGGCATCTAGGTCCTGCAGCGTACACCCAGCTCGCCGCAGAGTTTCGTCGATCACCGGCAAGATGCGTTCCACGTGCGCACGAGCGGCAATTTCCGGAACGACCCCGTGGAACCGCTCGTGCAGCTTGTCCTGCGAAGCCACGACCGCGCCCAGTACCTCGAGACGGTCGTTGACCACCGCCGCCGCCGTTTCGTCACATGTGGTTTCGATGGTTAGGATCTGCATGATTCGTCAAGCTGCCTCGGGTCAGATTTCAGATCTCCGATCTCCGATCTCCGATTTCCGATTTCAGATTTAGCCGCCCCGCATCACGGGTTCTCGGCCTCGGTTTCCCCAGCCGGCTTGGCATCGGGCTTGTCTTCGGCCTGCGGCTCTTGTTTCGCGGCGGGTTCCTCCGGAGGCTTCTGCGCCGCCAGTCGTTCGCGGATATATTCCACCGCCTTCTGCAGCTGCAGATCGACGAATTCGCCGTTTTCATCCGCGTTTGAATCAGGCTCGGCGTCTTGTTTTCGGACGATATCTTTCTGTCGCCGATGGGCGATCAACTGCGTCATCTGCGGGCCGGCCAGCTTGATTTCAAAACCGGAATCCGGAATGACCCCCCAGACGTCCGTATCCTTGGCATCTGGAAACCGGTGGATATTCTTTCCGTTGGGGCGATGATATCCGGCGGTGGTCAACTTCAGCGCGCTGGCGCCGCGCTCCATCTCGATGACGTTCTGGACGCTGCCTTTGCCCCACGTGCGTTCGCCGATGACGACCGCCCGATCATGGTCCTGTAAACAGGCGGCGACAATCTCGCTCGCGCTGGCGCTGTACCGGTTGACCAGGACGGCCATCGGAAAGCCCTCGAATGTGCCTTTCTCCGTGGCATCCCACGTCCGCGGTTCGACGTTGCGGCCCTCGGTGCTGACAATTCGCCCCTGCGAGATGAACATGTCACTGACCTCGATCGCCGACGACAGCAGCCCGCCTGGATTAAACCGCAGGTCCAGGATCAAGCCGCCCAGTTTCAGATCGGCCAGTTGTTTGAGGATCTTCCGCAAATCTTTCGCGGTATGGCGTCCGAACCCGGTGAGGCGGATGCAGCCGATTTTCGTTTCTTGGTCCACCAACCAACGCCACGAGTCGTCGGCATTTCGCGATTCGCCCAGAATCGTTTCCACGCGGATGTTTTCCCGCTCCAACTCGACCGTTTCCGCTTCCATCGCCCCGGCGCGAAGCAGCTTCAACGTGACCTTGGTTCCGAGCAGGCCCTTCATCCGCTGGACAGCCTCGTCCAACGTAATGCCTTTGGTGCTGTGGCCGTCGATTTCGATAATCGAATCCCCCGACATCACGCCGGCACGGTAGGCGGGCGTACCCACCAGCGGGCTGATCACACGCAGCTGGCCGTTCTCGGTCGAGACCTGAATGCCCACGCCGCCGAATTCGTTCTCGACTTCGACCTTGAACCGATTCAGTTGTTTGGGCGGGATGAAGTTCGAATACGGATCCAGCTCGGACAACATGCCGCGGATCGCCGCTTCCATCAGGCGGCGGCGCGTGACGTCCTTGACGTAGTTTCGTTCCACCTGGTCCAGCGTGTCGGCAAACAGCTCGAACAACTGCAATTCTTCCGCCACCCGTCTTCCAGCCTCCTGGGCCGCGGCCGCGTCTGCTGCTTCGCCGCTCACGCGGCGCTCGGGAGAATTCTCGGACGCCTGATGCGGCGCGCCCTTCGGTTCGTCCGCCTGGGAAACGGGGATCAACGGCCGGTTGCCGAGGACCAGCAGCAGGCAGATCGCCAAATGAAATACCAAGTGAAGAAGTCGTCGGGCCAACATACGCATTCCCCTTCGATAAGGCCGCGGGCCGGCCGGCGCGAGCCGCAGTGGCGTTCTATTGCCTGGCCAAGTCGTGTCCGTACAGGCCGCTGAGCCGGGGCGAACCGGGTTCGCCAAAAACATGCACCGTCGCAGGCTGCAAAGTATACGCGAGCCTTGGGACTTCGGCAACCGAAGCCCTGTTTGCACAAAGATCTGCGCCTGACATGGCTTCGTTTCGTGAGTATTCGGCTACCGCCAACGGCGTCCCGTTCACGTCAATTTGTTCAAGGGATCGCCGGCGGAAGGCCCAGACGGCCATGCAAGTACAGATCGTCGCCCAAGTGTTCCACGCTCGGGTTCCGCAGTGCCCGGGCTTGCGACATTTGTTCGACGCCGCCACCGCCCAACGGTGACGGTGCGTTGTGCCCACCGACCAGTTTGGCGGCGATAAAGGCATGGACTTCGTCGATCTGGCCGACGTCGAATAGACTGCCCAGCAATTGGCCTCCGCCTTCGACCAGCACGTTGGTCATCCGGCGGTGGCCCAATTCATCGAGCAGGAGCAGCAGCCGCCGTGCCGGATCGTCCGCCGTGGCAATCCAGACGTCGCAGCCGGCGTCCCGTAGGCGGCCGCAATTGACGGCGTCCGCCTGCGGTCCGACGGCGACCAGCAGGGGAACGTCGGGGGCCGTCCGCGCCAATTGGCTGTCCGGGCTCAGGCGGGCGTTGCTGTCCATGACGATCCGTGTGGCGACGCGCGGGCCGGGAGGCCGCGCGGTCAGGAGCGGAGCGTCCCGTTCCGCGGTCTGCCGGCCGACCAGGATGGCGTCGACGCGCCCGCGCAACTGGTGGACGCGAAGCCGGGAATCCGGGTTGGAGATCCAGCGGCTGTGGCCGGTTCGCGTCGCGATTTTGCCATCCAAGGTCATCGCCCATTTGGCGATGATCCAAGGCCGTCCGCTGCGGACCAGTTTCAGGTAGGGGGCGTTCAGCTCCAACGCCTCCTGCTCCAGCAGACCTATGTCCACTTCGATTCCGGCCTGCTGCAGTTGGGCGATGCCGCGGCCGGCCACCGCCGGAAACGGATCCCGATGCGCCACGACCACCCGGCGAATTCCCGCACCGATGACGGCGCCGGTGCACGGCGGCGTTTTGCCGTGATGGCAACACGGTTCGAGCGTGACGTACAAGGTCGCGCCCTCGGCTGCCGCACCGGCGGCGCGCAGCGCCTCGATCTCCGCATGCGGCCGCCCGAATGCCGTATGCCAGCCTTCGCCAGCCAGCCGGTCTTGGCGCGCGATTACGCAGCCGACCAGCGGATTGGGCTCGACGGCTCCTTGACCGCGCAGTGCCAGCTCCAGCGCGCGGGTCATCCAGCGGCGATCCCACTCGGTCGAGGACATAGCCGGGGTCATAGCGACGTTCAATCCATTCCAGGAACCCAGAGGCCCGGCTTGGCTGCACCGGCGGGCGGCGCGGCCGCTTGGCCGGGCGTCCAAATTCCTGCCGGTGCCGCTGCGGCTTGCGGCGATGGCGCCGCCTGGGGAGGCGCCATTCTGCCGTCCGGGGCAATCGCCCCGATGCTCCGGAGCCAATTGTACAGCGCCTGGGCCACGCCCGGCTCCTCGGCGTGCCGCGTCCGCAATTGGGTGATCAACCGCTGGCATTCGGCGCCTTCGCCTCGAACGCGCCGCAACTCGAGTTCTTCGAGCAGATATCGGGCCGGCGACTGTTTGGCTTCCACTGCCGCCCGTTGGGCTTGCAACAGCCAATCCAGCGCGTCCTCGGGCGTTTTCGACAACACAAACAAGGCATGACAAACCTCGGCCCGGCTGAACGTCTCTTGCAGTCCGGGCCGGCGAAGGACTTCCGGGGCCAACCGGCGGATGGCGCGCGGCAAGCGATAGACGGCAGCCACCACGTACAGGGCGGCCAGTTGTTCGTCGGGCAACTGGTCGGCGGGCACGAGGTGCATTTGCACCAGCGACAAGCGGCGGGCTTGCAGCTCTGCCACCTCGAAATCCTGGCGGATCGGCAGCCCGAGCTTGGCGCGGAGTTCATTAAAATCGAAATCGAATTTGCCTTGCTCGCCGCCCAGTTCCAGCCGCAGAATCAAGGCCAGCAGGCGAACGCGGTACTGCGGATCGGAGGCGGCCTGGGCCGGACTCTTTCCATCCAATTCAGGCAGCGGCGTATCCGGCCAGACATTCAGGTTGATGTCGCGCCGCTTCTGTTCGATCAGGGCCGTGCGTTGGGCGACCGTGGTGTCGTTGGGCATCCGCCAGCGCCAAGTCAACGCGGCCGCGGAGGCCGGCACTTCGCGGATCGTCTCTTCCTTTTGCAGTTCGCCGCCGAATTCGGCCAGCAGCTGGCGGATCCGTTCCGCCTTGGCGTCCAAGTCCGCGGTCTTGGCGGTGACGAATTCGAGCCGCGCATCGCGGTCGGTCTCGCGGCCGAACAGGTACAATTCGCCGACAATACTGGGCACTTGATCAAAGGTCAGGTCCTCGCTGGTGCGCGGCAGGGCCCGGTCCAATAGCCAAAAGGCCGCTTTCGGCGCCGGCGCATCTTCGCCGCCCATGGCCGACAAGTCCGCATTCATGCGGTCCACGTGGCGTTCGGACAGCAGCCGCTCAAGGACGCGCTCGGTGTCGAGCACGTGATAGGTCTGGGCGATTTCGGGGATCAGCGGGTGGTCCGGCTCCGCCAGCAGTTGTGCCAGCGCTTCGGCCTCGACCGCATCGTCCAAGGCCACTTCGTCCAAGGCCGCATAACGGCGCCAAGCGTCGGCGGACAGTTGGGATTGAGCCAGATTGCCGGCCAGAATGGCGACGTTCTTCCAAATGGCGGCTTCGCGAGGCAACTCGTCGGCCAGGGCTTGGAACCGCTGGAGCGCTTCGGCCCAAGCGCCCCGCTCCGCGTACCGCAAAGCGGCTTCACAAGCATCCTTCCAGACGGCGTCCGACGGCGGCCCGGCCAGCTCCCAGTCCTGCTTGAGCAGGATCGGCACGTTGGCGGCGCCGTCCAACTGCATCAGCAACTCCCGAGGCCCGGTGTCGCTTTCGGCCGTCAAGTCGATCATCCGCATCAGGTGCGCTCGCGCGGCGACAATTTCGCCGGTTTGAGCCAGCAGTTGCGCGACGGCGGCCAGCGCCTCGTACACGACTTCGTGAATCTCCGTCGATTCGTCGGCCAGCGCTCGCTGCAGCTGCTGCAAAGCGAGGTCGCGATTCTGATCCGCTGCGGCCACGATCGCCGACAGGGAACAGGCCACCGGATTGTCGGGATGAGCCTGCAGGAACTCATCCGCCGTTTTGGTAAGCCCTTCTTTGTCGCCCAACTGCAGTTGCGTCACGCCCTTCAACGTCAGCAAGCATGCGCGGCTGCCCTTCAGTTCCAACTGGCGATTCAGCAGGCTCATCGCCCCCGCCCGCTGGCCGCCCTGCAGGGCCTCGACGATATTGTTCAGATCCCCCAACATGTCCTTTGCGCAGGCGCAGAACTTGATTTTCTTAGGCATCCCGCCCAGGCAGGGTTGGTACACATCCAAGGCCATGACTCGGTCTCACTTTCAGCTTGGGGCTCAAAAAAGCAACTTCGCCGGGGCAATCCACCGTTCGCGTCCGGTCCAGACTCCAGGAACGGGCGCCTGGCAAGCTACAGCCCGTCGCACCTGCAGTCGTCTCACAAGGCAGAGCAGTTTAACAGATTTCCGCCGGCACGGCGAGCGGTCGAACCGCGCCTGACAGGTCGAATGGCGCCCGACAGGTCGAACGACGCCCGACAGGTCGAATGGCGCCCGACAGTCGAACGGCGAACGAGTGTTCGGGGGCGCAGACGCGGAGCGCGGCGTGTGCGACACTGGGCGGAAGTTTTTCAGGCGGCGAATTCACGGCCACGCTCGAGACTGGCTCATGGGAGACGCATCCACCCGTACCGCAGACGCCGGAGCGAGAGATCGTTTCGCACGACGGCGGGCTGCCGGTGTCTTTTTTACGCCTCCAGCGGTGGTCCGCCACATCGTCCATCACACGCTCGGCCCGCTGTTGGAGGCCCGCCAGGACGAACGCCCGCTGCAAATCCTCGAGCCGTCCTGCGGCGAAGGCGTCTTTTTGGCGGAAGCGTTTCGCTACCTTCGCAATCGGCGGCTGGACGCACGCATTCGGGCAGCCGCGACTCAGGGTACGGTCGGTGCGCCAGCAGATCTGGTTCAAGACGTCGAGGGGAAATGGCAGTTACCTGCGGACGAGCAGCGCCAATTGCTGTTGTCGAGTTGCTTTGGCTTGGACATCGATCCGGCGCTGGTCGCGACGGCGCGGGGACGGCTCGCCCGTTTAGTGACCGGCGCCGCGGCTGCGAAAACCGAGTCACTGCAGCGGGAATTGAGCGGCAATATACGCTGCGCCGACGCCTTGTTAGGACCGGATTTTCCGCAGGTGTCCAACGCGGAAGGCTCCGACCAGCCCGTCGATTGGAAACGCGACTTTGCTCGTGCCTGGCCAACATCCGACGGCGGTTTCGATGCGGTCATCGGCAATCCTCCTTATGTCAACATCCGCCGACTGACGATCTCTCGCGGGCCGGCGATCAAGCATTACCTGCGCGAACATTACCAGTGCGCCCGCGGCGCGTTCGACTTGTACGTCCTGTTTCTGGAACTTGCGTTTCGCGTATTGCGCCCCGGTGGCGTGTGCGGAATGATCGTCCCAAACAAGCTGGCTTGCCTCACCTATGCCGCGCCCTGTCGCGCTCTGCTGCTGGCTCAAACCAGCATTGAAAGCGTTATCGATTTGTCCCGGTGGCGGGTTTTTCCCGAAGCTGGCGTATATCCTTATGTAGTAATCTGGAGAAAGCAGGCCCCCGCCGTCGGGCACCAGATTGCTGTGAGCCAAGCTGCATCGGAAGCGGAATTGACGATCGGACAGTTTCCACGTGACGTGGCGCAGTCGTCGTTATCCGCCGCCGTCGGCTGGCACTTGCATGGCGCCCTTGATGTCGAATCGCGGGTGACCACGCGGCCGCTGGGGACGTTCGCCCGGCTGCACAGCGGCACGACCGGGTTTCTGGCCGCCACGGTGGCGGATGCCATACAAGGCGAATCAACGAGCCCCGGGGAGATCGCCGGCGGCAGAGATTTCCGTTTCATCGTTAGCGGAAACATCGATCGGTACCTTATCCGCTGGGGGCAGGCAAGATTTATGAAACGAACTTTTTTTCAGCCTATTCTTCCGAGCGCATGGGCAAAGTTGACGGACGCCAAGCGGGCTCTCTTCGAAGGGCCGAAAATCGTCATTGCCGGGATGACGCGACGGATCGAAGCGGCATGGGATTCTGGAGGTTTAGCGCTGGGGGTACAAGTTTTTGCGGTGGCGGAGCTAAAAGAGGATCGCCGCTACCTGTTGGGCCTGCTGAATTCGAAGCTGTTTTCGTTTATATTTCGCACTCGTTTTCGAGCCAAGCAATTGGCCGGCGGCTTTATGGCGGTCAACAAGGGCCAACTCGATCAACTGCCCATCCGAGTCATCGCGCCGGAAGACGAGGCGGCCGCACTGCTTCGGCAGCGACTGGTGCGGTGCGTGGAGCCTTTGGAACGGCTCACGAACCGGCTGGGCGGCGCGTCGGCGCCCTCCGCGGTGTGGCAAGGCCGCCTGGGTGAATTGGAGCGGCAGATCGACCAGTGCGTCTATCAACTGTACGGAGTGACGGCGGACGAGATCGCTCGAATCGAAGCGGACGTGCCGCCGTAGTCAAGAGAAGCTGGGAAGCTCTTGGAGGGGCCTTGCCGGCTTGGGTGCTTGCATTTCAATGCGCTGAGCGTATCTTGAAAGGTCGTTAGCCGGCCGCGATGGTGGTCTTTTAGGGGGCGTGCACGTTTTCGACGGATGAGCGAAATCCTGTTTCAATACCAAAAGGTGAACCCGACAACTTGGGTTTACCTGTCGTCGCTGCTGATGATCGGCCTGTACTTCAAGTTCAGCCGCTTTTGGAGCGTGCGCAATTTGGATCTGGTGCTCCTGATTTTATTAGCACCCGGATTGTTAACCGCGCAATACGGCGTTGAAGTTCGAATCCGGGCGGCACGCCTGGCCGCCTTGAACACGCAAGGCGCTGCGGAATCCCGGACGCCGGCTGCGGAGCCGGGCACCGCGAAACGGAGCAGGGGCGATTCGGGCGCGGGGGAATGGGGTGCGGGAAAATCCGATTCCTTGATCCCGCCCGGTGAAAAGGCCGTCTCGGCCTTTCCAGAGCCTTTGAGCGGACGGCCTTTTGCGGAAGCACCGGCGGCAGGAGTCGAGCGCGGTCAGCGGTTGGCGATGGGAAACGATGACGGCGGCGAGAACGACGGCGAGAACGACGGCGAGAATGACGGCGAGAACGACAGCGATCAGCCCGCATCCGAGGCTGGCTCACGAGTGCCTCTCCAGCAGGCGGTCGAAGCCAGCATTGGAATCGAGCGACTGGGATTTTTATGGCTGTTCGCGATCGGTTCGATCTGGCTGGTTCGCTTGCTGCTGGATCCCACGATGGTCCGCAGGCCGTTGCTGGAGCCCAATTTGACGACCGGCGGGTTGGTTTTCATCGGCGTCTCCCTGTTCGTTTTCTTGATGGCGAATGTCTGGGCTAGTCAACGTTTCCGGACCGATGGCCCGAGCGGCGTGGCCGCAATCCGTGACTTGGCGGCGGCGGATGGCGAACGTATTCCGCCCGGCCTCGCGGCCGACACGATACGGCGCGGCCCAGGCTATGCGTTGCTTAATTTGGTTCCGACCATCCCGACCATGCCGTTGGTTGCGGAGGGGATGCCGGCGACGCCCCAGCAGCGGACGCGGGCGATCGTGGCCAAGTCGATTGCCGTGTTGTGCCATTTGGCGGTGGTCTTGGGGATCGTGGCGATCGGCTACTGGCATTTTGGCAACACGAAAACGGGCGTCGGCGTGGCGACGCTGTACCTGATGCTGCCGTACACCGCCCAGATGACGGGGCACATCGATCACGTGATTCCGGCGGCGCTGCTGGTGTGGGCCGTCCTCTGTTACCGCCGGCCCCTGACAGCCGGAATGCTGATCGGTCTGGCAACCGGCTTGGTTTACTACCCCCTATTCCTGCTGCCCTTATGGGTCAGTTTCTATTGGCGGCGGGGCTTGATGCGATTTACGGCCGGCGTCGTGGTCACGCTGGCGGTGATGGCCCTGTCGCTGGTATTCATTCCGCATGCCTCGTACTGGGAGAACTTGAAGCAGATGTTCGGACTGTGGCTGCCGCTGCAGGACGGGCTGCAGGGGATCTGGGGACTGGGCTGGGAGCCGGTGTACCGCATCCCGGTGCTGGCTGCCTTTTTCGCCCTCAGCTTCACCTTCGCGATTTGGCCGCCCCAAAAGAACCTGGGCACTCTGCTCAGTTGCTCGGCGTCGGTGATGGTCGCCACCCAGTTCTGGCACGGCTACGGCGGGGGGCTGTATATCGGCTGGTATCTGCCCCTGACGTTGCTGACCGTCTTCCGTCCCAATCTGGAAGACCGGGTCGCCCTGGCCGTGTTAGGCGAAGGCTGGAGCCGATGGCGGTCGCCCGGATTGGCCAACGGCTTTAAAGCGGCGTGAACGCAGCGGCGTGAACGGGCAGACGCGCATTCCGCCAACGCAAATGCCGGTCTCCAGGGAGACCGGCATGCGTATGTCGAACCGCCTTGATCCAGCGTTTCGCTTTACTGCTGCGAACTGTCGTAGCCGGTTTGCAGGAATTCCTCTTCTTCCTGAATGATGATCCGCGGCGTGACCATCATCATCAAGCTTTGCGCATCGCGGCCGATGCCCACGTTCTTGAACAGACGGCTGATGTAGGGAATCTTGTTCAGCATCGGCACGCCGCGCTCGTTGCGGCCTTCGCTCAACCGCTTGATGCCGCCCAGCAGCACCGTGCCGCCGTCCGGGACGCTGACGGTGGTCGAGACGGTCGTAAAGTTGAACGTCGGCAACTGGACGGTCGTTCCCTCGGTGTACCTGGTCTGGTTGTTCTTCACGGTCGAGCTTTGATTGCTCGGATCGGCGATGTTCGTGCCGGAATCCGAGGACGTGCGGCCGTGGAACGTAAACGTGCTGACGTCACCGATCGAACTGAAGAACGGAATCAGCGTCAATCGCACGAATCGCCGGTCGGGCGAGACCACGGCTTGGACGCTGAGGGACGTGCCCTCGTTCAGCACGACCACCACCGGCTGGTGGGCGGCCGCGAAATCTCCGACGACGGGGATCACGCTGGTCACAAAGGGCCGTTGCGACGTATCCGAAACGAAACCGGTTTGGCCGTTGAACAGGGTGACCTTGGGCGCCTGCAGGACGTTGGTGCGGGTGTCGCCTTGGGCCGCTTGCAACAGGAAGAACACTTCGATGTCGCTGAGGATCGCGAACCCGAAGTTCGCGGCGGTGGCGGCATCGAATCCGCCGAATTGCGGCACCGCCGAGCCGAATGTGCCTTGCGTAAAGGCGTAGTCGAAATCGACCGTGGGCAAACCGGAGGGATCCAGTCCGAAGGCCATGCTCGGACCGGTGTCATCAGGCAGGATCGGAACCTGGCCGGCGATTTGCGATGTGTTGTCGTCGACCTCGAAATTGAAGTCGATGCCGATACGTTCGTAGAACCTGTCGTTCAACGTGATGAACCGGACTTCGATCGTGACTTGCAGATCCTGCAAGCGGCGAAGTTGGTCCAGCAGATCGGCGATTTCCTCGTGCACGTCCTGGGTTTGGCTGACGACCAAGCTCAGGTTGGTGGGAAAGCCTTCGATGGAACCCGGACCGCCCACGGTATCCCAGGACTGGGGAGCGATGGTGCTGGTAATCAGATCGATCAGCGTATCGAAGTCCGCCATCGAGGCTCCGCCCATGCTGCCCGGAGCGTAGCCCATCGGCTGAGGCGACCGCGACGCGACGCCGGGCAACATGCCGGACGAACTCATCTGGGCCAGCACCGACGCATGCGCCGCGGCTTGCTCGCTCTCGGCGCTGGCCAGCGTCAGGGGGACGGTCTGCGGGTTTCCCGCGCGGACTTGGCCGGTCGCAGCGATCGCTTCCTTCAAGGCTCCCGGCAGACCGACGTTGTAGCTGGGAATGAAATTCGGAATCGGGATCACCAGGTCGGCGACGTTGTACACGCGAGGGTAGACGTTGGCGTTCCGCGTTTGCTCGCTGGTCACGCGGAGCACCTCGTTCTGGATCACGTAGCTCAGATGCAACGGTTCCAGGACCAGGTTCAGCGCGCTGCGGAGCGAAATCGGCCGCGTCAGGTTGATGGTCACCGGTTCGTCGGTGGTAATGCCTTCGGCGTTTAATCCTTGGGGATCCAAGAACACGTTGACCCCGGCCATGCGGCCCAAGGTCTCCATGACGTCCGACAGCGGGCGGTTGTCGAACTTGACGTCCACCTCGGTCTTGAGAGCTTTCTGAATGTCGATTTCCACGGGCGTCAAGCGGGATTGCTGTTCGCGGAGCTTCTCGCCGCGGGTGCGTGACAGCCGGTTCCAATCCTTGACGTCGCCGAAGACCAAGGGATGGCGGTCGTCGAAGGGGATCGCCGATTGTTCCACTCCGGTCATCGTATCGTAGAAACCTTTTTCCTTATCGTCCCGAATGCGATTCTGTTCCTGGACCCGCCACGCAAACTTGCTGGTCAGCAGCATGCTCCGCACGACCTCGGCGTCGGGCTCCAGTTCATGCGCCTGTTTGGCGATGACTTCGGCTTCGGCGAACCGTTGTTCGTCGATCAAGTTGTTGAACTGCTCCACGAGTTCGGCCAGCTTGTTTTGCTTGTCGAACTTGTTTTGCTTACTGCGATCGATATTTTCCGAGGCGGATCGGTTGCGTTCCCGAAGCTCGATGTCGGCCAGGTTTTGTTGGATATAGCCTTCCGTCTCGCGGATGCTGCGATCCACCAGGTTCAGCATTTGCCGCCGTAGCGTCGGATCGATCGCTTCCTGTTCGACCTGTTCGCGGAGCCGCTGCAACCGCACCAGGGAGCCGCGCGGGTCGGTTTCTCGCATCTTGTCGGCTGCGTTCTGTTCGCGGGTGATCTCCCGGAACAACTTGTCCCGCACCAGACGCTGTTCGGCGTCGACCGCTTCCAGGGCCGAGCCGGGCCGACCTCCCGCCGGATCGGCCGTCATGGCGGCGCGCAGCAGGGTGAGTTTGTCGCGCAGCGCTTGCCGCGTGGGCGGATCGAGTTCGGCCTCGTACTTCCAAGCTTCGGAGAACAGCTGGAGTGCGGCGGCGCGTTCCTGACGTTCCAAGGCCAATAGTCCTTGCCGATACAGTTCCCTTCCCTGGCTGCCGGCCGGCGGCCCGGCGATCCCGGGCATGCCCGGGGCGTTCAGGTCGCTCGGTACGCCCAGTGCTTGAGCGGGCTGGGTGCGCGAGCCATCTCGGGCCGGATCGAACAGGCTTTGACGCGTCGGATAGAGATCGCGCGAGTCCTGGCCGGGATCGTAGGCTTGGACGACACCCGACGGCGGCAGGCTTGCTGCGCCGCGGCGGTTAAGGATACTTTGAATTTCCATCAGAACGTGTTCGGGACGCGGTTGCCCGGCGGCGAAGGCCTCGTCCGGCACGCCCAATGCCCGGGCATGCTCCGCCAGTTGCAAGGCGCCGGCGGTGTCGCCGCGATCCAGTGCGGAGCGAGCCATTGCCAGCAACCGCAATGCCTCGTCACGCGCCGCCGGGTTGGCTGCCATCGCGGTGGGCAAGCGGCGGGGTTCTCCCCGCGCCGCACCGGTGATCGCTTCGTACGGTGCGGCCGTTACATCCTGGGGACGCTCCAGCAGCGAATTGCGGAAGACGCTGCTGTTCAAACCGTCGCCGGCGGCGGCCGCTCCTGCGGGCAGCGGGGAATTGCCGCCGGGAGCAAAATCGTCGGGATGTGCGGCGGGCATTCCGCCGCCCTCGGGGCGGAGCACAGTCAAGCGGTCCGCCGGCACGCCGGCACGCCGCAAGTCGTCCGCCAAGGCGGCGGGAGAATACTCGGCCGCTGCGAACGAGGCATTCAAGCCGGCGGCCTTTTGATACCAGCCGAGGGCGCCCGTCACATCGCCCTGTTGCAAAGCCATCCGGCCCTTTTGCGCCAGTGCGGCAGCTTTGGCCTTGGCGTCGTCGGTCAGCGTATCCAGCGTGGGCGAAGCAGCACCGCGGGGATCCAAGCCGGCCCCGGAGGATGGCACGTTCGGCGACGCGCTCGCAGCGCCGCGCTGGCCGGGCGTGGGCGAGAAGCGTTCGCTGGGCAGGCTCCGCTCGTCCGATCCGCGAGATGCACGCAGTTCCCGGAGCGTCCGCCGAGCCTTGGCGGGTGTGTCCTGGAACCGTTCGTACAGCGGATCGACTTGGAACGGCAGGCCCTCCGCCCGGGCAATCGCGCGCTCCGCCGCGTCCCAGTCGTTGCGGCTTATCGCCTGCCGCGCCTCCCGGAGCAACTGCTCCACCTCCTGGCGGTCACGCGCCGCCGCCGGGTTCGCTTGTGCGAAAACCGACTCGGCAACCCCCAAGGAGCCCAGAATCGGATAGCCGGCAGCCGCTCCCGGAGGTGCCGGGAGAGCCATCCATACCATCAGGCAGCCTACAATGCAGCACGCGGTCGCTTTCAAGTTGCTTCTCCTTACTACGACTAGCGCACTAAACCAAGCTCTCTCGCCAGCGCGATTGTGCGCGGTCAGTTCCCAGGCACAGATGCCCCACGGGCACTGCCCCGATCCATATGTGAGAACTCACGAGGTGATGAGACGACGCGAGCGTGCGGACGGCACCCTCGCGACAAATCACCGTGCACAGGAGCCATCTCCTGCGCCGGGCATCTTGGTTATCGACGCGAGGGGTTAATTACCGCTGGGGGAAACAGGGGTCAAGGGCAATCGCGAAAATTCTTGCGAAAAGACGCCATTTTCGTCAACAAATCATCCTCTTGGTCTCGTGGCATGCGCCGCTAGCAAGCAACCTTGGGGGCTCGGCGGCTGGCCGGTTCCTAGCACCAAACGGTTGCCGAGCGGTTTTCCGTTCAGTTTGAGAAGGCACACTAGCCCGACGCGCGAGCGAGGGAATCACGGCTCTTCCTCGCTTGCGCGCTTCGAAGTTGCGTATTCGGCGGTCCGGTCGTGTTTGGCCGAAGGCCTGCTCCCATCGTAGCCTGGGGCAACGCCCTAGGGGCACGGTGTCGTCCGGCCTATTTGGCCGAAGGCCATACTCACCTTGCCCTACGCAGCACGGTGAATATGGCCTTCGGCCAAACAACGGATACTCGCCCGTGTCCCTAGGGCGTTGCCCCAGGCTACGGTGAATGTGGCCTTCGGCCAGAATTCCGGCCCAAAAATGCGCAACTTCAAAGCTTGCGCGTCGGGCTAGTGTGACAACTCATCCTTGACGCCCAAGCGGCGAAAAACCGTTTGGTGCTAGCGGGCTGGACCGTCAGCGCGGCTGAGACCCGGCCACGTATTGGCCCGAAAGAACCTCTCTTGGCCGGGTTTTCACAGCCTGGTATTATCCCATCGCAAGTAGAGGCTTGCGATCGTACAGGTTCTTCATGATGCGGCGTTATGGCATGGACCTCTAGAGCATTGCCATTGGCGGCCAGTCGATGGCGCGTCGCGATGAGGAATCCGCCATTTCTTCTCCCTGCAATTGTCGTGTAGTCCTTATGGTCACCTCGCGCGTCCTGATCCTGCTGCCCACTTGGCTGGGCGATTGTGTGATGTGTACTCCCGCCCTGGATAGCCTGCGCCGGCAACTGGCCGGCGCCAGGCTGGTGGGCGTCTGCGCCCCCGGGCCGGCGCAGCTGTTTCAGGAAGATCCGCGGTTCGATGCGGTCGTGCTGGATACGACCAAGCGCCAGGGCGGACGCTGGCGGACGATTCCACGGCTGGGCCGTCAACTCCGGGAGGAACACGGGCCGTTCGATTTGGCCTTTTCCTTCAAGAACAGTTTCTCGGCGCGCTGGCTGATGCGCAATGCCGGAGCGCCTCGCCGGATCGGCGGCAAAGCCGGTTGGACCGATCTGCTGCTGACCGACGCGATTCCCTGTGCCGACGGCCAGCATTACGCGCAACGCTATCATCAGATCGTCAACGGCTACTTTGGATCCCAGCGCGGAGCGGGGCCGCTGACGCTGCATGTCCCCGCGCCCGCCCGCTTGCTCCGGCCCACCGTCGGACTGGCGCCCGGTTCGGCTTACGGCAGCGCCCGCCGCTGGGATGCCACTCGATTCGGCCAAGTCGCAGTCGCGCTCAGCCGTGATTTCGACGTTTTGATTCTCGGAGGCCCCAACGAGCAAGAGCAGGCCGATGTGATCGAAGCGGCGCTGCGCCTGGCGGGTGTCGGCAATTACCGCAATCTCATCGGACAGAGCGTGTCCGACATGGTGGCGACGATGGCGGGCATGACGCTGTACGTGGGCCACGATTCGGGAGCGACTCACATCGCCACCGCCCTGGGCGTGCCGACGGTAGTCCTGTACGGCTCGACCTCGCCTTCCCTGGCCTACCCATGGCGGCATCCCGCGTCGCGAATCGTCCGTCACGCCTTGCCGTGCGCTCCCTGCAACCGCCGCACCTGCCCGCTGCAGCACCACGCCTGTATGAAGCAGATCACCGTCGGCAACGTCTTGGACGCCGCGTATTCGTTAGCCGCGTCCAGCGCCTTGGCCGCCGCCGGTTGAAGGGGCCGGAAACCTCCTCATCCCGAAGATCGGGCTCTTGACATACCCGAGCGCCAATGCCGAACATGGGGCATAGCCGGAATCGGCGACGAGCGCGTCGACCGGCGCGATTCATCCACGACGAACCTCGGAGGACAAGAGATGTCACGAAACCAATGGACTCGGCGGAACATGCTCAAAGCCAGTGCGGCGATGACTCTGCCGGCGCTGATCCCGGCACACGTGCTGGGCCTGGACGGTTCGGCACCGGCCAGCGAAACGGTCCGCGTCGGCGTGATCGGCTGCGGGGGACGAGCCCGCTGCATTCGCGAAGCAGCCGACGTCAAAGGGTTCCGCGTGGTCGCCGCCAGCGATTGTGAAATCGCCAAAGCGGAACGGTTCGCGAAAGAACTGTCCGGCGACCAGAAATGGGGCGTCTACGAAGACTATCGCCAGATGATCGACGACGAGAAGCTGGACGCTGTCATGGTCGAGACCACGACCCACGCCCGCGGCTTGATCACGATCGTCGCCATGCAGGCCGGGATGGACGTCTATATCGAAAAACCGATGTGCCTGACGATCGCCGAGGGGCGCGCGATGGTCAAGGCGGCGCGAAAGCTGAATCGCGTCACCCAGGTCGGCACGCAGCAGCGTTCGATGCCGATCAACAATTGGGCCAGCGACCTGGTGAAGAACGGGGCCATCGGCAAGATCAAAGTCGTCCTTGCGCCCAATTTCGTGGGCCCCTTCCGCTGGACGAAGACCTCTTCGGCGGACGTCAAAGGCCCGGTGGACAAATGGTGGGACACCTGGACGAGCCAAGCCGAATTGCGGCCGTACAGCCCGGAGATTCACCGCGGTTGGGCGCGGTGGTGGGACTATGACGGCGGCGGCCTGTGCTTCGGCGTAACCGGTTGGGGAACCCACTCGTACGACCAGATCAACCGCGCCCTGGGCACGGACGATACCGGGCCGCTCGAGGTGCTGCTCGAGGAACCGGTCGATCCCAACAGCGACACCTACAAGACCGTGGGCGGTACGACCGTGGGCGGCACGGTGGTCGGCGAGACGGGCGACATCGATACCGGCACGGACTATCACGGCATGGCAAGGCTGGCCGGGCCGCGCGCCAAAGTGACGATGAAGTTCGCCGGCGGCACCGAACTGCGGCTGCACTTGGACGGCAATCGCGGCCCCGGCCTGGGCGCGATCTTTGTAGGCGAAAACGGCAAGCTCGAAATCAATCGCAACAAGCTGGCCAGCAATCCCAAAGAAATCGTTCGCGATGCGGCCAACCCGGGACCGAACCGGAGGCCGGAAACCGCGTACCACATCGAAAACTGGATCGAGTGCATCAAGAGCCGCAAGCCCTGCAACGCCGACATCGAAATCGGCCTGCGGGCCACGACGCTGTGCTACCTGGTGAACATCGTTCGCGACGTCGGCTTGGTCGGCCAGTCGCTGAAATGGGATCCGGTGGCCGAGCGATTCACCAACTGCGACGCGGCCAACGAACTGCTCGACCGAAAACGCCGCGACGGCTACGAATTGCCGAATGTCGGCTGACCCCCGGTTTTCCACACGGGTGGCAGGGGACGAGCCGATCGGGACTCCCCCTGCCGTTCATCCGGCGGCGTTCAGCCCCGCGCAGTTATTGCAGGCATGCGAGGTCCGCCGCACCCGCCGCAGCGGACCGGGCGGCCAGCATCGCAACAAAGTCGAGACGGCGGTCATCGTCACGCATCGCCCGACCGGCGCCAAGGGCGAAGCCAGCGAGCGGCGCAGCCAAGCGCAGAATCACCGCATGGCCGTGTTTCGCTTGCGCGTCAACCTGGCCTTGGAGGTTCGCTGCCCGCAGGAGCCAGCGGAAGTGCCGAGTTCGAGTTGGCAACGCCGCTGTCCGGCGGGGCGAATCCACGTCAGCCCGCAGCACGACGATTTCCCGGCGTTGCTCGCCGAAGCACTGGACGTTCTGACTGTTTGCGGGATGGACGTCAAGACGGCCGCCGCCGCGCTGCAAACGACGTCCTCCCAACTGACGCGGTTCCTGCAACTGGAACCTCGCGCTCTGGCCCAAGTCAACGCGCACCGCTGCGAACTCGGCCTGCGAGCGTTGCGATAGCGGGGGCCGAACATCAGCTTCGCCGTCCGCGATGGCTCTGCTCTTCGACGGTCAGATGCCCCCAGTCCAGCGATTCGTCCTGACGGTAGTCCTTGCCCAGCGTCAGCGCCGTGATCGCTTTTGCCAGTTCGTAGCCCAGGTAAAATGCGTGCGACGGGTCCACGTTCTTCGGCTGCGTCGCCATCAGACGCTCGAACAGTTGAAACGGATCGGCATCCTCCAGATGCAGGCCGGCACATATCAAGTGGATGTGGCCGGCTTCGGCAAACAGCCGATAGTTGTGGTCCTTCAGCTGCGCGGCCAAACGTTCGAAGTGAGCCGGGCCGAATTCGTGCAGATTGGGATCGCGAAGCGTCACCAGCCGCGGTTCCAAGCGTTTCGGCGGCACTTGGTGCCGGACCGCATAGTGGACCAGCCGCCGCGCTAGATCGCATTCGCGGACGCTGCTCCGCGCCCAATTGATCACCTGCGTCGTCAACACGCGGCGGATGCCTTGCTCCTGGCAGAACCCCAACAGCAGCACGTTCACGCCCGCTGAATCGACATCGGTCAACTCGGTCAAATTGCCGATCCCCATCAGCATCTCGGCCGTCGGATAGCGACGCCGAACTTCCAAGTAGCGGCCCAGGCTGGCCGCCAAGCCGAACCCGATCGGCTCCAAGACGGGGTCGATGCGAAATGGCACGGCCGCGGCCGATAGGAATTCGACGCTCTCGTCCAAACCCGCCAAGGTGCTGATCTCGTCGGGGATCACGACCACCTCACAGCCCCAATCCCCCGCCACGTCGCGATTCGACCGGTTTACCGACAGCACCAATTCGGCGCCGGCTCGCACCGCCGGCTCAATTTCCGCGGGATTCCAACTGTCGATGGACACGCGATGCCCGTCGTCCCGCAGCGCGCGAACACAGTCGGCCACACCGGGCCAGGGATCGCCGGGTTCGCAGCCCACATCGACGATATCGGCGCCGTCGCCGGCCAACTGGCGGGCTTGGCTGCGGATCTGGTCCAACGTCAAACGTGGAGCATGGTTGATTTCCGCCAAGATCTGGATGTCATAATCCCCATACGGATGCGAGGGACCGGTGCTGTGGCCGAAGAATTCCGGCAGTTGCCGCAGATCGCGGGGACCGAATTCGATGGGCACCTGCACTCGCTGAGCCACGGGGCCCACGTCGCCGGCACAGTAGCCGGGCAGCAGGATTCGCGTCGTTTCCGGCGGTACGTGGATGTGCCGCGCGATCCAGGCTGGAGTCATCAAAGCGGCCACCGTAATCGGCATCACGCCGACTGAATACTTGAACCCGGCCGCCCCGGCCAGCGGCTCGAGGATCGAACGCAGCGAGTATTCGGCCAGCCGGCCGGTCACAAAATGGATATGTTCTTGTTCCATGCGAGGCGTTGACACGCGAGCCGTTTCGACGTATTCTCTTGGAAAAGTACGTGATTTTAACCTTCACTCTTCAGCATTCCCGGGGACTTTGTACGATGATCGGCACCAGCCGCCTTGTGATTGGCATCGGCGTCGCCATTATTATCGTACCCATTTCACGGGCCTGAGGGAGGTTTTTTCACCGATCTGAGCGAAAATCACAACCCTGAGGCCGAAAAGGCTTCAGGGTTTTTTTGTTGACGACGAAGGCGCGAACATGAGAACAATCCAAATCTACGACACGACTTTGCGCGACGGCACTCAAGGCGAAGGCGTCAGCCTGTCGCTGAACGACAAGCTGCAGATCACGCGGCGCTTGGATGAACTGGGCGTGGACTTCATCGAGGGCGGATATCCGCTGTCGAACGAGAAAGACGCGGAGTACTTCCAGCGCGTGCGCGAGATGGGCCTGAAGCGGGCTCGCATCTGTGCTTTCGGCATGACTCGCCGTCGCGGCCTGGCCGCAGCCGACGATCCCGGGATGAAAGCGTTGGTCGCTTCGCAGGCTCCCGTCTGCACGATCGTCGGCAAGACTTGGGATTTCCAGGTGACCCAGGTGCTGCAAGTCTCGTTGGAAGAGAACCTGGCGATGATCGGGGATACCGTCCGGTTTCTCGTTGAATCCGGCCGCCAGGTGTTTTATGACGCCGAGCACTTTTTCGACGGCTGGAAGCACAACGCGGACTATGCGGCGCGGACGATCCAAGCCGCTGCCGCGGCCGGGGCGACGGTCGTGATCCTGTGCGATACCAACGGCGGCACGCTGCCGGAAGAGGTGGCGGATATCACGCGCCAAGCCTGCGAGTGCTTGCAGGCCCGTGGCGTGGCGGTGGGCATCCATTGCCACAATGACTGCGAATTGGCAGTGGCCAATTCGCTGTCCGCGGTGGATGCCGGCGCCGTCCAGGTCCAGGGCACGATCAACGGCCTGGGAGAACGCTGTGGGAACGCCGACCTCGTCTCCGTAATCGCCAATTTATCGCTCAAAAAGAAAGGCTACCGGGTGCTCGGCGAGGGCCGTCCCGAACGGTTGACCGAGGTCTCGCGATTCGTCTACGAGACGGCCAACTTGAACTTACGAACCAACCAGCCGTTCGTAGGACAGAGCGCATTCGCCCACAAGGGCGGGATGCACGTGCATGCGGTGGCCAAGGACTCGCGGACCTACGAGCATATCAACCCCGAGTTGGTCGGCAACGCGCGGCGGATCTTGGTCAGCGAACTGTCCGGCCGCTCGAATATCGCCGCCATGACGACCAAACATAACATCCAGCACGATCGGGGGCTGATGGACCAGATTCTGGCCGAGGTGGTGCGACTGGAGAATCGGGGATATCAATTCGAGGCGGCGGAAGCCTCGTTCGACCTGCTGGTGCGGCGCTGCATGGGCACGTTCAAGCCGCATTTCGAGCGGCTCAAATACCACGTCGCCGTCGCCGCTCACGACGGGCTGGAAGTGGTCACCGAAGCCACGGTCAAGCTGCGCGTCCAGCGCGAGCTGCGGCACGAAGTGGCCGAGGGCGACGGCCCGGTCAACGCCTTGGACGCGGCGCTGCGCAAAGCGCTCAACGGCAGCTTCCCCAGCTTGCGCAAGATGTCCCTGGTCGATTACAAGGTCCGCGTGGTAAACTCGGAAGCCGGCACGGCCGCCCGCATCCGCGTGTTCATCGAAAGCCGGGACGAACACGACGTGTGGGGCACAGTCGGCGTCAGTGAAAACGTGATCGAAGCCAGTTGGCTGGCCTTGGTCGACGCGATCGAATACAAACTGTACAAGGACCAGGCGACGCCGCCTCAAAATTTATAACCCACTTGTATTTTTTCTCTCTTGCCGCCTCTAACACCCATTGATCGCCCCCCTATGTCCTCCAATTTCTCGCCCGAATCGCTTCCCAATCGCTTCGACTATGCCGACGCCCGTCCACGCCTGTATGCTTGGTGGGAATCTCAAGGCTACTTCAACGCCGATCCGCAGCGCGAGCGGCCGCCGTATACGATTGTGATCCCGCCGCCCAACGTCACCGGCGCGCTGCACCTGGGCCACGCCCTGAACAATTCGCTGCAAGACATCCTCATCCGCATGAAACGCATGCAAGGCTTCGAGACGCTGTGGATGCCCGGCACCGATCACGCGGGGATCGCTACGCAAGCAGTCGTCGAGCGGCGGCTGAAGGAAGAAGAGAACTTGACGCGGCACGACTTGGGCCGCGACAAGCTGGTCGAACGGATTTGGCAATGGAAAGACCAATACGAAGCCCGCATCATCGGCCAGCTGAAACAGATGGGCTGCAGCTGTGATTGGCGGCGGACGCGGTTTACATTGGACGACGTGTGCGCCCGCGCGGTGCGCAGCACGTTCTTCGATTTGTTCCGCCAGGGGCTGATCTATCGCGGCAAACGGCTGGTGAACTGGGACACGTTCCTGCAAACGGCGGTCAGCGACGACGAGGTCTTTCACGAGGAAGTAAAGGGCCATTTCTGGCACTTCCAGTATCCGGTCATCGACCCGCAATCGGGCGAACCGGCGCACGTGACGATCGCGACCACGCGTCCGGAGACGATGCTGGGCGATACGGCGGTGGCTGTCCATCCGAACCCGGCGGCGGCTCTGGACGGCGCCGAGGCGGGGCTGTTGGACAAGCTGTCTAAAGCGCCGGCCAAAGAGCGGGAGGGCATCCAGCGGGAAATCGACGCCGTCCGCGAGCGCCGGCGGACGCTGCTGCCGCAACTGGAACAGCTCCGCGACATGGCCTTGGCCGGCCGCCAACTGCTGTTGCCGCTGGTCGATCGCGAGATCCCGCTGGTCGCGGACGAGTGGGCCAAACCCGAGTTGGGCAGCGGTTGCGTGAAGATCACACCCGCCCACGACGCAAACGACTACGACGTCGGCAAGCGACAGGATTTGCCGATGGTCAATATCCTCAACCCCAACGGCACGTTGAACGCCAATGCGGGCCCGTATCAAGGCTTGACGATGCTGGCGGCCCGCAAGCGAGTTGTCGCCGATTTGGAGGCACTAGGATTGGTGGTGGAGGTCGAGGACCGCTTGATCGACCTGGCCCATTCGGATCGCAGCAAGACGCCGATCGAGCCGTACTTGGCCGACCAGTGGTTCGTCCGCATGGACGCCCTGGCCCAGCATGCCATGCAAGCCGTCGCGGACGGCCGCGTCCGCATCTTTCCGGAACGTTATACCAAAGGCTACCTGGATTGGCTGGGTGAGAAACGCGATTGGCCGGTCAGCCGCCAGCTGTGGTGGGGGCACCAGATCCCGGTGTGGTCATTCACCGGAGCCTCGGACAGGATTGCTGAGTTGCGGAGACAATTCGGTATTCCCGACTCGGTGAACATCGAGGTTTTTCAGCAGGATCATTTAGCGTTTCACGTCGTCGATGGTCCCCACGAGGGCGAATGGACACTCTATGCCTGCGTCGCTCCCGGTCATGAAGAAGCCGAACGAATCCTTGACCAAGCGGGACTACGTCAAGAGCAAGACGTCTTGGACACGTGGTTCAGTTCCGCACTGTGGCCGCATTCCACCCTGGGCTGGCCGGAGAAAACACCGGAGCTAGAATACTTCTATCCCACCAGTGTGCTGATCACCAGCCGCGACATCATCACGCTATGGGTTGCTCGGATGGTGCTGATGGGCCTGAACAACATGGGCGAGGTCCCGTTTCCCGAAGTGTTCATTCACCCCAAAATCCTGGACGGATACGGCGAGACGATGTCCAAGAGCAAGGGCAACGGGATCGATCCGCTGGACGTGATCGACAAGTTTGGCCCGGACGCGCTGCGGTTCGGCATGGCCCACTTGACGACCGAGACGCAGGACGTGCGGGTGCCGGTTCAGTTCGAGTGCCCGCATTGTGAGGCGCTGATCGAGCAGACCAAGAAGAACCGCGAGTTGCCGCGGATCAAGTGTGACAAGTGCGGCCAGGCGTTTTCGACTCAGTGGGCCCGCAGCGACGAGGACCAGGCGCTGCCGCGCGGGCCGGTCGTCAGCGAACGCTTCGAGGTGGCCCGGAATTTCTGCAACAAGCTCTGGAACGCGGCCCGGTTCGCACTGATCAATCTCAAGGACTACACACCCGGCGCCGTGGCGGAGGATCAGCTGACGCTCGAAGACCGCTGGGTGCTCAGCCGCCTGGCGACGGTCACCCAGCAGGTGACCGCCGCGCTGGAATCCTACCGCTATGCCGACGCCGCTCGCACGCTATACGACTTTGCCTGGGACGACTTCTGCAGTTTCTATGTCGAGATGGTCAAGAACCGGATGCAAGACGAGGCGCAACGGCCGGTTGCCCAGCGGATTTTGGCGCACACGCTCGACGTTCTGCTGCGGCTGTTGCATCCGATGATTCCGTTCATTACCGAGGAGATATGGCAATTGCTGGCCCAAGCCGCACCGCAGCGCGGTTTGGACGATCCGCAACCACCGGCGGTCAGCATCATGACGGCGGCTTGGCCGCAACCTGACGCGGCGCGGCAGAACGCGGAGATCGAAGCTCAATTCGCTCGTTTTCAAGCCGTCTTGGGGGCGTTGCGAGAAATTCGCAGCCGCCAGAACATCCCGCCCAAGAGCACGATCGAATTCGGCGTCCGCTGCGACGCCGCGACCGAACAGCTGCTGCAGCCGATGACGCCGTATTTCGAGTCGATGGCCAACGCCGTGGCCACGGGCTGGGGCCCGAACGTCGCGCCGCCGCCGACCCACGCCGCCGTCACGCTGCCGATCGCGGAAGTGTTCGTGGATTTGACAGATTTTATCGACGTGGCGGCCGAGATCGCCCGGAACGAAAAACTCGCGCAGAAGCTCTGCGGCCAGATCGAAGGCAAAGAAAAGAAGCTGACCACGGCCAGCTTTGTCGAACGAGCACCCGCGGACGTCGTTCGACGCGAACGGGAAGGACTCGTCCAGTTGCAGGAGCAACTGGCTTCCGTTCATGCGGCGTTGGACAGTTTGAAGAAGCTCCATTAAGAATCGAACCCATCTCATGCTGGTTGTCACTTGCCCTCACTGCCGCGCCGCCGTAATGCCTCAGAATGACGGAGCCTGTCCGGCTTGCCGGCGGATCATCCCGGCCTCGCGGGCCGAGCCGTTCGTGATTCAACACAGCAACGCCGTGGTCGGGGAAGCATTGCACCAGACGCCAGGCTCCGCGCCGTTCGATCCCTTCGCTCACGCGGCGGCGTCGGACGAATCGCCGCAAATGGCGATCGTGCGGTTTTGGCGACGGCTGTTCGAAATCACGCCGCGCGTCGTCGTCACGCCGATCCTCGTGGTGATCAACGCCGTAATCTTTCTGCTGATGACCTTGGACAGCGGGGCGTTACTGCTGCCACCCACCGAAACGCTGCTGGACTGGGGGGCCAACTACGGGCCCTTGACGCTCGACGGCCAGTGGTGGCGACTGCTCACGTGCGCCTTCGTCCACATCGGGATCATCCACATCGGCTTGAACATGTGGGTGTTATGGAACATCGGCCAGCTGGTCGAGCGGTTGGCGGGCAACGTGGGGTTCCTGATCCTGTACCTGTTGTCCGGCCTGTTCGGTAGCCTGGCCAGCGTATACTGGAATCCGGCGGTGCTCAGTGCCGGCGCTTCAGGCGCGGTGTTCGGGGCCTTCGGCGGCTTGATGGGCTTTGTGCTGCTCCGCGGCGATTCGATCCCCAAAGGCGTCCTGGGTCCCCTGCGCAACAGCGGGCTGACGTTCCTGTTCTATAACATGATCTTTGGATTTTCGATCAAGGGCATCGACATGGCGGCGCATCTCGGCGGCCTGGCCGCCGGTTTCGCCTGTGGCCTGATCCTCAGCCAGCCGTTGGATCGGATAGCGCGCTTGACGCGCATCGGGCGGAACGCCGTGATGTTGGTCTTGGGCTCGGGGGGACTGATGATCGCGTGGCAAGCGGCACCCGCCGCGCCGCCCGATCTCCGCAGCCGGCTCGCAAAGTTCGAAACCGTCGAACGAAACGCGTTGGACGCCTATAACGAAGCGGTTCGCAAGTATCAAGCCGACCGGCTGTCGGCGGACGAATTTGCCGGCGTAATCGAGGCGGATATTTTGCCGCCCTGGCGAGACGTTCGGGAGCAGTTCGACCAATTGGACCTGCAGCGGCTGCCCGCGGGCTCGCAGCCCCCGGTCGCGAAGCTTCGGCAATACTTGCTGCTGCGCGAGGAAGCCTGGACGGCGCTGGCGATCGGATTGAAGCAGAACGATCCTCTGCGCTTGGACGAAGCGCAGCAGAAAAGCGCGGCTGCCGACCGGCTGGGGCGAGACGTCGGCGGCGTGGATTAGCCCATCAGGTTCGTCTCATGGCCGAAGTTGTCCTGGAAAACCTGCGCAAGAGCTACGCCGGACGGGCGGCCGTCGACGGGATCGATTTGCAGATCCATGACGGCGAATTGCTGGCTTTGGTCGGCCCGTCCGGCTGCGGCAAAACGACCACGTTGCGGCTGATCGCGGGCTTGGAACAACCGACCGGCGGTGAAGTCTGCATCGCCGGCCGCACCGTCACGCGACTCGCCCCGAAAGACCGCCACGTGGCGATGGTCTTCCAGCACTTCACCTTGTATCCGCATCGAAACGTCTTCCAGAATCTGGCATTCGGTCTGCGGTTGCGAGGCGCCGTGCGGCAGCAGATCGAAACCCGCGTTCGCGCCGCGGCGTCTCTGTTGGGGCTCGAGCATCTGTTGCACCGCCGCCCGCACGAGTTGTCCGGCGGCGAGCGGCAACGGATCGCCTTGGGACGCTGCGTCGCGGGCGAGCCCCGCGTGCTGTTGCTGGACGAGCCGTTGAGCAACCTGGACGCTCGCTGGCGCGAAACGCTGCAGAACGACCTCGTGCAACTGCAACAGCGGCTGGGCACCACCACGATCCATGTCACGCACGACCAGCAAGAAGCGATGATGATGGGCCGGCGGATCGCCGTGATGAACGCGGGGCGGATCGAACAGATCGGCAGTCCCCGGGAGGTGTACAATGCTCCCGCAAATCGCTTTGTCGCCGAATTCATCGGCAGCCCGTCGATGAACTTTTTGAGCGGCCGGTTGCAGATCGAAGACAAGGCAGCCACGATCGCCTGCCCGACGCTGCGGCTGCGGCTGCCCAAAGAGCGATGGCCCGCCCTTCCGATGCACTGCGGCGCTCAAATCACCTTGGGCATCCGGCCGGAAGATATCCGGATGACCCGCCCGCCAGACGGGCTGTGGGACCTGGTGCGAGTCGAGGTACTGCGGTCCCAGCCTCGAGGCGCGGACTCGATCTTGCGGCTGCGTTGCGGCACGCACCAATGGAACTCGTTGATCTCCGCCGCCGAGCCCCGCCCCGGCGAACAACTGGAAGTATACCTGGACATGGCCAAATGCCACCTGTTCGCGCCCGACGGCGGACGCGTGGAAACCTCCGGAGTTGCCGACCATGGTTCTTGAGCGTGACGAATCGCCCCTGTTCTGCGATCGCTGCAGCCGGGAACTCCGTCTCGGACGCGGCGAGTTCTACGTCGTCCGCATCGAAGCGATTGCGGACCCGACCCCGCCGGAGTTCACCGAGGAAGATCTAGCCCGCGATCACCGGGAGGAATTTGCCCGCTTATGCGTGGCGCTCGAGCAGTTGAGCGCTCGCGAGGCAATGGACCAGGTATATCGGCGGCTGACGCTCTTTTTCTGCAATGCCTGCTACCGTCAATGGATCGAACGGCCGGCGGGATGAGTTAAGGGGTCGGGGGGTAAAAATAAAAATTTTTGCCCAATATGAGTTAAAAACAAACCCCCCCCGGGGGGGGCCAAAAATTTTTTTTTTTAACC
>Ga0366819_10021_pt2 | contig 43605 bp, 14 predicted proteins | sample TotcelFGM3001N15_FD_207091 | JGI IMG/M metagenome (GOLD analysis project Ga0366819, IMG submission 207091) | Enriched cells from coal bed in the Powder River Basin, Montana, United States - Total cells FGM rep3 HSBNCT.FGM.300.1.N15 ... | reverse complement strand
CGTTAAAAATTCAATTTTGGCCTATACAGCGTCCAACATTTGAGTCGAGCCGTGGTCGGCCAAAATTGAATTTTGAACGCCCGACGCCCTAATCGTTCCTTTCCGTCGTTTCGTCTGTACGGCGATCCAGTGGTGATTGCGGCCCAAGGCCGTGCCGAGTTATGCTGCGGATGCTCAAGCCGAAATTAGCCCCGCACCGTCGGAAGGATTTGCGTTATGAACAATGTTCGAAATCAACGCTCATTTCACGCGGCATTTTTCATCTCGATGGCGGCCTGTGGGTGCCACCTCGCGGGAACCCTCTCAACGTATGCCGACGCCGTGACCGAGTCGGCGCGCCAGATCCCGGTCGCGTACCGAGTGGATGTGGTCGTGATCGGCGGCGGCAGCGCGGCGGTGGCGGCGGCGGAAACGGCGGCCCACGCCGGCGCCCGCGTCTTTCTGGCCGCCGAACGAACGTACCTGGGCGAAGATCTGTGCGCGACACTTCGCCTGCAATTGGACGAAGGCCAATTGCTCACGGACCCGCTGGCCCAACGGATCTTTCCCGATGGCCGTTCGACCACGCCGCTGACGGTCAAGCGGGCGTTGGACGAAACGCTGGTGGCGGCCGGTGTCCGCTTTTTGCATGGCTGTTATGCCACCGACGTGCTGCGGGACCCCGCCGGCCGGCCGGCCGGGATCGTGATGGCCAATCGCGCCGGGCGCCAGGCGGTCGTCGCCAAGCTGGTGATCGACGCCACCGAACGGGCCTGGGCGACTCGCACGGCGGGCGCAGCGGCGGAGCCGTGGCCCGGTGGGGAAGTGCAATTCGAGCGAACGGTGCTGGTGCCCGAAACCGGTGGCGGAGCGAAGACTGTCGTGCGTCGCGTCGGTCTGTCATTGGCCACCGGCGATTTCGCTGCACTGGCTGCCGCCGAACAGACGGCTCGCGAACGGACGTACGTCGAAGGCCAGTTGCGGGCATCCGAATCTCTCTTCTGCGTGCCGCCGGACCCGATCGTGTGCCGGACCTCCCCGGCCGCATGGGACGGAGTCGAAGGCTGCAACCTGGGGCATTTTCAGCCGGCGGGTGTCCCGCACTGGTACGTGCTGAGCGGTGCCGCCGGAGTGCCGCGAGACGCTGCGGCGGAACTGCTGCGGCCGACCGCGCTGATCGCGTTGGCACGGAGGATCGGCGCCGCGGCGGCCGGCGAGGCAAAGCTGCTGCCGGAGCCGGGTGGCGTGCGGCTGACGGGGGTGCGGACAGCGAATGCCTTGCCAGGCGACATCGGTGAGTCGCTTCAAGGCCTGCGGCCCATCGGCGAACCGAACGAATCCATTGCCGCGGAGGCTCGCAGTCTGCCCGTTCTGGGACGATACGATGTAATCGTCATCGGCGGCGGGACGGCCGGCGCGTCGGCGGCGATCGGCGCCGCACGCCGCGGAGCGAAGACGCTGGTCGTCGAATACCAGGAAGCATTGGGCGGCACGGGAACGTTGGGACTGATTACTCGGCCTTATCACGGCAATTTTGTCGGTTTCTCCCAAGAGGTGCCGTTTCCGGACCAGCGGCATAACGTGGAGCACAAGATGGAATGGTTTCGCCGCGAGATTCGCACGGCGGGCGGTGAAATCTGGCTCGGAGTACTGGGCTGCGGCGCTTGGCGGGATGGCGGTCGAGTCCGCGGCGCCGTCGTCGCCACGCCGCAAGGCCGCGGGGTTCTGGTGGCCGAATGCGTCGTGGACGCCACCGGCAACGCGGATATCGCAGTGGCAGCCGGCGCGGAGACGGAATATGGCGCCGGCGGGGCAGATGTCGCGATGCAAGGCGCCGGGCTGCCTCCCCGGCCACTGGATCGCCAGTTCGTCAACACCGATTACTTGTTGGTCGACGAATCCGACATGCTCGATGCGTGGCGGGCGCTGGTCGGGGCGCGCCGAGGCATGAACCGTACCGAATTCGACGCGGGCACGCTGATCCAGACTCGCGAACGGCGGCGCGTCGTGGGCGAGCATCGCCTGACGTACTTGGACCAGATTGCCGAGCGAACGTATCCGGACAGTATCGTGCTGTCCGCCAGCGACTACGATGCGCATGGGTACCCGGTCGAAGCTTACTTTGCCCTGTTCCCGCACGATGCGAAGACGCTCAAAGCCAACCACCCGGCGCCGGGCGGCGAGTGCTACACGCCGTACCGCTGTCTGTTGCCGCGCGGCCTGGATGGCATCCTGGTTGCCGGCATCGGACTGAGCGCCGATCGCGATGCGCTGGCGATGGTGCGGATGCAGCGCGATATTCAAAATCAAGGCTATGCGGCCGGAGTGGCGGCGGCCATGATCGCCGCCGTTGGCGGCGGCACGCGGGAGCTTGATATCAAATCGCTGCAACAACACCTGGTCGAGATCGGCAACCTGCCGGAATCGGTGCTGAGCGATCGTGATTCCTTTCCCTTGCCGGCCGATATCATTCAGCAGGCGGTTCTTGACGTGGGCCGGATCGATCGGCGCCAGGAGGTGTGCAAGGCGCTGGCCATCGTCCTGTCGCATGCCACGACCGCCTATCCGATGCTGCAAGCTCGCTATGCTGCCGCCTCGCCGGAACAAAGACGGATCTATGCCAAGATCCTCGGGTTTCTCGGCGATGCGGCGGTGGTTCCCGAGTTGATCGAAGCGTTGGACCAGATCAACGCGTGGGATGCAAAGATCCTGCAAGGCAAGATGGCCGAATATGCCCATCTGCCGACGCCGATCGATTCGCTGATCATGGCTTTGGGCGCGACCCGCGACCGGCGTGCGCTGCCGGCGATCCTGAGAAAGCTGGATACGCTCGACGCCGCCGTCACCCTGTCGCATCACCGCGCTGTGGCGTTGGCGCTGGAACAAATCGGCGATCCCTCGGCGGCCGAGCCGGTGGCGAAACTGCTGAGCAAGCCGGGCATGTCGGGCCATGTGCAAGCGACGCTGGTGGCGCTGCCCGAGAGCATGGCACAGCGCCGCGACCGCACCGCGCCGCTGCGCGAAATCGTGCTGGCGCGAGCCCTGATGCGGTGTGGTGATTGGCACGGGCTGGGCCGGAAGATCCTGGAAGGATATCGACACGATCTTCAGGGCCTGTTGGCACGTCATGCCGACGCGGTGCTGAAAGGTCCGCATCCATCGTCTTCCGCCAAGCCGTAGGTGGAGGGCAGATCGGCGATCAACTGCGGCGGCAGAGTCATGCAGATCTCAAATTTAAGATCTGAGATCTGTAACCGTGAGAATTCACCGGTTCCGGTTTCCCCCGATCGCAGCGGATGCCGAGCTGCCGATGCCGGGCTGCCGATCCGTTGCATCGTCCGTTACCAACGTCTAGACTGGATGACTGGCTGGTCCGGTCTGAACGCCGGCCTCCGCATGGTTTCCCTTCCCTGTATCCTCCGAGGAGTCCCCCATGAGTCAACGTTCATCGTCCCGGCGTGAATTTCTGAAGCGTTCGGCCGTAGCCGCCGGCGCCGTCGCCACCCTGCACAGCGGCCTGGCTCCCCGCGTTCACGCGGCCGGCAGCGATCTGATCAAAATCGCTTTGATTGGCTGCGGCGGCCGTGGTACAGGTGCCGCCAATGACTGTTTGAATGCCGCGAAGATTCTCAACCAGCCGATGAAGTTGATCGCGGTGGCGGACGCATTCGAGGACCGGACCCGCGGTTCTCTGGGGCATCTCCAGAAAGCATGGCCGGAACAGGTCGATGTCCCGCCCGAGCGAGTCTTCGCCGGCCTGGACGCCTATCAAAAGGCACTCGACTGCGGCGCCGACATGGTCGTAATGGGGTCGCCTCCGGGTTTTCGTCCCGAGCAATACGCGGCGGCGATCAAGGCGGGCAAGCATGTGTTCATGGAAAAGCCATGTTGCACGGACGCCCCCGGCTATCGCCAGTTGGTCGAGGCCAACAAGATGGCGGACGAGAAAGGCTTGAACGTGGTGGTGGGGCTGCAGCGACACCATCAGGCGGGCTACATTCAAGGAATCCAGGAGATCCACGAAGGCAAATTGGGTGACATTGAACTGCTCCGCGTCTATTGGAACGGCTCCGGCGGCGGCGCTCGCGACCTGGGGCCGCGCCCGCTGGACGATCCCAAGGAGATGGAATTCCAGATCCGCAACTGGGGCTGCTTCTTGTGGCTGTACGGCGACAACATCGTCGAACAACACGTCCACAACATCGACATCGGCAATTGGGTAATGTGCCAGGACGGCGACGCGCAGAAGGCGCACCCGGTCGAGGCCAATGGCATGGGCGGCCGCGTGAATCGCGGCAACTATGGCGATATCTTCGATCACCATTTCGTCGAGTTCACTTACGCGAACGGCACGAAAATGTACAGCCAATCCCGCCATCAGCCGGGCACATGGGATGCGGTCAGCGAATTCGTTCACGGCAGCAAAGGCCGCCGCGGCGTCGCCACCGGCGGCGGGCCGAAGCTGGAAAGCGGCAACCCTTACGTCCAGGAGCACGTGGATCTGATCAAGGCGATCACCAGCGGCGAAAAATTGAACGAGGGCTGGTTCGGCGCGGTCAGCAGCATGACGGCGGTCATGGGCCGCATGGCCACATACTCGGGCCTGGTCGTAAAATGGGACGATGCGATCGCCAAGGGGCCCCAAGAGAGCCCCGAGCGGATCGCCTGGGACGCCGCACCCCGCCATGTGCCGGGGCCTGACGGGTTCTATCCGTTCCCCATCCCCGGCCAGTACAAGCCGTAGCAACGGCGTCCCGAATAGCTCGCGGTGCTCCCCGCCGAGCTTGTGGGCTGTTGATCGACGGCCACCTCTGGCGTCTCCGCGAGCCAGAGCACGTAGACCACCACGTGCCAGACGTCGGCGGGGGTCAAACGCTGGTCCTCGGGTTTGGCATCGGCAGGACGTAGCGGGATGGCCGGCATCGGGGTGCCGGCAATGCCGTTGACGATGCGGCGGTACAAGTCCTCGGGCCGGGAACCACCACGGTAGAGACCGTGGGCAAGGTTCCGAGGACGGGCCAGTCGCGGGGCGAGGGCCCCCCGCGCCAGGTATGGTTTGACGGCGGCGGGATTCTGCGGGTCGACGATTTCGCGGGCCCAATCGTCGTAGTCGACGTTCTCCCCATCGCCCCGCCCCGTCAGGCCGTGGCACTTGGCACAGTTGGCGACTTTGCCCGCAAATAAGTCTCGTCCGCGGCGAATCGCTTCCGGCGAGTCCCAGTTCGCGGGGGGCGGCGGCACGGGCGTGACTTCGCCGGGGGCGTCGTGCCAGCGCTGCACTACGCCGCGAACCAAAGCCAGGATCGGTCTTATCTGAGCCTCGAACTTCTCCTCGTCGCGTTTGCGCAACGACAGATCGATCAATCGGTCATACTCGTCCTCCAATTGATCGATTGCCTCGAAGATCAGCGCCCGCTCGACTTCGCCGCGGATCGCCAGATACTTGACGTAGCACACCAGAGATTCTATTTCGTCATCGGTCAATAAAGCGAACGAAGGCATGGCGCTGCCCGGATTGCCGTTGCGGATCGCCTGGATCAAATCGTCATCGGTGGGCGGCGCCAGCCCACCCGGCGTCGCCTTGTACTTGAAGATTCCCCGCCGGAAGTCGCGAGGATAAGGATCGAGAAAAACCGCCGACGGGCCCGCACCGTCGCCGGATAGACCGTGGCAGTGAGCACAATGCTTGCGATACAAGCCGTAGTGGCGCCCGGCTTGGTCGCTGCTGACGGGCCCGGCCGCCGCCTGCAGTTTGTCGAGTTGGAGGACCTGGGAAAGCTCGACACCATCCAAGCGGGGAACCTGCGGCTCGTCCGCCGTGCCGAACAGGTACTGCAGCGTTTCCTCGATGTCGTGCCGCTGCCGCTCGGTCAGCTCGATTTGGGCCGCGAGTTCCTGCTTCTTTAGGTATACTCGGTTGGGGGGGAATTGCGATTCGTTTCCTCCGCAACCGGCGGCTACGACCAACAAGACCGACCAGGCGATCTTCTGGGCGGCGTCGATCCGTGGCATAGCGGCATCAGTCATGGTAATAATATATCAGAAACATGGTCCGCGCCCAACGGGCGGACTGCGCCCGTTGAACGGCGGTCAAGCCTGCAACGCATTCGAAAGTCCATTCCAGGATTCACCCCAATGCAATCCGCGCTCAACCTTGCTAGGAACCAACGGGATAGCTATCCGTGTCCCGGCTTGACACTACTGCTGCTCGCCTGTCTGCCGGCTGCCGAGCCACAAGGACACAGCGGCGGGGCTTGGGATCGCGAGCTTTGGACGCGAGGCGTCCAAGCGGCGTTCGTCGAGGTTCACGACGGTTGGAGTGCGGACGAAGTGTTGCTCCGGGACGACCTGAACAAAGCGTTCATCGCGTTTTCCCGCAGGCGTCTGCCGGACGCGGGCGAGGCGGAACTGAACTGGACGCTGTTGAATCTGCGCAAGGCGGGACAGTTGGAGGCAAACGTTACCCGGCGGGCTCCGCAGCGCCACGAAGATCATGCCCACGCCGCCGAAATCGCGGCTCGATTGATGTATGACAAGTACCGGCAGTCGATCGATCGGGTGCTGTGTGATCCAACATTGCGGCTGGAGTTCGACCGGATCGCCCTCGGCGTCATGCCCGATGCATCCGCGTACCAGTTGCGCAAGGCGGCATTGAGCTTGCGCAAGGCACGCCAGCTGCGTCCCGAATTGGTGGCTCGCGTGGCGGATTGGAGCAAACAGGTCATCAGCCTGCCGGCCGGGGAGATCAGGGCCGACCCGCAACGCGTCCCCGCTGCGCCGGGCATCTACATCTTTCGCGACTCCGGCGGGTACTTGTACATCGGCGAATCGAAAAATCTGCGAGGCCGCATCACCAAGCACTTGGATCACTCCGACCGCCAATCGCTGGCGCGATACTTGTGGCAAGAAGGGGTCGCCGGTGTCACCGTCGAACTGCACGTCTTCGATCCGGACTCCAACGCCCGCTACAAAGAAATGCGCCGGGCCTACGAATCGGAACTTATCTCCAGCCGGCAGCCGCGATTCAACATCGCGCCATAACCGTTCAGGGACTCACGCGGGTGCGGATCCCATCGTGCCAAACCCGAGGCTGCGCCGGCGGGGTGGCTTGGGGTTGATGCCTCGTCTGACTACCGCCGTAGACTTCCGCATGGTCGTACCCCGGCGAACCCAGCGGCCGCTGGTTCGCTTGGGAGCCGGATTGGGGCATCCAGGGCTGTGTCCTGCCGGTGTTCAGGTTGTAGTTGTAGACCGGCCCCACGTTCGAGTAGAACGGGTTGGCATTAATTCGGGCATAACGGCCGTCCGGCGAGATATTCGCGGCGGCGCCAAACCATGTTCCTTCGGGCAGCCAAGTGATGACGGGCATATAACCGACGCCGTGGCCAGCGTTCCGCAGCCATAACTCATTCTCCAATGCCTGGCGGATGAATCGCAGCCGAGCCAATTCCTGATGAGTTTGCTGGAGGAGCTGCTGCTGTTGCAGATCGAAGTGCTGCATCTGCTGCTGGTCCGCGAGCGGCAATTGTTGAGCCAACACGGCATTGGTCAGGACGTCCACTTGCTGGGGCGTCAAATGATCGACTTTTCTCAACAGCGGCATGAGTTCCCGCTTGCTCGTCACGCCGTTGGACAATTGATCGCGTAGCCAGCGGCGTTTCTCGGCGGTGCTCCGCAATGGCGGCCGGGTCGCGTCGCCGGCCTTGGCGTCCGGATCAACAACGGCTCCGCCTTGCAGAATTTGCGTCCCGCTGCCATTAGCTTGGCCGATCACTTCCGAGCTGCCCCATAACGGCGAAAGAGCCATTACCGCGACCGTAAACGGCGTCAACAGACTTTTCACGCGTCTCATTGCCTCGTCTCCCAAAAAGATCTAGCCCCCGACTGTCCGCGCCGTGCTCGAATCCGAACTGGCAGACGATAGCAGAGACTGCAACGTCCGTGCCAACCAATCAATCCGACGCGAATTGTTCATCATCCATCGGTATCTTATCGAACTTGGGCGGTTTTGGCAAAAATTCGTCTGGTCCACTCCAGATAATTTCCGTCGCAGTTCCGATGTCAGACGTATCCGTAGCGCCTCAGAAAGCCGCGAGCTCGATCTCGTTTCAGCGGCGGCAGCGCTGGATCGGTTTTTTCCAGGGCCTGCCGGAAACTAGCGGCGGCCTCGGCATTGCGGCCCAGATGGTGGAAGACCAGGCCGCGATTGTAGTAGACCCAGGCGTTTTGGGGTGCGTCCCGTAGCGATCGGTCGAAGTCCCGCATGGCATCGTCCAATCGGCCCAAACCGGCTAAAGCGAAGGCGCGGCCGTTGTACGCGTACGCCAAACCGGTCTTGGACGGACTTTTCCCGCCAGCAAGTTTGTTCACCAAGGCGAGTGCGTGATCGAGATCGCTCAAAGCCAAGTCGAATTCGCCCAGTTCCGCGTAGACTTGGCCGCGGCCCGCATGGGCGTGGAAGTCGCGCTCGTCGTTTCGTTCGATCAGTTGCGCGAAATCGTCGACCGCTTCGACCAATTGCTCCGAATACCAGTAGGCCCCGGCGCGAATCGCATAGGCGGGCAAGCAGTTCTCATCCAGTTCGATCGCTTCCGAGGCGCGGCTTACGGCCTCGTCGTACTCCTCCTGCCGGCCATAGTATGCGGCTTCGAGCAGGAGACGTTCCATGGCAAACGCCTCGGCCATCCCCGGTTCGCAAGCGATGGCCTGCTGAAAATCGGCATCCGCTTTCTCGTGCTCGCCTTTCTGAATCCAGACGTTTCCGCGACTGGTATAAGCGTCGGCCAAGTCGGGCGCCAGATCGATCACGCGGTCAAAATCCTGCAATGCCTCGTCATAGCGGCCCTGCTGTAAGTGCAATCGGCCGCGCTGAGAATATGCCGAGGCCAAATCAGGCTGTAAACGTACCGCTTCATTCAAATCAGCCAGCGCCGCATCGTACTCCTGCCGCCGGATCAGCAGCCAAGCGCGTTCGACGTACGCACCGACGACGTCTGGAGCGAGTCGCAATGCAGCGGCGAAATCCTCCAGTGACTTCTCGTCTTGTTCTTCGTCCGCCCAAGCTAGGGCGCGATTCAAGTAGGCGAAGACTAACTGCGGGTCTAACTCGATCGCTCGGCTGTACGCCCGGATCGCCGCCGAATTATCGCCGCGAGCCCGGCAGGCATTGCCGCGATTGGCATACGGCAGAGCCCAATCCGGTTCCATCGCGATGGCCGCCGCAAAGTCCTCCGCCGCTTCTTCCGGATCGCCGAGTTTCAGCCGGATCGCGCCTCGCAGGTTGACGGCTACAACTTCCTGAGGATTGACTTCCAGCGCCGCTTCACAGTCGCTGAGCGCCGCGTCCATGTCCCCCAAGTTTTCGTGCGCGAAAGCCCGTGCCAAATAGATATCGGCCGATTCGGCGCCGCGTTCCAGGGCCGAATCGCAATCCTCAATGGCACCCGGCGAGTCTCCCAGACGCTGGCGGGCGATGCCGCGCAACGCATGGGCCTCGCCGGACTGCGGCTGGCGATCGAGGATGAAATCGCAGTCCGCCGCTGCGCCGCGGATATCACCCGCCCCCAACCGCACCTCGGCCCGATATAGACGATAGCCTGCGTGCTCCGGTTGAATGTCCAAGGCGGCGTCGAAATCCGCCAGCATGGATTGCAGTGCCTCGTCTGTCGGTTCCGACGTGGCGCGGCGCCGCGCCAGGGCCCGCCAAGCGTAGGCGGCATCGTGATGCGGGTCCAACCGCAGGGCTTGGCTCAGCGCTTCGACGGCCCGCGGATAGTCCCCCCGGCCGATCAACGTGCGGCCTCGGTGAACCTGCAACGATGGATTTCGCCCGTCGTGCGCGATGGCCGCCTCGAAGTCAGCCAACGCCTGTTCCCAAGCGTCCAGCTGCAAGTAGATCATCCCGCGGCCCGCCAGCGCAGCCACGTGATCCGGGTCCAACTGCAATGCGGTTTTGAGGTCCTTTAGGCCCAATTCTTGGCTGCCCGCCGCACAATGGATCATGGCACGGCGGGCATAGATCTCGGCCTGCTCGGGATGCAGGGCCAAACAAGCCGTATAATCCGCGATCGCTCGATCGTAATCTTCCTGCTGTTCGAACACCTCGGCCCGCATGCTGAACAGCGGTGCATTCCGCGGGTGCTGGCCGATCAGCGCAGTCAGTTCCTCGACGGTGTACCCGCACGACGGATCGGCGGGACCGGGCAGCAGCGAGGGGAGTTCCGACTGCGTGGCGGCGGGTGGCGGAGACTTGACCGCCCGAGCCTCGGCTGGCCGAGCGAGCACATGGAGCAGCCAGGCTTTCAGCCGCCGGCCGAGCACGCAGATGGCGCCAAGCCAGCGGCGACGGGCGTCGGCTACGCGGCGGTGCGGTTCAGACGGTGGGAATGGCAATCCCGCCGCCTCGGTTAGCAGTTGATCGAACGGAGCCGAACGCTTTCCAAATTGAGGTGAAAAGGGAAACAAGAACGGAGGATGCGAACCGGTGGCGCCGCCCCACAGCATGGTCCGGCAACAGAAACTGACGGGCCCCCCCTCGACGGGAGGGTGGCGCAGCGAGTCCAGTTCCATTTTCAATTCGCTGACGACGTGCGGCGCGAGAATTTCGGGCCGAATTTGCAGGTCGATCAGACGCGAGCCGCCGGGAAACATGGCGTAGCCGATTTGGACGTCCACGCCCGGCTGCGCCTCCGTCGTGTTCGCAAACCACTTGACGGCGCGATCAAATGCCGCGATGAAGTGGACGAACGCCTCCTGATGCACTCGTTGCGCGATCACGTGATCCGGAGCCAAGATCATGAAGAATTCGCGAGGCATCTCCTCGTTTCCCGCTCGCGCTGCCGCCAACTCGTCTGCCGGACAACGTTCCTGACACTCCGGGGCGTCGCACGCCTCGCCTGCGCCCCGCGCCTGCCGCAACTCCGTTAACAACGGAACTTCGATGGTCCGGCCACACACGCAGCGCAGTTGTATTCCGGCGCGTCCGGCAGGAACGTCAATGCGGTGGCCACAGACGCACCTGATTGTGAAGTTCATGCCTTGCCTCGACCGCTCGAACCCGTCTTTTCGCTTATTTCCGTTTTTCTTCGCACCGTCGCTCCTAGGATTATACGAGGCAGGCTTCCTTGACTTCAATCGGTCGAACCGAATTACGCTCAGAACGCGTCGACCGCATTTTCGTTAGCGTCGTCAAACTATACGGCAATGGCGTCCCGGTGCCCTGCCTGACATAACGGCTCCATTTGACGAATGCGTAAAATCGGTCCAAATTTGTGCAGAGTCCGCAGGTTCGACTCTGTTGAAAACGAGGGCAAATAGAAGAAGGATAGACCATGAAGAAGTGGGCCATTGTATTGTCAATTCTCGCCAGCATGTGTTGTCTTAGCTCGTACGTCGCGGCCGAAGAGCCCGGCTGGTCCGGCCGTGTAATTGTGCTCGGCCAACAGCGGGCGCAAGTCCAGGCCACACCGATCGTTCACCGGGCCTACCGGCCGATGCACTTCTACGGGAATACGGTTCGCCGCCGCTACTACCGCGGGTCGACTCTGTCCCAGCCCGTCGCAAGCGTCGGGGCAGAGGCTGCCGCTGCCCAGTAGGTTGGCCGTTGCCGACATTTATGTCTCGAGCGAAACAAAAGCGGCGGGCCAGCCGCCGGCCGCTTGGATTAGGACGTCGATCATCGGCATCGTTCGCAACGTGCTGTCGATGGCAGCTACGATGCCGCAGTAAACCGCCAAGTCGCGCTGGGTCAAGGTCCGGTTGCGCCGATCTTTGAGCCACTTGTTGCATACTTGATGGCCGCCGGCGTGGAAGTCCCAGACTTCGCCCGGCACCGGCTCCAGCCCCACATCGCGGTTGAGACAGATCCGCCCGGCAGCGAATTTCGGGAAACCGGGCGAGACGATCGCTGCCGCCCCCACCGACCAGTGCAGGTCACCAATCCCTTCCGGTGCGGCACCAGCCGGTTCCGTTTTGGTTGCGGTGGATCGCAAGCCGCGCAGCAGGTGCCAGCCGGCCAACTGCCGGCCGAGTTCGGCCATGCCGCGAAATAGGTCCAGCCGGCGCGGCAGAAGTACGCGGGGAAAATCGCTCCACAGCCGGTCGGCGTACCGGCGGCGATAGGTCGGCGAGAAGAACAAGGCGTACGTGTAGCAGAACAGATCGGCCGCGCAAAGCGTGTCTTCGGCATCCGCGCTGGACGGCCGCCAACGAACCGCGAGCTGGCGCGCCGCGCGTTCCAAGAATTCCTTGTCCAAGTTAATTCGGTCTGGCCGAACGCAACTGACCGCGGGCTCAAGGAACAATGGAAACACCGACTCGCTGCCTCGGTTGTCGGAACGAATCAGCCCGTCTAACAGAAGCTGGTCGGTGACCCAGAAGTAATTGCAGGGCTGGGTGGGCAGCATCTGACGCCGAGCCACGAGGGCCAGATTTCCCGGGCGCACCAGATAGGGCGTCACCTCGTTTCGCGGCCAATCGATCATCCCGTCCGCCCAATAGACGAAACGCTCGTCAAAAGGCCGATACCAACAGGGTCGCACGTGCTCCTGCCAGAGCGGATCGGCGGCAAGACGGCGGCGCGCGGCGGCTAGTTTCCAGCCGCGGGTGTCACCCGGCGCGTACTTGGCAGAGCGCGTGCGCGTGAAGTATCGCTGCCGGAGTTCGTCGTCATCCACCGCCAAGTCGCGGAACTCGGCCATTCTCGCAAGCAGCTCCTCGCGCGTGAACGCCACCACGAAGTGATCGCGAGCCGTGACCGGCGCCGTCACATTGACCGGCATCAGTTTTGGCAGGCTTGGGGAAGCGTCGTATTCGTCCCGCTGCACATGCGGCCGCGGGGCAAAGAAGTACTGCCCGGGAACGGGGACGAGCCGCCGGATCGCCAGCGAACGACCGGCGTCCTTTGACGCCGGCAAATCCGCCGCCTCGTCCAGCGACCGCAGTTTTGCCTCGGCGGTTCCCCACAATTCCCCATGCCAGGCCGCCGCGCGCGTGTCTGGGGCCGGCGGCCGGCGGAACAGCCCGATTGCCGTCCCCTGTTCGATCGCAAATACGTTTTCGTCCTGCCCGCCGTCCGGCGCTCGTTCCTTTTTCTTTCGGTTTCCGTGCAAGTCGATCACGGTGAGCTGGGGAAACGTGGCCAGCAGCGCCCGCCGGATACCACGAAACGTCGGATTGTCCAAATAGCCGTGGTTGGTCACCAGACCCACGATCCCGCACCCCGTGGTTTCGATCTTCCACTGGGCAAAACGCAGGAACTTGACATAATCGTCCTGCAACCAAGTCTTTCGCTCGCCGAGTGGCTGGCCGTCGACTTCAAAATAATTGCACCAGTCTTTACAGCCGCCTTCGCTCCCGCGCAGCAGATCCGCGATCCAGCGGCCCTGCTGCGTTGAAATGCCGGAAAACGGCGGATTGCCGACGATTACGGTAAACGGCCCATGACACGCCACGTCGCGGCCTGCAATCGCCGCGGACAGGAACGCGTTCTCACGTTCCGAAAACAGCGAATGCTGCCGCTCAACCGGGCCCGCCAACGTGTTTGCCAGGTGGATTTCAAGCCGCGAGGCGTGCGTAAACGAGAAACCGGTGTCGGCCAGCGTGACGGCCAATTTCAATGTCGCGACGATACAAGCGGGCAGCATCAATTCCAGCGCATACCAGCGCGGCAACAGAGCAACGGCCACGTACTCGTCCCAGCGACGCGCGACTTCGCGGGGCGACTCCCCCGCCGCCGCCCATCGGGCCGCCAGGTGCGAGTGGATCAGCTTGACGCCTTCGTTCAAGAACACACCGGTGCCCAGCGCCGGATCGAGGATCCGTACAAACGGCGTCTCGGGCCGCGCCGCCATCGGCAGCGACCGCGTCGGGACCCGCCGTGCCATCTCCTTCCAAGTGATTTCGTCGGCCAAGCCGTCGGCCAGACCGAACTCGTCGATGAGGGAGCGGTGTGCTTGGGACAAGATAAATCGCGCGATTGGCGGCGGAGTGTAGAACACGCCATGCCGAGTTCTGCGGCGTTGATCATGACGGTTTAGGAATACTTCATAAAACGCCAGAATCGGGTCACCGCCGCCGGACTGGATTTCCCATCCGCCTGCCTCTTGTGCGGACGCCAGCACAAACGATTCCTCAATAATCCCTCTCCACAACAAATTGGCGTGGTCCAACACCCATGCTCTGGCGGGGCCCTCGCGAAACAGCGGTCCGGCAAGCCGAGTTACGGCCGTTCCACAGGCGACCGCCTCGGCATACAAACTGGCGAACTCTTCGTCGCTCAGTTGGGTGCCCGTGGCCGCCGCCACCGCTTCGGCCAGCGGTCGTAAACCATCGGGCCCGCGCGACGAGTCCAGCCGCCGCACGATCTGCGGCCGCAGTTGGGCTGCGATTTCCAGTGCACGGTCGGCGAAGAGATAGCGAGTTCGAGTCACGTGACGGGAAATCCCTCACCGAAAACAGGATCACCGAATCTCGCCGCGCCAGGCTCCGCGCGCAACGCTAAGGCCGCACGGCCTGCCAGCCGCCGGTATCCAGAGCGGCGGGCGACGGCGTGGGCTCGCTCAGTCTGAATGGGGTGACTGCGGGGCTTTCCGCTACGGCGGGTCGTTCGGGCCAGTGAATCGGCACCGCGGGCCAGCGGCTGCTGAGCGGCAGCACGCGCGCGGTCCGCCCGTCGGAATCGTACAAGCTCGGAGCCGCGGGGACTTGCGATCTGCTGCTGCCGGCATCCGGGTCGGGCACCGGCGAAAAGAGCGGCGGCGAAGCGGGAGGCGCGGGCGGCGACGGATTGAGCAACGGCGGCTGGGTGGCACCGTCGTCGGCCGGCGGATAGCGACGAATTTCCGGAATCGGCTGCAGCCGTTGAATTTCGTTCGGTGAAAGCTGCGGAGGCTGATCGGCCGGCGCGGGTCCTGCCGGAGCCGTCTGCGGGGCAGGCATCGTCGGCGCAGACGCACCCGAGGGCATCCAACCCGGCGAGGCGGTGGGCGGCGAAAGCGGCGCGGTGGTTCCGTACGGACTAGGGGGAGCCATGCTAGGCGGCCCGGTGTAAGCGGGCGCAGCGGGGAGCGTGGGAGCTGGTGAATCCGTCCCGCCCTGTACCACGATGGGTGCCGGGGCGTAGATGCCGACCGCTGGTGCCCCGGGCGGAGCTGCAGGTCCAAACAAGTTGCGCAACGGGTCCAGCAACCAGTTGGCCGGACCTGCGACCGGCACGCGCTGCATTTGCCAAGTATAGGTGGTGCAGGGCAGCATCGCCGTCGTGGGCCAGCCCGTCGCCGGATCGTAATTGACGATCGGCCGGTAATTCGTGGTGGGCACACGAACCCAGGTCGAGCGATATCTCACGTGTTGGACGGGAGTCGGGGCGACGACGGCGGGTTGGAAGTACGACACGCCTGCGCCCACCGGCGCAGCGGGCAGCGCGACTCCGCAATGGGGCGCCGGAGCCAGCGGGGCCGGAGCGCTGTAGTAGGGTGGGCGGGTCTCACACGAAGGCGCCGCCGGCCCGCAACCCGGCGCAACGTAAGCCGGCGCCGGATACGTCGGCACCACGGCCGGAAAGGCCGGCGCCGCAACCGCCCCCGGTGTCGAAACGGGCCAAGTACGGATCCAATCGACCAGCGTGTAGCCGATAGCCGGCTGGACCGTCAAGGCATTTAACAACATGACCAAGCAGCCGAGCCGAATGATGTGCGCTGCCGGTTTTCGCATGGGCCTATCTCCCGTAATACACGACCACGTGTTCGGGCCTTCCTGGCCTCGCCCCGGCAGTCGCCCGGGCGCGCAATCCCATGCTGTAATTTAGGCTGTGGAAGGGAACACTGGAGGAAAAATATCCAATATTCCCTCAGCCCGTCAGTCTCCCACTGCGGTTGTCCCGCCGAGGTAAGCCGGCGAAGCACTGGAATACTTGCACCTCGTGACGACGGTGCTGGTTACGGAGCCAATTCTGATTATTCGCCGGCCCTTTGATTGCCCGGTCCGTCATCCGCCAGCACGTCCCCCTGCCGCTGCTCGTACAGATCGTACAATGCGAACAGGACTTCCCGCACATTGCCCTCGTGCGATGCGAACAAACGATCCAATTGTTCTGCGGACGGCCACACGGGATCGGCCTGACCCAGCAGGCGCGCCACGACACGCTGCATCAGTTCTTCGCTCGTTTTCGTTTGCCACAGCGGAGGAAGACCCAAATCATCATGACCGGTGACCAACAATCCCGCTCCGCGCCGCCGGCACTGCCATTTCCACCAAGTACGCTGCAGCCAGCCGAGTTGTTCGTATCCATCGACTACAATTTGAGTCGCCTGATTCCAGCATGAAACGCTAGCGGAGCGCGCGCCGAATGAAGCCCCGGCACGGGTGAAGGGCGGAGGAGCTGCACGAAAGGCGTAGAAGTCGACGATACGACCGGCGGCTTCCAGGCGGCGCAGCAGCATTTCTACGAGCGTCGATTTGCCGCTGCCGTGTGGTCCCGTGATCTGGCCCCACCACCGGAACTCGCGCAGCCTCGCGATCAGCATCTCGACGCCGGCGTCATCCGGAAACAGGTACTCGCTCACGGCCGGCCTGGTATAGCGGGTGGCGAAAGGATTGCGGTCCGGACGCAAGAACGCTGTACTGGGCGTCGTCATACCAGAAGCGGTCCTCCACCTTCCGACTTTGTCTCGCACAGGTCAATCAAAAATCGACATCGGATTGGGTACCCAATCGTCGAACCGCAGCCGTTCGACTTCGTAGACGGCGGGTGTGGAATAGCTCGAAACGGGTTTGGCTCGCACGACGCGCAAGTTCGCCGGTGGCTGAACAGCGGGCGTTTGACGGGCTGCCGACGTATCTGCGGGAATTCGCGGCAGTGACCGGAGCGGAGCCGGTTCCACCGAATCGTCTCGGAACGGATTATTATTCCATTCAGGTTCTTCGGGCCAACCCTCCAGGATCGGTGAATCTCTGTCGCACCCGCACTTCGACTTGGCCCGGCTTCGCGCAGTGCCCTTTTCGTCCTTGCCGCGTTTTTCGGAGCAACACTCGGAGACATTTTCCAGGGAAGCGCCGAAAAACGAGCGGGCGGAAAGATCGCCAAAGATGGTTTCTGTCCCGAAGATCGTGTCGCGACGGCAATCGGACTGACACGGGGCGCATTTTCCCAAGCTGCGGACGTACGGAGGATTGGTCGCTTCCGACGCGGTCAGACGCTTCGGAGGCCCGCACGGCAGAGCGAGTTTTCTCGGTTCCGCCACGGCGACGCCTTTGGACTGCGGATGAGAGACAAATCTGGGGGATTGCCCGGTGGAGCAAGCAGGTTCGCATTCGACGCACGTTTTCTGCTTGCACGCGACCATCGCTTTCCGTTCGCCACCCGCCACCGCCTTCGAACCGCAATCCAGCGGCAGGCAAGCGGCTCCACGGTTACTCGCTGCTTTCGTGCTGCAAGTATCCGGGCTTTCCCGTTCGGCAGGCCGCGCAACACGGTAAACCGCTCCCGCCGCGCATTTAGCCTGCGCCCACGCTTGGTCGGTCCCGCTGACCAGCAGAACACACCATACCAAAACGGGTATCCAGTGTTGCGTTTTCATCCCGAACTCTCCCCCTGCGACTGGCAATCATCGAAATCGGCTGCGGCCAGCGAACCCCATCGTTCTTATCGAACCGGCACAACCGCTTCGATCAGAAGTTCGGGCACACCGCACAAACTCAACGCAGTCGGAAAAGTTTCCCAACATTCCATTCTCAGCATCATCCCAGCCGCATCCAAACCGCTTTCAGGTATTCGCTTTCGGGAACTCCCGCAGCAATCGGATGGTCGGCGGCAGCCCCAGTGCGAGCAAGGATTTGCATGGGCCGCGAGGCGTGACGTTCGGAACGTTCGGCTGTCGCCGCTTCGGTAACGCGGCCGGCCTGGTACGAAGCGGAACATAGCAAGCGTACGAAATCGTTTTCTTGGAGCAGGCCCGAACAACAGCAACTTAATAACACACCGCCGGGCCGAACCAGCCGCATCGCCAAACGGTTCAAGTCGAAGTGCTTGCGCGTGCCGTCCTCCAGTTCCGCGCGGTTGCGGATCAATTTGGGCGGATCGAGAACGACGACGTCATATTGTCGTCCTTGCTGCAGCATCTCGCGCATGTAGATGAATACGTCGCTTTGGACAAAGCGAATGCGGACTTGGTTCAAATTGGCGTTTTCGCGAGCCAGTTGGAGCGGTTCTTCGTCCAGATCGACTCCGGTCACTTCGGCGGCGTTGCCGAGTTTCTTCGCTTGCACGGCAAATCCGCCGGTGTAGCAACACAGATCCAGGACTGTGCGGCCGGCGCAGAATTCGGCCAGTCGCCGGCGATTTTCCCGCTGGTCGCAAAAGAATCCCGTCTTGTGTCCGCCCGCGAAACGGACACGAAACCGCGTGCCGTGTTCGTGAATGAGGACTTGCTCCGGCAGGCCGGCAGATTCCAGGGCCGGCGGATCGTATCCCTCTTGGCTGAGGAATTGGGGACTAGCACGCACCAACGTATGCCGTGCGCCGCACAGCGGGGCCAATTGGGCCAGGATGGCATCCGCCCGCTGATACATCCCGAGACTGAAGGCTTCTGCGGACAGCACGTCCCCGTAGCGGTCGACAACCAGGCCCGACAATCCGTCGGCTTCAGCGTGGATCAGGCGGTACGCATCCGATGTGTCGTCCAGCCGGAGTAAATTACGACGCAATGAGACGGCCGCCTCGAGTTTCCGCCGCCAGTGCTCCACCGCCGGCAACTCTTCCCCCGGAAATACCATGCGGACCGCGATTTCGCTCCGCGGGTTGTACAAGCCGTACCCCATCAAGACGTCGTCCGGTCCATATACCGCGACTAAATCGCCCGGCCTCGCGGTCTCACACCGAGCCAGGCGTTTGCGATACAGCAGCGGATGAAAGGTCAAACTTCGCACGGTGACGCAGGGAATCGAACTCGCCGGATCGAAGGCCAGCGTCCGCGGCGCGAGCACGGATGTTCCCGGCGATCGCGCGGCGACTTGAACCCGCCCATGTGGAGAAGCATGAATCGTCTTGGATCGCATCGCAAGCATTTCCTTCGTCGAATCCAGAACCGCGGAAGAGTGTACCATGTTTGAGATTTGCGTCGATGCCGGGATTCATCAACGCCAAGGCGGAATGCCAAGAAATGGTGTGACTGCCGCGTGAGTGGCAAACGCATACTGGTCTTTGATTTCAGCAAATTCCAGTTGCTCAATAGCGCGAACGCTCCACGGTGCGGCACGGGTGAGAACCTCCCGCGGCGGATGCACCTCTTCCGGCGCAAAGGCCATCCATTCGATCTTTTCCCGCATGCGGGGCGATAGAATGGAAGCGACTTCGGCGTCGACCCGCAGCATCGCGATCAGCGCGGCCATCGAAGATGGCCGAAACAAATCCCAAGGGGGTGCATTTCCCGCATCAGACGCTCCGCCAGCAAATCGAAATTGACCTGCTGGCCCTCAGGCGTGAGCCACGTCGCACTTAATTTCTGATCTGCCGCATAACACGCGTGCCGCGGCGCGCGGTTCCGATCATTTCGCAAACGCCACGCCGCCGCTACGATTGCGCTTCGGCTCCAACATTCCGTACTTCTTCATTTTCTTGTAGAGCCCAACGCGACTGATGCCCAAGGCTCGGGCCGTTGCGGTGCGGTTTTGCCCGTGTTCTTCCAACGATCGGACGAGCATCTCGTGCTCAGTGCTGGCGACTCGCTCGGACAAAGTGCTGCCGGATCGGAGACGGCGTCTCTCCACCGGCGCATGCTCTGTGGCTTCCAAGAATTTGGGCGCCAAATCGGCGGGTGTCAACTGGCCGTTATGACTGAATAATACGGCACGCCCCACGTGATTCTTCAATTCCCGGATGTTGCCCGGCCAATCATAGGACCTCAATCGCTGGAGAAATTCGGGATGAACGCGGCGGATTGTGATTCCGTGCTTTTCGCGAAATTCTTCGACGAAACCCAAGGTTAAGGGAACGATGTCGTAGGGGCGATCACGCAACGGAGGAACCTTGAATTCGAGCACGCTCAAGCGATAGTACAGGTCTGGACGAAACTCCCCCTGTTCTACGAGTCCTTTCAAGTCCACGTGGGAGGCCGCGATCAGGCGGGCATCTGTCTTCTGGGTTTCATTGCAGCCCACTCGCTCGAACTCCCCCGTCTCAATTACACGTCGCAACTTCATTTGCTGGTTTTGATCCAAGCAATCGATTTCGTCCAACAGTAACGTCCCGCTATTGGCAATCTCGAATTTCCCCTCCTTGTTACGCTCGGCCCCCGTAAAAGCCCCCTTAACGTGCCCGAATAGCTCACTCTCGATCAATTCCGGCGGGAGCGCTCCGCACGCGAGGGCGTAAAACGGGCCCTGCGCCCTGGAAGATAGATCGTGAACCATTCGTGCCAACGTTGTTTTCCCCGTTCCCGTTTCGCCCACAAGGAGAATCGTCACGTCATGCATGGCGACCCGGGTCAGATGCTCGAGGATTTGAAAGACTTGAGGGGTGTAGGTTCGGTAAGTAATGTGTGCCGTTTGGACTTGCCGACAATCTATCTTTGGCAGAGAACGCATCCGTAGACTTGTTACCAGGTCATGCCGGAGGACGCGTTTCAACTGGTCGCGATCAAATGGCAATCGGAGATGGGCGCAGACGGTAGAATCCGCCAAATCGGCCCACTCGCAACGATATCCGTCACACCCTATGGAAACGACAGGATTCCTACGTCTGTCTTGACGCACCAGGAAATCCAACAGCGACCTGGGATCCTCTTGGTACGTGTCAAGGCGCAGATCCAAGAAAACGCATTGCCGACCACTGCCACGCAGTCGCTGTTCTGCCACAAAGTAGCCGTTCACGTAGTCGGCGTCACAGCCGTGGTCCTGCTGTAAGAAGCCCTGAAGCTTCTGAGCCAGCCCCACGTCACGGCTTACTACCAGAGCTTTTTCCACGATCGACGGCCTCACGGGTGACCCCGCCACGTTCGTATCGAGTTCAGCTGAAATTCCCGCAAGTTCAAGATCCACAGGGGAGTTCCTCGTCGTGATGTGAGGCAAAAAAATCAGGAAGGGGGGCAAAACCATCAAGCAAATCCGCCATGCTACCAGCTCAGGGCCGGTCCTAAGGCTAAACTTCCTATCAGGCGCGACATGTTCCGTACCCCACTCGATGTCAGAGCGACCCATTTGTCATACAATTCCCGGGAATGCGTAGTCGCAGGATACGCTAGTTACCCAGATTACCCATTTGCACCGCACTTTCAATAGTAAATCGAAGGAAACATTAGACGTTTCCTTGATACCTTTGATTAACAGGAAATCGTCCTTCAGAACCTGGCGAGGAACGGGGGCTAGGAACTTCTTGCCGTTTTTCTCCATCTCTAATGGGGAAAAGCCGCGATGAGCGATAAGTTAGACATTCCCCAGTTCGTTTTGCACTTGAGCGTCAATGCCTCGTGTCAAATACATCAGGAAGAACGAATAATCCGTCATCGAGGCGGAGACACCAATTTCTTGTGCTGGCCGAACCAGCAATTATAATCGTTGAAAAATGCTGATCTGATTCAGGTTGCGCTGATTTTGCATTGTTGCCAAGTTGCTCTGAGCTAGTTGGATTGCGATACCGATAGTCTCAGTTATGGTTGCGCAAGGCGGGGATGTTGCGCAAAAAAAGTAAGCTTAGTCGATTGTTCCCCTAAGGGATGAGTTATGGCCACCCGAAGCTCGCGTGGATCTTCTTCTGGATCTTGGAAGCAACGTCGTCAGGATCAAACTCGGCGAAAACGGGCCAAGCATGCGTTCCAACTGGAGAAGTTGGAAGAGCGAACTCTCTTGGCGATCGTCGGTCCGATGTTGGCGGGCATCCAGCCGACGGACGGCGATCTGTTGCCGCTGGACGGAACCGGCGTCCGCAGTATCGCGCCGCGCGAACTCGTTTTCCGATTTGACGAGAACCAGCAGATCGATCCCAACACGTTGGACGGAATCCGGATCGTGCGAGCCGGCGGGGATCGCGACTTTGCCAACGGTTTTGTCGAGGTGACGCCGGGTTATATCGGCGTCGGTTCTGCGCCCAATCAAAATGAGATTGTTGTCCGCTTGGCGGAGAGCCTGCCCGACGATCTCTACCGCCTCGAACTGTACGGGATCGACGACGCATTGGCCGGAATCACCGCGTTGCGAAATACGCGCGGCGAGGCATTCGGCGATCTAACGAACGACCGGACGGACAACGGGACGAATATGGTGGTCGGCTTCTCGCTGAAGCTGGCCCCCCAAGTGCTAGCGGTTGTCGCGCAGCCCGTCACCCGCGTCACGGATCCGGCGAATCCTGCGAACCAGATTCTGCAACAGTCGCGCAGTCAGATCGTGGTGTACTTCAACGACGACGACTTGTTCATCGAGAACGATGCGGCTGGCAGACCGACGCAACGATCCGCCGAGAATCCGAATTTTTACCGCTTGATTTTCACAAGTGATACGGTGGAAAACACTGACGATATCACATTTTTTCCAACCCGGGTGGAGTACGATCCGGCCTCCGACACAGCCGTCTTGACCTTTGCCGACGACCTGGACGCGCTGCCGATCCCGGTCGGGCATCCCGGCGCCGGATCGCCGATCGGTCCCGGCACGTGGCGGCTGCGCGTGGGGACCGACGAGTCCTTGCCGCTACCACCGCTGAGTGTACGCCCAACGATCGCGGCGACGACGGACTTTGGGACGGGCGGAGCGGTCTCGGTTACGTTTACGGCCAGGGGCGACTTTGGGAAGGCCGTGACGGTGTCCTTTACCAACGCCGCATTGGGCGCGGGGACGGCGCCCGGAATTTCTGTCGCGGGAAACGCGATCAATGTCGTGCTGAACACAGACGCCGGCGGAACGACTGCCGCTCAACTGGGAGCCTCCTTGAACGCCAATGCGGCCGCGAGCCGGCTGATTGTCACGTCGGTCGACGGGGCTGCTGCAACATCCGTGGCCGGCACGGGCGATCGCTCGCTGCGAGTCGTGGGATTGGGGTCGAGTTTCGAAACTGCTTATAATCTGGGAACATTAGGCGGACAGAGCCTGCTGGTGTCCTCGGCGATCGATCCGCAGTCCTTCGCTCTGGATCTGCCTGGAGGCTGGGATGAGCCCGGACATCGCAATCTTCCGCTGGAAGTGGGCAGCGGATTCGAACAGCATATTAACCCCTCGTTTGGGCCGGATGTCCAGGCCGGCGTCACGACCATCCTTTACAATTTTCGTCAGGTATACGGCTTTGACGCGCAAGGCAAGCCTCTGTCGAACTTGATCACCGAAAAACAGAAGACGCGGGTGCGCGAGGCTGTGGAGATGTGGGCCAAGCACTTGGGCGTCCAGTTCCTGGAGACTGCCGACCAGGGCCTAACGTTTGTAACCGGGGACCCGCGCGCGCTGGACCCGAACGATCCCAGCGTGCTGAATCACGCCTTGCCTACGGGGTTCGGCGGTTTCTCGGATTTCGACTTCATCGTCCGCGTCGATCCCACGTATGCGAACGGGATGATCATCTTGGATAGCGCTCGGCAATGGAACAGTGATTACGGCGCCGATTGGTTCCAGCGGGTCATGGTAGGATTGGGGGCGATGTTGGGGTTGCAGCGGGCCAACGACCTGCCGGTCACGAACCTGATGGCATTCGATTCGACCGACCCCTTCGCCAACTTTTCTGGTGACGGCTTCGGCAGCGCCCCGACCAGTTTCTTTGGCAGCCGGCCTCCCGAACCGGTATTTCCCGGTAATGCGGACATCATTCACGGCCAGTTCATTCACCGGCCGGACAGCAACGATATCGACCTGTACCGTTTCACGATCGACCTGAACGATCAGGACCGGGACGAGAAGAAGAGGGGCTTGTTGACGGCGGAATCGTTTGCCGAGCGGCTGCCGAATTCCAGCGAACTGGACACGGTGGTGTCGCTGTATCGCGAAGTGGAAATCCGCGATCGCAATGGCCTCGTCGTAGGCTTCGAGCGGGAACTCATCTCCCGCAACGACAACTACTACAGTTCCGATTCGTACATCAGCCTGGAACTCGGCAGCGGCACTTATTATCTCGGCGTGACGGCTGCCGGCAACACGGATTTCGATCCCGTGATCGAAGACACCGGCTTCGGCGGCACCACGCAAGGGGCTTACGAACTGCGGCTCAATTTCCGCTCGCAGGTGGACGACAACGACACGATCAGCGACCGGGATCGAATCACGGAAAACCGGCCGGGCACGCGATTGGACGGCGATGCCGACGGCAAGCCGGGCGGCGTCTTCAATTTCTGGTTCCAGACCCGGCCGTTGGACCGCGTGCTGAGCATCACGGGAGACGGGAACACATACGTCGACGGCCAGCTGGTCACGATCGAAGACGCCTTTGGAAACGTGCGGCGATTCGAGTTTGACAGCAACGGCAGCTTGCTCAATCCCTCGGCGACGCGGATGCCCTTTACCTCGGGCCTGGTGCCTACGACCGCCATCGACATGGCCAATCAGTTATACAACGCCATCAACAGTTCCGGCCTGAGTGTGACGGCGACGCAGAACGGAACCGACATTACGCTAAAGGACGAGCGGGTCACGCTGTTGAGCAGCAGTACGGTCGGCGTGGAATTGGCGGGCAAGACGATCTTTGTGGACAAAGTGTCGGGGACCAACCTCCGCGGGACGTTGGACAAGCCGTTTGACACCATCTCCACGGCATTCGCCGCCACGGTTCCGGGCGACATCGTCCGGATCGTGGGCAACGGCGGGTTCGACGGCGACCGAACGACGCTGAGCGACAATTTCGCCTATGAGATCGGTTTCGGTTCGTCGGGCGGCCCGGCGACGTTGGCGGATGGTTCCACGATGTCGGTTCCGCACGGGGTGACGGCGATGATCGACGCTGGCGCCGTGTTCAAGCTGCGCCGGGCGCGGATCGGCGTGGGCAGTTCGTCGGCCAGCATCGATCGCAGCGGCGGTTCGCTGCAGGTCTTGGGGACGCCCCAGGAAAGCGTCTACTTCACATCCTGGCTGGACGAGTCGATCGGTCGCGACACGCATCCGCCCACAACCACGCCGTCGCCGGGCGACTGGGGCGGGCTCCTATTTCGCGCCGACTTGGACAACGCCGATGCCCGTTTTAATTACGAGCGTGAAGGCATTTTCCTCAATCATGTCAGTCACGCGGACATCCGCTACGGCGGCGGCTTGGTGCGGATCGACACAGTGGACATGGTTGTCAATCCGATCCAAATGATCGAAATGCGGCCGACCATTGCGTTTAACCGCATCACGTTCAGTGCCGACGCGGCGATCTCGGCGGATCCGAACAGCTTTGAAGAGACCAACTTCCTCGCGCCCCAGTTCCAATTGGTGAATCGGTTCACGCCCGACTACGAACGGATCGGGCCGGACATTCACGGGAACGTTCTGCTGCAGAACTCGATCAACGGACTGTTCGTGCGCATCCAGACGCCGGCGGGTACCGAACTGCGCACGCTCAGCGTCCCCGGCCGCTTCGATGATATCGATATCGTGCATGTGATCGCCGAAAACCTCAAGATCCAGGGCGAACCTGGCGGGGCCCTCTTGGAACAGGCGCGTCCGCCGGTCGATTTGGTGACATTGTCGCCGCGCGTTGGCGGCACTCTCTCGGCCGCGACATACACGTACAAGCTGGTCTTCGTCGACCGTAACGGGTTTGAGGGGCGTCCCTCCGAAGCGACGGCGGCGGTGGCGCTGGCCTCCGGCAACGCCACGGTGCAGTTGAGCGGTTTGCCTCCGGTCAGCGGGAATTTCGTCACGCGCCGGCTGTACCGCAGTCAGCCGGGCGGCGCTGGCCCCTACAATTTGATCGCGGAATTGGACGCCACCGACACGACCTTCGTGGACCGTGGCGTCGTGCCGCCTTCGCTGTCGCTCAGCGTTTTGGAGCGAGATCCGCCTTCGGTCCGTTCCGTAACGCTGACCGAACTGGAAGTCCCGCCGAGCGTTCCGGGCGTGGCGCCCGGCAGTTACACGTATCGGGTCGTTATCGTGGACCCCGCAACGGGGCAGACGAGTCCGGCGTCGGATGCCACCGTCAGTGTGACCGTTACCGCGCCGGCCGCCCCGCTGAACGTGCGGGCCGTTGAGTTGACGGGTTTGCCCGCGGCTCCGGCGGGGTCCGTGTTGCGGGTGTTCCGCAGCGCCGTGGGGGGCGGCGGGACCTACGTTCTGGCTGGACAGGTTGCGGCCGGCGGGACGGCCTTCGTCGACGACGGGACGGTGGTGCGTGATTCCGAGGGGCAGCCCCGGACGATGGATCCGCGATTGACCGGCGTGGTCCGCGCTCGCCCCGACGGTCGTCTGAAAATAGACCCGGGGACCGTGGTGAAATTGGAGGGAGCCCGCATCGAGATCACCTTCGGCGCACAGTTGATCGCCGAAGGTTTGGAAGACCGGAAGATCATCTTTACGTCAAAGCTGGATGACAAATACGGCGCGGGCGGAACGTTCGACACGAACAAGGACGACGGGCCGAACGAGGCCAGTCCCTCGCGCGGCGATTGGGGCGGGCTTTGGGCCGGGCCGTTGGGCCAGCTGAATCTGGACCAGACCTACATCGCCTTCGGCGGCGGCAGCAACAACAAGATCGAGGGCACGTTCACGGCGTTTAACGTCATCGAGATTCACCAGGCCGACGCGCGGATCGCCAACAGCGTGATCGAACAGAACGCCGTCGGCACGGGCGGCCAGGGCCCGCGTCATCGGTTTGGGCGCGGGATCAACCAAGGTGCGACGATTTTCGTCCGCGGAGCGCAGCCCGTGATCGTCAACAATATCATCCGCAACAACGAGGATGTGGCGATCAACATCAATGTCGACTCGCTGACCGGAGTGCAACTGTCCGATCCCGGCCGCGTGACGGGGCTGATCGATCAATTGACGTTATACCGCGACAACCGGGGCCCGCTGATTCGCGGCAACCGCTTGGCCGACAACGGCAACCAGTACGACAGCAACGGAAATGCGTTGGCGAACAACGACGGGAGGGTGCTGCCCAGCACGGAGGGCACCAACGGAATGAAGATTCGCACGGTCGCCATTAACAACGGCGGCACTCCCACGGACCCGACCGATGACAGGCTGCAGAACGTCGGCATCACGCTGTCGACAGACAGCGTGTGGGATGACACCGACATCGTCCACATCCTGTACGACGAGGTGCGGATTTCGAACTTGCACGTCTACGGCGGCCTGCGGCTGCAGAGCAGTCCGAACGAGAGTTTGGTCGTCAAGATGTCGGGCCCCGGAGCGTTGAACGATACCTACAACCGCAATCCACTGATCGGGGCGGGCTTCACGGCGACGGGCGTGCCCTCGGCCATTGAGGACCGCATCGGCGGCACGCTGCACGTATTGGGGCAACCAGGATTTCCGGTGGTGCTGACGTCGGTTCATGACGACACGGTGGGGGCGGGAGTGCAGCCGGACGGACGGCCGCAGAAGGACACGAACAATAACGGCATCCGCTCGACGCCTCAGGCCGGCGATTGGCGGAGCGTGCGTTTGGACCAGTTCAGTCACGACCGCAACGTCGAGATCGTGCTGGAACTGTCGGTTCCCGAAGAAACAGCGCCCGGCTTGAACGGGATCCCAGCGCGGGCCCAGTTTCTGGGCGATTTGGCGCCCCGCGAATACGGCGGCGATGACAACTTGAGATTGGGCTTCGAGATTCAAGGCTTCTTGAACGCCCGCAACGACGTCGATTACTACAGCTTCAGGGCTGTCGCGGGCACGGAGATCTGGTTCGACATCGACCGCACCCGCTATGGTCTGGATACGGTGGTCGAGTTGTTGGACGCGGACGGGGTGCTGATCGCGCTGTCGAACAACTCCCAGGACGAGACAGCACAACCCGATTTGCTGTACCACACCGAGGCGGTGCGGAGCGGCGCCGTCAATCCTCTGCAGAAATTGAACGATCAATACCAGCCGCACCACGCCTCGGGTCTGCCCAAGGATATCTGGGGCACCAATCCCTTGGATGCGGGCATGCGCGTGGTCTTGCCGGGAGCCCAAGGCGAACGCAGTGCGTACCTGTTCCGCATCCGCAGCAGCAGCTTAGCCGCGGGCGACAGCGCGGAGGGTCTGTTGGATCCGAGTCAGCTCGACGGCGGCTTGACCAGCGGCGTGTATCAGCTGCAGGTCCGGATGCGCGAACTGGATGAGGTGCCCGGTTCCACCGTCCGCTACGCCGACATCCGTTACGCGCAGAATGGAATCGAGTTGATCGGCCTGCCGAAGCACTCGCCGCTGTTGGGCGAGGCGGCGGAAGACGAGAGTGCCGACGGATCGGTGGCAGGCAACAACTCGTTTTACCCCAGCGTCGACACGCCCGGTCAACGTCCGCAGGAACTGGGGAACCTGCTCGCTTCGGACCAAGCCACGTTGTCCGTTGCCGGAGCATTGGCCGGCGCCGCCGGTCTCGACGTCGATTTCTACAGATTCGACGTGATCTACGACGCAATTTCCAATCCCTCCGCACATCACGCCTCGATGGTTTTCGACATCGACTATGCGGACGGTTTGAGTCGGCCGAACACCACGTTGACCGTCTTCGACTCGTCCGGCCGTCCGATCTTGATCGGACGGGATTCGAACATCGCCGAGGACCGGCCCGCGCCGGTTGTGAACCCGCTGGACCAATCGGGCATGTACGATCTGTCTCGCGGGACGGTCGGGGAATTGGATCCGTTCATCGGGGCGGTGGAGTTGCCGCAGGGCACGTATTACGTCGCGGTGACCTCCGATCGCTTGCTGCCCGATGAATTGCTGAACAACCCGGGGCTGCGTTTGGAGCCGATCAACTCGGTGGTTCGAATCGCCGATGACAGGATCGGCTCGTTCGGCGGCGCGACGGCGCTGCCGCCCGTCGTTCCCGTCTTGTTGGATCCGGGGTTTGTCGGAACGACGCTTTCGCCGACCAATCTGTGGCACGTTTCCAATCGTGAAGCGGCCAGCCCGGGTCACGGTTTGACCCCTGCGTTTGACGGCAGCCGTCTGGGTGTCGCCGGGGCGGGAACGGCCGGCAAAATCGAGCCCAACGATACGCTCGCCTCGGCCCAAAGCCTGGAAGGCTATATTTGGACCCTGAATAACAGCCCGGACATCGGGGATATGTTCGGGAACACTTCGACGATCATCCCCCATCTCACGGTTACCGCCACCGGCAACGACAGCTTCGACTATTACTCCTTCGTCGTGCCCAACGCGGGGGCGAAGGGGATTTTCGACATCGACTACGGCGTCACCGGAAATCCGCTGACCGACGTCGATACTCAGATCTTTCTGTACAATTCCGCTGGAAACCTGTTAAGTTCCAGCAGCCTCTCACCGACGACTTGGGGAGCGGGCGGCAGCACGAGCTTGTCGGATCCATACATCGAATACACGTTCCCGGCGGCGGGGACGTACGTCCTCGGCGTGGCGGGCTGGCCTTCGTTCGGTTTATCGGGCGGCATCACCGGCACTCCGGTCCGCAACAACGGTACGTACACGCTACAGGCGTCGATCGAAGGTCACGCGGCGGTGACGACGGCGGGCCAAGGCGGATCAACGTTCTATTTCGGCCGCGAGGATACGGGTAGTTACGGTCTGGCGGGCGGAAGCATCCCCAACGGCAGCTTGACGTCCAACGGGTTCAGCCTGATGAACTACTCAGCCCAGGACCTCCCGGTGTTGTACTTCAATTATCGCCTTGATCCCGATCCGGGCGACCACTTTCGCGTCTACGTCCAACGGCGCGACGGCACCGAGCAATTGGTCGCCTCGAGCAACGCGACCGATATCACCGGCGCGGTCGTGAGCCTGATGAACGATGACATCTGGCGGCAAGCCCGCGTGAGTTTGGCACCGTTTGCCGGCCAGGACTTGCTGAAACTGCGATATGAATTTCGCGCGGCCGACGCCACCGTGCCCGCGGGCCGCATGGGCGTCCACATCGACGATGTGATTATTGGGTTCGCCGAACGCGGCGAGATGATCACCGAGGCCCAGGCGAATCCGACGTTCGCCCAGCGACCGGGCTACAACACGACCGGCCGCGTGCTCAACGGCCCGTACCAACTGGAAATGCGCAAGGCGACCGATTACGGAACCTCCGTTCAGACGCGTGTGGGGTTCGCCACGGTGCCGGCGCTGATTCTGAATGAGACCTATGACACGAACGACCGTCAGGTCCAGCAGACGACCCTGATTGCGCCGGCGGGCAGCGCCTTGAGCGACGGCCAGACGTTCCGGCTGGGCGACGGGGCTGGGGAATTGACGTTCGAGTTCGATCTGGTGACCAACGGCTCGGTGCAGCCTGGGCATGTCCGCGTCCCGTTCCGGACGACGGATCCCGACTACGTGATTGCCGCCGCCATCCGGGCTGCCATCAACAGTCCCTCCGTGCAGAGCCAAATGAAATTGCAGGCGACCATCTCGGACGGCACTGCCAGCGGCAGCAGCAGCCGCGCCAATCGAATTAATTTGTTCGGCAACGCCGTGGGCGATTTCGTCATCCGGCCGGAACGGACGGTGGTGACCGTCGAGAAGTCTGCGCTGACCGGTCCGGCCGCGTTCGGCAATATGTTGCGGGACCAAATCCTGGGAACCGGCCTGACGCCGGTGGGCGATGCGACTTTCGTCGGCGGCATCGACGCGACGGATGGGACATTTACATCTGCGGGCGTGTTCCAGGGCGGCTTGTGGTCGATCGGCATGGAGAAGGGGATCATCCTGGCGACCGGAACTGCCACCGTGGCCACCGGCCCCAACACGTCCAACGCTTCGTCGGGGGACGCCTCGATGCTGGGCAATGCCGACTTGGATAACGCGTTCTTGCCGCTTGAGCCCCCTGCTCGAAAGACGCAGGACAGCACCTCGCTGAAGTTCTCGGTCGTGGCCGACGATTCGGGGCTGGCCTATTTCAACTTTGTGTTCGCGTCCGAGGAGTACAACGAACAGGTGGGGACGGCTTCGCAACCCGATGTCATGGCGGTGTTCGTCCGCGACATCGCGGCGGGTACGGTACGCAACGTGGCCTTGATTCCAGGCACCACCACTCCCGTCTCGCGGGCCACCGTCAATGGCGGCAACCCCCTGGGCGCCGGCGCCACCCGGCCGCTGCTGTACAATAACAACGACATGCGAGAAGGCGGGAGCTACCTGGGCGAGTTGGGTTACGACGGGTTCACCGATGTGTTTACGGCCCAATTCAACGTCCAGGCCGGCGACGAGTACGAGATCACGTTGGCGATCGCCGACGTTGGGAACCGCCTGGTGGACAGCGCGGTGTTTATCGAAGCCGGCACGTTGGGCACGGTGAACCCAGCGCCCGCTACAGCCGGCCTGGTCGGCGTGCTGCACGACGGATTCGGCGATGCGAACCACTTCCGCGCTCAAGGCCAGACCCTGATTCATTCCAATACGATCACGCTCGCCGCGGATTTCGGCATCGTCGCCGACGCGGGCCTTCGCGACATCGACTCCCGCGACGCCGTCTTTTTCAGCGAGGTTCCGCGGCTGGGACAGTCGCACATGGGCCCGGTGCGAAATCTATTGGAACTGAACAATCGGACGGGCACCGGCGCGGCCGGCGGGATCGCGCCCGGGGCGACAATCGTCAACAACACGATCTACGGCGAAGGCTTGGGAGGCATTCATTTCAGCGGCGACCTGCGTCCCTACGAGTTGATCCCGCGCGACAATGCCGGCGGCGATCTCGTTTGCGACGGGGACGCATTTTCCCTCACGGTCGGCCGCACGACGGTCGAGTTTGAATTCGAAGATTTGTCGGATCACGCGGTGATCGGGGCCTGCCCCGCCAATCCCAGGCATGGGGACGGCTGGACTCCGGGACGAGTGCCCATCTACTACTCGATGGTCAGCGTGGTCGATTATCCGGCGAGCACTCAATCGCAACTGGCCAGTGCGATCCAAAACGCCGTCACGCGAAGCATTCTCGTCACCAACGGGACGACGCTGGTAGCCGAAGCCAACGTGGGGAACGCCCGGCTCGCGGGAGAGATCGCTCTTGGCGGGGGGACCTATCGTGCCGCCTATGTCGACCACGCTCGAGATTTCGAGGTGCTGACGAACCACTCTCCATTCGCGGTAGCTCCACGCGTGACGTCGATCGGCCAATCCGCACAACCGTTCGGCCGGATCATCAACAATACGATCGTAGGCAACGACGGGAACGCCTCCTTTTTCCCGGATTCCGTCGCCGAGCCGAACGACACGATTTTCAACGCGGTGGACACGCGGCAGGGGCGCCAAGCCAGTCCCGAACTGTTCACGGCCAGCAACGTGCGGCTGGGTAACAGCCTTAGCTTTCCTCAAAACCCGCTTTGGGACGTCGATTTCTACCAGTTTCAAATGGATATCGGCGATCAAGTGCAGATCACCGTCACGGGCGATGAGTTCGCACCGCTATTGCGGCTGTTCAACGAGCGCGGCGAGGAGTACGTCGCCGACGGCAGTGGCACCGCTCGCGGTGTGCCGCGATATACGGTCAACGGCAACCAGGTCTCGATCGAGTTCTACGTCGCCGATCCGGCGGCCGTTCGGCCCGGCTACAATTACGCCCGGGAGGGTGGAACGTACTTTGTGGCGGTCAGCGGTCCCGGAAATGATTCGTACAGTCCGTTGAGCCTGGGAGGCCGCCAGACGCCCTCCGCCGCCGGCAATTATTCCATCGCCGTCAACGTGTTGGCGCCGCGGACTTGGATCATCGATACGCAGCCCCTGTTCGGTTCATCGGCAACTTGGGAAGTGACGGATGTCGACGGCAATACCGCGACCATCAGTTACACCGGTTCGACCGATCTCCGCGAGAATACGCCCGTGATGGCGTATCAAGTGCGGACCTTGTTCCGCAACTTGCCACTCCAAGGCGTGACTGCGGAAGACTTCGGCGATCCAGAGTTTTCGCCCGGCACGTTTACTCCCTTCTTCATCGCCTCCCGAATTCAGTGGCCGCAGCGGAACCAAGCCGACGGACGCCGCTACGTGGAAATCTACGGAGCCGCGAAGATCGTGCAGATCGGCGGTCCCGGAAACGTGCTGTCGCCGATCGTGAACCAAAACAACGTGGACAGCCAACTGCTTCGCGAGACGGGGATTCTGATCAGCGAAGAGGCGACTCCCACGCTCTTGAACAATGTCATCTCCAACATGCGGAACGCGGTGGTGGAGACGGAGAATCAGCTGCCATTGGCAAATTCGAGCCCGCGCACGGCGATCGTCGGCGCTCAGATTTTCCAGCACAGTGCGCCGATCAATGCCTCCCAAACCGCCGCACAGATGGGTAATTGGCGGGTTTCCTGGGGCAGCACTCAATGGCCCGGTTTGCTGATCAATCCGGAAGAACAGACCTTCTCGCGTCCCGACACGGCCGATTTCAACCTTTCCCTGTCGAATACGGCCCCGTTGTTCGTGAACGCGGGCGGGAGAAATTTCTTCCCGGCACCGCTGGCCAGGTCGATCGACAGTTCGGTGGATTCGCTCGAGGATCGGCCGCAATTCATTACGATCAAGGCCGCTATGGGGATCTCGAATTCGCCGATCCTGGCTCCGTTGCGCGATATGACGGGCCAGTTGCGGCTCGACGATCCCAAGGTCTCGCCACCGCAGGGGCAGGGTGCAGATGTATTCAAGGATCGCGGATCGCTGGACCGCAGCGATTTCGTGGGGCCGGCCGCCGTGCTGCTGAACCCGCGCGACGACGATGCCAGCGGGCTCGATATCGATCCGACGACGACGGTCGTACAGCTGATCGGCGGCTCGTACGATCATTTTTTGATCCAGGTCATCGACGGTTTCGAAGCGGCCGATCCGTTTCCCGGCGTGGGCGTCAACGACGTCACGGTGCTCGGTCCGCTGGGCCCGGACGGTCGCTTGCCGGGCGCGGCCTTGACGGTGTTTGCCGACGGCGTCTTCCTGGAAGAGGGCATCGACTATACCTACCGCTACGACCCGACCCGCAACACCATTCGCTTGACGCCGACCGCAGGCGTGTGGGCGGACGACAAGGTCTACGTCATCCGCCTGAATAATCGCGACCGTTACGTGATTAACGCTCCCACCGGCTCGCCGGACTTGGACGGTTCATATTTCGACATCACCGACGACGCAGGCATTCGGGTCCGTTTCGAGTACGACAGCGGGTACACCATCCAGGTGCCGCATTCGCTGTCCATCCAGGTGCCCGTCACGGGACTGTCCGACGGCCAGCGGTTTATCATTCGCGACGCCGGCAATCCGGCCAACCGTGCGATCGTGTTCGAACTGGACGTCAACAACTTTACGCTGCCCGGCAACCTCAAGGTGCCCTTCGTGCTGGGCAGCAGCCAGGATGAGATCGCCGACGCCATCGTGGCGGCGCTGCGCGGCCCCCAGGCGGTCGCGGCGGGACTGGTGCTGGATGCCAAGAACGTCGGCGGCGGGCGCGTCCATCTAGGGGCTCCGGAACGCTACACGCTGAATACCAAACCCGGCAATCTCGGACAACCGGCCACGATTCTTGCGCTGGCGGTTCCTTCCGTTGCAGGCAGTCCCGCCGTGGCTGACATGTTTGACGGGCAGACCTTTACCCTCACGTACACGCCCGCCATTGGACCGGCAACGGTCGTTCGCTTTGAATTCGATACGAATGTGATTCCCAGCGTCGCGCCGGGCAACATCCGCGTGGCCGTTCCTACCGGCCCCATCCCAGCGACGCCGGAGTTCGTGGCGGATCAGATCGTCGCCGCCGTGCAAGGTACGCCGCTGGCCGGATTGCTGCAGGGGCTGCAGCACGTGGGCGGCGGCTTGATTCATATTCATCAGGGCGACCAGACCGCGATCGCTCCCGAGACAAGCCGGCTGCACGAAGGCTATGTGTCACGTCCGATCTCGGACGCGCCGCTGGCCCCGGAAGTGTTTGTGGTTTCCTTCGACAATGACGCCGACCCGGGGACGCCGCCGTTCCAGGTGCGATTCGAATTGGACCGCGAGGGGACAACGCAGCCGGGCAATGTGATCGTGCCGTTCTCGTACGGAGACACGCATGAAGAAGTCGCGGCGCGGATTGCTTTGGCAATTGCCACGGCGCTTTCGCTGGATCTGCCCGATGCCAAGCACTTGGAAGATGGCTTGGTCTTCCTGGGCGGAACGATCTTGCATGCCATTGACCTGGACGCCAGCCCCAGTTTGTCGCTGCGGAGCGAACCTTTCGTAACCCCCTCGACCCGGCTCCTTCTGCCTCCGGTCCTGACTCTCGCCGTTCCCGCGGCCGGCGGCGCGGCGATCAACGACGGCGACGTGTTTCAGATCTTCGATGCCTCGCTGCCGCCGGCCGAGCGTTTGCTGCAGTTCGAATTCAATTCGGCGGGCGGCGCCACGGATCCGGCCACGGACCAACTGGTCAACTTCAGTTCGTTGGACACCCCGGATGCGATCGCTCAGGCGATCAAACTGGCGATCGAAAATCTTGTCCTGCCGGGTTACAACGCCGGCGCCGTGCTGCGGCCGACGCTCGCTCCGGACGGAGTCGTACTGCTGGCCGGGGCCAACGGCTACCATACCCTGGATGCGTCGCGGGCGCCAACCCTGACCGCCTCCGGCGGGCGGCTGGCCGACGGCGAGACGTTCTCGATCGAGTACAACGGCGTGACCCGCGTCTTTGAGTATGACAGCGACGGCCAGGTGTCCTCGCCGACCAACGTGCCGATTCTGTTCACGGTGACCAGCGACAACGATCAGATCGGCATCAGCACGGTGGCGGCGATCACTTCGCAGCCGCTGTTGGGATTGCCCAACGTCCAATACGTGGGCCAAGGCGTGATCGATTTGCGGGACACCTCGCAGCACATCACGGTTCTACCCGCGGACGGGTTCCCGCCGCGAGACAGCCTCGCGCTGACCGGAATTCCCGGCGGAGCGATTCGCGTGCCGTTCGAACCCTGGAGCCAGTTCACCGGCGAGATGTTCGCCGAGGTGATCGTGAAAGCCATCAACGACAGTCCTCTGACGAATACCAAGGCCGCCTTGCGAGGCGGCAACACGCTGTTGGTGGACTTCCTGACGGCCGGAAACCAGCCCGTCGACTATATCGCCGGACTGACCAACATCACCGGCATCTCGAACTACTTCCTGCGCGCCGTACAGGACATGCCGGGCAACTGGCTGAAAGCCAACCAATTTACGGGCGAGACGCGGTTCACGATTATTATGCCCGGCGCGATGCTGGACTTTGGCGACGCCCGCGTTCCCAATCGGCCGTCGCAGTATCCCACGCTGTTCGAAGAGAACGGCGCTCGGCACGTGATTGCGGCGGGCTGGTATTTGGGCACTCGCGTGGACGGGGAATTCCAGGCCCAGATCGTGCCCGGCGGGTTCGGCGACGACCTGGACCATTCGGTGGACCTCCGCGACAGCACGCTGACGATGGAGGGCAATTCGCCGTTGACGATCCGGTTGCCGGACGTGGCGGACCCCGACACCGCCCTGGATACCCGATACTTTGACCTCACCGCGGCTGGCGTCACGACCCGCTTCGAGTTCGATCGAGGCCGCAATGGGACGATCGATCCAAGTGCCCGAGCGGTGGGATACGACGCGGGGGCCACCTTGCCGCAGATCGCAGACGCCCTGGTAACGGCGGTCGCAGCCGCCAACCTCGGTCTCACGCCGGCCCATTTGGGCGCCGGCACGATATTCTTGGGCGGCAAGCAGCTGCACCGGATCGAAACGGCCAGCCGCTACCTGACCGTCGCTGGGTTACCGCCGTACGAGATCCGAATGGCTGCCGGCTACCAGATTGAGGACGGCGACACGCTGACGATTTCCGACGGCGTGGACGTCGTTCCCTGGATCTTCGAATTCGATCACGACGGCAAGGTCGCAGCGGGCAATTTCGCGGTTTCGCTGCTGCCCGGCGACGACGCCGCGGCCGTGTCCCAGAAACTCCGGTCCGCCGTCCTGGCCGCCCAGCGGTTGCACCCGGCGCTGCACAGTCCGGCGATCCAACTTACCGCTCTGGGCGACGGTACCCTGCACGTGCGCGGCACCGCCAGCCACACAATCGATTTTCGTAACAGCACGCTGGCGTACGCCGGCCAGACGCCTCTGACGTTGACGGTACCGGCGGCCGGACTGGGCTTTCAACTGACGCCCAATCTGACCATGCTGGTCCACAAACTCGCCGGGGGCGGCGTCGCAGACGGCCAGACCTTTAGGCTTGTCGATGGCGTCAGCACGACCGTGTTCGAGTTCGACACGAACGGCTCGTTGGTGACGCCCGGAGCGCGCCCGGTGGCGGTCAGCACCCTGAGTTCGGGTGCCGCGGTAGCCGAGTCGATACGAGCCGCCATTCAATTGGCGGTGGATCAGGGCGTGCTCAGCGGTTTGGCTCCGACGATCGACTCCGCGTCCGATCCCAGCTTCGTGTTGATCGATTTGAACGCGGGAATCCGGCACAGCCTGGACGCTTCGGCCAGCGGCCTGCAGCAGCGGACCGCCGTGCAGGACGGGCAGACATTCGTGGTTAACGATGGCGCGACCAGCGTGACTTTCGAGTTCGATTTCGACGAACCGGCCGCTATCGGCACGGCCGGCGCGGTCGGCGTGCCGGTCCGCACCTCATACTCCGCTAACGACATCGCCAACGCGATGGTTGCGTCGATCCTGCAATCGATCACCGCGCCCGGAGGCTTGAGCGACACGGCCGGCCTTGTTCCCGCGAATGTCGGTTCCGGCAACATTCAAATCGGCGGCCCCGGATCTGTGAACGCCAGCGTGACTTCGGCGCTGAGCGCCTACGGCTCGGCCGGCGGTGTCTTAGACGGTCATACGTTCCACTTGGTCGACAGCCTCGGCGTGCGGCGGTTCGAGTTCGACGCCAACGGCCAGGCAATTCCGGGAAATCTGACGGTTCCGTTCCAAGTCACCAGCACGGGTGCCGACATCGCCGAGGCGATCGTCGCGGCAATTCGAGCTTCCGATTATGCGCTGAACGTGGTGCATCTGGGCGGCGGGAAGATCGCCTTGGATGGAAGCGACGACGACGGCGTCCGCTTCGACGGTGCGCTGACTCCGGGGGCCACCGTGCCGATCACTGTGTTCGCCTCGCGCGACGGATACCTGGACGGCTGGATCGACTTGAACGGCGACGGCGACTGGAACGATCAATACGAGCACATTTTCAACCGCGCTCCGGTCACGGCGGGAGCGAATTCCCTCAGCTTTTCGATTCCCGCTGCGACGGGTCCCGGCGTGACCTACGCCCGTTTCCGCTTCGGTAGCGAAGGCGGCTTGGCACCTACGGGATTGGCAATCGACGGCGAAGTCGAAGATTATCGTGTGGAGATCATCTCGAACGATCCGCCAACCATCGTGGGGCCCTCCCAGCTGAGCACCGACGAAGACGTGCCGTTGACGATCGCGGGTCTACAGATCGTGGATCCGGACGCGGCCGGAGCGACGATCGAAGTCACGCTGTCCGTGCTCCATGGCCGATTGGCGGTCTGGCCGACCTTCTTGCCCGGGGGAATCGCCGGCAACAACACCGACCGCGTGGTCTTGCGGGGCACCCTGGCTCAAATCAACACTACCCTGGCGAACCCCAGCGGCTTGGTGTACGTGAACAATCCGCCGCATTACAACGGCGACGATCGCTTGACGATCGTGGTCGATGACCTCGGCAACTCGGGCACGGGTGGACCGCAACAGGCCGTTGCGCTGATTCCGATTTCGATCGCGCCGGTGAACGACTCTCCGATCATCACCGTCCCCGGCACGCTGTCGGCGACCGAGGATCTGCCGCTGACGATCTATGGCATTTCCATCGTCGACGTCGACATCGGGGAGACGACGAGCACCGGGACGGGCACGGGCGAGATCTTGGTCACCTTGTCGGCCGCACGTGGCACGCTGGAGGTCGAAGAAGCGATCCTGCCGATGGTCACCGTGACGAACAATACCACGACGTCTGTCACCCTGTTCGGCCTGCTGGCGGACGTCAACGCGATTCTGGCGGCGGGCGTGACCTATCTCGGGCTCCCCGACTTGAACGGCAACGACGTCGTGACCGTCACGGCTGATGATCGAGGAAATTGGCCATCGCCCGCGCAAATGTCGTCCGCAACCTTCACCCTCGCCGTGGCGGCCGTGAACGATCCGCCCGCGATCACCGCGCCGACAGCCCTCACGGCGAACGAAGACGCGGAATTGCCGCTCAGTGGATTCAATCTGGCAGATGTCGATTCGGGCGCAACGCCGATCACCGTCACGATCACCCTTACCGATCGAAATGATGGCGGCTTGCTGAACGGCATCGTCACCATCAAGCCGGTGGACGGCGGAGTCGATCCGAGCACGCAGGTGACCGGAAACAGTTCCTCGCTGGTGACCATCACGGCACCGGTCGCGCAGATTGCTGCGACGTTGAGCACGTCCAGCGGCTGGAGCTATCTGCCGCCGGCCGACTTTGGCGGCAATCCAGCCAATCCCAAGTACGAGATCCTGACCATCGTCGCCAACGATGGCGGCGCGTCGGGCAGCGAAGATCCGCCCGCTGTCAAGTCGGACACGCGGCAGGTGACGATGTACGTCAACGAGGTCAACGATCCTCCCGTCGTCAATTTGCCTGCTACCACCGCAGCCGTCTGGGAAGACGAAATCCTGAACCTCCGCAGCTTGGGTTCGATCACGATCACCGATGCCGACGCGGGCGGGGCCGTGATTTCGGTCCAACTGTCGGCGGGCCGCGGCACGATCACCTTGGACCCCAACGTGCCGGGAGCCCCGGTGATCATGGGCAACGGCACGGCGCAGGTCAACCTGAGCGGGACGCTGGCCGCCATCAACAACCTGCTCGATTCGTTCGTGAATTACCGAGGAACGCTGAACACCAACGGTCAGGATGTATTGACGATTCTGGCCAACGATTTGGGCAACACGGGCGGCCCGCCCGCGTCGGGCGTCGGGCGCGTCACGATCACCGTTCTCGCGGTAAACGATCCGCCGCAGATTTCGCTGCCGGGGAATCTGGAAGTCAATGAAGACACCAATTTGCGGATTCCCGCGATCGTGATCACTGACCCGGATGTGACCGAAGGGGGCGCCGACGGCGTCATCACCGTCACCTTGTCGGTGACTCCAATCGCCCCGAGCACGCAGAGCGGCACGCTCACGGTCAACACGGCGGTCGTGCCCGCTCTGACCGTGACGGGCAGCCCCGGCGGCAACGTCACGGTCCGCGGCACCCTGTCGAGCATCAATACGATGTTTGCGCATCCGGACGGGCTGAACTATCGCGGTGATCTGAACGCCAGCGGTCAAGTGCTGTTCAGCATTACCGCCAATGACGAAGGCAAGAGCCCGGCCACGCCGATTCCGCCCAACGGGCCGCAGATCACGACCAGGAGCTTGACGATCACTGTCCGGCCCGTCAACGACGCGCCGGTCATTACCGTTCCCGCCGGCACGCAAACCGCGGTCGAGGATCAGCCGAGAACGCTCACCGGGATTTCGATCGCCGATGTGGACATCAGCGAAACAACCCTCGACCCGCCCGGCACAGGCAACGGCCTGATGACGGTTACGCTGTCCGCCCTGCGCGGCACCATCCAGGTGAACCAGGCCGCCGCGCCGAGCGTCACGGTCTCCGACAACGCTTCCCAATCGGTGGTCCTTAACGGCGACTTGACCGCGATTAACGCCCTGCTGGGCGTGGGGATCACGTATCAGGGGCTACTGAACTTGAACGGCGCCGACACGATCACCGTGACGGCGAATGACCTGGGCAATTGGCCGCCGCCGGCCCGGATTTCGACGGCCACGATTCCAATGACCGTCTCGGCTGTCAACGATCCGCCGGTGATTAGCATTCCGGGAACGCAGACCGTCAACGAGGATCCCGCCCCTGCGCAGCCGTTCTTTATCCAAGGTATCACCGTCACAGACGTCGATGTCAGCGAAGGCACGGGCCAACTCAAGGTGGACCTGCGGGTCAGTCATGGAACTTTGACCCTCGACCTAAACGTCCCCGGCGGCTTGCGGGCGACCAATGTGACCGGGAACGGAACCGCGTTCGTCACGATCGACAACGCCGGCCCCGGCCAGATTAACATGACCCTCGCGGCGCTGACGGGACTCAAGTACCAGCCCGCCTTGAACTACAACGGACCGGACGCGCTGACGATTACGGCGGACGACAAAGGCAACACGGGCGGCATCGTGCCGCCGACGACGGCGACCGTGCCGATCACGGTGATCGCCGTCAACGATGCGCCGCAGTTGCCGTGGACGGCGCCACCGGCGGTTCCGCCTCTGCCGCTGACGGCGGAAGATACAGCGACCTTTGTACGATGGCCTGCCAATGCCGTCGTGGATGTCGATGTCAACGAAGCCCCCGGAGACGGACTGCTAACGGTCACCCTGTCCGCGAACCAGGGCACGCTGACGGTCAGCACCAGTTTCGGGCTGTCGCTCGGCGATTTCGCCTCAGGAAATAGCGGCAGCACGGTCCAGTTCACTGCCCCGCTGGCGGCGATCAATGCGACGCTGTCCGCCGTCACGGGCGTACAGTACATGCCCAATCCGAACTACAACGGTACGGATCGGATCGTGGTTCACGTCAACGATCGCGGCAACTCGGACGCGGCGGCCGGGACGCCGGCAGCGGTTCCGCTGACCGTCGAAGGAACCGTCACGGTGACGGTCGTCGCCGTCAACGATCCGCCGGTGCTCACGGTGCCGAATACAAACGTGACAGTAAACGAAGATACGAATCTGCCGGTGCAGGTGCAGGTCTTCGACGTTGATGCCGCGGAGGGGACGGGCTTGCTGGCAATGACGCTGCAGGTCTTCTTCGGCACTCTGACGGTGCAGACATCTATCCCCGGCGGGGTCACGGCCGCCGATGTGATGGGCAATGGCAGCACCGCCGTGTCCCTGATCGGCACCCAGCAGCAGCTGAATGCGACGTTCGCCGCCGGCGGCGTCGTGTACCGCGGAAACCCGAACTTCTACACGACCACGGCCGGTCAAGAGCGGCTCTTGATTCGGGTCGTCGATGAAGTGGGAGGCGTGATCAACACCGGCCCCATCAAGGGCGAGGCCCTGGCGACGGTCACGATCAACATCACTCCGGTCAACGATGCTCCGACCATCCAGATCGTGGCGCCCAGTCAGATCATCGAAGACACGCCGGTGGCGTTGCCGATCCTGGTGAACGACGCCGAGATCGACGACAGCACCGTCATCTGGACGGCGACGCTGCACGCGGATTTGGGCCTTTTCACAGTGCTGGCGGGGGTCCCCAACGGAGTTCCCGTAGCGGGAATTACAGGCAATTCTTCCGGAACGGTCGTGCTCCAGGGAACCGGTCGGCAGATTCAGACCACGCTGGCGGCTCCCAACGGCGTAGTGTTTCAAGGTGCCCCGAATATGGCCGGCAGCGATATTTTGACCGTCACGATTCGCGATCCCGGTCCGCCAGCAACGGTTCCGCCCGACGAGCGGATCAGCCAGGCGACGCTGTCGTTCACGATCAGCGGCGTGAACGATCCGCCGCAAATCACCTTGCCGACGGGATTGACCACCGCGGAGGACATGCCGCTGGTGTTGACCGCAGCGCGGGCGATCAACGTGAGCGACGTAGATGCCGGGTCGGCCAATATTTCGGTCATCCTGCAGGTCAATAACGGCAAATTGACGATCGGGGGCGCGGTGCCCGGCAATTTGATCGTCTCCGGCAGCGGCACGAACAAGGTGACGCTAGTCGGCCCGGTTGCCTCCATCGCAACGACATTGGCCGATCCCAACGGCGTGACGTATCGGGGCAATCAAGACTGGAATGGAACCGATACACTGTTCGTGACGGCCGACGATCGCGGCAACACGGGATCGGGCGGAACGCAGACGGCGATCGCTTCCACGATCATCGTTGTGACGCCTGTCAACGACGCCCCAATCGTCGCCAATCCAATCGCCGATTTCTCGGTGGCCGAGGACTCGCCGGATACGCTGATCGAACTCTTCCCCGGCGTATTTGCGGATGTGGACAGTGCCACATTGACGCTGACGGTGGTGGGCAACAGCGATCCCACGCTGGTCGAAACCTCGATCACCGGAACCCGATTGACTTTGCGTTATCTGCCCAACCAGAGCAACCGATCGGCGACGATTCGCGTGCGGGCCTCCGATGGATCGTCCTTTGCCGAAGATGAATTTGTGGTAACCGTTCTTCCTGTACCCGATTCGCCCTTCGTGGCCAATCCGGTGCCGGACCAAGTGGTCCAGTTCGGATCCACGACGACGATCACCGTCAATTTGACGGGGGTCTTCGGCGATCCGGATCTTCCTTTCGACTCGCTGACGTTGTCGTACAACCATGCCACGGGCAACACCAACCCGAATCTGGTCCTCAGCGGCTCGTTGAATCAGGCGACGTCCATCCTGACGCTGCAATTGGGCGCAGGACAGTTCGGGCGGTCAGAAATCACCGTCCGCGCCACCGATTCGACAGCTCGCACGGTAACCGACACGTTTGCGGTGATCGTCAACTCGCTGCCGATTGCACGCGACGACACGGCGACGACGAAAGAAGATCAG
>Ga0366819_10122_pt1 | contig 44168 bp, 33 predicted proteins | sample TotcelFGM3001N15_FD_207091 | JGI IMG/M metagenome (GOLD analysis project Ga0366819, IMG submission 207091) | Enriched cells from coal bed in the Powder River Basin, Montana, United States - Total cells FGM rep3 HSBNCT.FGM.300.1.N15 ... | reverse complement strand
CGCCGATGTCCCAGTGCGGCAGCGGTGGGAAGTCGAAGTGCCGTGGCGTCCCGCAGGTGCGAACGACCACATTACCGGCCGCGTCCGCCCCTTCCGGAACGCTTGCGTGCGGGATGTTGGGCAACTCCAGCAGCAGGGCGTCGAGTGTCTCTTTGGCTTCACGGGCGGCACGCTGAAGTTCGGAGGATTGCTCCCCCATTGTCCGCAGTCCGTCGAGGAGCTGCTGCGGCTTCTCCTTCGCCCGTCCGAGTTCCTTGCTGGCCTGGTTGTGCCGTGCCCGCAAGTCCTCCGACTCCCGGAGCAGGTTGCGGTAGCGCTCGTCCGCCTCGATGACAGGCCCCAGGGCGTCCGGAATTCCCCGCAGCGCCATGGCCCGCTCGACTGTGGCGCGGTCCTCTCGGATAAGCCTGATATCAAGCATCTCGCTTCCCCCTTAGCTGAGGAAAAAGTATCACGTCGCGTATGGACTCCTGTCCTGTGAGCAGCATCACCAGGCGATCGATGCCGATGCCCAGCCCACCGGTTGGCGGCATGCCGTACTCCATCGCCTCAAGGAAATCCTCGTCGGCGACCTGGACATCCTCGTCGCCGACCCGCTCGCGAAGCTGCTGCTCCAGCCGTTCGCGCTGGTCGATGGGATCGTTCAGCTCGGTGAAGGCATTCGCGAACTCGAGGCCACAGATGAACGCCTCAAACCGCTCGACAAGGCGCGGATTGCCCCGCTTCTTCTTGGGGAACGGAGACATCTCCACCGGATAGTCGAGCAGGAAGGTCGGCTGTTCCAGTTTCGGCTCCACGAAAGTTGAGATGAGCTCATCGATGAGCCTGCCCCTGCCGGGCATGCCCTCGATGTGCACTCCGGCCTGCAGCATCCGTTCGTGAAGCGACTCCGAGTCGGTGTAGTCCTCGAAATCGATCCCGCTCGCCTCCGTCACGGCATCGCGCAGAGTGAGGCGGCGCCAGGGAGGCGCGAGCTCGACAGTATGGCCGCGGAAGTCGACCTTCGTCGTGCCGAGCACGGTCGCCGCGACGGTGGCGAACAAACGCTCGGTGAGGTCCATCATGTCCTCGTAGTCGGCATAGGCGCGATAGCATTCCATGAGCGTGAACTCCGGATTGTGCCGCACCGATATGCCCTCGTTCCTGAACACCCTGCCAAGCTCATAGACACGGGCTATTCCGCCCACGATGAGCTTCTTGAGCGACAGCTCGAGCGCGATGCGCAGGTACAGGTCCTCATCGAGGGCATGGTGATGGGTGACGAAGGGACGGGCCAGGGCGCCGCCCGCGGTGCCCTGCAATACGGGAGTCTCGACCTCCACGTAGCCCTCGTCTTCGAGGAAGCGCCGTGTGGCGCTGACTGCGCGACTGCGCACAGCGAACGTTCGTCGCGTCTCTTCATTCGAAATGAGATCGAGATACCGCTGCCGGTATCGCGTCTCGACATCGACAAGCCCATGCCATTTCTCGGGCAATGGCCTGAGCGACTTCGCGAGAAGCGTGACCGTGGAGACCTCGACGGTCACCTCCCCGGTCCTGGTGAGGAACAGCATCCCCTCCACGCCAACGAAATCGCCGACGTCTATGTCCCCGAGCATCTCGTAGCGCTCCTCGCCCAGCAGGTCCTTCCTCAGGCATGCCTGCAACTTGCCCGAGCCATCCCTGACGTCGAGAAACGCCATCTTCCCCATCTTGCGCCTGGCCATGACGCGCCCGGCGACCGAGATAGACTGCGTACGCTCACCCTCGCGCTCGCACAGGGCGCGCGCGCTGGAAGCTGAGTGCGAAGGATGGTAACTGTGGGGATAGGGGTCTATGCCCCTTGCCCTGATGTCCTCAACCGCTTTGAGGCGCTCTTCGGTCACACGATCGAGACGTGAACCCATGGTGGTTCCCTCCACAGCGCACTCAGGCGCTGCGCCGCGCAGTTGCACGGTCGTGGGGGATACTACGGGGGGGTCTCATCCCCACCGCTCTCCGCGGGGCCGCTGGCTGCGAGCACGGCCCTGGCCTGCTCGTACAGTGATTCGGGCACGAGGATACGCACCTCACCGAGACCATCCACCGTGAGACCATACACGATGCCGGCGCTCTCGTAGCTCAGTGCGGCCGGGATGCCATTGTCCTCAAGGCGGGCACGGATTATCTGGGCCTCTCCGTGCCTGGACCTGCAAAGAACCACCAACGCGTTCCCGGCAGTCATCGTATCCTCGGGCTATTCTAGCAGAAAGGGCTTCCGGCTCGATAGCAGCGCCGGAGAAGCCTCTCGCACAGCGCCGGGGCGCGGTCGTGGAGCGCCTCAGGGTGTGTCTCGAAGGCCCGCTTCGAATTCGGGCACCAGGGCCCTCAGCCGCTCCACAAACTGCTCGCTAACGACCTTGTCGGGCAGCGGGGTAACAGATATTTTGCCGTTCTCGACAGCCCACAGGTCAGTGCCGGGAAGCGCGTCTTCCAGCTCGTCGTTCCTGGTGATCAGGAAGAACTCGCCGCTCTCGTCGTAGTCCTTCTCGATTCGGTCGCAATAGTTCTTGCGGCTGATGCGCGTGACTTCCACGCCGACGATACCGTCCGGTGTGAGATTGGGCACGTTGACATTCAGGAACATCGGCCCATCGAGTGCGCCTTCACCGACCTTCCTCGCAATCAGGCCGGCCATTCGCGCAGCCGTCCTGTAGTCTATGTCGACGTAGGCATACATCGACACCGCCAGCGAAGGGATATTGTGGAGAAACCCCTGCATCGCCGCACCGACCGTGCCGGACACGTATACGTCGTGCCCCAGGTTCGAGCCACGGTTGATGCCGGAGACCACGAGATCGAATTCGCCCGGGAAGAGGCAACTTATCGCGAGGATCGCGCTGTCGGCGGGCGTTCCGGAGACCGAGAACGCTTTGACGCCATCCACCTGAGGGGCAACTTCCTGAACCCGGATGGGCTTCCGCAGGCTAATCGACGTGCCTGCACCACTCCTCTCCTCGCCGGGGGCCGCGACCACGAGGTCGCCTACTTTCGCCAGTTCCGCGGCCACGGCCCAGAGCCCTGGCGCACCAATGCCATCATCGTTGGTCAGCAGAATACGCATACATATCAACAGGCGCAGAGGCGGGTTCCCGCGCTACACGTCAGGCGGCAGCACCTCGCCGTTCAGAGTGAGATCGAAGTTGTAGCCGAGGAAGTTCGGTTTGATGACCACCGAGAACCACTCGCCATCTATCTCGAACGGCTGCTGGCGGTAGTTGAAGATGGTGATGGACATCGCCTTCGCAGCGAAGTACGTCACCACGTTGCCGTCCACCTTCACTTCGCCGATAGCGAGCCACGGCTTGCGCCGTACCTCGACCTTGTGGGTCTTGTCATTGACCTTGACTGTCCAAGTCTTGGGTTTTGCCACCTTGCGCGTGCTCCTTTCCACCATATTGTGCTGGCGTGAGAGAAGGGTGTCAACTTGCACGCAACGGAGTCAAGCATCCCAGGACCTGTCCGGCACTCCCGTGAATCGCGAGAAGGCGACATCCACACCCTCCGTGCAGTATACCTCGCAGCGTTTGACACGCGGAAACGCTTGTTGGTACACTCCGTGCGCTTCCATCCGTCACGCGGCCCCGTGGTGTAGCGGTCTAACATGCCACCCTGTCACGGTGGAGATCGGGGGTTCGAATCCCCCCGGGGTCGCCAGCCTTCCCTACAGCCGCCGTCTTCCCCATGCCAAGCCAGGTTCATCCAGCCCGCTTGTGCCTATCGCGCCCATGCAGTGATAGAATGCAGTGAGTGAGGCTTCAAGTCCGCCTATGTCAGTCAGTTCTTACTACTTAGACGAGACCGGCGCCGTTCAAACCAACCTCTCTCCGAGCCGGATGTCGGAGGCGCTGCACAGCGGCAAGGGACTGCTGTGGGTCGACATCTCCGAGACTGCCGAGAATGATGGGGCGCTGCTGGCGGACGTGTTCCAGTTTCACCGGCTGGCAATCGAGGACTGCGTGGAGTCCCAGATACACCCCCCGAAGATAGATGATTACGACGACTACCTGTTCATCGTCGTCCATGGCATCAATCACGCGGCCGAGGCGGTGGAGGCGGTGGAGACTGCCGAACTGGAGCTGTTCCTTGGCGCGAACTACGTGGTCTCCAATCACAACTTCCCACTCTACAGCGTCGATGAACTCAGACGCCTCGTCGAAATGAGTCCGCGACCTCTCCAGCGGGGTGCTGACTTCTTCGCCTATCTGCTCATTGACGCGCTTGTCGACAATGTTCTGCCAACCCTCGACCTCATGATTGACGTTGCCGAGGATGTGGAGGAGCAGGCGCTCACCACCTCTCATCCTGCCACGCTGCAGTCCATTCAGCGGCTGAAGCGCTCGGTGCGCCGCGTCCACCGCACGATGGTGCCGCAGCGGGAACTACTCAATCGCCTCAGCAGGGGTGAATTCGCGCTCATCAGGCAACAAACACGGGTGTTCTTCCGTGATGTCTACGACCACCTCGTGCTCATCGAAGACCTGAACATGGACATACGAGAAAGCGCGGACAATGCCATCACCACGTATCTCTCTGCCATCGCCAACCGGCAGAACGAAACGATGAAGGTACTCGCGGTAGTCGGCGCAATCTTCTTGCCTCTTACTCTGCTTGCAGGCGTGTACGGCATGAACTTCGACTACATGCCGGAACTCAGGTGGCACTACGCGTACTTCGTGGTTATCGGGTTCATGCTTCTTGTCATCGCCGGAGCGCTCGTGTTGTTCTGGAAGCGCGGATGGTTCAGGCCACGACCATTGCCTGTCCAAATCCTCCGCCCGTTTGCCGTCGAGAAGGACAAGTTGCGCGGCCATGCATCCCGTGAGGGAGAGAGCAACTCCCACGAGGAAGAGTGACTCCCCTGGTCGGACAATGCGGTTCGCGATACATCACAAGGGCTTGACGGCGCACACGGCCAACCCTAGACTTGCTGCATGATGTTCGCGATTGGGGACAGCGTAGCGGTGGCGGACCTCTGGCTCTGGTTCAGTTCGCACGCCATCTGGATACTCATGGGGGCCGCGCTTGCTCTTGCGCTCCTCGTCTACGGAAGGCCCCGGCTTCTGGATTGGCTGTCTCACACTCTCCATGGCGATCGAGCCATCGCCGTGCAGCGACTTTGTGACGTTGTCATCGCAACGCTGGACGCCGTGATCGTTACGGTCATAGCCGCCGCAGCCATCGCCATAACGGTCGCGCGTGAAGGGCCGGAGGCGCTCATCACCCCGGAGTCCATCCAGCTGTGGTTCATGACCCACGGCCTGCTCATCCTCCTGATTGCTGCCATCGGCTACTTGCTGTACCGACTGATGAAGACCGCCATTCCCGGCATAGTCGAGAGCTCGATGTCGTCTCGAGGCAGAGGGAGGAAGGCAAGGGAGGATCTGGCGCGCCGCGTGCAGACGCTCAGCGGAGCGATGTCGACCATAGTGGGCATCACCATCGTCATCGTCGCGTCCTTCATGATTCTCGGCGAGATGGGAGTGGATGTCACACCACTGCTGGCAACGGCAGGCGTGGCCGGCATCGCCATCGGCCTGGGAGCGCAGAGCCTTATCAGGGATATGATTGCCGGGCTCTTCATCCTGATGGAGGACCAGTACAACAAGGGGGATGTGGTCAAGGTCGCGGGCATCGCCGGCCTTGTCGAGGACGTCACGCTGAAGCGAACCGTGCTACGCGACCTCGACGGCATCGTGCACACCATCCCCAACGGTGAGATCAAGATGGCGAGCAACTACACGAAGGAATACTCCAGGATGAACCTGGACGTGCCCGTTGCGTACGCGGAGAACCTCGAGCGCGTCATCGCTGTCATCAACCGCGTCGGCCAGGAGATTGCCAGGGACCCCGTCTGGGGCCCTAAGATACGCAGCGCACCGCAGAGCCTCGGCGTCAACAAGTTCGGGGAGTCAGGAGTCGAGATAAAGGTCCTCGGCGACACGAAACCGATGATGCAGTGGGAGGTCGCGAGGGAATTCAGGCTGCGCATCAAGAAGGCGTTCGACCAGGAGCACATCGAAATCCCCTTCCCGCACCTGAGGCTCTACTACGGTCAGACCGATTCCGGCTCATCGCTCAGGTGCCCTGTCTGTCAACACCCTCACGTTGATGGCGGCAAGTACTGCTCGAACTGCGGAGCATCACTCCCCGTTGACGCGGGACCGGCACAGCCGCAAACCGAGAGCAAGTGACCCGCTTTCCCGGAGCACGATGCCCGTACCCAGCGCACGCGAGTCCCGAGGCTTACCTTTACTGCGCCATCGCGGTGTACTAGACTCGGATACACATCACCACGTCACTTGAGAGTCGTGATGCGGGACTGACCGGCACCGATGACGTACGAGATTGCACTCGTCCTCGCCCTGATAGGAGTGGCGTCGCTGCTGCTCATCACCGAGAAGCTGCGCGTCGATGTCGTCGCTATGCTCGTCATGCTGGCTGCGGCGTGGCTCGGACTTGTCACCCCTGCACAGGCATTCTCGGGACTCGCCAGCAACGCCGTGGTGGCGGTCATGGCCGTGATGATGCTGAGCTACGGTCTAGATCGCTCCGGTGTGACACAGCACCTCACTCGCCCGATAATGCGCCTTGCCGGCCGCAGTGAATCGCGCATCATCGTGTTGATGTCGGCCACCGTGGGAGCGCTGTCCGCCTTCATGCAGAACGTCGGCGCGGCAGCACTGTTCCTGCCCGCGCTGCTCCGGCTCGCCCGCACGAACGGACTGTCACTGCCCAGAACACTCATGCCCGTCGGCTTCGCCGCTATCCTCGGCGGCTGCCTCACCATGGTTGGCTCCGGACCTCTCATCATCCTGAACGACCTGCTGCGACAACGCGACCTTCAACCATACGGGCTCTTCGCGGTGACTCCTCTCGGCGTGGTGCTGCTCGCCGTCGGCATCGGCTACTTCGTCGCGTTCGGAAGACGATTGCTGCCCCGAGCCGCAAGCGGCACAGCTGCAGGGCACCAGACAGAGCTCATCGACGCATGGAATCTGCCTACCTCCACCTGGTACTTCGCCATCCCGGTGCACAGCACGTTGGAGGGAAAGACGCGGGAGACAGCACGCCTGTGGGAGAACCACAACCTCCACCTTCTTGCGCTGGAAGAGAAGGGAGACGTGCTGTATGCGCCGTGGCGGCATACCGTGTTCAGGGCCGGACAGCAGCTCGCGCTGCTGGGGGAGAGAGAAGATGCCACCCGTTTCGCCGCGGAACACCGTCTGCAGGAACTGGGTGAGCGCTGCCGTTTGTGCAGCCTGCTTCAAGGCGGTGATGAAGCCGGCTTTGCGGAACTCGTGGTCCGTCCCAGGGCTGCCATCAAAGGGCATGCGCTGCGCGACATCGCGCTACGAAAGACCCTGGGAGTCGAGCCGATCTTGCTGATGTCCGGACTGGAGGAGGTCAGAAGCGACTTCTCGGACATGCCGCTCAACGCGGGAGACACGGTTGTCGTCTTCGGGCCATGGTCCACGCTCGCCACTTTGCAGCACGACCGCAACTTCCTCCTCGTAAGCCCGATTGAAGCCTCCACACGCCGTTCGAGAAGACCAGTTGTTGCGCTCTGCTGCTTCGCGCTCGGCATCGGCCTGGCATTGTCCGGCGTGCAACTCTCCCTTGGTCTTCTCACCGGCGCCCTCGCCATGGTCCTCCTTCGAGTGATGACCATAGACGATGCGTACCACGCGATAGACTGGCGCACGGTCTTCCTGCTAGCAGGGCTCATCCCGCTCGGCATCGCCATGGAGACAACCGGCGCGGCCGCATACATCGCGGGCGGCGCAACAAAGCTGGTGGCCGGTGAGAACCCTATACTGCTGTACTTCACCATCGGAGTACTCGCCACGGTATTCTCGCTCTTCATGTCGAACGTAGCCGCTACAGTCCTACTCGTGCCCCTAACCATCGCGATTGCGGGAATGGCTGGCCTCGAGCCTCGCCCCCTCGCGCTGCTTGTGGCCGTCTGCGCTTCAAACTCGTTCATCCTCCCCACCCACCAGGTGAACGCCCTGTTCATGGGACCCGGCGGATACCACAACCGGGACTACCTCAAGGCAGGAGGATTGATGAGCATCCTGTTCCTCGTGTGTGCGGTTGGCATCGTCTACTTGTGTTACGCGTAGGGACCAACTACCATTGCGAGAGAAGCCATTCTTGCGGGAGGGATGACTCATGTTGCTGCTGCCGTTCTTCACGCCGAAGATTGCCCACTCTTCATACATCCTCGCGGGGAACAAGACCTGTGCCGTCATCGATCCGCGCAGAGATGTGCAAATCTACATAGACGCGGCCAAGGCGGCTGGATGGAGAATCACCCACGTTCTCGAGACGCATCTACATGCGGACTTCATCTCAGGTCATCTCGATCTCGCGCAGAAGACCGGCGCTACCATCTACGCCCCGGATATGGGCAGGTGTTCGTTTGAACACGTGCCGGTGTCCGAAGGTAGCGAAATCAAGTTGGAGGACATGACTCTGCAGGTCCTCGACACGCCCGGCCATACACCGGAGCATGTCTCCTATGTGATTATCGACTCCTCCCGGGGGACCGAACCGGTCGGCGTCTTCTGCGGCGACACTCTGTTCGTCGGAGATGTAGGCAGGCCGGACCTCTTTCCCGGCAGGGCTCATGAGCTGGCGAGCGCTCTCTACTCCAGTCTGCATGACAAACTGCTGAGATTGCCGGACTTCTGTGAGGTCTATCCGGCGCACGCCGCCGGCTCACTCTGCGGCCGAGCCATCGCGGCAAAACGCCAGAGCACGATAGGCTTCGAGCGCCGCCATAATCCTGCATTGCTCATTGACGACAGGGAGGCGTTCATCGCGTCTCTCACCACCGACATGCCCCCCGCCCCCGACCATTTCGGTCGTTGCAGCGCCATCAACGGCAAGGGGCCGGCACTGGTCAGTTCGCTCCTGTCGCCACGTGCAATCGAGCCACACGACTTCGCCGCACTGGTGGAGGCCGGAAGCACGGTTGTCGTGGATACCCGCTCCTACGCCTCATTCGGCGGTCAGTACATCGCCGGCGCATTCAGCCTGAACTTGCAGGCCAACTTCCCTACCTTTGCCGGCTGGGTCGTCCCTCCCGACAAGGACATCCTTCTGGTGACATCGAATAGCGCTGAAGTGACGGAGGCCATCGAGTGGCTGCGCCGCGTGGGCATGGACAGGACTGTGGGTTTTCTGAATGGCGGCACGCCGGCATGGGCGACGAGCGGACTACCACTGAAGCATGTCCCGCAGCTCTCTTCGCAGGAGCTTAGAGAAGTCGTGCAGCACCACAGCGAGGCGGTCATTGCGGATGTTCGAGCGCGGTCGGAATATGAGTCAGGGCATATCAGCGGGGCCATCAACATCCCCGTGGCAGACCTGCGGACCCGATACGCGGAGCTCGACAGCTCAGCCGAGACGGTGGTCTACTGTTCTTCCGGGAGTCGCTCGATCCTCGGCGCCAGCTTGCTGGCCCAGCGTGGCTTCTCAAGACTGATGAACGTGGCTGGTGGCCTGTCCGGTTACCTCGCCGCCGGATTTCCACTTGGCTAACCAGGTCGGGTCAAGGCGACCCACGATAGGAGACGGTCTATGGAATGGTTGAGTATGGAGCAATGGTCTCCCTACATCTGCGGCGCCGGCATCGGAGTACTGAGTTGGCTGACGTTTCTGCTGTCGGACAAGCCGCTCGGCACGTCCACCTCATACGTCAGGTCAGCCGGCATGGTAGAGCGGCTGTTCCGGGGCAACCGCGTCTTCGAGAGGGAATTCTTCAAGAAGACTCCCCCAAACGTGGACTGGCAGTGGATGCTCGTCATCGGCATCGTAATCGGCGCCTTCATATCCTCGATGGCATCAGGACAGGCCCACCTTGTCTGGGTGCCTGAACCATGGCTGACAGCGTTTGGGGCCGCGGTAGCTCCGCGCCTCATCGTGGCATTCATCGGCGGCACACTTCTCGGCCTCGGCTCCCGCTGGGCAGGTGGCTGCACCAGCGGCCACGGCATCAGCGGGACCATGCAACTCGCGGTCGCAAGCTGGGTGGCGGCCATCTGCTTCTTCGTGGGCGGCATCGCCGTTGCCACCTTCATCTATGCCGTGCTGGCAGGATAGGAGTATCTCGATGCTTGACGCTATCAGGGCTAACAAGGGCGGGCAGAAGGCGCTTGGCCTGGCTTTCGGCATAGTGTTTGGAATCCTCCTGCAGAAGGCAGGCGTGACGCGCTACGAGGTCATCATCGGGCAGCTTCTACTGGTTGACTTCACCGTCCTCCAGGTCATGCTGTCGGCCGTCGTTGTTGGCATGCTGGGCGTGCACTTCATGCACGGCAGGGGTATGGTAAACATGCACGTTCGCGGCGGCTCGTTCGGGTCAACGATGGTCGGCGGCCTCATCTTCGGCGCAGGCTTCGCCGTGCTGGGCTACTGTCCCGGAACCGTTGCCGGCGCTGTCGGCCAGGGAGCGATGGATGCGCTCGTTGGAGGCGTCACAGGGATGATGTTCGGCTCTTGGCTCTTCGCAGCGCTCTACCCACGACTCACGCCATTCCTATCGCGCGGAGAGTTCTCCCACATGACGCTACAGGAGGTTTTCCACCTGAGTACGTGGCAGACCGTGATTCCGGTTGCGGTTCTCATAGTACTGCTCCTGCTCGGCCTCGACTGGCTGGGTTACTGACGTAACGCGAAACTGACTCCAGAGGGAGGGCCTTGCGCCAATGAACGCTGCGGGGGTGCTTGAAAGTATTGCTGGAGGGGTCGGCGTCATCGGAGTCGTCGTCATACTCTGGGGCGTCGTGATTGCGGCGGTCGCAACGCTTAGAGTCGAGGTGGCCAATCTCCGCCATCAGCAGCTGCCCAAGGTGCGAGTGAGACTTCGCCAGCAACTCGGCTCTTCACTGCTGCTTGGCCTTGAGTTCCTCATCGCGGCCGATGTCGTACGAACCGTGGTGCAACCGACACTCGAGGAAGTGGCGATACTCGGCGGCATCGTTGCCATCCGAACAGTTATCAGCTACTTCCTGCACAAGGAGATGGCCGAGGAGCGACTCGCGTTATCAGAAGACAAGGCGGCCAAGTCTACCTCGGACACATAGCAGACTTCGTCCGGGGCGTGTTCGCCGGGTCGCAGCATCTATCGATGACGGACTGCCAACGCCATCGATAGTGTGGGCGAAAGTCCCGGTCCACGTGCGTCTGTCTCACAGGTCCACCGGAGCATGCACCTGCGGACAGACGTACATTCATCGCCGATTCAGCCCGGCGTGACACGCTTCTGCCGGAAGGGATCGGGCGCATCAGTCACACAGACGATGTTCTGACATGTCGGGCTCCACATCTTGACAGCTTCTTGACGCGGATCCGCGGGTTCTTGAGGCAAACTTGACGCCAATCGTGGTGCAATTGGTTCAGTGGACAGCGGCGGATGCCGGACCAGAGGAATACGACACGCGCAACCGGGCGGTTCATCCGGTAATCGCATGCCAGCTTCAATGTGTCACGCGCATGCAGGGATGGCCGAAGTCGTCTGGGACGAACGCACGGTCACAACCACGGAAGTGCCCGTCCCTGTCCATAGCCTATGAGCGTTCGCACCGTTCTCAAGTACCTTGGCCTGGTACTCGTCATGTTCGGGGCACTGCTACTTTTTCCCCTGGGGTGGTCGCTGGCCACGAGGGATGGAGCGGCAGTCTGCTTCCTCGTACCCCTTGCCGTTGCGTGTGGCACAGGGTTCATTCTCTGGCGACTCATACCCCGAGAGAACGGGCACCTCTCGCGCAGGGAAGGCCTGTCGCTCGTGACATGCACGTGGCTCTCTGCCTCACTCATCGGAGCATTGCCCTATACCATCTCCGGGGTGCTGCCACACTACGTCGATGCGTTCTTCGAGACGATGTCTGGCTTCACGACAACGGGAGCCACCGTTCTCACATCAATCGGCGGCCAGCCTCAGAGCATCCTCCTATGGCGCCAGTTCACACAGTGGATCGGCGGTATGGGCATCATCACCATCTTTGTGGCGCTGTTTCCGATGCTGGGCATCGGCGCGGCGCGACTTCTCGATGCGGAGACCACGGGTCCGCAGAAAGAGAAACTGCAGACCCGGATCACGCACACGGCGCGAATCCTCTGGCTGTTGTACCTCGGGTTCACGGCGGCAGAGATAGCACTGCTCATGTTCGGCGGAGCCCTGCCCTTCTTCGACTCCCTCTGCATCACATTTGCGACGATGCCCACCGGGGGCTTTCTTCACTTGCAGGAGAGCATCGGCGCCTACGTGGACCGTCCGTTCATTACAACGGTTGTCACCTTCTTCATGCTGGCGGCGGGAACAAACTTCGCGCTGTACTATCACTCTCTCCGCCAGAAGAAGGCCCGCGCCATTCTCGACAATCCGGAGTTCCGCTTCTTCATTGCCATCGTCGCGACCGCCACACTGCTGATCTCGGTTGACATCGTGAGGGCAGGCATATTTCCGGCCGCCCGGGCCCTCCAGCACGCGGCGTTTCAGGTCGCGTCCATTCAAACGGCTACAGGATTCGCCACAACCGACTTCGACCAGTGGCCTGCCTTATCGAGAGGGATACTCCTCGCCCTTATGCTGATAGGTGGCTGCGCTGGCTCCACCGCAGGCGGCTTCAAGGTAGTACGGTTGCTTGTGGTCATCAAGTACGCGGCTCGTCACGTCATGACCGCATTCAATCCCCGTTTGGTCGCGCCGGTGAAACTGGGGCATAATGCCCTGCCTGAATCCGTGGCACAGGCAGTCGCAGGCACGACGTGCATCTACATACTGGCTCTGTTCGGAGGGTTCCTGGTAATGAGTGGTCTGGGACTGGAAGGAATCAGCGCGCTGTCTGCTGTGGCCACGACCATGGGCAACGTAGGGCCAGGTTTGGGCACCGTGGGGCCCAACCAGAATTACGCCTTCATTCCGGACGCGGGCAAATTGGTGCTCACTGGCCTCATGCTTATCGGAAGGCTTGAGTTCGTGACGGTTCTCGCGCTCCTGCAGCCCATGTTCTGGCGCTGGCGATAGTTCGAATTCGCGCACACTCGACAGACCGGGGTCCGCGGGTGGACAATTGCCTGGAAGACGATGCGATGGATGAAGCAGTTGGCCGTTTCGGGGGCGCGCCGACTGAAGTCCTCGACCGAGTATCCAGGGTGGCGAGTATGAAGGACGCGGGGGCAAAGCGCGGGCGGCTGAAGATATTCTTCGGCTACGCCGCAGGCGTCGGCAAGACCTACGCCATGCTTGATGCGGCTCGTCTGGCTGCAGCGAACGGTCGGGACGTGCTCATCGGATGCGTCGATTCGCACGGCCACCCTGAGACTGAAGCTCTCCTGCGCGGACAATCACTACTTGCTCTGAAGAAGACCGACTACCACGGGGCGCAACTGTTCGAGTTCGACCTCAATTCGGCCCTCGAGCGGAAACCCGGGCTTGTTGTCGTGGACAGACTGGCCCATACGAATGCGGCTGGATGCCGACACCGCAAGCGTTGGCAGGACGTGGCCGAACTGCTGCAATCCGGCTCTGACGTCTGGACCACGTTGAATGTACAGGAGATTGAATCCCTCAGAGACGTAGTTGCTCAATTAGCCGGAGTGGTGGTCCGGGAGACCGTGCCCGACAACATGTTCGATGAGGCGACAGAAGTCGAACTGGTTGACCTGACCCCGGACGATTTGCTGAGGCGTTTGCGGGGAGAAGGGGCGCTGGCAGCCGTGAGCCATGAACAGTCTGGACCGCAGGTTCTCCCGAGAGGCAGCCTCGTGGTCTTGCGCGAGATGGCGATGCGTCGCGTCGCCGACCGCGTGGGAAGGGAAGTACAGGCAGTTCGCCTGAGTGATGCTCGCACCACCTCGCGTCCGACGGTCGAGCGGTTGCTCGTATGTGTTGACGCAGGCCTCACCTCGGCCGAGGTTATACGCACAGGGGCGAGGATTGCTTCGGCCTTGCATGGTGAGTGGCTGGCGATTCACGTGGAGAAACCCGCCCCCGGTCGACTTGACAATCGACAACAGCGTGAATTGGCCGGGAACTTGAAACTCGCCGGGCAACTCGGAGCGGAAGCCGTGATTCTTGCCGGCAGAGACGTGGCGGCAGAGATAGTCCGCTATGCGCATTCGCACGCCATAACGAAGATTGTCATCGGAAAGTCGCACCGCACCTCGCGGTATCGCTTCCGGCATCGGTCCGTTGCTGACCGCGTTATCGGGATGAGTGGAAACATCGACGTACACGTAGTGTACGGCGCCGAGGCGAGTCCCTCTTCCTCCTTTCCGGCTGGCGCCGCGCGGCGCAACGGCAGAGACTACCTGCTGACAGCGTGCTCGCTAGTTGTGGCCACCCTGGTGGCGGTCGCCTTTGACTCGCTCGGACTCATCGACGCAAACATCATCATGACCTATCTTCTTGGAATCGTGCTGGTGGCGACCTGGTGGGGACGCGGGCCGGCGATTGCCGCGTCCATTGTCTCTGTGCTGCTGTACAACTTCCTGTTCACAACGCCCTACTACACACTGGTGGTTGACGATCCGCAGTACATCTTCACACTCGCCGTGATGCTGTCGATTGCGCTCATCGTCAGTACACTGACGTCCCGCGTCCGAGAACAGGCGAGACTTGCCGTTGAACGCGAACTGCGTACCGAGTCGCTGTACCGGGTGAGTCATGCTCTGGCGAGCACATCAGGACGTCTGCCGCTGGTCGGCGTCGCTCAGGAACAACTTGGAAAGATGTTTGGCGGTCAGGTTGCCGTGTTCGTGCCCGAAGGAGACACGTTGAGGCCTGTGCTTCGCCGGGGGCATAGTCTCGCTGAGACACCTGAGGAGATGGATGCGGCGCTGTGGGCCTTCCGGCATCGACAGGTCGCAGGGCGAGGTACTGACATTCTGCCCGCGTCGCAGGCTCTCTATCTTCCGCTCAACGGCCTGGAGTCCACTGTCGGAGTCCTGGCGTGGCAACCGGAGGGCGACGAGCATCTGGTCTATCCGACCCAACGACAGCTCCTTGACGCGGTGTCCACCCAGATTGCCCTGGCACTGGAACGGGACTGGTTGGCACAAGAGACCCAACGCGTCCTCTCAGAAGCAGACGTGGAGCGCTCGCGCAGTGCCCTGCTCAGCGTGGTGTCGCACGACCTGCGGACTCCACTGGCCGCCATCGCCGGCTCCGCGAGCAGCCTGGCGGAGGATACTCTCGACGCCGAGACACGCAGAGAGCTAGCGACAACTATCTACGAGGAATCTGATCGACTTTCGCGACTCGTTGAGAACCTGCTGCAACTCACCCGCATCGAGTCGGGCGCGATGAAGGTCGAGAAACAGTGGCAACCACTGGAAGAGGTCATCGGCTCAGCCCTAAGGCGCGTGGAGACTGCGCTTGGAGCCCATGAGGTCCGCCTCGACCTGCCTGCGGGACTGCCGTTGGTACCAATGGATGGATTGCTGGTCGAGCAACTGCTGGTCAATCTCCTCGACAATGCAGCGAAGTATTCGCCGGATGGCTCACCGATTGACCTTTTCGCTCGACTCACGCCAGAGGGCGTTGAGACCACGGTGGCGGATTGCGGCCCGGGCTTGCCGGAGGCCGAGCGCGAGCGAGTGTTCGAGAAGTTCTATCGCAGCTCCGCAGTGCGCAGTCACCGCGGCAGGGGGGCAGGCATGGGACTTGCCATCTGCCGGGCAATCGCTTCGGCGCACGGCGGCCGGATCTGGGCCGAAGCCGGTGACAACGGAGGTACATGTTTCAGATTCGTGTTGCCAGTTGAGGGAACACCACCACTGGTGGACCAGTGGACTGAGGCGCAGCAGGTGAATGGAGATGCCTGATGCTCCGCTCATTCTCGTCGTGGAAGATGAACGACCGATTGTGCGGTTCCTCGTGGCGTCTCTGGGTGGCCAGAACTATCGCCTTGCGGTGGCTGAGTCGGGAGCACAAGCGCTGGCCATGATCGATGCCCGCCTGCCGGACCTCATCATCCTTGACCTGGGATTGCCAGATATGGACGGAGTGGAAATCATCGACCATGTACGACAATGGTCGCGACTGCCAATCATCGTCCTGTCCGCTCGTGACCAGGAGAAAGACAAGATAGACGCGCTGGACCGAGGTGCCGACGATTACCTTGCGAAGCCTTTCGGAGTCGGTGAACTGTCCGCGAGATTGCGTGTTGCACTGCGTCATCTCGCTCGTGCAGCCGAAGGCGAAGACGGGTGCGCCGGCGAATTCACATCAGGTGACCTGCGTGTCGACCTGCAGCAGCGGCGCGTGTATGTTCGTGGGGAGGAGGTTCATCTGACGCCCATCGAGTACCGACTCCTAACCGTCATGATCACACACGCCGGCAAGATGCTGACGCACCGATTCCTGCTGCGCGAGGTGTGGGGGCCAGGCTACTTCGAAGAGGTTCACCAGTTGAGGGTCCACATGGCCAATCTTCGCCGGAAGATTGAACCGGAGCCGGCGCGCCCCCGTTACGTTTTGACCGAACAGGGTGTGGGATACCGGCTCGCCGCGGAGGACTGACTGTGGACGACAGGAACACCATACCGGCTGGACACCAGCGCGGGTCGGATCATGAGCTGTGGGTTGGTGTGTGCCCCGCGTCCCTCGGCAATGCGACAGTGCGGCAGCACCCTTCGTCCGGACACCTTGCCAACGTGTTGATGTGTGTATCGCCCCCACATGAAACCACCCCACCCATTTCCAGTGAGCAGTTCCCAGGCTGCGTCTACGACAGCGTGATTGCCACCTCGGATGTGGAGTGGCAAGCGCAGACGCGATCAGCGCACTCCTGCCAGCTCTGCAACCGCCGCTACGGGGAAGATTCCCTGTGTCATAGAGCGGGGGCCGACCACCGTGTTCGCCTCCGCTACGGAGACTCACGACTACTTCACCACGGAGGGGATTCGGGGCAGCGTGCGTCGTGTACCGCGTGCACGCACTTCGACCTCGTGCGTACTGCTCGTCCCCATGTGGTCCGGGCAGTCTCCCCACGTAGGCAGCTATGGTATAGTAGCTTCCGTGGCTCAGGAATGGCATGCCCGGACCGTGAGCGAGGCTCTCGAAGCGCTCAATTCCCGTGCTTCGGGGCTGTCCGAGAATGAGGCGAGGAGACTGCTCGCCACACACGGACCCAACCGCCTTGAGGCGAAGAGGAAGACTCCCGCAATCGTCCTCTTCTTGAGACAGTTCCTCAACCCCCTCATCTACGTCCTGCTCGCAGCCACCATCATCTCCGTGGCGCTCGCCCATTACCTGGATGCCGCGGTAATACTGGCGGTCCTCGTACTCAACGCAGTGATTGGCTTCATCCAGGAGCAACAGGCCGCAAGGGCCATGGAGGCCCTCGTCAAGATGACGGCGCCAAGGGCACAGGTGCGGAGGGATGCGACCGTCATGACTATTCCAGTTGAGGAGATAGTACCAGGCGACGTCATACTCCTCGAGAGTGGAAACCGCGTGCCGGCGGACGCACGGGTGATTGAGGAGGCAAACCTCAAGGTTATCGAGGCTTCGCTCACGGGTGAGTCAACGTCCGTAGACAAGGAGGTGGCTCCCCTTCCCGAAGATACCCCCGTGGCTGAACGAAACAACATGGTTTTCATGGGCACCAATGTGACACACGGACGTGCTGCCGCCGTTGTCGTCAGCACCGGCATGAACACCGCAATAGGCGGAATCGCCACTGCGCTCCAGCAACTGGTAGACGAAGCCACTCCCGTTGAGAAGAGCATGAGGAAGCTGAGTCACTACACGGTCTTCCTTGTTCTCGGCATCGTGGGCATACTGGCCGGAGTCGGCATCTACCGCGGGATGTCCCCCCTTGAAGTCATCTTCCTTGCGGTGGCCGCTGCCGTTTCCGCGATACCCGAGGGTCTGCCGGCGGTGGTGACAGTCGTGCTTGCGCTCGGGATGCGGCTCATGGCGAAGCGCAACGCAATCATCCGAAGACTGGTGGCTGTCGAAACGCTCGGCTCGGCCACGGTCATCTGCACGGACAAGACAGGCACGCTCACCATGAACGAGATGACCGTCAGGCGCATCTACGTCGACGGCCGGTTCGTTCACGTCACCGGAGAGGGATACAGTCCCGAGGGGGAGTTCCTGAGTGACAGCGCGGCCATAGCTTCCGACGAGGGGACCACGCTCGGTCTGCTGCTACGCACCGGCGCGTTGTGCAATGAAGCCTCGCTGGTGAAGAGAGGCGAAAGCTACGAGATAGTCGGCGACCCGACAGAAGCGTCCCTGGTGGTCGCCGCAGCCAAGGCAGGCATCGACAAGGAGAGGTTGCAGCACAGGCTGCGTCGTACCTGCGAGATCCCGTTCGAGAGCGAGCAGCAGTACATGGCGGTGGGCTACGCTGAGGAGACACTTGCAAGGGTCTACGTGAAGGGCTCGGTGGAGCAGTTGCTAACATTCTGCGACAAGGTGCTGCATGACGGCCACTCCACACCGCTTGACGATGCAGCGAAGGGGGCGATACTCGAGGCAACGGAGGCGCTCGCCGCGGGTGCACTGCGAGTCATTGCGCTCGGATACGCTGACTTCCCTGCTTCACCGGACAAGCTGAAATGCAATCATTTCGCCGGCAACCTCACCTTTCTCGGACTGGCCGGTATGGCAGATCCACCTCGCGAGGAGGCTCGCCTGGCCATCAAGCAATGCCACGATGCCGGCATCCGCGTCATCATGATAACCGGTGACCACCGGGCCACCGCTGAAGCCATCGCATTCCAGCTCGACCTGCCCAAGGGCCGCACCATCGAAGGCAGCGAGCTCGAGAAGATAGGTGATGAGGACCTCGCGAAGGAAATCGAGGGCGTCACGGTCTTCGCCCGTATCGAACCGCTGCACAAGTTGCGCATCGTCAACGCCCTCAAGTCCAAGGGGCATGTGGTCGCCATGACAGGTGACGGCGTCAACGACGCTCCCGCTCTTAAGTCAGCGAACATCGGCATAGCCATGGGCATCACAGGAACTGATGTCGCCAAGGAATCGGCGGACATGGTGCTGGCCGACGACAATTTCGCGTCCATCGTTGCCGCAGTTGAGGAGGGGAGGGCCATATTCTCGCGCTTGAGGAGCGTCGTCTTCTTCCTGCTCAGCACCAATCTCGGCGAGCTCATCGCACTCATACTCGCGGTCGCCGTGCTCGGCAAAGCGCCGCTGCTCGCCGTACAGATAATATGGGTGAATCTCGTCACCGATACCACGACTGCAATACCGCTCGGACTTGAGCCGAAGTCCGGCGACGAACTGGCGCAACCCCCACGCCACCCCCGGGTGGGACTTCTCTATCCCGGCAATGTCATGCGCATCGTGTTCCTTGCGGCGCTCATGGGCGTGGGCGTATTCCTGATCTTCGACTGGGCGCAGGATCACATGTCCATGGAGGAAGCGCGCACACTTGCGTTCTGCACCATGGTCACCTTTGAGTTGGTTCGCGCCTTTAACGCCCGGTCTGACGAGCGCACCCTCCTGTCTCTCGGACTGTTCACCAACAAGATACTCCTCGCCAGTATCGCAGCCGCCGTCCTACTCCAACTCGCTGTTATCTACCTGCCTGCCGGCCAGAGGGCATTCCAAACAGTCCCTCTGAGCCTCGAACGCTGGGGCATCGCGCTCGCAGCGGGTGGAGCACTGTTCATGGTCGAAGAGCTACGCAAGCTGGTTGCACCCCGGCTGTTCTCACTTGGCAAGTGGCAGCCGACGCGTGCCAAGGCTTCACGAAAGACACGGTGACTGCACCGGCGTGCTCACCCCATCCATCCGCGCGTGTCGAGCATTGCCGCGTCACACCGCCCGTGGTACCATGCAACGGCCGCTGGCGGCACGATGAACACGCTCCATGACAGTAGAAGCGTGCACCACCTTCTTCCACACTCATCCCGGCAGGTCCGCCGGCCAAACGGCCACCCACTGACTATAGGAGGACACTCGTGGATTTTGAACTGACTGAAGAGCAGAAGATGTTCCAGTCGATGCTCCGGGACTTCGTCGACAACGAGATCGCACCCAACGCGGCCGCGTGGGACGAGTCCGAGGAATTCCCCTACGATGCGATTCAGAAGCTGGCCCAACTGGGCCTGTGCGGACTCCATCTGCCGGAGGAGTACGGCGGCAGTGGCGATGACATGACCTTCGTTCTCGCGTGTGAGGAACTCGCCAGGGGCTCCGGCGGGCTCTCCAGCATCTACATCACTACCGTGAGTCTTGCCATCGGCCCCATCGTCATGTTCGGCAACGCGGCACAGAAGCGCACGTACATCCCTCGTGTAGCCAATGACGGCGCGACGGTGGCTTTCGCCCTCACCGAGGCGATGGCCGGAAGCGATGTGTCCGCTCTTGACATGAAGTACACCAAGGAGGGCGACAGCTACGTCCTGAACGGTACCAAGATATTCATCACCAATGGCGCCGAGGCGGACTTCCTCGTGACATTCGCCACGAAGAACAAGTCGCTCGGCTACAAAGGCATCAGCGCCTTCATCGTGGACAAGGGGACGCCGGGCTTCTCGGTGGGCAAGCTGGAGAAGAAGATGGGCCTCCACCCCGCTTCGGCAGCCGAACTTGTCTTTGACAACTGTAAAGTACCCGCTGAGAACCTTCTGGGGGAGGAGGGACAGGGCTTCAAGATAGCACTCCGGGCCATCGACGCATGTCGCGTCTCCATCGCTGCCCAGTGCGTCGGGCTCGCGCAAGCGGCCTACGACGCGGCAGTCGCGTATGCCAAAGAGCGCAAGCAGTTCGGTGTCGAGATTGCGCGACACCAGGGCATCCAGTTCATGATTGCCGACATGGCGGTCGACCTCGATGCCGCCCGGCTGCTCACCTACAGAGCTTCCTGGCAGCAGCAGATGACAGGCATCGTGAACGCCAAGGAGCCGGCGATGGCGAAGCTGTTCGCCAGCGAGGCCGCACACCGCATCGCGCACAGGGCGATCCAGATACATGGCGGCTACGGATATACGAAGGAATTCGCAGTTGAGAGGATCTACCGCGACCAGCGTATCATGGAACTCTTCGAAGGAACGTCCGAGATGCAGCGCTGGACCATCGCACGACAGATAACCGGTCTCAAGTAGCCCGGCCGACGGACACAGAGGGGGTAGAGATATGGACTTCGAGCTTAATGAAGAACAGAAGATGTTCCAGTCAATGGTCCGCGACTTCGTCGACAACGAGATAGTTCCCCGCGCGGCCGAGTGGGATGAGACGCAGGTGTTCCCTCATGACGTGGTGAAGAAGATGGCCGAGGTCGGCCTGTACGGTCTCCACATGCCCGAGGAGTACGGTGGCTCGGGTGACGACATCTCGTTCGTTCTCGCGGTGGAGGAGATCTCCCGCGGCTCCGCGGGACTCGCGTCTTCCTATGTGACAACCATGAGCCTGGCGATGAATCCCATCGTCATGCATGGGAACAAAGAGCAGAAGGACCGCTACATCCCCTGGGTAGTACGCGGAGCGAATGTCTCCTTCGGCCTCACCGAGGCCATGGCGGGGAGCGATGTCGCGAATCTCGACACCAGATACGAGCGGGACGGCGACGACTTCATCCTGAATGGAACCAAGATATTCATCACCAACGGGGCCGAAGCCGACTTCCTGGTGACGTTCGCCACGAAGGACAAGTCACTAGGCTACAAAGGCATCAGCGCCTTCATCATCGAGAAGGATTTCCCGGGATTCTCAGTTGGCAAGAAGGAGCGCAAGATGGGCCACCATCCCGCCTCAGCCGCCGAGCTTGTGTTCGACAACTGCCGGGTGCCGGCACGCAATCTTATCGGACAGGAGGGGCAGGGATTCTCATTTGCGCTGCAGGCGATCGACACCTGCCGGGTGTGCGTGGCGGCAGAGGCAGTGGGCATCTCTCAGGCAGCCTTCGATGCCGCGGTGTCCTACGCGAAGGAACGCAAGCAGTTCGGCGTGGAGATAGCCCGCCACCAAGGCATCCAGTTCATGATAGCGGACATGGCAGTGGACCTGGATGCCGCGCGGCTGCTGACCTATCGGGCGGCGTGGCAGGTACAGACCACCGGTAAGGCGTCTGCGAAAGAACCGGCGATGGCCAAACTCTTCGCCACTGAGGCCGCTCATCGCATCTGCCACAGGGCCATTCAGATCCACGGTGGGTATGGTTACACGCGCGAGTTCCTCGTCGAGCGATTGTACCGCGACCAGCGCATCATCGAGATCTACGAAGGAACATCCGAGATGCAGCGCTGGACCATCGCGCGACAGATTACCGCGCTGAAATAGTCCCACAGCTATAGTTGACAAGGGGGACCCTCGAGCAATGGATTTTGAACTGAGCGAAGAACACAAGATGTTCCAGTCGATGATCCGTGACTTCGTCGTCAATGAGATCGAGCCATGCGCAGCCGAATGGGACGAGACGAACCAGTTTCCCTACGACATGGTGAAGAAGATGGCCGAGGTAGGTCTATACGGCGTCGGCTTCCCCGAAGAGTATGGCGGTTCCGGCGACGAGTTGAGCTTCGTGCTCGCCTCGGAGGAGGTCTCCAGAGGCTCGGGAGGCCTCGGTATCTCATACATCGTGTCGCTGGGATTGGCGATGTACCCCATCACGATGCACGGCAATCCCTCGCAGAAGGCGAAGTACATATCCCGCGTGGTTGAGGGGGCGACCGTGGCCTTTGCACTCACTGAGGCAATGGCGGGAAGCGACGTCGCCAACCTCGACACGCGGTACGAGAAGGACGGCGACTCGTTCATACTGAATGGGACCAAGATCTTCATCACGAACGGTGCTGAGGCCGACTTCGTGACCACGTTTGCCACGAGAGATAGAGCGCTGGCCTACAAGGGTATCAGCGCGTTCGTTGTCGAGCGTGGAACTCCCGGATTTTCCGTAGGCAAAGTCGAGCACAAGATGGGCATCCACCCAACGTCAGCCGCCGAGCTGGTCTTCGACAATTGCCGCATCCCGGCTGAGAACCTCCTCGGACAGGAGGGACAGGGCTTTCGCATCGCTCTCGAGTCCATCGACGCCAGCAGGGTGACCATCGCAGCGCAAGCGGTGGGCATCGCCCAGGCTGCCTACGATGCAGCCGTCGCCTACGCGAAAGAGCGGAAGCAGTTCGGTGTGGAAATCGCACGCCACCAGGGCATCCAGTTCATGATCGCCGACATGGCGGTCGAACTCGATGCGGCACGACTGCTCACCTACCGGGCTGCATGGCTCACCGAGCAACGGGGCAAGTCCCCTCTCAAAGAGGCTGCCATGGCGAAGCTCTATGCGAGTGAGGCGGCTCACCGTATCTGCCACAAGGCCGTGCAGATATTCGGGGGGTACGGCTACACGCGTGAGTTTCCGGTGGAACGGTTCTACAGGGACCAGCGCATCACGGAGATCTATGAAGGCACCTCCGAGATGCAGCGCTGGACCATCGCACGACAGATAACGGGGGCGCGCTGAGCGCGGCACAGCTCGTCGCCGCTGACATCCGACTCAACCAGACAGAGAAATGGGACGCGCTGAGCGCGTCCCATTTCGTGTCTCACTCCGGATAGGGCCGGCAGCGTCGCTAGGCACCGCCCCTGACCTTTCTCGCAGCCTCGCGAATCTCATCGATAGACGCTTCTTCTTCCACGGTGGAGAGGTCGCCGATATCCTTGCCCGTCAGCAGTGCCTTCATGACCCTGCGCATGATCTTGCCGCTCTTGGTCTTGGGCAGCATGTTCACGAAGTGGATATCGCCCATCACCACGATGGGGCCCATTGACTGCCGTATGTGGGCGATGAGTTCCTTCTTGAGTTCATCGCTCGGCTTGTAGTCCTTCGAGAGTACGACGAAGGCACTGGCCACTTCGCCTCGCAGCTCGTCCGGCACGCCAGACACTCCGGCCTCCACCACTGCGGGGTGAGAAATCAGCGAACTCTCGATCTCCACGGTCCCGATGCGATGAGCGGCGATCTTGATGACCTCATCCGCGCGGCCCGCGAACCAGATGTATCCGTCTTCGTCCTTGGAGGCGGAATCGCCGGCATAGTACATCCCTTTCGTGCCTTCCTTGGTCTCCCAGTAGTCGGTCTTGTACCGCTCAGCATCGCCCCAGAGAGTCGAGGTCAGGCCAGGGAAAGGCTTCTTGATGACGAACACGCCCATCTCTCCCGGCGCGCACACGTGACCATCCTGCGCATCGACGACGTCCGCGACGAGGCCGGGCACTGGAATGGCGGCAGAGCCGGGCTTGATAGGAGCTATCGCAATGCCGTACGGATTGCCGACAATAGGACCGCCGGTCTCCGTCTGCCACATGTGGTCGATGACGGGAACCGCACCGCCAAACACGTCATTCTGCAACCACTCCCAGGCTACGGGATTCAGCAATTCGCCGGCGCACAGGACACGCTTAACGGAACTCAGGTCATGCTTCAACGCATGTTCGATGCCAAGGCGCCTCAGTCCCCGTATGCCGGTGGGGGAGAACCACAAGCCGGTAGCCCTGTTCCGCTCGATGAGATCCCACCACATATCCGGCCTCGGGTAGTCAGGCGTGCCCGAGAACAGGATTGAGGTGCAGCCCACCAGCAGGGGGCCGTAGACGTTGTAGCTGTGGCCCACAATCCATCCGATGTCGGACGTGCAGAACCAGACATCGTCCTGCTGGAGGTCATAGATCCACTTCGCCATGGAGTAGATGTAGACCTGATAGCCGCCGTGCCGCTGAACAGTGACCTTCGGCTTCGCAGTGGTCCCCGACGTGGGCATGACAAACAGGGGGTCGTCCGATTCCATCGGCGTGACGTCAGGGTTCTGGCCTTCGCCCTTTGCGAGGAACTGGTCCCATGTGATGTCGCGGCCTTCCTTCATCTTCACATCGACCACACCGGTCTTCAGAACCACGACTGTCTTGATCTGTGATGCGTCCTCAAGAAGCTCGATGGCTTCGTCCACCATGACCTTAAGAGGGACCGGCTTGCCTCTCCGCGTCCCCGCATCCTGCGCGAAGATGTATCTGCTTCCGGTCAGGGCGAGCCTGTCTACCACCGCGCCCGGCGAGAAGCCTGCGAAGATGGCCATGTGGATTGCGCCTATGCGGGCACATGAGAGCATGACGACGGCGGCCTCGATTCCCATCGGCATGTAGATGGCCACGCGGTCGCCCTTCTTGACGCCGATTCCGCGCAACGCAGCGGCGTACTTCTTCACCATCTCCAGCAGTTGGAGATACGTGACGGTCCGGGTAACGCCGGTGTCACCATCCTCCGCGATGAAGGCGGCCTTCATGCCGAGCCCCTGCTCGACCTTGTAGTCCACGCAGCTGTAGCACATGTTGGTGAGGCCGCCGGTAAACCACTTGAATGTGGGATAGTTGCTCTCGAGCACCGTGTCCCACTGTTTGAACCAGTAGATATCATCCATCGCCTCGATGGCGGCATCCTCCCAGAACCCTTCGTAGTCCTCCTCCGCCCGCTTCATGAATCCCATTACCTGAGGTGGCAAAATGTTCGGCATCCTGATCGTGTCTCCTTTCCCCGTGCACGCACGGTTGTAGTCATTACTTTGCATAGGGGGTCTTGTGGATTGTAACAACCACTTCTCGGTTTATCAACGCGAAGCAGACGCGCCCACGCCACGATCGAGGAGCGCCGTCATCAGCCTGGACTTGCCTGGCTACCTCCGCGAGGCGGAGCGTCGGCGCCCCAGAGACGACAGGAGCCACAGGACAAAGAGGATGAGGAGGTAGGGAGACACAGGCAAAGAGAAGCCTTCGCCGCCACGGCGCGGCACCGTTGTGGTGGGCTTGTCCGGCAGCGCTGCCGGCGGTGAGCCGCTGTCTTCAAGCTCATAAGCGTCAAGAGGCACACGCATGTAGCTCTCAGGCATCCATCCGAGAGGGTTGGTACCGCCGGTCGCCTCGGCCCAGATCCAGCCGGTTTCACCGTTCACCCTGAGAAACCGATTGGCCCGCGGGTAGTCCGGCAGGTAGACCAGGGCAGCAGCATGATCGGGCCCCAGGACGATTGCGGAACGAATTCCAGCCCCGACGTACATAGCGCCCAGCAGAAAAGCATAATCCTCACAGTCGCCATAGGCGAACCCATCCTGGTCTACTACCGCGAGCAGTTCGTCGGCATTCTGGGCGAACTCGGCGTGGCCGAACTGCGAGCTGTCAGATGTGTATCGCACACGGTCGCGCGCGTAAGCGAATATGGCCTCGGCGCGCTGCGTCACGTCGTCATACTGCACACCGAACTGGATGCCGCGGGCATAGGCGCGTTCCGCGTTGGCGCCGAGACTCTCAGCGACGATCACTGGCTCGAAGCGACCTGCCACGTACTTGAGAAACCCGTCACGACCGTCCGCGCGCGTCCGGCAGATGTCCCAGTCGTCGAATATCTCGCCGCCTTCCTTGTAGTAGTCGCCCGTCGGAGTCGCCATTACCGAGATAGGGCAGAAGCCCAGCAGTACTGCGCCGCACAGCGCGATGAGCGCCGCCCTTGCACGAAGCATCCTAGAGAGGCATCGAAAGAGCGCCATGCAGAATCAGGCCGAAGAATACGAGATAGCCGAACACGTACACTCCCACAGCAAGGGGGTCTTCATCAACACACGAGAAGCGTATGCCGGGGGTGAGCTTGTCCACCATGCGTAGCAGCAGAACGCCGAGGAGAAGGCTCACAAAGAAGCTGATGGCAATCAGACCGAGCCGTACCGGGTCCAGGACGCTTCTCAGCAGTCCTGACCCAACCAGGACGGGGCCCGTCACCGCTCCGTGGATGACGAGGCCGATCAGTATCATGAAGCCCGCAATGAAGAGGCCAACAGACAATGGGTGCTCACCAACTCGCTGGCGATGATGGATTCCGGGGGTGAGGACGTCGAGGACCGAGATACCCAACCACCCCAAAAGCGCTGCCGCCAGCGCGAGAATCGCCGTCCTGACGGTCCAGAGGAGGACCACCTGTGCGTACGTTGCTTCGGTACCCATCAATACCCGTGAATCAGGCGTTGCAGCTGTTCGGGTTCGCTGCTCTTCCTCACGGCCTCGTCTGAGCTGATTACGCGTGTGTTCACCAGGTGAGCCAGCGCCTGGTTGAGTGACTGCATGCCCTCCTTCTGGCCTAACTGGAGCACACTGGGCAATTCGTACGTCTTGTTCGTCCTGATGAGGTTTCGGACCGCCCCATTCGCGATTAGTATCTCGAATACGCTAACCCGTCCTGAGCCGGTCGCTTTGGGCACCAGCGTCTGAGATAACACCCCCTCGAGAACCTGTGAAAGCTGGAGCCGAATCTGATGCTGGTGTTCAGGAGGGAACGCGTCGATTATGCGGTCCACAGTCTGCACTGCATCGACGGTGTGAAGCGTGCCAAGGACGAGATGCCCGGTCTCCGCGGCCGTGATGGCCGTGGAGATGGTATCAAGGTCCCGCATCTCTCCCACCAGGATCACGTCCGGGTCATGTCGCAGTGCATGCTTCAGTGCATTTGCGAACGACTTCGTGTCATCGCCAAGGTCTCGCTGCGCGATGAGGCACTTCTTGTTGTTATGCAGGAACTCAACCGGGTCCTCAATCGTGATAACGTTCCTGGCTTCAGTGTCGTTCAGAAAGTCAATCATCGCAGCAAGCGTCGTGCTCTTGCCGCTCCCCGTCGGACCCGTCACCAGGACAAGGCCCCTTGGCTTCAAGATGAGCGTCTTGCACACATCCGGCAGGCCGAACTCCATGAGTGTCGGGATCCCGAAAGGGATGCGGCGAAACGCGATGCTCAGTGTGCCGCGCTGCTGCATCACGTTGACGCGAAATCGGGCTAACCCCGGCACGCTGTACGCGAAATCAAGTTCAAGCTCCTCACGGAATCGTTTTTGCTGGTCAGCAGTTGTGCACTGCCGAAACACTTCCTCGACGTCACCGGGAGACAACCGCGCCAGCCCTTCCGCCGCAACGAGTTCTCCGTCCACACGCAGCATCGGAGGGGCAGGAACCCTAAGATGGAGGTCGGATGATTCTTTCTCCGCCATAATGCGAAGCAGTTCTTTCACAACCATCGCCATACCACACACCTCACAAAGACCCGGGACTCTCCGCACATGGTAGCCGTTTGGCAATCACCTGTAAACGCTCACCTTCCTCCCGGAACGAATTCGCCTTTTTCCACAAGTTCCGTCAGGCACGACACGACCGCCGGGTCAAATCGAGTGCCGCTCTCCGCGACCAGCATGGATACCGCGGAACCAATCTCAAATGCCCTGCGATACGGCCTGAACGACGTCAGCGACTCCAACACATTGCTCGCAATCAGGATGCGGTCCTCCAAGTTCAGTGATTCGGACGGCAGGTGTTGAGGATACCCCGAACCATCGAGACTCTCGTGGTGGTGCAAGGCCATCAACGCCACCGCAGTGGGGAGACCGGATTCCCTGAGAATCTCGTATCCCTCCTGCGAATGCGTCTTCACTATGTCGAACTCCTCAGCAGTGAGCCTCCCGGGCTTGGTCAACAGTCGCTCCGGAACCGCCACCTTCCCAACGTCGTGTAGCAGTGCTCCCAGGCGCAATTCCCACAACTGCTCTTGATTCAGTCCCATCCTCGTGCCAACCTGCACCACCAGTCCGGCAACACGTTGCTGGTGGCCGGTAGTGTACGGATCGCGCGAAGCCATCGCCCTGGACAGGGTGTCGGCCAGATTCACAAACGAGTTCTTCAGTTGCGTCTCCACCCGCTTTCTCATGGTGATATCGTGGAGAACCACAAGCGTCGAGTCTTCGCCGGCCCAGTCGATGCGGGATGTCCTCACCTCGACGGTGAGGGCCGCGCCTGTTGCGGACACCAAACCGGCTTCACCGCCGTTGGAATCTCCACACAGGGCAAAGGGGAGTTCGTGACCGACAAGCGCGCCTGCAGTACGGCCAAGCATCACTTCGGCGGCAGGATTGACATAGCGAACGAGTAGTGTGCCGTCCACTATGAGTATCCCTTCGTTGCTCGCGAAGACTATCTGGCGGGCGCTGGCTTCACTCTTGCGCAATGCGCTCTCAGCGCTCCTCCGGGCGCGCCGGCCGGACGCTGCCAGCACTTCCCTCGAGACGGCAGGTCCAAGCCGCAACAGCCGGTTCTTGGAAAGGAAATCGACAGCGCCCGCGCGCATGCATTCGACAGCCACATCCTCACCAACTGTGCCGGAGAAGACCACGAAGGGGAGGTCCTTCACACGGTCCAGCACGATGCGCAGAGCGTCCGGCGCACTGAATCGCCGCATCTTGTACTCAGAGATGACCACGTCCCATTCCGACTGGGACAGCGCATCAAGCAGTTCATCCTCGGTTTGCACACGGCGAGATTCCGGTTCATATCCGGCCGTGCGGAGTTGGCGCAGTACGAGCGCGGCATCTTCCTCGATGTCTTCTATGAGCAGCACTCTGAGCCTGTTCGTCATTCTCTTGTGCCCCTCATCCCTGTCGCTGCGCATCGTTCACGGCGACAGGGCAAAGGCCGCCTACCCTTCACCGGGCACGTCAACCCGTCTTTCTGCTCCATTCCCGCACTGCCCGCATTCGAGGTGCTCCCGTGAGTTCAACGTTAGACGCTGTAGCTCACACCGAGAGTGAACTCTCCGTTCTGAATCGCATTCTTTGCAGCTTCAACCACCCGGGAGTCGTACTTCCCCCCCGAGCCTTCGGCCAGTTCCCGCAACACTGCCTCAAGCGGCAACCCGGTCCGATACGGGCGATCTGAACTCATGGCCTCAACGACATCGCAGACGCCAAGAATCCGGGCCTCGAGGCTGAGCATGTCTCCCGCGATTCCGTCTGGATAGCCCGAACCGTCCAGGCGCTCATGATGCCTGAGCGCCATATCCGCAACCGGCCACGGAAGCTTCGCATCAACCAGGATGTCGTAGCCTCTGCGGGGATGGGACCTGATGAGAGCCCACTCCTGCGGCGTCAGTCTGCCGGGCTTGGTCAGAATGGTACTCGGCAGACTCAGCTTGCCAACATCGTGCAGAAGCGCCCCGACATAGAGACCCTGCAGACTGTCATCGTCGAGTCCCAGCCTCCGTCCGACCACGTCCGCTAACCGCGCCACCATCCGCTGGTGGTGTGCCGTATACGGATCGACGCTCTCCATCATGCGCGCCGTGGTCTCCACCAGGTCTATGAACGCCTCTTCGAGACGGGCTTGCGCCTCGACCTGCGCGCTCACGTCCCGGTAGATGCCGAATCCTCCCGCGTGCTCGCCGTCGAGCGTGACGGACGCCCCGAGAATCGAGACGGCCACCTCGGAGCCGTCTGAGCGCCTCCGCATGGCCCGGGGCACGTACGAGCCGCCCGCGAGGGAGTTGTGAAGTATCTGCCGTGCGCCGGTCTCGAAACGAGGAGGCACGATGAAATCGATGACGCTCTTGCCGGCCATCTCGCCCAGTTTGAAGCCGAACAATCGTTCGAAGGCCGGATTGATGTCGACTACAAGTCCCTCCCCGTCGAAAGCCACGATGCCTTCAGGGGAGTTCTCGAACAGGGACCGAAAGTACTCCCTCTGTCTTCTCACGTCGGACTCCGCCTGGTCGCACACGGACAGGTCGAGCAACGAGATAATCAGTCCGGCGGACTCCGGCGCCTTCACGACGTTGACCAGGACCGCACGAGAACCGCCCATCCCGTGGATGAGCCGCGTCTCGAATTCCAGGGGAGTGACCGGATGAATTCGCCGTGCGTGCGCCACGAGACGACCGGCGTCCTCGAGCGGCAGCAAGTCCGTCCACGACATGCGCCCCTCGACTTCGCTGCGGGAGTGTCCTAAGAGCGCCTCGGCGCGTTCATTGATGAGACGAATGACGGTATCCTCGCCGGCAACGATCGTTGCGGTGCCGGCGTGTTCAAACAGGGTGCGATACTGCCGCTCTGATTCCCTCAGCCCTGCTTCGAGGCCGGAGCGCGCTGTGGCACATCTCAATGCGTGCGACAGCTCCCGTGCCGTCAGCGTGTCAGTGACGAGGTAGTCGGCCGCGCCGCACCGGACGCAGGCCATACCGTGCTCCACTTCCCCCTCACCCACAAGCACGACGACCGGAACACCGGCGGAGTTGCCGACGAACGTCTCAAGCGTCTCCGCGCCGAGACTGTCTGCGGGGGGGAGATGCAGCAACACGACGTCGTATCGCTCCGACTCCATTGCGCCGCGTGCCTCGGCAAGGGTGCCCACCCGGGCAGCCGAGGTCTCAAACTCCTTCACCTCACCCAGGCACGACTCAACGGCGCTCGCATCGCCTCCGATATCCCCCACCAGCAGGACCCGGACACACCCATCGTTCCCGTCACTGCTCTCCGCCATACTCTCAGATGCACCGCCCGTTTACTCAGGGCCGCACCAACCCGGGCACACACTGCCGGTGCGGGCCGTATGCAATCCTGCATTTCACGTGGAGCGAAGGCGCGACTGCAGTCGACTCACAATACCCCCGGGTACATCAAGACGGCGTTTCGCCCCGCTCCTCAATCATGCGTAACAGGACCTCGGTAACCTTGTGGAATTCGCTCGACTTGTCGAAGAAGTAGTCCGCTCCCGCGTCCATGCACTTCTTGCGGTACTGCGGGTACGGGTAGTTGGTGAGCATTATCACGGTCGGGGAATCGTCTCTCTTCTTGACTTCCTCCAGGACCGATATACCACTCCCCGACGGCATCCGAATGTCCAGTATCGCCACATCCGGCTGCTTCAGCGCGATGCCGGCGATTCCTTCTTCCGCATTGTCGGCAGAGCCTACCACGTCTACTCCGGCAACCTCGGATAGAAGAGACACGAGTCTCTCTCTCACGAGCGGCGAATCGTCAACGACATAGACTCTCATGCGCCTCACTCCTCTTCTTTCGCCCCCGTCACGCCCACACAGGAGCGAGCATCTCATTATGTGTACTTCTGCCGCTGTCTGCCAGACGAATTCTGCCGATACTGCTGTAAGGATACCGCGTACAAGTCCGTCAGTGTCTATCCTACACCCTCTACGCGTCGACGAGTCCCTCCCTTAAAGCGTAGCGTATGAGCTCGGCATTGGTGCTCATGTTCATCTTGTGCAGCAGTCTCGCGCGATACGTGCTGACAGTCTTCACGCTGAGGGTGAGGCGCTCCGCTATGTCCTGACCCCTGAGCCCCTCCGCCATGAGCAACATGACCTGGTACTCCCGATCCGACAGGGCTTCGTGCGGCGGTCTGTCACTCCCTCTTTCAAGCTCCAGCGCCAGTTGCTCAGCAAGCGTCGAGGTCACATACTTGTGCCCGTTGGCGATGCTGCGCACCGCCGCAACCAGTTCCTCGGGTGCACTGTCTTTGGTGAGGTATCCCGCAGCCCCGGTCCGCATCACCCGCACCGCGTACTGCTCCTCCGGATGCATGCTCAACACCAGGATTGGTACTTTGGGGCAGTCCTGCCTAATCTTCTTCACCGTCTCCAGCCCACTCAGGCCGGGCATGGACAGGTCCAGTATCACCACGTCCACACCTGTGGTCCGCATCAGTTCCAGTGCCTCAAGGCCATTGGATGCTTCAGCCACGATCTCCAGCTCCGGGGCATCGGCCAGTATCTGCCGGATACCCTGCCGGACCACCGCATGGTCATCTGCGATGAGAAGTCGAACACTGGCCATTATGGACGCCCTCCTGACACTTTCAATAATGCTGTATGTACGCATGCGATGCAAGTCCCGTTCTGATTGTCACCCCACGGGCAACCTGCTACTCTTGCCTTCGAACATGGGAACCGTGCGTCTGCTGAGCTGGAACGTGAACGGCATTCGAGCTGCGGAGAAGAAGGGGTTGCTGCAATGGCTCACGGACATCTCTCCGGACATACTCTGCATGCAGGAAATCAAGGCTCTACCGGAGCAACTCGGACCGGCCCTCCTTGGTCCTTCCGGCTACCACGTCTACTGGGACTTCGCCCAGCGCAAGGGCTACAGCGGCGTATCCATCTTCTCGCGCGAGCAGCCTGCGGAGGTGCGGAGAGGATTCGGTATCGAGCGCTTCGATGCGGAGGGGCGCGTGCTGTTCGCACGGTACCCTTCATTCGTGCTGTTCAACGTCTACTTCCCGAACGGGGGGATGGGCCCCGAGAGGCTGGCATTCAAACTGGCATTCTACGATGCGTTTCTTGCTCATCTCATTGACCTGCGAGAGAGAGGGGAGAGGATTGTCGTCTGCGGTGACTACAACACCGCGCACAAGGAGATTGACCTCGCGCGCCCGAAGGAGAACACGAAGACCTCGGGTTTTCTGCCCGAGGAGCGGGCGTGGATGGACCGCCTCGCCACCAGCGGCTTCGTAGATACGTTCCGCATGTTCCATTCCGACGGGGGCCACTACACATGGTGGGACATGAAGACACGCAGTCGCGAACGCGATGTCGGTTGGCGCCTGGACTACTTCTTCGTAAGTGAGAACCTCCGTGAATCAGTTGTCGACGCCGGCATCCTCGGCGGGGTCATGGGGTCTGACCATTGCCCTGTGAGCCTCACGCTTCAAACGTAGCTCGGCCCCACTCGTGTGTTACAATCACTTCCGGCCCGCCTGACAGACGGGCCACACGCATGTGACTATGAAGAAGACACTAATCCAGTGCGATTTCGACGGCACCATCACAGAAGAGGATGCAAGTTTCTACCTCCTCGACTCGTACGCCGCAGGAGACTGGCGCTCGATACTGCAGCAGTACAAAGAGGGCAGGATTACCGTCGGCGAGTTCAACACGAGGGCCTTCGCCATGATCAAGGAGGACGAAGCCACCCTGCTGAGCAAGCTGGACGAGAACGTGCGCATCAGGCCCGGATTCAGGGAGTTGCTGGACTACAGCGCGTATCGCGGATTCCGCTTCGTGATAGTGAGCAACGGTCTGCAGTTCTACATCGAAGCCATACTGCGTGCGCTTGGCGTCAAGGGCCTTGAGGTTCGCGCGGCAACCAACCGCTTCCAGGCCGACGGCGTCCAGGTCCAGTACGTGGCGCCCGACGGCACCATCCTTCAGGATGGCTTCAAGGAAGCGTACATCAAGTTGTTTCTGAGCGAAGGTTACAGGGTGGTGTACGTCGGCAACGGCACATCGGACTCGTATGCGTCGCGGCATGCGCATACGGTATTCGCCACCGGCGACCTCCTCTCCTACTACCAGCGGCATGAATTGACGTGCATTCCGTTCGACGACCTTACAGACGTCGTGAACGGACTCACCTCTCTGTAGACAACGGACTTGAGGCAGCTGCCAGTCCGTGGCGCCTCACCGCCGTCCACCAAGCACTGTCCTCAGCGGTGCTCGTGCCGCACACGTCGGCTTACACCCCTGTAGCGCCGCGTCGGTTGCTCAGACCGCAACCGAATCAGGTCTGTGGCGCTCAAGCACCGGCTTGAGATAGCGGCCGGTCAGTGACTGTGGTTCGCGCGAAACGCTTTCCGGAGTGCCGGTCGTCACCAGCCAGCCTCCCTCGTCGCCAGCCCCCGGACCCAGGTCGAGAATCCAGTCGGCATTCTTCATCACATCAACATGATGCTCAATCACGAGCATCGTGTTGCCGGAGTCGACGAGCCGCTGGAGCACCCTGAGCAGGCAGTCGACATCAGCGAAAGCGAGCCCAGTGGTCGGCTCGTCGAGGATATAGAGGGTGTTTCCGGTAGACCGTTTTGACAGCTCCGTGGCCAGCTTTACGCGCTGCGCTTCGCCGCCGGACAGGGTAGGCGCGGGCTGACCAAGGCTCACGTACCCGAGACCAACATCACGCAGCGTCTCCAGTCTGCGCCGGATGTTCGGTATATGCTCAAAGAAGATGAGCGCCTCTTCCACGGTCATGTCGAGCACATCAGCGATGGTCTTCCCCTTGAATCGAATCTCAAGCGCCTCTCGATTGTATCGTCGTCCCTCGCAGACCTCGCACGGCACGGTCACGTCGGACAGGAACTGCATCTCGATCTGCACGAATCCCGCCCCCTGACACGCTTCACACCGCCCACCCTTCACATTGAAGGAGAACCGTCCCGGTCCATACCCGCGCGCCCGGGACTCCGGAACCTGCGCAAAGACCTCTCGTATGAGAGTGAACGTTCCGGTGTAGGTGACGGGATTGCTGCGAGGCGTGCGACCTATCGGCGACTGGTCTATATCCACGACTTTGTCGATATGCTCAATGCCATCGATGCCGTCGCATGCACCCGGCCTCTCCTTGGCGCGGTACAGATCGCGGGCGAGGCGACGGTACAGTATCTCGTTGACAAGTGTGCTCTTGCCGGAGCCGGACACCCCTGTGACGCAGACGAACTTCCCGAGTGGAATCGTGACGTCGATACCCTTGAGATTGTTCTCGCGCGCCCCCCGCACTACGATCGTCTTGCCGCTGCCGGGGCGCCTCGATGCAGGCATAGGAATGACCCGCGCTCCACTGAGGTAGTTGCCGGTGGAGGAATCCGCACAGGCCATGATGTCATCGATGGTCCCCGTGGTCACAACCCGTCCTCCCCACTTGCCGGCGCCGGGTCCAATGTCGATGATGTGGTCCGCTGCCCGCATCATCGCCTCGTCATGCTCCACTACAAGCACCGTGTTGCCGAGGTCGCGAAGGCGCTCCAGCGTCGAAATGAGTCGAGAATCATCGGCAGGATGGAGCCCCACCGTAGGCTCATCACACACATACAGAACACCCGTGAGACCGCTGCCTATCTGGGTGGCGAGGTGAATCCGCTGAGCTTCTCCTCCGCTGAGGGTCGACGACGCCCGGTCTATCGTGATGTAGTCAAGGCCAATGCCACTCAGGAATCCCAGCCGGCTGCGAATCTCCTTCAACACCTGGCTGGCTATCACCAGTTCGCGTGAGGAGATGGACTCTGGCAGGTGCTCCGCCCACTGCAGCGCGGACAGAACGGACATCCCGGCCACGTCCATGATGTGCAAGCCGCCTATCTTCACGGCGAGCGATTCGCTCTTGAGCCGCTTCCCTCCACACGCGGGACACGGATGGGAGGACATATACCGTCCGATCTCCATCCGCATCGCATCGGAGTCGGTCTCTCTGAAGCGTCGTTCGAGATTGGGAATCACTCCTTCAAACCGTGCGTACCGTTGAACGAGACCGTTTCTCCCGTCATACGTTGCGAGCACCGGTCCGCGACTGTCTCCATAGAGGATGGTGTTGACCTGATCCTCAGACAGCTCACACAGCGGAGTGGCCAGAGCAAATCCATCCCGCAATGCGACCGACTCAAGCATGCTGCGGTACCACACGGACATTTCCCCGTTTCTCGACCACGGCGACACCGCGCCCTCGTCAATGCTCCTGTCACGGTCAGGGATGACGAGACTGGGGTCGATCTCCCATTTCATGCCAAGCCCCGTACACACCGGACACGCGCCGTGCGGGCTGTTGAAGCTGAACGTGCGAGGTTCAATCTCACCGATGCTGACTCCGCACTGCACGCACGCGAAGTGCTCCGAGAAAAGCATCTCCTCGCCATCAAGCACCTGCACCAGCACTACGCCAAATCCAAGCTTCAGGGCAGTCTCGACGGAGTCAGCCAGCCTGGTCGCATCCTCACCCGGAGAAATCACAAGGCGGTCAACCACTGCCTCCAGGGAATGCTTCTTGTTTCGGTCGAGTTCGAAGCTCTCCGAGAGGTCATGAACCTCTCCATCCACCCTCACCCTCACAAAGCCGCTCTTGCGCAAGTCCTGAAGCACCTGTTGATGCTCTCCCTTGCGGTCCCTCACAAGAGGGGCCAGGATCAGTATCCTGCTGCCCGCGGGAAGCGCCATGATTGCGTCGACTATCTGCTGCACCGTCTGCCGCTGAATCTCCCTGCCACAGGTCGGGCAGTGCGGGTGCCCGATGCGGGCGAAGAGGAGTCGAAGGTAGTCATACACCTCGGTGACGGTGCCCACGGTGGAGCGTGGATTGTGACTGGGCCCCTTCTGATCTATCGAGATGGCCGGACTCAGCCCCTCGATGCGGTCCACGTCGGGTTTTCGCATCTGGCCGAGGAACTGCCGCGCGTACGCGGAGAGCGACTCCACATACCGCCGCTGCCCTTCAGCGTAGATAGTGTCGAACGCAAGCGTGCTCTTGCCTGAACCCGATACGCCCGTGATGACCACAAGCTTGCCGCGAGGGATAGTAACGTCGATGTTCTTGAGGTTGTGCTCGCGAGCACCCGTCACGACAATCGCGTCAGCCATAGCCGGAGTGATTGTAGCACCGCGTCGGAACGGGTCACAAAGCAATCCGGCAGCCTCCGCAGACAAAGAGACGGCCGGGCGCCATGGGGTCGCCCGGCCGTCTCGGATATCAGAGCGAAGTCGCTAGATGATGCCTGTGAAGTTCATGAGGACCGGTGCAAGCATCAGGGCAATAACCGACATCAGCTTCAGCATGATGTTGAGTGATGGACCCGCTGTGTCTTTCATCGGATCGCCGGCGGTATCACCAACCACCGCTGCCTTGTGCGCGTCGGACCCCTTGCCGCCAAGCTTCCCGGACTCGATCCACTTCTTGGCGTTGTCCCAGGCGCCACCTGCGTTGTTCAACATGACGGCCATGATGAAGCCGGTGACAACCGCGCCGATGAGGAATCCTGCCAGGGCGTACTTGCCAAGCACAATGCCCACCACGACAGGAGCAAGTATCGACATGATGGACGGGATCAGCATCTCGCGGAGTGCCGTCTTCGTGCAGATGTCGACCGCCAGACCATACTGCGGCTTGGTAGTTCCCTGCATCAGGCCGGGAATCTCGCGCCACTGCCTGCGCACTTCCGCGATGATTGCCTCCGTGGTGATTGCCACGGACTGCATCGTCATCGCGCAGAACACGGGCGGCATGAGACCACCCAGCAACACTCCGATGAGCACCGGAGCGCTGAGAAGGCTGAGTGCGCCGGGAACGGTAGTCTGTATCCCCGCGCTCGTAATCGTCACGATCTGAGTGGCGATGGCGTACGACAGTATGAGGCCCAGCGAGTTGAGCGCAGCCGCACCGATTGCAAAGCCTTTGCCGGTCGCTGCGGTCGTGTTACCGAGAGAGTCCAGGGCGTCCGTGCGTTCCCGGACCGATTCGGGCAGACCGGTCATGGTGGTGATGCCTCCGGCATTATCCGCAACCGGGCCATAGGCGTCGGTCGCGAGGGTCACACCCAGCGTTGACAGCATGCCGGCAGCCGCGAGGGCCACCCCGTAGAAGCTGCCGAAGTGGAAGGCGGCGAGGATGGCGGCCGAGATAAGCAGAATCGCCGGCCAGGTGCTCAGCATGCCAACAGCGAAGCCCTGGATGATAGTCGCTCCGGCACCCGATGTGGATGCGTGAGAGATACTCTGTGTCGGTTTGAACTCGTATGAGGTGAAGTAGCTCGTGCTCTCGCCGAGCAGCACACCCGCAACAAGTCCGGCAATCATCGCCCAGAACAGGCCGATGTTCGCATCCAGGAAGTAGATAATAAGGAACGCGAAAATGGCGGTGAGAATGGAGGCCGTCAAAGTACCCCGGCGCAGTGCGGCCAGGAGTTTGCCCATGTCCACGGTCTCGCCGACTCTCACGACGAAACAACCGATGATGGAGGCGAAGAGGCCTCCCGCGGCAATGAGCATGGGAAGGAGCCATGCGGTCTCGTGGTCTCCCACGATGCCCGAGGCTACCACCACGATTGAAAGGGTCATCGTGGCGATGATGGACTCCACATAGGATTCGAACAGGTCGGCGCCCATACCCGCCACATCGCCCACGTTGTCGCCCACGTTATCCGCGACGACCGCGGCGTTGCGGGGGTCATCCTCCGGAATTCCCGCCTCGACCTTTCCCACCAGGTCGGAACCTGCGTCCGCACCCTTGGTGAAGATGCCGCCCCCAACCCTGGCGAAGAGCGCAACCAGAGATGCGCCGGTTCCATACGCGGGGATAACCGCGAGGAATGAAGGGTCCCTGTGCCACAGGAAGTACAGTATGGCAACGCCCAGGATGCCAATGCTGACCACTGTGAGGCCCATGACCGCGCCGCCGCGAAATGCGACGCGCAGTCCCTGATCAAGACTGTGCTCGGCAGCCGCGCACGTCCTGCCGTTGGCCCTGGTTGCCATGTTCATGCCCGCGTAGCCTGCTCCCATGGAACAGACGGCGCCAAACACAAACGCCACCGCGACCTTCCAGCCCAGTCCCGGTACCACCACCAGAATGACGGTGATAATGGCGACGACGAGAGCCAGTGTCCGGTACTCCCGATTCAAGAAGGCCATAGCGCCTTCCCGAATGGCAGCCGAGGTCTCCCTTACTGCCTTCGACCCTTCATCTTGCGCCAGTACGTACCGCGCAAAGTACGCGACAGCGGCGAACCCGACAACGCCGGCAATCACGCTCACCCACATGAGATTCATATAACTGTCCTCCTTACGTACATGAGAAAAGGCGCCTCACCGACCTGAGCGCCTTGCCTCACACATCACGTTCGTGACATTGCGTTCGTACACTTTAGGTTGAGCACTTCGATTTGTCAACAGATTCGCTTCTCGAATGCGGCCAGTCTCTCCTCGAGGGCGTCCTGTCTCAATGCGTTCGTCAGATCGCCGCGAGTGCGCTCGATGAGCCCGCGTGCGGCATCGGAGTTTCGCCTCAGTCCGTGGGTCACTGTGTCGGGATAATCCATGGCCATCAGCACACCGTAGATGTCATCCATCGTTTCCAGCAACGACTCACACCGGGTGGTATCGCCGCGTCGCAGACTGTCCAGTATGTAGCGGCGCATCTCGCCCACTGCCTCTCCCAGGCCGTGCAGGTACGCCGGCATAGGTACCTTCAGTTCATCGGCCCCGGGCATAGCGGCGCCCTGAATGAGCGCGAAGGTTATGCACGCCTCGGCGTATTCCTTCTGGGCGTCATGCATGAATCCCGCCTGCCGCATCTCATCGCTCTCCGCGACCGCAGCAAGAAGCTGCTCATTCAACTCCCTGTTAGCGTCCAGGAGCAGCCTTGCGGCGTCAGGCTCCTGCCGGTGCGCCGAGCGAATCGCGGTGCCGCTGTTCTGAATCAACTGCCGGCACAGGGGCAACGCCCGCTCCCGAGCCCGGTTCTGGACCGAGAAGTACTCGTGCGCCGAGGTTGATATCGCATCAAGCTGGCTCTTGTCCATGTTGACCACGCTCCTTCGCGTCCTGAATCGTCGCGACCATCTGTGCGGCAGCCTGTCGCACGTCGGGCTGCAGTATCACCGCGCCGATGACGGCCACTGAGTCCGCGCCGGCGTCGATGACGCCGACGACATTCTGCAGGGTGATGCCCCCGATTGCCACGAGGGGAATTGAGCCCACCAGTTCGCGGGACTCTCTCAGCACATCGAGCCCCGCCAGCACGTGATCCGCCTTCTGCAAGGTTGGGAAGATAGCTCCCACAGCGATGTAGTCGGCGCCGCCGGCAACTGCGCGCCGCACATCCTCTACATCTTCGCACGACACGCCGACAATCGCGTTCAATGGCAGCACGCCGCGAACGGCCTCCAGGGGCATGTCCTGCTGGCCGATGTGCAGACCGGCTGCTCCCACGGCGGCCGCAATGTCGCAGTAGTCGTTCATGATGAAGACCGCGTCCCGCTCGCGGCACACGGCGTTGAGCTCGACCGCCTCGCGGTACACCTGTCCACGTTCACTGGTCTTGTCGCGAAGCTGAATCACGGAGGCGCCGCCTGCGATTGCTTGTTCGGCAAGGTCAACAAGAGAGCTGTCGCCCGCCGCCTGCCGGTCGACGACCACGTACAGTCCATCCACCCGGGCGGCGCGCTCGACTCGCACCACGCGACCCGACAGCCGCTTCTCCAGGTCGTAGCAGGCGTAGCGAAGGCGCTCGGCCGTTGCCGCGTCCAGCGTCATCCCGCTGTCGGAGAGTCGCGCTATCTCCTCGACAACACGCAGCGACTCCTCAGTGCGCTTCGCGTTGGCGCGCACAACCGAGAGGAGGTCGCGCTCGCCTCCAACCCTCAGCCCGGATTCCCTTCCTACGTCGGAGACCGAGTCTCTCGCGGAGAGCAACCGGATGTCCACCGCCCTGGCGAGGTCCGCGAGAGCATGTCGCATGCCCCGGAGTTCCCTGCTCAGAGGGCCGTCATTCGCCACGAAGCGGGCCACATCCTCCAGGACTCGGAGTCCCTCGGAGGCCCGATTCAGATTGGCGTCAAGGAGTCGAGGCAATTCGGAAGGCATCGGCGCGCCATTCTACCACAGGCGTAGCTGCACGCATGAAGCCGGGAATAGCCTGCCTGAAACAAATCCGGAACTGGACACTCAATCGCTCCGTCCAAGCCAGGCCGCAGCTTTGAACAGAAACTGGTGGCGGGCAGGAGGACCTGTCCGCCACCAGTAAGGATTGCTAACATCTGCCTCCGCAGCCTAGTCGTCCCAGCCCCTTCCGCCACTACGGATCTTGGAGAAGCACCAGCCAAGGGCGCCGATGTATATGGCCCACACGACTACCGCTGCGACAATCGCTTCAGTCGTCATAACGTGCACCTCCTCTCTAGTCCCGGCGTCCCCGGGTCTTCATCGCGCCCAGGACGAAGCTGAGAATCAACGTGACTAACAGGGTCGCCCAGATGACGTTGCTCGCCCAGCGGGGATATCCGCCATACGATTCAGGGATGTCCTGCATAAAGCCACCGTAAACAGCGACGAACAGCAGGCCGGCCGGAACCACGACCTTCACCATGACGTCGAACCACGGCCCGATGTGGAACTCCGACGTGCTGTTGACGTACTCACGAAGCCTGCTGGCAGGGAAGACCCAACCGACAACGAGACACGCCAGGGCGCCAGTGATGAGCAGGCCATAGAACGATACGGCACGGTCGAGGATATCGGGGCCCCAGTAGAGACCGCCATTCGTCGTGAACAGGATACCGATGAGGAAGCCGACGATGCAGACGCCTGCCGCCGTCTTGGTGCGGCTCCAGCCGAACTTGTCCACCAGCGGGGCGATGGTGCCCCCGTACGCGAGGAAGTACGCCGACGAGAGTCCCACCAGGAAGAGACAGGTGAAGAAGACCACACCGAAGAACGCATTGGCTCCAGGCATCATCGAGACCGCGACCGGCCACGTGATGAACGCCAGACCCACGCTCCGGGTGGCAACCTCACCGACCGGAATCGAGAGCGCCTGCATGATGAAGCCAACGGTGCTGAACACCGCGAAGCCGGCGAAGAAGCTGGTGGCTGCATCGCCGAAGCCCGTGATGAATGCGCTGTTGTTCACGTCGCCCTGCTTCTTGATGAAGCTGCCATAGGCGTACATGCCGGCCATCCCGACGGACAAGGAGAACGCGATCTGGCTGAACGCGCCGAACCAGACATCCGGGCTGGCCAGCTTGCTCCAGTCCGTCTCAAGATAGTTGTTGAGTCCCTGCGCCGCACCGGGGAGCGTGATGCCCCTCACAACCAGAATGGCGAGGAATACCCATGCGACTATCATCACCACCTGAGACACAGGGCCGATGACCTTCGCGCCCTTGTGGACCACCAAGAAGACCACAACCCAGATTATGGCAAGGCCGATAAGGAGTGCCGGAACGGGCGCGCCGATTTCGTCGGGGCCACCCGATAGCTGCAGTACAGTACCGAAGAAGAAGTCGCCCGCTCCCTCTGCTCCAGCCTTTCCCATACCCCATTCAACCGTGGCGGCCGCAACAGCATAGCGAAGCGTCCACGCCATCACGACGGTGTAGTAGGTATTGATGAGGAATGCCACCCAGACGGGCCACCAGCCAAGCCACTCCCACTTCTTGCCAATGCCGCCGAACACGCCGGGGGCGCTGGACGCGAAGTACTTGCCCATGCCGAATTCGAGCAGCAGCCAGGGGATGCCGATGACAAAGAGTCCTATGACGTACGCAACCAGGAACGCTCCGCCTCCATTGGCGTAGCAGAGGTACGGAAAGCGCCAGAGGTTGCCCAGGCCTACAGCGGAGCCAAGCGCGGCAAAGATGAAGTAGCTGCGTTTGCCCCAGCTTTCCCTCGTCAACTCAGCCAACGATTCACCTCCTATTTGTGTTTCACATCGACCGCCGAGCGTCCGACAACTCGACCTTTTGCCCTGACTCTCAGAGACAGTTGCCCCGCTGTAAGAGGAGACCGTGTTTCCACCAGGCAGACAGCGCACGGCTGTCAGCGCTGTGCGGAGAGAAACCCCTCACCGCTACCCGACCCTCCTGCGGACGGAACGCTGCTCGGCAGTCGCACCCCACACGTGGGGTACACTCGTACTGTAGCTATTATTCAGTCACGTATGTCGAATTGTCAATAGATTTGCGTACGAAAGCGCACCGTGGCAGTCACGGTCGCCCCTCGTACTTCATCGCCGCCGGCACCCGCCGTCGCGCCATGTTCCCAGCCGTTTGGCGTGGCAGCAGTCCCTCGTTCTTCGCCGACTTGCCCTGCTGTATGGTGGCCGGTCACGCCCCACCTCGGCGAGAGTAGAGACCTCAACCTGCTGTTGCGATGGATGGTATACTGTCGCGGCCACGGAGGGGTGGCCGAGCGGCCTATGGCGACGGTCTTGAAAACCGTTTTCGCGCAAGCGAACGTGGGTTCGAATCCCACCCCCTCCGCCAGCGATTCCCGGGACTCCTCGTGTCAGTTCACGCTTACACGAGCATAAGTACGCGCATGAAGCTCCACGAGTATCAGGCCAAACAGTTGCTGGCGGAATACGGCATCATGGTCCCGCCCGGCCATCCTGCCACCACGCAGCGCCAGGCGCTGGAGGCAGCCAGGAGACTCGGCTGCCCCGTCGTAGTGAAGGCTCAGGTTCATTCCGGTGGGCGCGGAAAGGCCGGCGGCATCATCACCGCAAGCAACCAGACCAAGGCAGGGGAAGCGGCAGCGCGGCTCCTCGGCTCGAGGCTGGTAACCGAACAGAGCGGGCCCAGGGGCCTCCCCATCAACACGGTGCTCGTGGAACGGTCGATTACGCCGGCCCGCGAGTTGTACCTCGGGATCCTCGTCGACCCCTCCCACAAGCAGCCCGTCTTCATCGCCAGCGCCCGCGGCGGGATGGACATCGAACAACTTGCGGCAAGCCATCCCGGCGAACTCACGACGGTGGTCATCCACCCTCTCACCGGGCTCCTCCCGTACCAGGCACGATTGCTTGCTCGCGCGCTGCAACTCACCGAC
>Ga0366819_10118_pt1 | contig 47110 bp, 35 predicted proteins | sample TotcelFGM3001N15_FD_207091 | JGI IMG/M metagenome (GOLD analysis project Ga0366819, IMG submission 207091) | Enriched cells from coal bed in the Powder River Basin, Montana, United States - Total cells FGM rep3 HSBNCT.FGM.300.1.N15 ... | reverse complement strand
TGCTGGACCAGTTCGAGCAATTGCGCGACCACAAGATCGCCGTGTATTGGTGCGGCGGCCGGGAAGATCCGCCCGAGGCTTGGCCGGAAGCGGTTCCGTTGCCCGAGAACGTCCAGCGATTTCCGAAGGGCAAGGTCAAGCCGTTCATCCATCGCAACGGCGACCAACCGCTGGCCCGCATCGTCGGCGTCAGTTCTCCGGCGGACGGACTGGTCCCCGTGGGCGACTTTCGCATCGAGCCGGCCAATATGTTCACCGTGGCCGTGGCTTGCGGAGAAACGGACGCGGCGTCGGCCGGCGCTCACAAACAGATCGACTACTGGGCGCTGGGAGGCCGGCACGAAACGAAGACGCTGTTTCAAGGACCGCAGACGGCCCATTATGCCGGCAGCCCCCAGGGCCGCTGTCCCGGCGAGCCGGGGCCTCACGGCTGTACGCTGGTGCACGTCGAGCACGGCCGCAAGGCCCGCACCAAGTTCATCGCCACCGAAACCGTCCGCTGGCGGAACGAGTCGCTGAGTCTGGCGGCGGATTCCAACCGCAACGACCTGCAGCGGCAACTGCGCAGCGCGATGCAGCGGATCGCATCCGAAGCGGGCGGCGCCGCCGTCTTGGTCGCTTGGCAGATCCAAGGCTGCGAGACGCTGGTCCGCCAGTTGCGGCGGGGCGAATTGGGCCGCGAACTGAGCGACTGGCTGAAAACCGAGTTCGGCCGGGCCAAACCGACGGTGTGGACGACGGCCCTCCAGACGCAGACCTCGGAGACGATCGCCGACGAACTGTACGAAGAAGATACGATCCTGGGCGACTTTTTGCGGGCGATCCGCGACCACGAGCAAGAGCCGTCTCGGACGTTGAACATGGCCGCCTTTCTGCCGGATCTGGGCAAAAATCGCGCGCTGGCTTCGGCCCTGCAGGCGGTGGACCGCGACGAGCGGCGCACGCTGTTGCACGAAGCCGCCAGGCTGGGATTGGATTTATTGATTGGGGAAGACACGTTGGCGTAGCGACGGGAGAGACGACAGTGAAGATTACCGATCTTCAAATCGATGGTTTCGGAGTCTGGAGCGATCTGAAGTTAGACCAGTTCTCCGACGGTCTGACCGTATTCTGCGGCCCGAACGAAGCCGGCAAGACGACGCTGATGCAGTTGATCCGCAGCGTGTTGTACGGGTTTTCCCCGGAACGCCGCAGCCGGTACTTGCCGCCCGTGCATGGCGGCCGAGCCGGAGGCGGCCTGGGCATCGTCGATGCGGGCGGCCGGTTCACGGTCCGGCGGACGCCCAGCAACAGCCTTAGCAGCGACGATCCGGGCAAAGTCGAGGTGCTGTCCGCCGCCGGCACGCGCCAAGGATCGCATATGCTGGCCACGATGCTGTGCGGAATCGACGAAGCGATTTTCAACAACGTCTTTGCCGTGGGCTTGCGCGAACTGCAAGAACTGGGCACGCTGGACGACACGGAAGCCGCCGCCCAGCTGTACAAGCTGACCAGCGGCTTGGACCGCGTGTCGCTGCTGGACGTCATGCGGGACACGGCCGCCGCTCGGAACCGGATTCTGGCCGCCGACGGCGGCGAATCGCAATTGCAGGAACTGGTCCGCCAGCGCGACAAGCTGCAGGCTCAGATCCACGAGGCCGCGACGCGCGGCGAGCGGTGGGGACAGCTGGCGGCACAACGGAAGGAACTGCAGGACGAAGTTTCGCGGCTGGAGGACAGTATCGAGCGGATGGAACGCGAGTCGCGGGCCGTCGAAGTGGCGCTGCAGGTGCGCGAACCGTGGCTCCGCCGCATCGCGGTGCGGACGGAATTGGCCGAGCTGGGCCAGCCGGTCGAATTGCCCGAGCGGGCGATCCCCCGGCTCGATGAACTCAATACCCAGATTCGCACCGCGCGCGAACAGGTCGACCAGCTGCAGCGCAAACGCCGCGTGCTGGTCGACGAGGCCGCCGCGCAACCGATCAACCGCACGTTGTGTGCTCACGCCGGCCGAATCGAAGCGATCTGCGAGCACAGCCCCTGGATCGAATCGCTGGAGAGCCAAGTCAAGCACCTGCACGACGAAGTGGACGAGTTGGACCAGTCGCTCCGCGCCAAGTGGGAGAAGCTGGGCTTGTCCGCCGACGATCTGCCCGAACTCACGCCCGATCTCTCGCAGCGGACAGCGGCCACGTTGCGCGGGCCGGCCCGGGCATTGCGCGAAGCCAACGATCGCCTGACGACGGTCAAGACGGATCGCGAAAACGTGCGTCGCGAGGCCCAGGAGATCCAAGATCAACTGGCCGCCGAATTGGGCGAAACGGGCGAAACGCAGCTGGATAAAGCCTTGGAAAAGGCCGGCCATCGCGTGACGCGGCTGCGGCGCCGCCTGCAGGTCGAAGAGCGGCTGGACAAGCTGGACCGGCATCGCAAGGAACTCGAGGAGGATCGCCGCGAGCTGATGGCCGAACAGATCCTGCCCGTGTCGACGCTGTTCTGGTGCGGTGTGCCGTTCGTGCTGGGCGTGATGATCATCCTGGCGTCGATCTTCTGGGAGCCGGTGGCCCAGCTGGGCTGGATCATCACGATCCTGGGCTTCGCCTGCTGGCTGATCGCCGTGGCGACGAAGGTGCTGTTGGAAAAGACAATGAACCGGGACCTGGAAGGCTGTCTGCGGCAGTTGGACAAGGTGAAGAGCCAGTTGCGCACGCTGAAAGAGGAACGCGACGAACTCGACGCCCAATTGCCCGGCGGCGGCGGTCCGCTGGACGCCCGACTGGCCGCGGCCGAGGCGTACGTCAACAAGCTCGAATCGCTGACGCCGCTGGACGCCAAGGTGCAGACGGCGGCGGCGCAAGCGGAAATGGGCAAGGACAAGACCGAGCGGGCGGCGGCCGAAGTCCGCGAAGCGCAACAGCGCTGGCGCGAGGCGCTGCGCTCGCTCAAGCTGCCGGAAACGTTCCAACCGGAGCACATCCAGCAGTTTTCCGACGGCAGCGATCAAGCGCTGCAAATCGCGAGGCGCTTGCACGCTCGCCGCGAAGAACTGCGGGACCGGCGGCACGATCTGGCCACGATCACCGAGCGGATTTCCAAATTGCTGACCGACGTCCGCCTGACGCCGGCCAGCGACGATCCTCGCACGCAACTGCGGCAACTGGCGGCCGTGATGGGAGAACAGACGCAGTGGATCGAGCGCCGCCGGCAGATCAAAACGGCCCACCGCGAATTGAAGAAAGGCTTCCGCGAGCACGCCGGCAAGCTGCGGGAGCTGATGCGCCAGCGACAACTGCTGCTGAAACAAGCCAACGTCGCCGATGAAGCGGAATTGCGCAGCGAGGCGGCCCGGCAGGCGAAGATCGAGGAGCTGACGGAAGAGCATCTGGAGCTGAACGAACGCATCGCGCTGGCCGTCGGCAATCAATGCACCGAAGAAGCGGTCGGCGAAGTGCTGCAGACGCACGGCGACGACAAGCTGGACCAATACTGGGACCGTCTGGTGTCTCGCTTGCAGGACGCGCAGACCCGGCTGACGCAAATGCACCAAAGCCGCGGCGAGATGAACCAGGAGATGAAAACGCTGGCCGAAGACCGGCACTTGGCGGAAGCCAAGCTGCAACTGGGTTGCGTCGAAGAGCAGGTGCGCCAGGCCGTCCGGCGGTGGCGCGTGCTGGCCGTGACCGCGCTGATGCTGGAAGCGATCCGGCAGATCTACGAGACCGAACGGCAGCCGGAAACGCTGTCCGAAGCATCCCAGTATTTGGAGCGGTTTACCGAAGGCAAGTACCTGCGGATCTGGACGCCGCTCAGCTCGGACGTCCTCCGCGTGGATGCGGCCGACGGCCAGTCCATGCCGCTGGATCTGCTGAGCCAAGGCACGCGCGAGGCCGTATTCCTGAGCCTCCGCCTGGCCTTGTCGGCCGCCTATTCGCGGCGCGGCGCGGTGCTGCCGCTGGTCCTGGACGACGTGATGGTGAATTTCGACATGCGCCGCGCCAAGGCCGCCGCCGCCGTGCTTCGCGATTTCGCCAACGCCGGCCACCAGATGCTGATGTTCACCTGCCACCAACACATCATGCAGATCTTCGAAGCGGCGAATGTCGAAGTGCGGCTGTTGCCGGTCCGCAACGGCGTCGACGAATTCGACTGGTACAACGAGACGGTCGGCCAGGGGCAAACCGCGGCCGAGCCCGCGCCGGCCGAAGCCGCCGCGGCCCCGCCCACCGGTGAAACGGCCGCCCCGGACGAGGACGAAACAGCATCAGACGTCGAAGAAGAAACGCCGCCGCTCGCGCCGCACCGGGAACCGCTCGCTGCGGAATTGGAGCAACAAGCCGGCGGCGAGGAACAAATCGAAGACGGCGTCGAGGAATCCGTCGAGGCCGAAGAACCGGATGCCGAAGAGTTCGAGGAAGAAGACGCACCGGACCGCAGCCAGTGGCTGGAAGCCGGCGAAGAGCCCGAAGACGAGGAGGCGGCCGAGACCGCTTGGGACGAGGACGAATTGAAACTGGCCGACGACGATTGCCAGCCCGCTTACGCCGGCTCGGACGGCGCCAGCGGCTTCAAGACCCGCTGGTGGGAAGACGGCGAAGGGGCGGTTTGAGCCCTAGGCCCGGCTCGATCAATCCGTAAGGGCAAAGGAATTTTTGGACAAGGGAATTAGGCCCTTCATGCGGTAACATCGACAATTCCCAGCCCTGCTGGGAGATTGGTACAATCACCGGCACAACCCGGCCATCCAACTTGCCGGCCGAAGCCAAAAGGCACTCGCATGATTTGGGATTCGGCAAGGAAATAAGCCAGCACCTCGAAGAAACAGGGATCAGCCAAACCCGTTCCTCTTCGGTATGGGGAAGGTGGCCATCTTCTTATCCCCTGCGGCCTCGTCTTCCCGCGTAGAACAGGAATGCCAGGACTCCGACAGCGATCCAAATCCACCTCGAGAAGCTGCTCCTCGGCTCATGGGAAGTCGATGGAATCGCCAAGTCATCTCCGCCTTGGCCTCTGCTTGGCAGCGAAAGATCAAGAGTTAGTGGAATCCCGGATGCGTCTGGGCGTTCGGCGCCCCCATCCGGCCCTGGTTCGGGCGGCGGCGTTGGCGGCACTGGCAGCTTCGAAACGTCTCGCTCAACGTCCTGTAAGCCGTCGGGCTGATTGATGGTGGGAGTGGGAACGGAAGTGAGTGTCGGCGTCAGGTTGAGCTTCATCGGCTCAAGCGCCGGTGCTCCGCCGATTGGACCTGTTGAGCCTCCGACCGGGCCGGGAAAGGTTGGGACGCCGCGAAAACTGTTGGGATTCATCAAGGTCTGGGCGACCGCCGCAGGTTCAAGCTGGCCGAAGGCGATGCCAGCGAGAAGGACAAGCAGTTTAGCTTTCATGGCGGCGCGTTCCTTGAAACGGATTTGGTTTCGCCGGAAAGACGGCTTGTACCGTGAAAGCTCGAGGAGGTCAAGGTGAGGCGACGGAAAGAAATCAAGTAACCCGTAGCGTGAGCGAGGGGATGCGGTTGACGGCATTTGCCTGGATTGCGATCGAGTGCGCACCCATTATTTGCGGGCGCCCCAATTCGCTCTTGATCGCTTTCCGCAAAAAACGTAGGCTTTCCACCCGATGGACGCCGGGCGTGCCAGCAAGGCTCGACCGACGTGCTGGTGATTCCAACCTTTTGCATGGATGCGGTGTATCGATCATGACTTCGGCAAATCCCGACTCGGTTCGGCCGGACGACCTTCCTATCTCGGTGCCCCTGCTCGACGTGAATCGCGGCAACGCGATGTTGCGCGGCGAGATCTTAGAGGCGATCGCGCGCGTCGTTGACTCGGGGCGATTTCTGTACGGGCCGGACGTCGCGCGGTTAGAGGAAGCAATCGCCGCCATCTGCGACGCCCGTTACGCCGTCGGTTGTGCGTCCGGCAGCGACGCGCTGCTGTTGGCGCTGATGGCTCTGGAGGTGGGCCCCGGCGACGAAGTCATCGTTCCCAGCTTTACCTTCTTCGCGACGGCCAGTTGCATTTGGCGATTGGGTGCCCGCGTCGTCTTTGCGGATGTCGATCCGGTGACGTTCAACCTGGATCCGGCCAAGGTCGAAGAGGTCATTACGCCGGCGACGCGGGCGATCATTCCGGTGCATTTGTACGGCCAGTGCGCGGACATGGACCCGCTGTTGGAGATCGCGCGGCACAACGACCTGAAGGTGATCGAGGATGCGGCGCAAGCGGTGGGGGCGGAATACCGCGGGCATCCTGCCGGATCGATGGGCGACTTGGGCTGTATTAGCTTCTACCCCACCAAGAATCTCGGCGGCTGTGGCGACGGCGGCATGATCGTCACCAACGACGAATCGCTGGCGGAAAAAATTCGGCGGCTGGCGGCGCATGGGATGAAGACGCGATACTATCACAGCTTGGTGGGGATCAATAGCCGGCTGGATTCGATCCAAGCCGCCGTGCTGAACGTCAAATTGGCCCAGCTGGGGCGCTGGACGAACGACCGCCGCACGAACGCCAAGCGGTATCACGAGCTGTTCGCGGCCGCGCACTTGGACCAGCATCTGGTCCTGCCCCGCGAGTTATCCAATCGCTATCATGTCTGGAACCAATATACGCTTCGCGTTCCTCGAGGCCGCCGCGACGAATTGCGGGCCAAGCTGACCGAACGCAACGTGGGATCGGAAATCTATTACCCCGTCCCCCTGCATCTGCAGGAGTGTTTTCGCACGCTCGGTTACCGCCGCGACAGTTTGCCCGTGACCGAACGGCTGTGTCAGGAAGCGTTGAGCCTGCCCATCTTTCCGGAATTGACGGAGGCCGAACAGGATCGCGTCGTGGGAGTGATCCAAGGCGCGCTGCTCGGCGAGCGGGCGGCTGCGTAGGCTCGAAGGCTGCGAATCCGATGCTCAAAGTCAGCTGTACGCCTTGATCACCTTCACCAGCCCCGCGGCGATTTGCTGCATGTCGTCGGCCGAGAAGGTCGGAAAGGCGAAGCACGTGAACGTGTGCGTCTCGTGCCAGCGGGCGTTGGGGACTTCCACGTTGCTGTAGTCCACGCTGGCCGGATCGGTGTATTCCTGGGACTTGAACGGAAAGCCCGTACGGCCAAAGCCATTGCCGTCCATAAAGGCCCGCTCCGTGTGGCACTGGGGCCAGAAGACCTTCCAGCACGGACAGCCCTCGGCGGCGGCCGCTTGGACGAACTGCTGGATGTCGCACTGCATGTTTTCGAGGTCCAACGAAAACGCGCAGACGTACCAGCCGTTCTGCCGCTCCGGCGTGTCGATCGGCAGGTACTTCACCTGCGGCAGCGGGCTGAGCGCGTCCAACAGGATCTGCCCGTTGCGGCGGCGAGCGGGCATATTCCAGTCGTCCATGCGAGCCAGTTCCGCCAAGCCGATCGCCGACTGCATTTCGGTCATCCGATAGTTCCAGCCGACGCGGTTGTGGATGTACGGCAGATGCTGCTCCAGTTCCAGCAAGTTCATGCGTTTTCGCACGTCGTAGCCATGATCGCGAAAGCTGCGGGCTTGCCACGCCAGCTCTTCGTCGTCGGTCGTGACCATGCCGCCTTCGCCGCCGGTGGTGAACGTCTTGTTCTGGCAGAAGCTGCACGCCGACATCTGGCTCAGCGTGCCGGTCTTCCGGCCCTTGTACGCGCCGCCGAAAGCTTCCGCATTGTCTTCGATCACGAACAAACCATGTTGGTTGGCAAAGGCCGTGATCTGATCCATGTCACAAACGTTGCCGTACAGATGAACCGGGATGATGGCCTTGGTCCGCGGCGTGATCAACTTCTCGGCCGATTCGATGCTGATGCAGTGGTCGTCGAGATTGACGTCGGCAAAGCGGGGAATCGCGCCGGCTTGAACGACGGAAAAGCTGGTGGCGATGAACGTATAGCTGGGCACGATCACCTCGTCGCCCGGCCCGATGCCCAGCGCGGCCAGCGACACGTGCAGCGCGGCGGTGCCCGTCGCCACGCTGATCGCGTACTTGCTGCCCTGCCACCGGGCAAACTCGCGCTCGAATTGCATCCCCTTGGGTCCCGTCCAGTAATTGACTTTTCCCGAGCGGAGGGTTTCCACAACCGAATCGATCGCTTGGTCGCTGAACTTGGGCCAGGGTGTCAATGTATTCGTTACCGACTTGGGGCCGCCGTCGATCGCCAGTTTATCGCCGCCTGTTGCCATGATCTTTCTCCCGTGGGGTTGCCCGTGATGCGGCGCGGAATATCGTCGCGCGCCGTCGTCTTGCCACGGCAGGTACGCGGTCCATCCGCGCCGAGCCGTGGCAGCCATTCGCCAAACGAGCCGACAGTCTACCATCATTCACGTTAGGGAAACAAGCTGCCAGAATTCGTCTGCCTGGACACGGCGAGGGCCGTCACGGGGCGCTCGGCGGCAGGGCCGCCAGTGCCGACAACGTTTGACGGGCTTCGTCTTGCACCGCAGCCGCCCAGTCGGCCGGAACCAGGTCCGCGCGGACAATCGCTTCGAGGGCGCCGGTCAGCCGACGACGATCGGCCCGCGGATTCTGCTCGGCCCACTGTTGCGCCGCACGGATTGCGTTGCTCAAGACCACAGCCTGTTTCCACGTTCGGCCGGCGGCGGACCGTTCGCCGGCCAACGCCGCGGAATTGCCGGGATCCAGCATTTCCAGCAACACGGTGACTGCCGCGCCGTGACCGTGGCGTGCCAAGCCGGTGGCGGCGTTGTAACGAACGTTGGGATAAGGATCGTCCAACATGACCTGCAATTGTGCCAACGCCGGATCGCCGCCCAGCACGCCCAAGGCGAACGCGGCGCTCGCCCGCAATTCGGCCCGCTGGGCCGCGTCGGGCGATTCCCCGCCGCTTTCGCGCGCCGTGGCGAGCAGCGCTTCCACCAGGACGGCATCGCGGTCCGGCATGCCCGCGCGCCCCGCGAGGGCTTCGATCGCGCTGCGCCGCACGGCGATCTCGGCCGGACTCCGCTCCAAGCGACTGGCCCGCACCAGCACCGGTTGAATGTCCGGCACGGTGAACTGGCCCAGCGCGCGGCACAGGAAGACGCGCAGGTTGATTCGATTGGCGTCCAACTGGCCGGCATCCAGCTGCGCTTCGAGCAAAGCGGACAACTCGGAAGCCAGCCTCGCATCCTGCCTCAATCCGGCGTGCTTCGCGCCGCGCAGCAGTTCGGCCAGCGCGTAGGCCTGCTGCCAATGACTCTTGCCGGGCTGGCCCAGGTCGCGAACCAGGTCGTGCGGCGAGACAGAATCCCGACCGAGCCAGCGAACCGGCAGCCACACCAGGAGGATGGCGGAAACCAACACCAGGGGAAAGAACAGCAGCCGCACCGGCGACGCCGCGCGACGTTCCTCGGTATCGACGTCGCAGCAGAGCGGACGGTCCGGCGATTCGGCAGGAACTGGTTCCAGGAATTCGGGCACGGCTTGGGCCCTTCGGGAAATGCGGTCGGGTTCGGGATCAACCGAGCGCCGCGCGGGTGCGGCTGACCGTCGGCCCGTCCCGCTCGCCCGATCCGTTCAACTGCATCATGCACGCGGCCAGAAATCGTTCGCGCCAGGCGGGACTGACGGCGGCGAAGTCCTCCAAGACAGCCGCACCGAACTTGAAGTCGTGGGCATCGTCGCCGGTCCGCACCATCGCGTGCCGCGCCGCGTCCAGCAGCGGTTCGGCTTCTCCGCCCGCCTCGAAATATGCCAGCGTCTTTCGCGCCGCCTCCTGCCGGCTGCGGGTGATCGTGGCCAGCACGTCCGCGGCTCCTTCGGCGCCGGTGGCCGCCGCTTCGCCCGGCTCCAAAGCGTCCACTGCCGCTTCGCGAACTTGGCCCCGGCCTCGCATCGCCTCGCGAAACATGGGCAGAAAGGCGGCGTTCTGCAGCATGAGCAGCGAGCGGGTTTCTCGGTCGCCGCTGGCCTGAAAGGCATAGTGCAGGGCATTGGTCGTCGTGACGGCGTGCAAGGCGACGATCCCCGGCTGGCGCAGCAACAACTCGCCGGCGCCGCAGAACAACGCATCCCAGACGGACTGGACGGCGACGCCGCGATTCAGCACGTCTGCTACTTGGTCCGCGCTCGCTTCGTGGGACTCGCTGCGCAACGCCGCCAGCAGGCCGCGCGTCGCTCCGGCGTCCAGCTTGGCGGCGTCCCAATTGGCAGACAGCCGCCGGATCAAAGCCGGATGCCGCCGCCAAGGCCGGTCGGCTTCGGCGTCCCGTTGAGCGGGATTGGTTCCCTCGTGCATCAGCAGCGCGTAGGCCAGCGAGCGGAGCACGGGCTCCGCATGTTGCCAGCCGATGAATTCCAGGGTCCGCTCCGCGCCGGCTACGAAAATCGCCTTGTGCCCGATCGACCGGAAATCGCGGGCACCGTAGCGGTAGAACAGCTCGAACACTTCCTTGGCCGCCATCGTGCGGGCCAGTCCCGCGACCGCCGCATCGGCCGCCGGTTCGTCCCAATTGTCCATCGCGGCGCGGAACGCAGCAACAGCTTTGCCCGCCGCCGGAACCGCGGCCTCGTCGACCGGCCGCATCGTCCAATCGCCCTCGCGGACATCGCGGGCTTGCGAGTCCTTGAAGTAGTCCAAGGCCCAGAACAGCGGCAGCCAACGCTCGGATTCAGGCGACGCCGTCGCCGCCAGATGCACCGACGGGACGGCCAACACGGCATGAAACTTGAATCCCACGGACGGCCGCGGCTGGACGTTCCGCACGCCGGCCAGCAGCAGCGCGGCCAATACATCCCGGTACGCCAGGCCGCCCCGCACCCGCACGGCCACTTCTTCCAGCAACCGCTCCCGGGGCGTGTCTTCCAACAGCCGTACCAAGGGCTCGATGTCCGGATGCAGCGGAACCACGCCCGGCAGCGGCTGCAGCTCGGCGGCTGACACCGGGGGCAGGCGCATGAGAAACGACAGATCGCTCAAACCAACCGCTGCGCCGGCAGCGGCCACGCGTTGGAGAAATTCTCGGCGAACGCCCGTGCGGAACATGATATGGCCTCCCGGAGAAGTGAGACAGTCAAACCGGATATTTACAGTTTCGCCCGGTTGCCTCGTTTGGTCAACCCAAGCAACGCCGTGCGAACGACAGAAGGCAGGCTCGTGTCAGCGCATGGCCCGTGTCAGCGCGTGGTTTGCGTCACGTTGGGAGTGTCGATGGCGCGGGGCCGGCGGAATCGTTGAGATCATCCTCTGTCTCGGCGAACAGATTCGTGGGTCCCAAACCATGCCCTAAACCGGGATTGGTGCGAATCGCGTTGGTGACGAAGCGTTTCGCCCGCTGCACGGCGGTCGGCAGGTCGTCGCCTCGCGCCAGCCGAGCGGTGATGGCCGCCGAGTAGACGCAGCCGGTGCCGTGGGTATGCGGCGTGGCGAAGCGATCGCTCTCGAAACGATAGATTTCTCCGTCCGTCCAGAGGACGTCCACCGCCTGGCCCGCTAAGTGGCCGCCTTTCACCAGCACGCTCTTGACTCCCAGATCGCCGATGGCCCGTGCGGCGTCCTCCATGCCGGCCAAGTCCTCGACGACTCGTCCAGACAGCGCCGCCGCCTCGAGCAGATTGGGCGTCACCAGCAGCGCGGTTGGCAACAGCCGCTTCGCCAAGGCTTGGGTGGCCGAATCGTCGATCAGCCGGGCGCCGTGTTTGCTGATCATCACCGGGTCGATCACCAGCGGAAACGCCAGCTGCGCCGCACGTTCCGCGACGGCTTCGACCACCGCCGCGCTGCCCAGGGCACCGGTCTTGGCGGCTGCGATCGGCAAGTCCGCCAGGACGGCATCCAGCTGGGCAAGCACAAACGCCGGGTCCAACACGCGCACGTCCCGAACCAGCTGTGTATTCTGTACAGTCAACAGCGTCACCACGCTGGCCCCGTACACCCGATGCTGGTGAAACGTCTTCAGGTCGGCCTGCAGGCCCGCTCCGCCCGATGGATCGGAACCGGCGATGGTTAAAGCGACGGCAGTCATTTCGGGACTCTCGCAAGCGGTCCGGGCGGCTTGGGGTCGGGCGTTCAAAATTCAATTATTGCCGATAGAGAGTCCAGCCGTCGAGCCCAGCCGTGGTTGGCCAAAATTGAATTTTGAACCCCCGCCCCCCTCAGCTGAAAGACTCGGGCGAAAACGAAAACGCCCCTGCATTCGTTACGCAGGGGCGTCATCTTACAGCACGTTACATCACGGGCGATGTTACATCACGGGCGATGGGCAAGCGACGGATCGCTCAGACCACCCGGACGGAAGTGGCACAAGGCCCCTTTTTGCCCTGCCCGATCTGATATTCCACCGTCTGGCCTTCGTGGAGTTCCTCCATCGTCAGGCCTTTCACTTCGGAGTGGTGAAAGAACAACTCGTCCCGCTCCCCTTTGATAAATCCGAAACCTCGATCCGCAACCAACTTCTTGATCGTACCTTGTGGCATTGCTGCCCTCCAACAAACAAAAATGTGAAACGTGGGCAGACGGAACTACTTCTGACGAAACAGACCATTTGCGCCCAAACTTTGAGCAAAAATAGCCACAACATCGAGGCTTGCACTTATAGGAAACGCACAGCTACGCAACATGCGGCGTGAGGGCGAGCACGACCGAAGCCGTCCAAACCTACACCATTTCTCTGCTCGTCACGAATTGTCGTGACGTGGCTATTGTAGCGGGTTACCCAGGCAAAGCAAATGGCAACAGCAGGTTTTCCGATGTTTTGCCGTCGATGTCTGCGAAAATCCATCGCCAATCCATCTCGCCAATCCATCGTCCGCACCGTCGGCTCGGTCAGTTGCCTTGCCGCAATTGCCGTGCGGCTTCCACCGCAAAGTACGTGAGGATCCCGTCCGCGCCGGCCCGTTTGAAGGCCAGCAGGCTCTCCAGCACGACCCGGGGCCGGTCCAGCCAGCCGTTGGCCGCGGCGGCGCACAGCATGGCGTACTCGCCGCTGACTTGATACACGTAGGTGGGGACCAGAAACGTCTCTTTGACGCGGCGGACGATGTCCAAGTACGGCATCCCCGGCTTGACCATCACCATGTCGGCGCCCTCCGCCAAATCCAAGGCGACTTCGCGCAGCGCCTCGTCGCTGTTGGCCGGGTCCATCTGGTAGGTGCGTTTATCGCCTTTGCCCAAACTCGAAGCCGATCCGACGGCATCGCGGAACGGGCCGTAAAAGGCCGAGGCGTACTTGGCCGCATAGGACATGATCCGCACACGCTGGAAACGGGCGGCATCCAGCGCCAGACGGACCTGGCCGATGCGGCCGTCCATCATGTCCGACGGCGCGATCACGTCACAGCCGGCTTCGGCCTGCACGACTGCCTGGCGGCACAGCGCCTCGACCGTCTCGTCGTTGACCACGTACCCGTCCCGCAACAGCCCGTCGTGACCGTGGCAGGTATACGGATCCAGCGCGACATCGCAGATCACGCCGATGCGGTCGCCGTACGCCTGTTTCAGCGCCCGAACGGACCGGCATACGAGGTTCTCCGGATTGAAGGCTTCCTCGGCCTCCTCCGTTTTCTTGTCCACCGGCGTGGCGGGAAAAATGGCCACCGCCGGGATCCGCAACTCGACAGCCTCCTCGACGGCTTCGATCAACAGATCGACCGACAGCCGCTCGACTCCCGGCATCGAGGCTACGTTCGCGCGACTGTCCTGGCCTTCGTGGACGAACACGGGCCAGATCAGATCGTCCACGCGGAGTTGATTCTCCGAAACCAGCCGCCGCGACCAATCGTCGCGGCGATTTCGCCGCAATCGCGTCGTAGGGTACTGTCCCAATCCGGTCCCTTGTCCTGCCATGGATCTTGTCCTTTCTGTGCGACCTGGGGGCAGCCAGCGCTCAGCCCACCCGGCAAATGAAACATTTGAGGTATTCGCTTTCCGGACACGTCGCACTGACGGGATGATCGGGCGACGCGCCGCGCTGTTCGAGCACTTGAATGTCGCGGCCGCACTTCTGGGCCACGACGGCTAGCATCTGCAGAAAGTCCTCGCGGCTGACGCTGCCGGAACAGCTGCACGTGACGAGGATGCCGCCGGGTTCGAGCAAATCGACCGCGACGCGATTCAAACGGTGGTACGCCCGCAGCGCGTCGTCGACGCTTTGCCGCGAACGCGTGAACTTGGGCGGATCGAGCACGACCCCCTCGAACCGCCGTCCCGCCGAGAGGAATTCGTCCAGGGCCTGGAATCCGTCTCCCTGTTCGAACCGCACGTTGGTGACGCCGTTCAGTTCGGCATTGGCTCGCGCCAAGGCGACGGCCCGGTCGCTGGTGTCGATGCCCAGCACCTCGCGAGCCGCTCCCAGCCGCGACGCAGTCAAGCTGAAGCCGCCGCTGTAACAGAACAAGTCCAGCACTTGGCGGCCGCCCAGATAACGGGCGGTCGCCAGGCGATTCTCGCGCTGGTCGAGGTAGAAACCTGTTTTCTGCCCGGCCAGCAGGTCCACGCCGTACCGCAAGCCGTGTTCTTCGATAAACACCAACCCGCTGGGCTGCCGGCCCCATCGCAGCCCTTCGACCAGCGGCGACGGCGCCAGCGGGCAGGGCCCCAGGCCGGCACCTAACTCTCCGCCGTTTTCGCCGCCTTGGATCGGAGCCGGTTCCGGTTCTTCCGCGTCTGGTTCTTCCGCGTCTTGTTGTGCGGCGGAAATCTCTTCGGCGCCGAACGCCGACGACGCTCGGCCGCTCAAGACGATTCCCTCGGCTTTGGCGATCCCCGCGTCGCAGCGCACGGTGATACTGTCCGGCGCCAACTGGTCGGTCAGTAGCTCGACCAGCCGGTTCGCGCGGAGGGCGACGGCCAGCGAGTTGACTTGCACGACCAGATGCCCCGCATAGCGATCGACCACCAGGCCGCTGAGCCCGTCCGCTTCGCTGTACACCAACCGTGCGGCGGCCGTCGGTTGGTCGTAGCCCAATTGCGAGCGGAGCATCACCGCGCGTTCGATCCGTTGCCGCCAGAAGTCGTCGTCGAGTCCCTGGCTGGACTTCCAGGTGTACAGGCGGACCGTCAGCCGGCTGCGCCGATTGATGATTCCCCGCGCGATAAACTTGCGCTTCTCGGAAACCAAATCGACCACGTCGCCGTCCGCACATTCGCCCTCGATTCGGTCCACCGCGGAATCGAAGACCCAGGGATGCCGAGCATAGAACGGGGTGGCTTTGCGCGGCTTGAGGACGACCAGCGCCCGAGCGAACCCCACGGCGACTTCGCGTTCGGTGGTGGATGACGAATCTGACGAGATTGAATTCATGTTTGGCGCGGGACGGACGTGTTCGGTTTCGAGACGACGCCCCATGATTGTAGTGAGTCGCCCGAGAGAATACAGTGGCCGTTTCCCCGTGCGGGGGACAGACCTGTCGTGCCGACTTCAGCCGGTTCTTCATCGGCTGAAGCCGGCACGAAAGCGGCACCGCCGCGTCATTCGATTCTTGAGGGGGAGCTAAGGCCATGTTAAGTATCCGGCGGATGGGCTCGGACGATCTGCCGTTGGGCTTGCGGCTGTCGGCGCAAGCGGGCTGGAATCAGACCGAGGCCGATTGGCGGCGTTTCCTGCGTTTGGAGCCTGACGGGTGTTTCGTGGCCCAATGGGCGGGCGAGCCGGTCGCCACCACCGCCGCGTTTGTGTTCGGACCGACTGGCTGGATCGCAATGGTGCTGGTGGACGAGTCGTTCCGGCATCGAGGGATCGCGTCGCGGTTGGTCGAGCACGCGTTGGACTATCTGGAACGGCGCGGCGTGCGGACGGCTCGACTGGATGCCACGCCGTTGGGCATGCCGGTCTACGAACGCCTGGGCTTTTTGCCCGAATATTCGCTGGTCCGCGTACAGGCCATCATTGCGGCGCCCGCGGCCGGTTCGGCATTCGTGCCGCTGGCGGCGGATCGCGTGGAAGAAGTCTGCGAACTGGACCAGCAGGTTACCGGCACGCCGCGCGGCCGGCTGATCCACTCGCTGTACGTCGAGCGGCCCGAGGTTGTCACGGCGGCAACCTCGGACGGCCGGATCGCCGGCTACGCGATGTGGCGTCCGGGCAGGCGGGCGTCCCAAATCGGCCCGGCAGCGGCCCTGGGCTCCCGGGCCGGTGCGGCTTTGCTGGATCAGGTGCTGCATCGCTGTCCCACCGGACCGGTATTTGCAGACATCCCGACGAAGAATACCCGCGCGATCCAATGGGCGGAGTCTCGAAGCTTCACGGTCCAGCGGGAATTCACCCGAATGTACCGCGGCCGCCCGATCACGGATTTTCCGCAACGAATCTGGGCCGGCTCGGGGCCGGAGAAAGGCTGAACGTCGGGCTACGGCATCCGGTGCGGCTCCTGCCGCTTGGAGAACCATCTCGGAAGGCCGGATTCGGCGGCATTCCAACGGGTTGCGCTGGCGCCGAGCGGACGCACACGCACCGTTTGCGGTTTGTGGAACACCACCGTGTCGACTTTCAGGCGGGCCAGCATGTCGACATGCCGCATGCTCAGCAGAACCCAAATCTGGAATTCCTCGTCCTGGCCAAGGATTTGCCCATGGACGGCACCCTCGGCCACACGCGACGCGTAGAGCAGATCGGTTGAATACAGTTCCTTCTGCGTGTCTTCTTCGTTGTAGTAAAACCGCACGTCGCTGAACTGGCGAAGCAGAATCGTGAGGTGCCGGCAACTGATCGCCTGCTGGACCTTGACGGTCCAAATCAAGGCCTCGTCGCCGAAATCCTCGGACCGGCCCAGTCTCACGTCGGTCAAGAGCAAGTGTCCGCTCTGCTCCAGACCGGTCACGTTGCAGACGACTTTCTCCAACGGCGCGGGAAGGATCGCGGCGGCCGGCCGTCCGGCGGCCTGCTGGGGCGCGGTTGCGAACGGCTGGTTCGCCGTGGGATCGTTGAACGTCTGAGCTTCCGCCGCCCCAGACAGGACCACGGCCGTCGAGCCGATGAGCAACATGAGTAAACAAATGGCGGGATTATCAAAGCGAAAAAGCATGGTCGTACTCCGGAGCGCGCGGTTGGTCTCTCCTTTAGCATAATCTGTTGCCGGAAGACGTAAAACCGGATTTCTTGGCCACCAGCCGGCGGCGACGACGTCAGATACGCCGCCGCCGCCGGACCCACGGGTTCCGCAAAAGAGGCCATCACACGTCAATACCGCAGAAAACGGCTGCGGCGGTGCAAGAAATCCTGCAGTTCGCAGGCCCAACCGGCCTCCATCGCATCCACGGTCTCGCCGGCCAGTACGGCCTCCAGCGCGCGGCGGCCGGACAACAGGCCGTTCAATCGTTTCGTCTCCCAGTCCTGTGGGTACAACTGGTGCAAATGCCGCGCGATCTCCATTCCGGTCCGCACGGGGCGAAAGCGGCTGCGATCGATGACCACGACATTCACTCCCCCGCACGGCTGGCCGGCAAACTTGCTGGCGTTCGGCGTAAATCGAATCGGCACGAAGCGGACGCCCGCCAAGCCGCTCTGGTTCAGCGCCTGCGCCAGTTGAATGCCGTCCAGCCACGGAGCGCCGATCACTTCGAAGGGCGTGTCCGTGCCGCGTCCGACGGACAAATTCGTCGTTTCCAAAAGCCCGATGCCGGGATACAACACCGCCTGTGCCAAGCTGCGCATGTTGGGAGACGGGTTGACCCACAGCAGACCGGTGCGATCGAAGGTATCCTCGCGCCGCCAGGATTCGACGGGGATGACCTGCAAGTCGGCGCCCAGCTGCAATTCGTCGTTGAACATCGCCGCCAACTCGCCAACCGTCATGCCGTGCCGCACCGGCAAGGTATGAAAACCGACGAACGATTGGCTGCCGTCGTCCAGGATCGGGCCCTCGACGTCGATGCCGTTGATCGGATTGGGGCGATCCAAAACCACAAACCGCAGTTTATGTTCCGCCGCCGACCGCATGGCATTCCCCATCGTCGAGATGTACGTGTAAAACCGCGTGCCGATGTCCTGGATATCGAAGACCAGCGTGTCCAAGCCTTCGAGGCTGGCCGCGGTCGGCGTGCGGTTCTCGCCGTAGAGACTGTAGATGGGCAAGCCGGTCGCGGGGTCCCGCATATCGTCGACTTTGGCGTCCAACGTGCCTTGCAGGCCGTGCTCCGGGCTGAACAACGCGCACAACTGGACGCCCTCGGCGCGTTGCAGCAATTCGACGGTGCTGACGCCCGTGTTGTCCACGCCCGTCTGGTTGGTGATCAGTCCGACGCGGCGGCCCTGCAAGGGGCGAAAGCCGTCGCGAACCAAGACATCGACACCAGTCAACGTTTTTCCTTCCGCGGCAGCCTCGCATGAGCTGACGCACCGACCCTCAGCAAACACATCGAGACCGGTCAACGTTTTTCCTTCCGCGGCAGCAGCTGTGCCCGACGGCTCCGCCGCTCGCGTTTCGATCGCCGCCGCCGCGATCGTGCCGATGCGGCCGATCAGCGGGTTCACCGTGCCTTTGCCGTCCGGATGCAAGCGGTTGCTGAGAAAGACGACGACCAGATCCAATGAGGGGTCGATCCAGATCGCCGTGCCGGTGAAGCCGCCGTGCCCGACGGCGCGGGGCGACAAGAGGTCGCCGCGATTGGACGAGTAGCCGCTGCGCATGTCCCATCCCAAACCCCGCATGCCCTCGCCGGCGCAATGCGGTGCCGTCATTTGGGCCACCGCGTCGGCCGGCAAGATCTGCACGCCGGCGTACCGCCCGCCTTGGCTCATCATCCGGCCATAGACCGCCAAGTCCTCGGCCGTCGAGAACAACCCGGCATGACCGGCGACGCCGCCCAGCAGGTACGCACGCGGGTCGTGGACTTCGCCGCACATCCAGCGGCCTTCGCGCTGCTCGGTCGCGGCCGCTCGCCGGCGAAGCATTTCATTCGGCAGGAATTCCGTCTCGGTCATTCCCAAGGGGCCGAAAACGTGCTCTCGGCTGAAGCCGTCGAGCGGCGTGCCGGAGACGCGATGGACCAGTTCGCCGAGCACGATGTAGCCGACGTCGGAATAGATGAATCGGCTGCCCGCAGCGGCGCTCAGCGGCAGGGCCCAAATCCGCTGCCAGGCGTTCTCCGTTCCGTCCTGGTAGTCCCGCAACGCATTGTCGGGCGTCAATCCGCCTTGATGCGTCAACAACTGGCGAATGGTCACGTCCTGCTTGCCGTTGACCGCGAATTCGGGCAGGTGTTTGGCCACGGGATCATCCAGCTGAATCCGGCCCGCAGCCGCCAGATGCATGATGCTCGTCGCAGTGGCGATCGGTTTGGTGAGCGACGCCAAATCGAACACGGTGTCGGTCGTCATCGCGACCTCGGCGGGCTGAACCTGGCGATGGCCGAAGGCGCGCAGATAGACCGTCCGGCCTTGGCGCGCGACCAGCACGACGGCTCCGGCCATTTCGCCGCGCCGCAGCCCTTCGACAACCAGTTGGTCGATGACTGCGAGCCGAGTTGCATCCATGCCGGCTTGGGCCGGTGCCGCGCGCGGCAGCTTCGGCGGGACCTCGGCAGCGGCACATGCGCCGGTGATTAGAGCGAGACATAGGACTGTTCTTACGATCATGACCACCCTCCCCCAACACGCTTACCGCATGCGTTTATCGTCATCCAAGGCTCCCAAACCAACGACGCCGCTGAACCATCCCAGCGCATACGTGACGGCAAAGCCCACGACCGTAAACCACGGCCACGCCAGATTCGTGCCGAGCTTGACCGACACCACCGCAAGGGCGCCGCCCAGCATACCAAGAAGCACCCCGGCTTGTCCCACACGAGGCGCAAAGAGGCCGACGAAAAAGATGCCCAGCAGGATTCCGCCCACAAAGCCGGCGATCGCCAAAGCGTCATTGACCACGCTCTGCGAATAGTGCCGCGCCGCCAAGGCGACGGCCATCTGGATGATCCCAAAGACCACCGTCGCCGCTTGGCACCAGCGGACGCGGCGGTCGGCGGGCGCTGCGGCGTTGCGGGGCGGTCCAAAGTCGTTGATCGCCACGGCCGCCGACGAGTTCAGCGAACTGGCCAGCGTAGACATGACGGCGGCAAACACCGCCGCCAACGTCAGCCCGACCAAGCCGCTGGGCATCTGGCCCACAATGAACATCGCGAACGCCTTGTCGCCGCCTTCGATGGGCACGTTGGGCGGGAACTGATGGAAAAAACAAGCCAGCGCGATCCCGATGACCAGAAACAACGTGAACTGGACGAACACCACCAGGCCGCTGAGTACCAGAGCCTTGGTCGCGTCGCGCCGGCTGCGCGACGCTAAGTACCGCTGGACCATCATCTGGTCGGTCCCGTGCGTTCCCAGCGACAAGCAAGCTCCGCCGATCAAGCCGGCCCAAATCGTGTAGGGGTCCGCCAGGTCCCACGTCCCGCTGAACCACCGCAGCTTCTCGTTGGCGACGGCGAATTCCCACAACTGGCCCCCGCCGCCCGGCAGGCGGTCGAGGATGATCGCCAGCGCCGCCAGTCCGCCCGCGACGTACACGACCAATTGAAGGCAGTCATTCCAGACCACCGAACGCATGCCGCCCATCAGCGTGTACGCGATCGTCACGCCGCCAATCACGATGACACTCAGCGACAGCGAAATCCCGAATGCCGCCTCCAACGCCAGGGCCGCCAGAAACAGCCGCAACCCGTCGCCCAAGTTGCGGGCCACCAGGAACAGCAGCGACGCGGTCCGCTTGGCCGCGACGCCGAAACGGATTTCCAGCAGTTCGTAGGCCGACAAGATCTCGCCGCGAAAATAACTCGGCAACAGCCACACCGCCACCAGACAACGGCCGATGATGAACCCGAGCGCCAATTGCAGAAACCGCAGGTCGCCGCCGGACTGAAAGGAAATCCCCGGCACGCTCAGGAACGTCGCCGTGCTCGTCTCCGTGGCGACGATCGACCCCAGCAGGGCCCACCAAGGCATGTCCTTGCCGGCCAGGACGTAGCCGATCAGATCGCGCCGTCCGCGCCCGGCCCAAATACCGATCCCCAGCACCGCCAGCAAATAGACGGCCAAGATCAGAATGTCAACGGTCGCAATTCGAGGATGCACGAAGGAGAACCCGTCATGTATAACGACAGTTCAGAAAAACGAGACGCAGCGTTTGCGTTAACACATTGTGCCATTGGGCATCTCAGGAGGCAACCGATGGATTTGGCCCAGTTGACGACCGAAGCCCGCAATTCGGCTTCGGAGCACGTCGATCGACTCTCGGCGCTGGAGTTCGTCCGGCTCATGAATGCCGAGGACGCTCAGGTTTCGTCCGCCGTGGGCCGGGTTGCCATCGCCATTGCCGAGGCGATCGACGCCGTCGCCGAACGTCTGCGCGAGGGCGGACGCCTGATCTATCTGGGCGCCGGCACATCCGGGCGGCTGGGCGTACTGGATGCCAGCGAATGCCCGCCGACGTTCAATTCGCGGCCGTGGCAAGTCGTCGGGCTGATCGCAGGCGGACTCACGGCGCTGACCCGCGCGGTCGAAGGCGCGGAAGATCGTCCGGAAGCGGCCCTCGAGGATTTGCAACGGATCAACCTTCGCCGCGACGACGCCGTCGTGGGCATCGCCACCAGCGGCCGCACGCCTTACGTGATCGGCGGCCTGCGTTACGCCGGCCAGGTCGGGGCCCTGACGATCGGCCTGACGTGCAACGCCGATTCGGAGATGGCCGCCGTGGCACAGCGGATGATCGTCCCGCTCGTCGGGCCGGAGGTGATCAGCGGCTCGACCCGGCTCAAAGCCGGCACGGCGACGAAGCTGGTGCTGAACATGCTCAGCACCGGCGCGATGGTGAAACTTGGCAAGACCTACGGCAATCTGATGGTCGACCTGCAGACGACGAACCAGAAACTGACCCACCGCTCGCGGCGGATCGTCCGGGAGTTGACCGGCGTCGGGGCCGACGAAGCGGCCGCGCTGCTGCAGCGTTGCGGGGGCGATACCAAGACGGCGATTGTCGCGCAGCGGCGCGGCGTGTCGCCGCAGGAAGCTCGACGAGCGCTAGCCGTTGCGGGCGGCCACTTGCGGGGGGCCTTGGAGAATGTCGGATCGGAGGCGGCCGGCGACAACCTGTCCTCGCGCGATGAATGCCACATTCCGTCGGCGGAACTGGTCCTGGGCGTCGATGGCGGCGGCACAAAAACGGTGGCGTGGCTCGTCCGCTCGGGCGGCGGCGAATGGCAGATCACGGGCCGGGGCGAAGCCGGGTCGTCGAATCCGCAAGCGGCCGGCTGGCCCACGGCACTGGACAACGTGCAATGCGCCATCGATCGCGCGCTGGTCGCGGCGGGCGCCGGCCGGGCGCCGGTTCGCGCCGCATGCCTGGCGCTGGCCGGCACCGGCCGCGACGCCGACCGGCGGCGCGTCGAGGAGTGGGCGGAACGGAGCGGTTTCAGCGAACGCGTACTGGTCGTGCACGACGCGCTGCCCGTCTTGGCCGCAGGCGCGCCCCAGGGCGTCGGCGTGGCGCTGATTGCCGGAACCGGTTCGCTGGCCTTCGGGCGCGATCCGGCGGGCCGGACCGCGCGTGCCGGCGGCTGGGGCTATCTGATCGGCGACGAAGGCAGCGGGTACACGATCGCCCGGCAGGCACTGCAAGCGGCGGCCCGCGGATGGGATGGCCGCGGCCCGCAGACGGCGCTGGGCGACCGGCTGCTGGCGGAACTGAAACTGACGCAGCCCGGCGAACTGGTCCACGCCGTGTACGGCCGCCAGCAGGATCGTCATTGGCTGGCGGGTTTGGCGCGGGTGGCGATCGAAGCGGCGGACGACGGCGATCCCGTGGCGGTACAAATCATCGACGAAGCCGCCGCCGAGCTGGCCGCGATGTGCCGCGCCGTGGCCGGACAATTGGGCTTTCAGCCCGATCCCTCGCCACTGTACTTGGCGATGGCGGGAGGATTGCTGGTCCATGCCGCGACGCTTCGGGAGCGAATCGTTCAAATCTTGCGCAAGGGAGACTTCCCGCACACCGAACCCAGGTTGGTGCCGGAACCCGTCGCGGGAGCCGTGCGGCTGGCCGGGGAGTTGACCAAGGCGTTTCGTCCATAGTATACCAACAAAGCCCAGAGGCAGTGTGGCGGCGCAGCCTCGTCGCGCGGACGGGTGACTCCAATCCCAACTGACTCGCGGTACTTTCCATCCAGGACTGGCTGCCGTATGGCTGCCCCCGAATGCAGCGGCGGATAGCCTCGCCCTCGTACTGCGGCTGATTGACCAGCGATTTTCAGTTCCGTGACGGCGGTAGCGACCAGCTACTGAGCAAGGTCACTTCCTCCGCCGAACGGTGAACCTGGCGCCAAAGGCTGGAGCAACGCCATCGCTCGGCCGAAGATAAACAGATCGATCTCCGCGACGTGCATGGATCAAGACCCTCGAGTGCCGCCCTACGACGCGGGCACGCCACGGCGGTGGAACGGATTCCGGCCTTTCCGGATCCCGCCAATCTCCCGGCGACCGCCATGGTATCTCGATCGTCACGCCTCCGCGCATCACGGAACGAGTTGTTGCCCAGGCCGTGCGGCAGTGGCAATGGCGGTGGCGAATCGGCATGACGTAAACGACTTCTGAAGGGAGCATGACCTATGACTGACAGGGATCCATCAGGTATTTCTCGCCGGTGTTTCGTTCGACACAGTGGACTGCTTGCCGCGGGTGTTACGCTGGGCGCGGGTTCCGCAGTGGGTGAAGATCAAGCGGATCGTTCTGCGCCGGGCGAACTTCCCCGCGCCGTGTTGGGCCGGACTGGAGAAGCGGTCACCCGGATGACGCTGGGCACGGTGCCCTCGGGGATGCCTGCGGACGCCACGCCCAACGACGTGGCACGCATGGTCGCCGCGGCCCTGGACGCGGGCGTCCGTTCGATTGACGTCGCTCCGGCCTACATCAATGCGGAAGAAGGCGCCGGCAGGGCGCTCGCCCGGCGGCGCAAGGAGGTCTTCCTGTCGACCAAGGTCTGGGCGGACACGGTCGCGGCGGCGGAGGAGTCGTTGTCCAACTCGTTGCGCCTGCTGAAGACCGATTACGTGGACGTCCTCTACCTGCACAGCGTGGGCTCGCGCCCTCAGGACCGTGATCCCGATCTCGCGCTCTGCCAGGACGGTGTCTTTCCTTGGATCCTCCGGCAGAAGAAGCTGGGCAAGTACCGGTTCGTCGGCGTCTCGTCACACAACGCTCCTTCGATGTGCCGACAGGTCCTGGAAACGGGCGACGTCGACGTCTTGCTGACGGTGATCAACTTCGTCGATCGCTTCACCTACAACCATGAGGCGGAATTGATTCCCGTGGCACGTAAGCACGGCACAGGCGTGATCGCCATGAAGGTGTTCGGCGGGGCGCGACGGGTGCTGCCACCCGGTGAGAAGATCAATCTAGCCGGACCGGCGGAGATGCACGGCCATGACTTCAGCTTGGCGATCCGCTATGCGTTGAGCGTGCCGGGAGTGACCGCCGTAAACCTCGGTTGCCATACCCCGGAGGAGTTGCGCCAGAACGTCGCCACCGTGACAGCCTGCCAGGCGTTGACAGGCGAAGAACGCCAGCGACTGGAGCGCCTCGGCCGGCAACTGGCCCCCACATGGCGAGAACGTTTCGGCCCGGCCGAACGGCCGAAGATCACCTGACGAAACTGCCGGTTTGAGCCGCCCTCCGTTGCCGAGAACGGCTGGCTGTGGCGATTTGCGGCGACGTTCCAAAACCAGTGTGGTTGAGGACACGGATCTTCCGACATCCGGCGGATCATGGTGCGTACTGCCCCGTTACGATGGGAACGTAGCCGGCCTCAAGGCCCTGGGGCGGCGTCAGCAACAAGGCTGGATCGAGTGTGACCAGTTCTCCGTGCCGGAGAGGTGCCATGTAGTCCCGGTCGAGGGGCCACGTTGCATGAATCTTTTCAACGAAGGTCTGCAACTTCGCCTTCTTCTCGTCGCTCCAGGGATACTGTTGGAAGGAGGGCTGGTCGATGAAGCGATACCAGTGGTACGTCACGCACGAGCCGTCGGCCAGGTTGACCTTGAAGGGTCCGCATTTCGGTCCGGGCTGTTTCCAGGCGGCGGTCCCAGGCGAGGTGTAGGGCTTCCCCGGCCCCGCGAGCTCGAACTGCTGCTCCTTCAGCCGCGTCTGGGCAGGCACGTCCGCGGGCGCCACCGCAACACGTTCCTCGCCGAGGTCTTTAAAATACTGCGGAAAGATCCCTTTGGGACTGACGCCGTTGTCGAACCACTGCAGGCCCCACACGTTGTCCTCGAATACTTTGGTGTCGAAAACGCGTTCGACGCCGGTCATTTTCTTGCCGGCCTGATCGTAGCGCGTGGTGCGCGTCGTCAAGGGCGACTTCCAGACGCCTTTTTCCTCGAATCGACCAGAACACGCCGGGCCGCCGTCCCGCCAAGTCTTGAAGGGATCGTAGAGTGCGGCTTTTGAGTAATAGGTCACGTCTTGCACCAGAAAAGTTCTTCCCTGCTCATCCACGGGGAACTGCAGCTTGGGAATCTTCGAATAGAGGACGCCTTGGGCGTCCGGAGCGTCGAAGCGCGGCACTGTGTTGATCTCCATGGCGCCGCCCCCCATGGTCCCGGGTCGAGCATCGAGCCCGCGCCCATACAGGAAGGGATACTTGAAGAGCTTGCCGATTTTGCTCCAGGTTTCCGGGATATAATAGGCGATCGGCCCCTTGAAGTTGGCCGCGTTCAAGAAACAGGTCCAACTCTGGTCGCCGGTGGGCGGGTCGTCCGGGCTCGGATCGGTGAACGGCAAGGCCATCCAGGTGTAGCCGAGGAACTGGCCGTTCGGGTTTCCCTGGAAGGTCAGCGCATCGGGAGGAATCAGCAACCGATTGCTTAGTTGGGCGATGCCCAAACGATGATCTGGCAGAGCCTCGTTGCTGTAGAAGAACGACCATCCGGGCGATCCGATTTCGTAGTCGTAGCATTGCGGTGTAGCGTTCATACTGAACTTCGGCGGGCCGTATCGGAAATGGTTTCCCGCCCAGTAGCCCAGGCCGCCCTCCACCGTTTGGAAAACGCTGGCCCATGTGGGTCCGCGTTCGCGCCAGTTCCGGGCCCGCGTGCCCTCCGGGGCGAGTGGCGTGTCCTTGTTGTCGGAATTGTCCGGCATGATCCAGGAACCGGCCAAGCCAATTTGAAAATTGGCCAGCGGCTGATCGATCAATGGCCAAACGGCAGAGTAGAATCCCATGCCCGCGCTATACTCAGACTGGACGGGTGGGCGAGCCGCGCTGAAACCGATATATCCATGCAGGCCATGGGAATGCGACGACACTTTGCCGCCTTCTCCTTTGGCTGTGTCTTCCGCTTTGGTACCTTGTCCCTGATCGCCCCCAGCCACGCAGGCAAGGACGACGACAAACACAAATTGGGTTCTCATGGTTCCGCCTCGTTACCGTTGCTTCTTCAGCGTTCGGGCTCCTCAATCCCACCCGTATCAGATACGCTAGTGGGCGTGGCTGTCAATCCGGGGAGTTGGGACGCGGAGATCGATTGCTGGTCCGAGCGTCTTTGCCGAATCGAGAATGGGGGCGAAAGTACGTCCAGGAGGAGGTACCCTGCACGTGGTTTACGCCGGACGGGCTATGAAGTCCGGGGCCCATGTGTGCTGGAAAGTCCGCGTTTGGGACCGCGATGGACGCCCTTCCGCGTGGAGTGCGCCGGCCACGTGGACCATGGGCTTGTTGAATCAAGCCGACGGGAGGGCCCGCTGGATCGAAGCCCCGGGAACACCAACTGCCGGCACGACCGTGACACTTCGCTTCGGCGAGGCGGTGAACCCGGACGGGACGCTGTACACAGCCAATCTCCGCGGGGCGAAGCAGACGGACCAGTACACATTCCGAGGCCAAGGCGAGGAGACGTTCGACGCCGGCGTGATCGTGCCTTGGCGGATGTACGAGAACTATGCCGACACGCGATTGCTGGATCAGCACTTTGCTGCGGCCTGCCGCTGGATCGAGTATGTCCGAGGCTTGAACCCGGATCTCATCTGGCGGCGCGGCCGGAACAACGATCACAAGGCCCGGGGCCCACGCCGCGGCCATGGCCCACGCAGTGCGGCAGCCGGGTCAGATATCGCTGTTTGGTTACCTTGGTCAGCTTGGGATCCGCAAGCACAGACCGCCCCAAAATCGTTCCATATGCCTCCATGTCCAAGGCGCACTGCAGGAATCGCTTCCGAGCAAAATTGCTCATGGGAAGACCGACGACTTCCGGCCGCGTATCGGTGTCGCTACCCGATCGGGTGAAGCTGAGATTGACGGTGTATCGATCCTTGTCCCACAGATACAGGCCGAGGTGCAGGTTCGCGTATGCCATGCCAAGTCCCCTCGCAACACGAAGAATCCGCGGTTGCCCAAAAACGAAAGCCAGCGAGTTTCGATGTACCGTCCTGATTCACCAACGGCGGGACAAGAACAATTTCCCTTACTCTAGCGGCAGCTGTCAAGTGGGCAGGGGGGAATTATGCCGCGCCGGGGATTACTGCAAAGCTACGCTCTTTTCTTGCTTTCCTCGCTTCCAAGTTCCCGCTCGTTCCCGTTACGATGGAAAAACTTCAAGTTTCGTCCGCGCGGCGGCAACGGGCTTGAGCTTCCGTCCCTTCACGCCCGAGGTTGATTAACGCATGGTGATCGGTGTGGATTTCGATAACACGGTCGTATGTTACGATCGGCTGTTTCATCGCTTGGCGACCGAGCGGGCGCTGATCCCTGCGACACTGTCGGCGGACAAGGAGTCGGTTCGCAACTATCTTCGCGCGCAAGGCCGAGAGGAGGATTGGACCGAACTGCAGGGGATGGCGTACGGGATGCGGATCGCCCAAGCGGAGCCGTTCCCCGGCGTGCGCGAGTTCTTCTTGGCATGCCGCCGACAGGGCGTTCCGGTCTACATCATCAGTCACAAGACCCGGCTGCCCGTGCGCGGCCCCCAGGTGGATCTGCACCGGGCGGCACGCGGCTGGCTGGAAAGCCGCGGATTTCACGACGAGGCGGAAATCGGATTGCCGGCCGAACGCGTCTTTTTTTTGGAAACCAAGCAGGGCAAGCTGCAGCGGATCGGCGACTTGAGATGCTCGCACTACCTGGATGACCTGCCCGAGTTTCTGCTGGAGCCGGCTTTCCCTGGCGAGGTCGAACGGGTACTCTTTGATCCTTGGAACCGGCATGGGGACCGCGTTCCCTTTGCGCGGGTGCCGAGTTGGGATGCCGCGCGGCGTCACCTCGTGCCTGGGCACACTCTGTGAACGAACGGGCAACACCAATCGAATCCTCCGATCCGCAGCAAGCGACCTTGACAGGCTTCTTGGCGCGGCTTGGATTATGGCCTGTCGAGGCGGAGGGGCGGTCGCCGTCCGGCGCCGCAAACGGCACGCTCGAGCGTTTGCACGGTGGCGCGAATAACGCGGTCTTTCGCGTCGATGTGCCCGCGGGCACCTTCCTGTTGAAGCAATACTTTGCGCATCGGGATGACGACCGCGACCGCTTCGGCGCCGAGGTCGCCTTTTGCCGGTTTGCTTGGGATTGCGGGATTCGCGCCGGGCCGCAGCTGTTGGCTGGTTGTCACGAGCAACGGCTGGCGCTGTTCGAGTTCATCGCGGGGCGGCCGGTCAACCCGGCTGAAATCGACGCCGCCCTGATCGGCCAGGCGGTGCGGTTCTGCCGCCGCTTGCAGGACGTGCAGACACTCCCGGAGGCCGCGGCCTTGCCGACAGCCGCCGAGTCGTGCTTCAGTATCCAACAGCATCTGGCGTGCGTCGAGCGACGGATTCGCCGCTTGCAGACGATCCAGCCGTCGGCGGACTTGGAACGAGATGTGCTGCGTTTCGTCCGCGGTGATCTCGACCGGCGCTGGAAAGAGACGCGGGATCGGGCTTTGCGCCAATGCCACGCGCGGGAAATGACGCCGGAACACGAACTCCAGATTGCCGATCAGGTCTTGTCGCCGTCCGATTTCGGTTTCCATAACGCGTTGCTGGATCGCGGGGGCAACGTGCGGTTCTTGGATTTCGAATATGCCGGCTGGGACGATCCGGCGAAGTTGGTTTGCGATTTTTTCTGTCAGGTGGATGTCCCCGTAGCGCGATCGTTCCTGAGCGGCTTTGCGGAAGCAATCGCCGAGCGACTGCCGAGTCCCCAGCGCATCGTCCAACGCATCGAACTCCTGCTGCCGGTGTATCAGGTCAAGTGGTGCTGTATTGTGCTCAATGAATTCCTGCCCGAGGCGCAGGCTCGCCGACGGTTTAGTGCGGCCGATTTGCGTCCCGACCGCCAGCCCGCACTGCAATTGCAGAAGGCCCAGATACTGCTTGACGAAGTCGGCCCGATCGACGTAAGATCGCAGGCGACGTAAGGAACCATTCATGGCCATCGTGCGCAGCCATCTTCGCTTTTTGTTAACCCAGCGAGAGTTCTTTCCCGCCGGAGCGCCGGGCGGCCGGGCGCTCATCCTCGGGGTTCAGGACGTCCATGCGACGCATGACCAGTTGGCGGCCACGATTCAAAGCGGCGGGATGAACCCCGTCTCGATTCCCGCCGCCGAACGTTCGTACACGGCATCTCAAGTCGTTCGCGGCGACCGCCGCTTGGCGCACGTCAAGGACCTGTTCCGGATGCTCGGCTATGCCCGCGTCGATACGCTGGACTTCAGCGAGGCCGAACGACCGGATCTGGTCCACGATCTTAACGAGCCGATCCCGGCGGAATGGGCGGGCCGGTACGATCTATTATTGGACGTCGGCGTCGTCGAGCACGTCTGCGACGTGTACCAAGCGCTGGCGAACTGTATGGCACTGATCAAACCGGGAGGGAGCGCGATCCACATCGTGCCGCTGAGCGGCTGGCACAACATGGTCTTCTTCAATTTCCAGCCGCCGTATTTCGCGGAAGTCTACGGGGCCAACGGCTTCGAGCCGACGCAGACGTTCATCAACTTTTATCCGCAGTACGACGAGTGGCGCGATCGGCCGATGGTATATCGGGAGTATCGCTATGGCGACGAAATGATCTTTCTCGAGCCGCGAAAGTTCAGCAACATCTGCTTCTTTGCCCGTCGAGCCCGTGCTGTCGAGCCGTTCGTCAAGCCGCTGCAGGGGTTCTATCTGCGCTATCACGGCGAACGCGACGCGGATGGCGGCCAACGCGTTGCGGCGGAACTCGATGGCCGGCTGGCCGCCGACGTGAAAAGACGCTTGCCCGGCTGGCTGCTGGGACCGCTGCTGACGTTGAATCGTTGGCGACTGAGCGTGGAAGACGTCCTGTTGCCCTACGCGATACGCGAACGCTTGTGGTGTTGGCGGCGGCAGCGTTACTTGCGTGCGTTGGATCGGACTCGCGATCGAAAAACGCTGCGCATCTAAGGAACGTTTCCGGATGCTGCGGGCGCACGCGGCCGCGCCTCGGTTGCGGCCTGGCGGCTTGAATGGTGGAACAACGATGCCTACAGAGACCTGTACGATTGTCGTCCTCGGCGCGAATGCTTTTTCAGGCCAGGATTTCGTCGACCTGCTTCTGGACGATCCCCGGAATCGCGTCATCGGCGTCAGCCGGTCGCCGGAACGGACGGGGTTGTTTCTGCGGTACAAGCAACGGGCCGATCTGGGCGCCTATCGGTATGTCCAGAACGATTTGAACCACCAGATGCCGCAGTTGCTCGGACTGCTGGATGCGGAGCGGCCCGCGTGGATCGTGAACTTTGCGGCGCAAAGCGAGGTTGCGCCGAGCTGGGAGCATCCGGAGCACTGGTTCCAGACGAACACGGTGGCGCTGGCCCAGTTGGTCAACCATCTACGCAAACGAGACTATCTGGAGCGTTATCTGCACGTCTCTTCCCCGGAGGTTTACGGCACGTGTGCCGGACGCGTGACCGAGTCGGCTCCGCTGAATCCCAGCACGCCTTATGCGGCGTCGAAAGCCGCCGCCGACCTGTTGTTGGAAACCTATCGCCGTCAGTTCGGTTTTCCGCTGCTGACGGTGCGCTCCACCAACGTATACGGAGCGCGGCAGCAGCTGTTCAAAATCATCCCGCGCGCGACGATCTATATGAAACTGGGAATTCGCATTCCGCTGCACGGGGGCGGCGCGGCCGTCAAGTCGTATATCCACGTGCGGGACGTGTCGCGTGGCGAACTGGCGATTCTTCAACGCGGCGAAGTCGGCGCCTGCTATCACCTGTCTCCGGCCGGCGGCATTGCGGTTTGCGACGTCGTTCGGGCGATTGCCGAGCGTCTGGGAAAATCGCCGGCCGACGCCGTCACGATCGCCGGCGAGCGGCCCGGCCAGGATGCGGCGTACGTCATCGATTCCACGCGTGCCCGCACGGAACTCGGTTGGCGTCCCCAGATCGAGTTTTCCGCTGGGATCGACGAGGTGGTCCGTTGGGTCGAGCAGTATTGGCCCGAGATCCAAGAGCAGCCGCTCGATTATCAACATCGCCCGTGAGAACGCTATGCCTTGTTGTCGCGTCTGTCAGCATGCCACCGAGTTGCTGCTGGATTTCGGTCCGCAGCCGTTGTGCAACCGGTTCGTCAGGGAGGCCGCAGCGGCCGAGGCGCGGCATCCGCTGCGGTTGGACCAGTGTCCGGCATGCGGGCTGCTGCAACTTGCCGAGCCGGTGCCCGCCGAGGTCCTGAAACCGCCTCAGCCGATGTTGTACAACGAGCCGGAATGGCACCTCGGCCAATTGGTCGACCGGATCGCCGCGCTGCCGGGCGTCGGACCCGATGCGAACATCTGCGGCCTGACGTACAAAGAGGCTTCGACGATCGCCCGGCTGCGGCAGCGAGGTTTTCAGAATGCGATCTGCCTGGACGTTCGCCGCGATCTGGGCATCCAGGATCCGGCGGCGGGGGTCGAAACCGTCCAGCAGCAGATTAGCTCCGGCGTCCTGAGCGGCCAAGCCGCTCGGCGAGGACGATATCACGTCGTGATCGCTCGTCACATTCTGGAGCACGCCCACGATCTGCAAAGATTTGTCGGCGGATTGCGGGGCTTGCTGGCGAGGGGCGGCTATTTAATCTTCGAGATCCCGGATTTCACGGCCAGCTTGCTAGGTGGGAATTACAGCACGATCTGGGAAGAGCACGTGGTGTATTTCACGAAAGCGACGTTTCCGGCAGTTCTGCAGCAACTGGGGCTGGCGGTGCGCGAGTTGTTCACGTACCCTTCGGCCCTGGAAGACCTCTTGGTCGGCGTGACGCAAGTGGCGGACCAGGGGCATGATTCCGCGGCCCAGGACGCCGGCACATCGACGGAGTTGATTCAGGGCCGGCGGTACGCCGCGATGCTGCCTGCCGTTCGGGACGCATGGCGCCAGGCGTTGGCCGGCGAGCGCGCGGCAGGACGCCAAGTGGCCTTGCTCGGCGCGGGGCATTTGGCGATCATGTTCCTCAACCTGTTGGAACTTCGAGACGCCGTCGATTTCGTGGTGGACGACGATCCGGCCAAGAGCAATGGGTCTCTGCCCGGGTCGCGCCTGCCGGTCTATCCGTCCGACGCGTTGTACGAGCGACCGGTCCGAATATGTCTGATGTCGGTGGCCCCGGAGAGCGAAAGCAAGGTGCAGGCACGCCATCGCCGGTTTTTGGCGTTGGGCGGGCGCTTGGTCTCGATATTTCCCGGTAGCGAACGCGCCTTATGACCTTATGAAAAACGATCATGGATGCGGACAAGCAACTACACAAAACACTACGCGGAGATGTTCCGCCATGGTACCGTTGGGGATAGCGGGTATCGGGACTTGAAGACCCGCGCTGAGAAGGACCTCCAGCAGTACCGCGCCGAGTTGGCTCGGATTGACAAATGTCCGGAGTGAACGTTTCCACGACACGGGACCGAAGGAGTGATCCGATGGCTTACGTCGATTTCGTGACCCGCCTGCACAAGGCGACCGCCCGCGATTATCTGGGCCGCGTGAATGCTCACGACAAGGCCGCGTGCGCCGAGATCGCTTTGCAGTGGGATCGCGATTACTGGGACGGTGAGCGCCATTTGGGCTATGGCGGCTACCGTTACGACGGCCGCTGGCGGCCGGTGGCCGAGGCCATGGTCCGCCATTATCAACTCGCCGAAGACGCCCGGATTCTGGACGTTGGCTGCGGGAAGGGATTCCTGTTGTACGAGTTCACCCAGGTCTTGCCGCGCGCCACGGTGGCGGGAATCGATATCTCGCGATATGCCCTGGAACACGCCAAAGAGGAAGTGCAGCCGCACTTGGTATGGGGCACGGCCGCGCAGCTTCCCTGGGAGGATCGCTCGTTCGACCTGGTGTTCTCCATCAATGCGTTGCACAATTTGTACAATGACGAACTCTGGTCCGCCATCGGCGAAATCGAGCGCGTCGGCCGGCACGCCAAGCACATCACCGTCGAATCGTATCGCAACGAACGCGAAAAGGTGAACCTATTGTACTGGCAGCTGACGTGCCGCGCGTTTTTGGCGACGCGCGAGTGGGAGTGGCTGTTCGGGCAGGCCGGGTACACCGGGGATTGGGGCTTTATTTTTTTCGAGTGACCGCTAGTCTTGCGGAGGACCGAGCGCGTGGCAAACTGGCAGGAAGTCAGCCCGGACGTGTGGTACGGCACGCGGCCGCTGGCGCAGGTATCCGCAGCGGATCTACAGTGGCTGCAGGACCGCGCCCGAATCAGCCCGCGCGGCCGCGCGCGGTTGTGCGCTCATCCCCAACCCGAGGCCGCACTGCACGAAATGCTGATCTGTCTGGCCCGCACGTCGTATGTGCGACCGCATCGGCATCGCAAGCCGGAATCGGCTCACATCATTCGCGGCGCCTGCGATCTGGTGTTTTTCGATGAACAAGGCGGCGTCAAGCACATGCTTGCGTTGAGCGAGCTTGCGCGCGGAAACCCGTTCTTCGTACGGATCGAAGAACCACTCTATCACACCTATCTGCTCAAGACGGACTTCCTGCTGTTCCATGAAACGACCTTGGGCCCGCTGGAGAGGCGTTTGACGGAGTTCGCGCCCTGGGCGCCGGAGGAAGGCGAGCTCGCCCCCGAGTTCCTCGAGCACCTGCGAGCCCGTATAGAACGGCATCGACGTTGTTGAATTCTTGACCTGCTGTGTGACAACGCATATATTTCCTCAGCGAACGACTTCGTAGTGGCATTGGCTCTCGACGCATTCGTGCGGCAAGGCCGTCTCCCCGTCACCACCGCGCTCTGCATGACACTTGCGGACTCTAAAGGCCCTGCCATGCTTGAGTTTTTCCAAAACCTCTTCAGCACGGCCGGCTTTCCGCCGAGGTGGCAGTGCGGCGAATGGACGACGGGGCACGGCTGGCTGCACATCCTGTCTGATGTTGCAATCTGGTCGGCCTACTATGCGATTCCGTTTGTTCTCGCCTATGTCGCCTACCGCCGCAGGGATATTCCCTTCCGGCTGATGTTTTGGCTGTTTGCGGCCTTCATTCTCGCCTGTGGCACCACGCATCTGATGGAGGCTCTTATCTTCTGGTGGCCGGCCTATCGGCTGCTGGGGTTCGTCAAGCTGGCAACCGCCATCGCTTCCTGGGGCACAGTGATCGCGTTGATCCCGCTGATTCCCAAGACCCTGCAGTTGCGAACCCCCGATCAATTAGAAGAAGAAGTCAACAAACGGACGGCGGAACTGGCAGAAGCCAATTTATCGCTGGAGCGGGAAATCGCTGAACGGAAGCGTGCCGAAGATGAGGTCCGAAAGCTCAACGACCAGTTGCGTGATGCCGACCGGCGCAAGGACGAATTTCTGGCGATGCTCGCGCACGAGCTGCGCAATCCCTTGGCGCCGATCCGCAGCGGCTTGGAACTCCTCGCCATGCGAGGCGAGAAAAGCGAGATTGTGCCGCTGATGCAGGACCAGGTGAGCCATCTCGTGCGTTTGGTGGACGACCTGCTCCACGTATCTCGCCTGCTGTGCGGGAAGGTGGAGTTGCGGCGAGAGTTGGTGCGAATCGATAAGGTGGTGGAGCAAGCCATCGCGACAGCTCGTCCGTCGATTGACGCCCATCAGCATGGGCTCGCCGTCTCGTTACCGGCGGAGCCGATCTGGCTGGATGCCGATCCCGTTCGCTTGGTCGAGGTCGTGGAAAATCTGTTGCACAACGCGGCCAAATACACTCCGACGGGCGGAAAGATCAGCTTGACCGTCGAACGCCACGCGGACGAAGCGGTCGTTCGTGTCATCGATACGGGGGTGGGGATCGAGCCGGATTTGTTGCCGCGGGTCTTCGAGCTATTTGTCCAGGGACATCGGCCGATCGATCGGTCCCAGGGTGGCTTGGGCATCGGCCTCACGTTGGTTCACAATCTCGTGGAAATGCACGGCGGGACCGTGGAAGCGCGCAGCGGCGGGGCGGGGCGGGGAGCGGAGTTCATCGTTCGCTTGCCTGCGAGGCCGGCAGGCGAGAAAGAAAATCAAGCGAGCCAGGAACCCGATCCGACGCGACCTCATCGAGTCCTGATCGTCGAAGACCATCCCGTCGCGGCAAGAATGCTCGCTTTGGCGCTCCGGGAGGCCGGGAATCACGAAGTCGAGATCGTCGATGACGGCTATGCGGCGTTGGAGACGGCAAAAACATTTCGGCCCGAACTTGTGTTGCTGGACATCGGCCTGCCGGGAATCAACGGATACGAGGTCGCCATGCGGCTGCGGGAAATGCCGGACGGCGACAAGTTTCTCATCGTGGCCGTAACCGGCTATGGGCAAGAGGAGGATCGTCGCCGCTCGCAAGAGGCCGGATTTGATGAGCACCTGCTCAAGCCGGTCGCACTGGACGTGCTGAAGAAGTTGTTCCGGCATCCCAAACTGCTTCACCACCGCAGGGACTGACCGCGGAACTCGTCAACCACAATCGCCCAGGTCCTATTCCGCAACATCTTCCCGTCCCCGACAGGTCATTGCCGAAAGCGGCAGGGTGTGGAAGAATGCAGCCGTGGATCGGCGTCCGCATGCCGATCCACGCTTCGAGACCTTTGGCGGGCCCGTCGCATGTACGTCCTGGAAAACCCCGTTCTGCAACGCGAGTTGTTGGTAAACCTCCGCACGGTGCGGGCGTTTTTCCTGCTGTTTTTCTACCAGGCCTTGTTGGCCACGCTGGTCTATTTCGCTTGGCCTCAGGACACCCGGCTCGATCTAACGTCCAACCCGGCCGCCGCACGCAATCTGGTCGATTTGTTTTTCATCGGCCAGTACGTGCTGGCTTCGCTGATGGCCCCCAGTTTTGCCGGCGGCGCTATCACGGGCGAAAAGGAACGGAAGACCTACGAGTTGTTGTTGTCCAGTCCGTTGCGGCCAGCCGCGATCGTGGCGGGCAAACTGATCGCTTCGCTGACGCACTTGGCCGTGCTGATTTTTGCGTCGCTGCCGATCGTGATGCTGTGCCTGCCGCTGGGGGGCGTGTCGTTCTATGAAGTCCTGGCCGCCTACCTGGGGCTGATCGTGTCCGTGATCACGTTCGGCATGATCAGCATTGCCTGCAGCAGCTATTTCCATCGCACGGCCGCGGCCCTGGTCGTCTCGTACCTGCTGATCCTGCCGCTGGCGCTCAGCGGTGTGCTGCTGTGGCGAGGGCTGTCCGACGTAGGCGCCTTGCGTCTGCTGCTGACGGTGACCGTTCTGCCGAGCGCCGGCGCGGCCCTTTGCGTTTTCCTGTTTGTCAACACGTGCACGCGCCTGTTGTACCCACCGGACGTGGGCAGCGAAGGCCGGGAAGTGGTGGACTTGGAACAGGAAGCCTGCGAAGCGGTGGGACTGGTGATCCAGCGAGACCAGTTTCCCGACAAGCTGTTCGCCCCGGCCCGACGCGACTTTCTGCTGCCCGACGGGGCCAATCCGGTCTACGACAAGGAAATGCGAAACGAAATCTTCAGCCAAGGCACCTTGATGCTGCGGGTGGTGATTCAGGTCAGCATGGTGTTGGCGATCCCGCTGATGGCGTTCTGTCTGTTCATCTGGGCTCAGTACGCACCTTGGTACATCAGTTACGTGTTGGTCTTCAACATGCTGGTCGGTCCCGTGTTTTCCGCCGGCACGGTGACCAGCGAACGCGAGCGGCAAACGCTGGACTTGCTGCTGACCACGCCGATCACGCCGTGGCAGATCCTGTGGGGCAAGTTGATTGCCGGGCTGCGGGTGTCCAGCGTGCTGACGACGTTTCTGCTGTGGCCGGTACTGCTGGCGTGTCTGATGATCGACAGCTACTGGACGAACATTCCGGCCGTGGGCGGCTATCTCTGCATCGTCCTCTTGAGTTGCCTGACGACGGCGGTAATTGCCTTGTTTTGTTCGGTATTATTTCAGAAAACGTCGATCAGTCTGATGACGTCGTACCTGGTGATCGTCGTCCTGTTTTGCGCGCCGGTGGCAGCAAAGTTCTTTGCCGAAGGATTTTTTCCGGATCACGAAGCCACGCCGTACGTGGTTCGCGCCGGCTTGACCAGTCCCTTTGCGGCGACGTTTGCGGTTCCGCTGGATGTCGACATCACGACCGGCGCGATCCAGCGGACGGTTGCAGGCGACCTGCCGTTGGTGGCCGGTTTCGGCATCTTTACCGCCGGGTTGAATCTGGCTTTGCTATCGGCCATGATCTGGTTGTTCAACGTGCGTTGGCGCGTGTCGCAGTGAAGCGAGTTTCTATGACCACCTTGCATTATTCAATCGAAAATACCGGCGGGATTTTCACTCCCGCGCTGATCGTGTTCCCCGAGCTTGTGGAGCGGAATCTCGAGTCGATGATTCGCATCGCCGGCCGTCCCGATCGCTTGCGGCCGCACTGCAAGACGCACAAGATCGCGGAGGTCACCGGACTGGAACTAGCCCGAGGCATCGTCAAGCACAAGTGTGCGACGCTGGCCGAAGCCGAGATGCTGGCGACGGCCGGCGTGCGGGATATCTTCCTGGCGTATAACCTGGTCGGGCCGAATATCCAGCGAGCCGTGCGTTTGCTGCAAGCGTACGGCGGCATTCGGCTCGCCGTCACCGCGGATCATCCGCAGCCGACGGCGGCCTTGGGTGCTGCGATGCATCACCGCGGGCTGTCGGTCGATGTTCTGTTGGACCTCGACACGGGCATGCATCGCACGGGCTTGGCCGCCGGCTCCGAAGCGCGAACGCTGTACGAGCAGATCGCCGCGACGCCGGGGCTGGCGCCGGGCGGATTACACGTCTACGACGGCCACAACCATCAGACTTGCGTAGCAGAACGTCGGGCGGCGGTTCATGCGGCATGGGACCGGATCATCGCCTTTCGTGACGAACTGGTGTCGGCCGGTCTGCCGGTGCCTCGCGTCGTGGCCGGCGGAACAGGCACTTTTCCCATTTACGCCGCGATCGACGATCCCACACTGGAGTTGAGTCCCGGCACTTGCGTCTTCCACGATGCCGGGTACACCGCCGCGTATCCAGACCTGCGGTTCGACGTTGCCGCCGTGCTGCTGACGCGCGTCGTCAGCCGCCCGGGTCCGGATCGGGTGACCCTCGACCTGGGCTACAAAGCTTGTGCTTCGGATCCTCCGGCCGGCCAGCGGTTGGTGTTTCCCGTCCTGCCCGACGCCCAGCAGGTGTTGCAGAACGAAGAGCACTTGGTTCTGCAGACGCCGCTTGCGTCCCGTTTCCAGCCGGGCGACGAACTGATCGCCATCCCTTGGCACATCTGCCCGACGACGGCCCTGCACAAACAGGTCTACGTCGTTGCCGGCGGGCGAGTTGTCGGACGCTGGGACGTTAGCGCGCGGGATCGCCAACTGACCGTTTGATCAATCTGCGCCAGCCAGTCAATTATCGCAGGTGGATCGGCATTTCGGTTTCGGTCGCGCCCCGTGGGGCGTGGCTCTCAGCGTGATGCCGAGAGCCTGCTGGAAGCTTCCGGTTACGAACGGGCTCGCAGCGGGCTGGGCCAGAGGGGATTTCAACGACGTCACGGATATGCCCGCGTCGAATTGGCGGACGCTGGCCGAAGCCAAGGTCGGCCTTTTCGCATCTTGTCACCGCGCTAGAATATTAATAAAAAGGCCTCGCCCCGGCGAGGAGACAAGCGATGTCGGCGTATACCGTTCCGACCCAGCATTGGCACCAACTGGACGACGGGCGAATCCAGTGCGACGTGTGTCCCCGGCTGTGCAAGCTGCACAATGGACAACGAGGCTTCTGCTTCGTGCGTGCCTGTGAAGATGACCAGATTGTACTGACCACCTACGGACGTTCCAGCGGCTACTGCATCGATCCCATCGAGAAAAAACCGCTCAATCATTATCTGCCCGGAACACCGGTGCTGTCCTTCGGCACGGCGGGCTGCAACCTGGGATGCAAGTTCTGTCAAAACTGGGACATCAGCAAGTCTCGCGAAATCGACACGCTGGCCGATGAGGCCACGCCCGAGGTGATCGCCCAGATGGCCGCGGCCCTCGGCTGCCGGAGCGTGGCGTTTACTTATAATGACCCCGTGATCTTCATGGAGTACGCCATCGACGTCGCCAAAGCCTGCCACGCCCAGAACGTCAAGGCGGTGGCTGTGACTGCCGGCGAGATGTGCTCCGACTCGCGGGTCGATTTCTATCGCTACATGGACGCCGCCAACGTGGACTTGAAGGGGTTCAGTGAGAAGTTCTACCGCGAAATCTGTGCGGGACATCTGCAACCGGTGTTGGACACGTTGGTCTATTTGAAACAGGAGACCGACGTCTGGTTTGAGATCACGAACTTGGTCATCCCGGGGGTGAACGACACGGACGAAGAACTGGACGCCATGACGAAGTGGATCGTGGAAACCTTGGGGCCGGACGTGCCTGTACACTTCACCGCTTTTCATCCCGACTTCCGCATGCTGGATCGCCCGCATACGCCGCCCGAAACGCTGACCCGGGCCCGCCATCTCGCCTTGCAGAACGGCCTTCGGTTCGCGTACACCGGGAATGTCCACGACCACGCTGGAAGCAGCAGCTATTGCCCTGCCTGCGGCCAAATCCTGATCGGCCGCGACTGGTACGCCTTGAGCGAATGGAACCTGACCGAGGACGGCCGCTGTGCCAATTGCGGCACCACAGTGCCAGGCGTTTTCGAGAGCGAGCCCGGCAATTGGGGATCGAAACGCGTTCCCGTCCGCTTGCGGGACTTTGCGCAAGTCTAGAGACCCACTTCATTCGTAGTCGCGAAGCGACGTCAGCGTTTAGCTGCGTGCGTCAGCCCGCAGATCATGATGGTACAGACGGTGCCGAGCCGCGAAGCCGCGGCAGCAGGGCGCCGATTGCTGTCGCCGCTTCGCGGCTCTGCGATTTGTACTCGCACCCGCCCCACGGCTTACGCCGTGGGCTAGGTGCTGGCGCCGCTTCGCGGCTGTCCCGATTTGTGGGTAAGACTCGCCGTTCAATCCAATCCCGGGGCGAAACCATGGCGGAGCGTGTTTTCGCAGATGCTGCGAGGTTCAACGAAGTGGAGCAGATATTCCGGCCCGCCCGCCTGGGTACCGGTGCCCGACAGACCGAAACCGCCGAACGGCTGACGGCCGACCAGCGCGCCGGTGATCCCGCGATTGAGATACAGATTGCCGACGCGAAACTCCCGCCGGGCCAGCTCCAGGTGTGATGGCTTGCGAGAAAACACGCCGCCCGTCAGCTTGTACACCGTGGCATTGGCCCACGCCAGCGCCTGTTCGAAATCGCGAGCGCGCAGCATCGACAACACGGGGCCGAAAATCTCCTCGTTGGCCAAGCGATGTTCCGGCTGAATCCCGGAAAAAACGTGCGGGCCGATGTAGGGCTTACCGACCCGCTGTTCCAGCCCCGGCGGTACTTCACACGCCAACTCGAGCGTCCCTTCGCTCCGGCCGATCGCGACGTATTTGCGGATCTTGTCCGCGGCGTCTGCGTTGATCACCGGCCCGATGTCCGTTCCGGGGTCGTGCGGGTCGCCGACGATCAGGCTGCGGGTCGAAGCGCACAGCCGTTGGAGAAATACGTCGTACACGGCCTCGACGACGATGACCCGGCTGCAGGCCGAACACTTCTGGCCGCTGTAGCTGAAGGCGGATTGCCGAACGGCAAGCACCGCCTCGTCCAGATCGGCCGATTCGTCGACCACGATCGCGTTCTTGCCGCCCATTTCGCAAACGACCTTTTTCACAAAGCCCTGCGTCGCGGAACTCTCCGTGGCGGCGCGCAAGATATCCAGGCCGACCTCCCGCGAACCGGTAAAGGCGATCAGGGCCGAGCGAGAATCCCGCACCAGCGCGGCTCCGATCTCGCCGGAGGCGGGCAGGAATTGCAGGGCGTCGGCCGGCACGCCCGCGCGCCACAGCGCGTCGCACATCGCGCGCGCGATCCCGCGGGTCGGCGACGCGGGTTTGACCACTACCGTGTTGCCCGTCACCAGCGCCGCCGCCGTCATCCCCAGGCAGATGGCCAGCGGAAAATTCCACGGGCTGATGACCACCGCCACCCCGCGCGGCTGATGCCACCGTTCGTTCGCTTCGGCGACAAACCGCCCCATCTGTTGCGGCGCCAAGCAAGCCGCCGCCTGGCGCGCATAGTATTCACAGAAATCGATCGCTTCGCAGACGTCGGCGTCGGCCTCGCGCCAGATCTTGCCCGCTTCCCGGATCATGATGCCGGACAACAGGTCGCGCTGGGCGCGAACCCTGGCGGCGGCCGCTAGCAGGATCGACGCCCGTGCATCTACCGACCGGTCCCGCCAGGCGGGAAAGGCCGCCGACGCTCGCGCGACCGCACGGCGCGCATCGTCGAGCGTGAGATCGCCTTCGAACGCGGGGATCGCCGAATCGCGCAGCGCCGCTGCAAATCGCTCGCGCTGTCCCCGCTGCGAGAAATCGCGTTGCGGTTCGTTGAAGAACGGCCGGCCGTCGCCCAGCCCCTCCACGGCCGGACTCAACCGATGTCGCAGGGCCCATCCTGCAGCCGGCTCCGGCGGGGATTCTAGAGTGCGGTGGCTTGACACCGCTTTCGATCCCGGCCCTGTGCCGTCCTTCGTCGGCGCCGAAGCCGGCAAGCGTGCCGGCGCGTGCGGCGAGGCGAGCAGTTGTTCGTCCGAGACTTGCTCGAAGAACCCCGCGCGCAACCACGACTGGTTGGACGTGTTTTCCAGCAGGCGGCGGACCAGGTAGGCCATGCCGGGGATCAACTCGCCCAATGGGACATACTGCCGCAGACGCAAACCACGCTCCCGAACGGCCGCCTTCAATTGGTCGGCCATGCCGTACAGCATCTGAATCTCACAGGCCGCGGGAGGAAGTTTGTATTGTTCCAGCAGCGCCAAACCGCGGGCGAGCGAGCGGATGTTGTGCGTTCCCAAAGCCAGCTTGACACCCCCCGCATCGGCGCGCCGCGGTGCCGCCGCGAGAAACCGTTCCGTCACGCGTTCAAAACAGGCATCCGACTCACGTTTCTCGGTCCACACCGGAACGGGCCAGCCACGTTGCTCGGCTTGCATCACCTCGTAGTCCCAATAGGCGCCTTTGATCAGCCGCACCGTGACCTGCCGGCCGGCGCCTCGGGCCCACTGAATCAACTGCTCGGCGTCTTCTTCGGCGCTGCGGAGATAAGTTTGAAGTGCCAGCCCGGCAGGAAAATCGAAGCGCTCGCAGCAGCGGCGGAATAACTCGATCGTCAGTTCCTTCAGGGCATGGTGCTCCATGTCAAAGTTGATCAGCACGCCATGCGCGCCGGCCATTTCCAAGATGGGCCGCAGCGCGGTCTGCAACACGCTCAGCGACCCTTCCCAATCGATCGCGTCGACACGGGACGACAGCGCGCTGATCTTGATGGACACGTTGACTCGCGGGATGGTGCCCAGATGATCCGACTCCAATCGCTCATTGACATGCCAGCGCGCCGTACGTTCGGCTAGCAGGGCGATCAAATCGAGGTAGCGGCCCTGGTATATCCGGGCCTCTTCCTCGCTGACACAGGCTTCGCCAAGCAGGTCCAGGCTGAACGCGAGGCCCTCGTTCCAAAGCCGCTCCAGCTTTTGCAAAGCGGCGGCGGCGTCGCGCCCGGCGATGAAGCTATCCGCCAAGCTCGTGATCCGGCCGGCAATGGTCTTCGCCAGCATTCCCTTAGCCAGCCGGCCGGCCTGCAGACCTGCAGCCAACCAACCCGGCAGCGTTACGCCGGGTTGCGAGAGATAATCCATCAAGTAATCGTGGATCTGCGCGGGCGTGTGCAGCATCGGGAAGACATCCACGAACCGGAATAGCTGCACCTTGAAATCCGGATCCTTGAGAGCCCAGGTCAGAAACTGTTCCGACCACAAACGGGCCCCCGGGGTCTGGCGCGCGCGGCGCAGCAGATCACGGCCGATCTCCACCGTCAACGACTCCAACTCGGCCGCCGGCCATCGGTTCCCGGCCGAAGGCCGGATTCCACTCCGAGACACGCCTGGGCTCAAATCTGACGAAGCCATGTTTATCCCCCGGTCTGCACTTCCTCCTTCAAGATTCCAGCGGAGCGGAAAAGATGCCGAGTTCACATTGCATCGCGTACCGGTACGCGTCGCGGATTCCGGGGCTGTCGAGCGCCACACGGTCCAAGAACGACTCGAGATGCGTCGTCTGCGACTGGAAGGCTTCGCTGGAATAGCTGCCGATCCAATCGGCGTACGGATGCTCCGAATGCAGGTGCGACGCAAATTGTGTTCCCAAGTACGTATACAGACGCATGCAGGGCACCATCGCCGCAACGGTTTCCCCGAGTCTGCCTTGCCACGCCATACGCTGCACAAAATCGGTGTAGGCGCGCGTGATCGGAAACGGCTCGACGTTGACCAGATCGATGCCCAAGAGAGAAGTATACCCGGTGTGCAGTTTGAGTTCGTTCAGGGCGTCTCCCATGAGTTCGTGAAATAGCCACACGTCATTCAAGTCGCGGCACCGCGCGGCCACCAAAGCATACGCCCGCAGGAACGCCCGCAAGAAGAATGCGTCTTGGCCCACGTAACGCTTGAATAACTCGGGGTCCAACGTTCCATGTCCCAGCGCCTGCACAAAAGGATGCTCGAGACAACGTTGCGCCAAATCCTCGTTGAGTTGCCAAAGCTGGTCGTGCAGCATGCGACACCTACGGATCTCTTAAATTTACGCATGTCGTGCTTTACTTAATTATTGTGCTCGCGGGGCGATCCGATAAGCGGCGATTCGTTGAGGATGGCAGAAATTTCGGTGTTGTGGACATGCCGCGATTCATGATGCGAGCCGCGTCCGTAGCGGCAACCCGTTCCTCTTCGCGTCTTAGCGCCTTCGCGTGCGCCTAGCAGAACAAGAGAGGTCACGCGAAGTCGCGAAGACGCGAAGAAATTACGGTCCCACTCTTACGATCGCTTACTGCGAGTCGTTCTTCTCCTCGTGGCTGATGACATGCGAGTCGATGACTTCGGAGTGTTCTGCTGACGAATTGCGCGATCCGATCCCTGTAGTTCGGATCGTAAACCGTGACTTGAACCACGCGACCAGCCGGCGCCGGTAGCCATTTCGGCACCACGGTACCAGCAGGGAAATCCCCAACGCATCGGTCAGCATGCCAGGGGTTAGCAGCAACGCACCGGCGACAAAGATCAGCACGGCGTCCAGCAGCGATTCCGCCGGCATGTGGCCCGTCGCCAACTCGCCGCGGATCCGTACCCATGTCCGCCAACCCTGGGATCGGGCCAGCAACGTTCCGGCCAGACCAGTAACGATCACCAACAACAGCGTAAACTGCCAACTAAAAACGTCGGCCAAGTACAACAGCAGCACCAATTCGACCAGCGGCACGAAGATAAACAGCAACAGAAGCTTCAGCAACACGACTTGGCCCTCATTCTTGTAGTGGAAACCCGCCCGCAAGGTAATATTCTGGATCGAAAAAATCTTGTTTCGAGGTTGGATGAGCGAAAACTATGCCCGAAAAGTCAAAAATTCTGGCCCATTGTGCCGCTCGGCCGCTTTCGATCTACAACGCCATAGGCTAGAATTCCGCCGTTAAATCCTTCCTAGGCTTCCTTGACTATCACTCCTGGAAGCCCTTTTTACGTCGGGTTGGCGGGCCGTGGAAACCTTTCGCGGAATCCTGTCGCACCCAGGTTGCCATGTAACCCTGAAATTTCGGCTTGCGAGGTGATGCTATGCAATCACGAGTCTGCATCTGTGTGCTTCTTTTGTCCAGCTGCCTGCTGATGTTTTCCGACGAGGCTCGCGCGTGGCCGTTCCGGCTGCGTTCAAACACGAGCAGAACTTATGGCGGCGGTGGTTCTGTGGGAGTCGCTCCCAAGAGCGATCCGGACTCGGCGGAATATCGTTCCCTGCGAGTCTATTTCGGTTACGACCAGGCCAAGACGCTCGACGCCGCGTTTGCCGATCGGATTCGCGTGTTCTTGCGGGTCCGAGAAGAACCCCTGGCCGACTCACGGGAGGACTTAGTTGCCGAGGTCAAGCTGACGGACTTGAGCAATTCGGCGACGTCCCACGTCAAGTGGTGTCCGGTGTCGTTCGATCGCAATGCGGCGCAACAGAGCGAGCAGCTGGCCACGTTCGAGGTGGCCAACGCCATGGACGAAGCCGTGATCCAGCCTCAGAAGGTTTACCGTCTGTTCGTCACCCTGCACCGCAAGTCGGCTGAGTACGGCAAGGATTCGGTTGTGGGGCGTGTGCCGGGACCTTATTACGTGGCTACGTCCGGCGGCACGCTGTTGCAGAAAGCTCGTCAGCAGATCGCCATGCGCACGTTCCGGGAATGGTACTGTACCGAACGCGGCTGGCCGCGGGACGGAGGTTATCGGATGGATTGCCACGCTTACTACCTGTGGGCAACTGGCTCGCACACGGTGGGCGCCAATCGCGGGCAAGCAAATCTGGGACGGCTGTTCCGCGTATTCCGCAGCGGCAGCGAGATACGCCACTTGACGCGCGAGGCGCCGATCCATGGCGATTACGTGCGGATTCCCGGGCACACGTTCATGCTGTTGGCGTATGACGAGCACCTCGGCAAGGTCTGGACCATGGAAGGAAATTTCGGCAGTTCCATCGAGATCGCGCTCCGCTCCGTCGGGTCGGGCTGGCAGGTTGGCCACTTGGAAGACGAGGACATCCGGCCCGAGGTCTTCCAGGACGATGGCTCGGCAGCTGCGCCGGGCGACTCGCTGGCACTTCGCGAGCTGACCGGGCAGCTGGCCCTTCCGTGAAGGAAAAGCAAAAACGGGCTGCCGCTTCGCAAGGAAGGGGCAGCCCGGAATTATTAGAAAAACCTTCGGTCCGATTGCGGCGAGCGGAGTCGCTGCGAGAAAGGCGAGGATCCGACGTGCTTCTGCACAGCCTTGGATGGACCCCGGCCTACGCTGTTATTTTGGTCCCTCTGCCGGAATGCTGACCGAAGGTTTTGATGCCTGGAAAACTTAGGGCGGTGTCTCGTTCCGCCGTGCTGACCAAGAGTATCGGCACTTTTCCATTGCCACCTGCATGGAATTTAGCGGAACCAAGTCGGCAGCTTCGGCGGCTTCGGCACCATCCTTTTCAGCCAGGACGGCGCAGCGTCGGCGTTGTCGACGGTCGCGGGTTCGTCGCCCGGGGCGGTGCGGCGGGCATCGGCCAGTTCGGCCGCTTGACTCTCGTCGATCGGCACGTACCGCCGCAAGAATTCCGGCCAATAGCCGCGGAGCACCAAGTCGCACTGGGCCAGTTCGCCATTGCCGAGATAGAAGTTCGCCAACGCGATTTTTTTCAACAACTCGTTGCGTTCGTTCTTGTCGAACCACAGGTCGAATACCTGCACGTCGTCGATCCAGACTTCGCCGGGTCCCATCAAATCGATGGCCACGCGGAGGTCGGTCAGGCCGCTCGTGGGCAGATCATCGATCCGAACCAGGTACGGAGCCCACTCGGTCGTCAAGAGCGGCGGAGGCGGGCCCAGCCGGTCGTCGCCGGCGCCCACGCGCGCCGGGCGGTAATACGTCTGCCCGTCCAAGCGCCCTTCGATCGCCAGCTGTAGCGGCGGTTGGCGTGCGGGATCGTCAATCCGCAACCAGACCCACAGGGACAGCCGCCCCGTAGCCGGGGCGGGAAACGAATTGCTTCGCACCCACGCCACCGGGCTGTCGCTCCGCAGGTGCAAAGCGTTCTTGCTGTTTCGGCCTTGACCGGCCACGATTCGAACTCCCATTCCCGTGGCTCGCGAACAATCCCAGCCGGGCAGCAGGTCGCCTTGCGAACC
>Ga0366819_10116_pt1 | contig 47941 bp, 33 predicted proteins | sample TotcelFGM3001N15_FD_207091 | JGI IMG/M metagenome (GOLD analysis project Ga0366819, IMG submission 207091) | Enriched cells from coal bed in the Powder River Basin, Montana, United States - Total cells FGM rep3 HSBNCT.FGM.300.1.N15 ... | reverse complement strand
GTCTTCAGCAACTCTCTTCTTGACCTCGAATATCACCGACTCAACTGCTAGCATCGCGCGGCAAAATGGGATTGCGCCCCCTCAAGACCGTAACCACGCAGGTCTGGGATGGCTCGCAGTGGCGGGATACGGGCACGAGCATGTACCGCTACTATCGGGAGCTTCCGCCGGACTCATCCAGCTCCTCGTCAGCGGCGGAAGGAGATGTTCATCTATTAGAATATGTAGTTCATCCAGAGGCTTATCAGCGGTTGAAGGCCGATCCAGACGTCACGGATCCGCTGACGGCCAGCGACCTAAAAGTCGCTGAGTATGCGGACTACTATTTCCAGTACGATGGTCAACACCGCGTGACGCGCGAATCGCTCGACGGCGGGAGCCAGACGTATCAGTTCAGCTATACCCAAAGCGGCCATGCAGACGGGTACAATAGCTGGCATTATAAGACCACCGAAACGCTGCCTAACGGGGTACAAAATATCGTCTACACGAACCACGCGGGCCAAACCATGCTGGCTATCCTAAAGTCGGGCGCTGATCAGTGGTACGAATTCTGGAAATACAACGAATCGGGCCAAGTGGTGCTGCACGCCAATTCGTCAGCGGTCAGCGGCTACGACGAGCAGTACGCGGACTTGTTGCACGAAGTCTCCGGGACCTACCAGTACCTGAAAGACAGTGACGGCCTGATCCGCAAGTTCGAGTACCACGCGGCCAACGGCTACATCGCGCTGGAGCAGATCCAAAAGGGCGAATCTGGGACGGCGATCAAGCTGCAGGAGACCGAATACACGTTTTGCCCTCTCGCGGGTCCTGCATCCTCTTCTTCCTCATCGAGTCCTTCCGCCGGAGTCCAGGAGCCTGGTGCTTGGCTCACCGCGCGAGAGATCGTCTACCCGTCCGATACCGACCAGACGAAGAAACTGATCACCACCTACAACTACACGTTCCACCCGGGCACCTGCCAGGTTCAACAGAAAACCACCACGCTCCCAGCCGTATCCGCCGATCAAAACGGGTCTGGCGTGGCCGCCACGCGGAAAGAGGTCTTCGACACCTACGGCAACCTGATCTGGATCATGGACGAGCGGGGCTTTCTCACGCGGCTGAAGTACGACGTGGTGACCGGGGCGGTGACGCAACGGATCGACGACGTGGACACGGCCCAGTTCAGCGACGAGCCGGCGGGCTGGGAGACGCCGACCGGCGGCGGATTGCACCTGGTTACCGATTTTGGACACGACGACCAGGGCCGCGTCACTCAGACGCTTGGCCCGATCCACACGGTCGACATCGGCGGCACGGCCACCAGCAGCCGGCGGGCGACATGGACGGTCTACGATGACGTGAACCACGAGATTCGCACAGCCCACGGATATGCCAACGGCGCGAGCTACGACACCTACACGCTGATCAACCCGGTGTCGATCACCAAGTACGACGAGGCGGGCAACGTGCGGGAGCAGATCCGCGTCGCGCGGGCGTCGACTTCCGGCAAGCTGCTGGCCAGCGACACGTTCGCGCAGTCATCCTACGTCGCCTGGACCACGAATCAGTACACCGAGTGCTGCGTGCTGGACTCGACGCGCGTCTACCACACGATCCCGGCCAACGGCGAAGGCCAGTCCGGGACGCACTACGACCAGACCGATTTCCAGTACAACGCCAGCCGGATCATGAACCGCCACAAAACGCCCGGCGGCACGATCACGTTCACGGTGTTCGACGCCCGCGGCAATCCAAGCAAGATCTACGTCGGCACGGATGACGCCGGCGCGACGACCGGCGATCCGACGGGCGGCGGCGCGCAGGGCAACAACATGGTCCTGGTCGCGGAGAACCAGTACGACGGCGGCAGTGCCGGCGGGCACGGGAACTTGACGCGCGTGACGCAGCACGTGGACGCCAGCACGACACGCGTGACGGATTTCACCTTCGACTGGCGCAACCGCCGCACCGACACGGACGGCGAAATCGACTTCTACGAGAAGGCCACCTACGACAACCTGGATCGCGCGACGAAGACCGAGCGGTACGACACGACCGCCAACGGCAACCTGATCGCCCGCAACGAAACGAAATTCGACGACCGCGGCCAGGTCTATCAGGCGATCCGCCACGGCGTGAATCCGTCCACGGGCACCGTGGGCAACTCCCTGACCGACAACACCTGGTACGACGCGGCCGGCAACGTGATCAAGAGTCTGCCGGTCGGCGCGAATCTGTTCACCAAGACGGTCTACGACGGCCTGGGCCGGCGCACCAAGCGCTCTCGCGGCTACGATCTGGACGAGACGGCGTACAGCGAAGCCTCGACGCTTTCGGACGATACGCTGCTGGACCAGACCGAGTTGACCTACGACGCCGCGAGCAATGCGGTCCAGACCACGCTCAAGCAGCGTTACCACAACGCCACCGGCACCGGCGAATTGAACGGCCCCTCCGGCGTGCAGCCCAAGTCGCGAATCACGTACACAGGCGCTTGGCATGACCCGCTGGGACGCCCGAACGCCACCGCCGACTACGGCACCAACGGCGGCTCGTCCCTCTCCCGCCCCAGCACCATACCGGCTCGCGCCGACACGGTGCTCGTGACCAGCATGACCTACAGCTCCGCGGGCCAAGTGTCCACAACGACCAATCCCGGCGGGATCATAACGGCCCTCAGCTACGACGCGGTCGGGCGGCAGGTGGAGGTCATCCAAAACGCGGTAGGTAGCAGTTCGAGCAGTTCCAGCAGCAGTTCTGGCCCGTTCGAGTCGGACGATATGAACGTGACGGTGCGCACCGCCTACAACGCCGACGGCAACGTCTCCGGCATCACGGCCGTGAATTCGGTCACGGGCGACCAGACGACCCAGTACGTCTACGGCACGACGCTTTCCGACAGCGGCATCGCCAGCAGCCTCTTGAAGCGCGCCGAGATCTACCCGGACAGCGACGACGTAGCCGCTCCATTGGGCAACGGCCCCGACGAAGTTTACGACCGCATCGAGTTCAAGTACAACCGCCAGGGCGAGGTGACCGAGATCAAGGACCAAAACGAGACGGTCCACGCTTTCGACTATGACAAGCTCGCCCGCCGCATCCAGGATCGCGTGACAGCGCTGGGCAGCGGCGTGGACGGCGCCGTACGGCGCATCTCGACGACCTACGAGGTCCGCGGCATGACGGAGAAGATCACCAGTTGGAACGGCGAGATGGTCGGTTCCGGCAGTGTCGTCAACGAGGTGCAATTCGCGTACAATGACTTCGGGCAGATCACCGACGACTATCAAGCCCACGGTGGGACCGTGAACACATCCACGACACCCAAGGTCCAATACGGTTACGCCACCGGCAGTGCCAACACGATCCGGCCGACGTCGATCACGTTTCCCAACGGCCGCGTGATCAGCTTGAGCTACGGCGCGGCAGACAGCATGAACGATGCCCTGAGCCGCGTCGCCAGCATCATCGACGACGATGCCGGCTCGACCCACCTCGCCGACTACTCCTGCCTCGGCGTCGGGCCGGCCGGCGGTCTCTTGCCCTCCCTCAATTCGCCGTTCAATCCGGGGGCGGTCGAAGTCGACTACACCGAACCAGACATCCGTTACACTCTCGTCGGCACGGCGGGCGGCAACGATCCCGACACCGGCGACATCTACCGGGGCCTCGACCGCTTCGGCCGCGTCAAGGACTGCTGCTGGTACAACTACGGCAGCAGCACGGACGTTGACCGGATCAGGTACGGCTACGACCGCAACGGCAACCGCACCTGGCGCGAAAACGTCGTCGCTCAATCTCTTGGAAAATACTTCGACGAGAAGTACGTCCACGACCTGATCGACCGCCTGAAAGACGCCCAGCGGGGCGAACTTGACGATTTGAAATCTCAAATTGAAAACCTCCAATTCGCCCAGCGCTGGGGCTTGGACGCCACGGGCAACTGGGCCCGTTTTCTGGAAGACAGCGACGGCAACGGGGTCTGGGATCTCGATCAAACGCGGAACGCCAACAGCGTCAACGAGATCGTGGACATCACCGAGGACAGTGGGCCCTCGTGGGTCGCCCCGGCGTATAACCGGGCCGGCAACATGACTACGATCCCGAAGCCCGCCGATCCGACGCAGTCCTTCACCGCGACCTACGACGCGTGGAACCGTCTCGTCAGGATCGAAGAAGGCTTGAACAAGGTTGCGGAGTACGAGTTTGACGGTGCGAAACGCCGGACGGTCAAGAAGTCGTACGTTTCCGGAGAGCTTGACGAAACGCGACACTTCTACTACACGGAACCGTCGCGATGGCAGGTTATTGAAGAACGCGTGGGCAGTTCGACAGACGCCGAGCGTCAGTTCATATTGGGTCTGCGGTACGTCGACGATATCATTCTTCGTGACCGGGATACGACTGGTAATGGCACCCTCGACGAGAGGCTCTATGGGATGCAGGACGCCAACTGGAACGTCACCAGCATCTCCAACAGTAGCGGCTCGGTCCAGGAACGCTACAGTTACCACGCGTTTGGTGCGTCGGCCGCGCTCACCGCGTCGTTCGCTTCGAGAGCCACCTCGATCTACGCATGGGAAACCCGGTTTGCAGGGTACCGCTGGGAGCGTGAATCTCGGCTCTACCGGGTTCGGAATCGAGTGTACCATGACCGAATCGGGTCTTGGATGCAACGTGACCCTATCGGTCTATCGGCAGGTACAAGCCTGTATTCCCGCGACAGGCCTGTGTATTCGTTTCTGGACAACAATCCCCTGCGACGTCTTGACCCGTCTGGGTTGTCATGGATTGGTGCGGCGATCGATGTCGGTTGCGATTTTCTAACAAGCCCGGGATTCGGATGTCTTTGCCACATCATCGAATGGCTCGATGCTTTAAGTGTCGGCATTCAGGCGTTACTCGCCACGCTTTCCGTTCCGCCGAATATCACACAAGCGATACTGAACATAGCTGATTGTGCCTGTGACATAGCGAATATGATTGCATCGTCATTCTGCTATTGGGAGAACTGTGATCCAGAAGAGTATGGCAGTGTACACGTTGGGGGTTGGCTTATATCCTTTACGGGGCAGGGCGCAAGTTGTGCTTGGAACCTGTTAGTAGATCTGTCGGGCCTTGGAACCTTTGGGCAGATCATGAATACGATTGGCGATATTCTGACTAGCGGTATATCGAATTTAGGCGCAACGATTCAGCCTGGAAATGATCCCGGCTGGATCTTGTGTACACAAGCATTTGGTAACATGTTCCCATAAAGGCAGATCACTGGCCTCATACTAATGTGGAAAACGTGCTCGGTATGAACGCGCTCAGGTGTCCCGAATGCCATCGCAAGGTTTTTCCCGATGCAGTCCGCGGTGCCGTGGGGTTCTGTCCGTACTGCGGCTGGCAAACGGCGTCTGCGAGCGATCTCGGCACGCAGGCGGCACATGGGGAATCGCAGCAGCGGTCGTTACCAGGGCGGCCGACCGAGGAGATTACATTGTCCCTCGCTCAATGCCTGACGCGATTTGTCTTGTTTGCTCTCGTGATCACCACGATCATGGCCGTGCTGATAGCGGCTTTCTTCTGCGCCGTCAATGTCTGCGCGACCATTGGGAGCGGGCTCCCCATCGGGCGTCTGGCCCGATTGCCGTTGGCCATCGTACAGTTTTTTGCGTTGAGTTGGTGTTGTTGCGCGCTCGTCACGTTTCCGGTATCACTGCACTGGTGCCTCTTCGGTCGGACGCGCAAAGTTTGGGTGGAAGGGAAGCAACTCCAGACGCGGATCGGCGGCCGGAAGGCGGCCTTCGATCTCGACGAATGCTCTTGGTCGGTCTGCCGCGGGTTCTATCTCGGATCCGCTCACCCGCGGCTTTCGGTGATCCAGAACAACCGGACAATCGAGCTTGGATTTACAGAGGAGGCCGCCTCCCGATGGACCGCGTACTTCGAGGCCACCGGCGTCTATCGGACCCCGGCCGTCCACTGGCCAAGCCTATTGCTGGCGATTGTGATCGCCGCAGTACTCGGTGGAGGCGTCGGCTTCGTGCTCGAAGCTCTGGTGCCGCTGGTCGGCGGTCCGGCGAACCTGCAAGGCCGCTTGATGTTTCTTGGTGTTCTCGATGGCGGCATGGTGATCCTCTACCGCCTGGCGGTCCGCGACCAGCAGTTCGGACGAATCGGACGGATCAGCGGCATGTGTGTCATGATGACGATGCTCGGAGGATTCGCTTTCCAAATGTTTGGCATCGCATGGGAGATAGTGGGCACCAACGCGGCGGTCGGTGCCATGCTCGGGTGGTCCCTGTTTCCTCGGGGAGGGAAGGGGACATAGGTCGGCCACAAACGTGGGCGTGTGGTTGGATAAGAAGGGTGTCGGAAATCAAAGGTGTCCGATGTAACGATGAACGGGAGTGGAAATGAAAAGGGGACGCACCTATTTTCCTGGACGAGGATAAGGGGACGGGAGTTCGTTTCTCCGGAAGGGCATAGGCCAGGCGAGTGACGAAACATCATGAGCAATCCAACCGACGCAACTGGAGTGTTCGGCCCCAAGCGGCTGCTGGTGCTGGGCGACCTCATGCTGGACCGGTACACGTGGGGACGGGCGGAACGGGTCAGCCCGGAGGCGCCGGTGCTGGTGGCCCAGGCGGAGACCTGCGAAGTCCGACTGGGCGGCGCCGGAGCCGTGGCCGGGCTGCTGCGGGGACTGGAGGCCGAGGTGCTGGTGGCCGGCGTCGTCGGCGACGACCACGAGGGTTGCACGGTCCGCCGGCTGCTGGACGAAGCGGGCATCGACGGGCGCACGGTGCTGACGGATGCGACGCGGCCCACGACGCACAAACAACGCTTCCTGGCCACCGTCGAACAACGCCAGCCGCATCAGATCCTTCGCGTGGACCACGAACAGACGCATCCGCTAACACCGGAAATCGTTGAAAGCTTGTTTGACGCCGTCGTGTTGTGCGCGGGTCTCCGACCCCGCACGAGTGACGACCGAAGGTCTCAAGAGCCTGGGAGACCTGCGGTCGCCGGTTTCGGCGAGGTCGGGAGACCTACGCCGAACCTGCAGTCGCTGGCCCAGGCGATACAGAAAGGACTGCCGAACGTCGATGCGGTGCTGATCTCGGATTATGCCAAGGGAGTCTGCACGCAGGAACTGCTGGCGCGGGTGATTGGAGCCGCACGCGAACAAGGAATCCCGGTTGCGGTCGATCCGGCGCGGATCGGCGATTACACACGGTACCGCGGGGCGACGCTGGTCAAGCCGAACCGGCGCGAAACGGAACTGGTCACCGGGAAAGCGATTCACTCGCCAATGGACGCCTTGGATGCCGGTCGCACGTTGGTGCAGCGGCATGGCTTCAAGGCGGTTGTGGTGACGCTGGACGGCGAAGGGATGGCAGTGGTCACGGCGGATGGGGTGGCGGAACACGTGCCCACGCGGCCGAGGCAGGTGTCCGATATCACGGGCGCGGGCGACATGGCCCTGGCCGTGCTGGGACTGTGCCTGGCGGACACGTGGAAAAGTCAAAGAGTCGCAAAGTCGAAAAGTCGAAAAGTGGAAGAACCGGGGAGCCGTCGGGGGACGATTGTTGGCTGCGCGAGGCGGTGGAGTTGGCGAACGTAGCGGCGGGGCTCGAAATCGAACGGGTCGGTGTGGCGCCGGTGACGCGCGAAGAAATTGCGGAGGCGGTGCGGTGGGCGCCGAAGACCGCGCGGGCGGCAGGTTACGGTCGTGGGGCCGGGGCTCGCTCAAAACTGGCCTCGCTCGACGAAATGGCTCGATTGGCGGCGGCATATCGGCGGGACGGCAAGAGCGTCGTGTTCACCAATGGCTGCTTCGACCTGCTGCACGTCGGCCACGTGACGTACCTGGAGGAAGCGGCCGATCTGGGCGACATACTGGTGGTGGCCGTCAACAGCAACGCGAGCATTCGCCGGCTGGGAAAAGGCCCCGAACGGCCGATCGCCCTCGAAGCCGATCGCGCGGCGATGCTCGCCGCGCTCGGCTGCGTGGACCATGTCCTGATCTTTGACGACGACACGCCGCACCGGCTGCTGGACGCAATCCGCCCCGACGTATTGGTCAAAGGCGGCACGTACACGGTCGACCAGGTCGTCGGCCACGAGATCGTCGAAGCCTACGGCGGGCACGTGTGCGTGACCGGCATGCAGCCGGGCGTGTCGACTACGAAACTGGTGGCGGAAATTCGGAAGAGCCGAGGATTGAAGGACGAAGGACGAGGGACGAGGGTTGAGGGACGAAGGACGAGGATTCAGAAGCGAAAGGATCAGTGAGAATTAGCGAAGATCAGTGTTCCCTATCGTGGGGTTTTGGAGAACGCTGATTGGCACTAATTACCACTGATAGGATGCGTGGGAGTGAGAGCGGCGAATTACGGCGATTGGACGGCCCAACCATGACGGAAACGGCTTCAACGAATGCGTCGCGGAATGCGGGTGACGCCCCGATCTTCGTGTCGGGGATTCCGCGGTCAGGGACAACGTGGATGCAGTGGTTCCTGTGCCAGCATCCGGAGATCCACATCCACGGCCAGTTGCCGATGTTCGACTGGCAGGACGGCTGGAAGTGGTATCGGCAGCTGGTCGAAGCCGCACGCGTGGCCCAGCGATCCAACTGGGAGATCGGCTACGAGGTGCCCCACTACGCAGGCAGCGATGAAGGCCGTTGCCGACGATTGTTCGCCGATTTCATGCGCGGATACCTGTGCGGCTTTGCGGCGGAAAAGCCTCGTTGGGGGATCAAGTCGCTGAAGTGGTGCGTGGAGCCCGGCATCGTCGATCAGGTCGAATCGCTGTGGCCCGAAGCCCGCTGGATCGTGTGTGTTCGTCATCCGTTCCTGGCAGTCGCCTCCGAGAAGAACACTTTTCGGCCGGACGTCGATCTGCCCGCCGCGGTGCGTGGCTGGGTACAAGTCTGTGAGTTCGCGCAACGGCACGATCCACGCCGGACCGTGGTGTTTCAGATTGATCGCGTGGCCGACCAGGAACAACGTATCCACTCCACGGCACGCGTGTTGGCGTGCATTGGCGTTCGCCATACGGCGGAAACCTTGCATGCCGTGCGTGGGTTCCCCATAATCCACAAGGTCAAACCGTCCGACCAGCGGACGTTTCACTTTTGCGAAGGGGACAAAAAGCGATTGCTCAAGGACGTTGACAGGCTGGAGCACTGGATGCGGGAAATGGGGTACGAACTGGAGTAGCGAGCGGAGAGCGGAGGGGCGAAGGCGAGAATCGAGGAGCAGTGCTTCGTCAATCACGGTTGTGGGAAAGGATGGCTTGCGCAGCTTGGGACAGGGAATCCGCTATCAGGATTGCGGGGGCGTGGAACCGGCTCTCGTTCCAGTAGCGACCCTTGATTAGCGCCACGTGGGTGCCCAACGCGCGGCCGAATCCGAGATCGCTGAGCTTGTCGCCGATAACCCAACTTCGCTCGTAGGCAATCGGTTCTCCGAGTTGCGTCTCAACCTCCCGCGCCATGCCCGTGCGCGGCTTGCGGCATGGGCAATCCTCGTGGGGGGCGTGCGGACAGATGGCGATCGCATCCAGGCGGACGCCGTGCTCGGCGAGAAGTCCTTGGACATACGCATGCAGTGTCCAAACGTCCTCCCGCGTGAAATAGCCGCGGCTGACGCCGGATTGGTTGGTGACTCGAGAGTTGTTCCATTGAGAGCACGTTCCCGTGGGCTGATAGCAGTCGCTTTGTACGCCCCATTTTCCGATAACGCAAGCATGGGGGATTGGGGTCGGGCGTTCAAATTTCAAAATTGGCCGGAAAACGGTCAACGAACCGGAACCAATTCAATGAGCCAATTTTGAAATTTGAACGCCCGACCCCCTCGACACCATGGGTTTACCCCAGGGGAGCTTCACCCACCGCCCAGAAAACCCGACCACAAAATACCCTTCCCCCCGCCGCCAGCGGCGACGGGGGAAAGGGTGGTCGTCGGGCGGTCGCGTTGCTAGGGCGGAGGGTAAAACTCCGCCGAGGTAAACTCGGTGGCATCCGGCTGAACGGTAGACAACCGCTCATCTCGGCAGCTCCTCATGTCAGGAGTTCTGATGTTGCGGATCGCGTCCACAAACACGATCTCCGCCCGCGGAGCATCTGACCTGTCATTCCCTCCACGACCAAAAATTCTGCCGGAACCGCGATCATGCCCGTTCGAGCGTCCGCCGGCACTCTTCCAGGATTTCCACCGTCTTTGTGGCGCCGCATCGGGTAACCCCGGCGGCGCGGGCTTCCAGCAGCGCGGCAAAGGTGCGGATGCCGCCGGCCGCTTTGACCTGGACGTGCGGCGGAGCGTGCTTGCGCATCAGCAGCAGATCGTCTACCGTCGCCCCGCCCGTGCCGAAGCCGGTCGACGTCTTGACCCAGTCCGCATTCACTTCGCCGCAGATCTCGCACAGCCGAATTTTGTGCTCGTCCTGCAAGAAGCAGTTCTCGAAGATCACCTTCACTTTGGCCCCCGCTTGATGGGCGCGCTCGACCACCGCCCCGATGTCCCGGCGGACGTAGTCCCAGTCGCCGCTGAGCACCTTGCCGATGTTGGCCACCATGTCCAGTTCGAGCCCTCCGTCGGCCAGCGCTTGTTCGGCTTCCGCGACCTTGACGGCCGTCGCATTGCTGCCGTGGGGGAACCCGATCACCGTGCTCGGCACGACCGTGCTGCCCGCAAGCAATTCGGCACAGCGGCCGAGATAGTACGGCTTGAGGCAGATCGAAGCCACGTTGTACTCGAGGCCGACGCGGCAACCTTCTTCCAAGTCGTGGTCCGTCAGGTTCGGAACCAACAGCGAGTGATCGATCATCTTGGCGATCTGTTCGTACGTGTAGTCCATGGGACGCTCCGTTGTGCCAAAAAAGTTGTGAATGAGGATTCTAACCGATCATCGCTGCCACCCCTACGGGGCTTTGATATTTTCCGCCGCGAAGGCTGCCGCCCAAGGCCACCGGCGGCTAGCGCCCAATGCCACTTACTTTGTAGCGGCACGGCGCGAGCCGTCCGGTATTACACTCGGAAAACCGGGCGGCTCGCGCCGCTGCGCTAACAAAGACGCCCCCCAATGGTCTCAAAGTAAGTGGCATTGGGCTAGCGCCTTGCCGCTCAAAGTAAGTGGCAACAGCGAACAGTCAGTTGTTCGCCCCGGATCGCCAACGCCACGGCGCCGAGAATCCCGGCCCGCTCGCCCAACAGCGACGGTTCGATTCGCATATCGTCCGCGGGAAACATGCCGATCCGCTGCTGGACGGTCGTCCGCACGGTGTCGAACAGCAAGTCGCCGATCGCTGCAGCACCGCCGCCCACGACGACCAGGTCCGGGTGCAGCGTGACGACGACGTTCACCACGCCGATGCCCAGGTACTGCCCTGCCCGCACGATCGCCTCGGCCACTCGCGAATCGCCCTCGCGAGCGGCTTGGGCCATCGTCTTGGTATTGACCTGTCCGGGGTCGCCGCCGGCGATTTCGTACAGCTTCGGCGTTTGGCCGCTGAGCAACAATCGCACGCCTTCGGCGGCGATGGCCGAGGCACTGGCCAGCGTTTCCAGACAGCCGCGGTTGCCGCAACCGCAGCGCGGGCCGTCGGGCAGAATAATCTGATGCCCCAACTCGCCCGCGGCGCCCACCGGTCCCAACCGCAGTTTGCCGTCGACGACGATACCGCCGCCAATTCCCGTGCCAATGGAGAAAAACGCCATCGTGTTGGCTTGCCGCCCGTGCCCGAACACCAACTCGCCCAACGTGGCGGTTCGCACGTCGTTCAGCAAGAATACGGGGCAGCCGATTTGCGCGGCCAGCATTTCCCGCACGGGTACGTCGATCCAGTTGGTAGGCAGATTCGGTAGGAACTTGGTCGTGCCGGCCGCCAGGTTCAAAAAGCCCGGCACGCCCACGCCGCAGGCGACCGGACGCCGGCCGGCGGTTTCGGCCAGCTGGTGAACCAAACGAGCCATGCGCATCAAGACGCCAGGCGGACCCTCATGCGAGAGCGTGGGCTCCGTTCGCTCGGCGACGATCCGCCCGTCCGCGTCGGCAATCGCCGCATGCAGGTTCGTACCGCCCAAGTCAACACCGACGTACAAGTCCATGAAACACGGTCTCCCCATGATCTCTCTTGTCGTTTAACGCCCAGCCGAAGGCGCCGCCAGCAGGCTGGAAGCCCGGCGCCTTTGGCTGGGCATTAAACGACCGTGTCAACAAACGACGGCACGCGTCAACGTCCCGGCTTTCCTCCATGGCCTCACGTGCCCATAAACTGCCGCAGAAAACCGGCGCTTTGCCGCAGCGCCCGCCGGCGGGCCGCCAAATCGGCTTCATAGGCGCGGTCCTCGACCTCGACGCATACGGGGCCTTGATAACCCACGTCGGTCAGGACCGAGAAGAACCGGCTCCAAGGCACGTCGCCCAACCCGGGCAGCTTGGGGCGATGGTACTGGAGCGGCGTCGCCAGGATGCCGACCTCGTCCAGGCGGTCGCGTTCCACCTTGGCGTCCTTGGCATGAACATGGAAGATGCGGTCGCGGAATTCCGCCAGCGGCCGGACACAATCGATGTGCTGCCAAATCAAATGCGACGGATCGTAGTTCAGTCCGAAACAGCTGCTGGGGATGTCGTCAAACATCCGCCGCCAGATCGCCGGACAGTAGGCCAGATTCTTGCCGCCCGGCCACTCGTCCTGCGTGTACAGCATCGGACAGTTCTCGATCGCGATGCGGACCCCGTGCGTTTCGGCCAATTGGATCAACGGCCGCCAGACGTCCAGGAACCGCGGCCAGTTGCCGTCGACGGATCGCGTGGGATCCCGGCCGACGAACGTGTTGACGATGCCGACGCCGAGGAGGCGAGCGGCCGCGATCACTTTCCGAAGATGCTCCAGGCAAACCTGCGCTTCGGCCTCGTCGGGCGTCAGCAGGTTGGGATAGTAGCCCAATCCACTGATGGCCACTCCGGCCGCGGCGGCTTGCTCGCCAATCCGCGCCGCGGCGGATTCGTCCAAGCCGTCGACCTCCAGGTGTGTCACGCCCGCGTACCGCCGCTCGGCCTTGCCGCGCGGCCAGCACATCAGCTCGACGCAAGAAAAACCTTCCTCCGCCGCCAACTGGAGCACCTCCGGCAGCGACAAGTCCGGCACGATCGCACTGACAAATCCAAGCTTCATGGCGTCCTTCGTTTTCTGCCGCGGTGACTGAATGGTGCAACTCAACGCTCACCTGCTGCTGCGACCGGCACCCACTGGCGCTGGCGGTGACTGGCCAGGATCGCCTCGCACAACACGATTTCACGGTGCCCGTCGGCGAACGTGGGGAACGTCGGCGGCGCGGCGAAATCGCCTTGACGGATGTAACCGTAGAAGGCGCGGAAACACTGCTTGAATGTGTCCGGAAAACCCTCATTGTGCCCGCCGGGAAAGCTGATATACGGCCGGACGGCATCGTAGACCAGCGCCGGATCGCGGAGCAACAGCTCGTTCGCCCGCTCGCGATGCCCGATCCACAACTCGTTTGGCTGTTCGCTGTTCCAAGCCATCGCACCGCCGGAGCCGGCCAGTTCCAGCCGCAGGCAGTTCTTTCGCCCCGCCGTCACCTGGGAGACCCACAAACAACCGCGCCCGCCGCCGGCAAACCGCAGCAGGATGCAACCGGAATCTTCCGTGTTGATTTCGACCGGCTCGGTCGCGATGACCCGGCCCGACTTGCCGGAAAACGTTTCGACTTCGCCCTTGGGCCGCTGCCGCACGGGATGCACCGTCGCCAGATCCGCACACACCGACTCGACTTCCAAGCCGGTGATCGCATGGATCAAGTCCAGCCAGTGCGTGCCGATGTCCGCCACCGCCCGCAGATCGCCGCCTTCCTCCGCCAGGACGCGCCAGTTGTAGTCGGTCGGGTACAAGAGCCAATCCTGGACATAGCTGCCGCAGACCGAAAAGACCCGGCCCACTTCACCGCTGCGTACCATCTCGCGCATCTGCAGGCATAAGGGGTAATATCGGATGTTGTAGTTCACGCCGGCGGCCAGGTTGGATTGTGCCGCCAACGCGACCAATTCGGCCGACTCGCGCGAGTTCATCGCCAGCGGCTTTTCGCACAGCACGTGCTTGCCGGCTTGGAGCGCTTGCCGCGCCAGGGCAAAGTGCAACCGGTTGGGCGTCGCGATATGCACGGCCGCGACCGCTGCGCTGTCGAGGATTTCCTCGAAACGGCGGTACGCCCGCGGCAGACCAAGATGAGCGGCGGCCGTATTGGATTCGTCGTCCGACACCCCAAGGATGCCCGTCACGTTCACTCCCGCGCGCCGCAAGCCCTCGACGTGAACCGGCCCGATAAAGCCCGCACCGACCACGGCCACTCCGATGTCCTGCATGGAATTCCCTTCGCCCCCAAGGTAAAGAAGCCTCGTGTGCCAGTCCGCCATTCGAGCGAACACGCGTCGTTTCGGCAAGCGGGCAGACGAGGCGCCTTTCAGGCTGATTTCACCCCTCGCTCCGCTTGCCAGCTCGTCGCCAGCGAGTCACAATGCCTGCATGAACACCAAACCAGAGCGAGTCACCGTTCCCGGTTTCCGGGCGATGAAGGGCCAGGGCCGCAAGATCGCCGTGTTGACGGCGTACGATTATCCGACCGCCCGCCTGTTGGACGAGGCCGGTGTGGACGCGATTCTGGTCGGGGACAGCTTGTCGATGGTCGTCCAGGGCCGCGAGACCACGCTGCCGGTGACATTGGACGAGATGATCTATCACGCGGAAATCGTCGGCCGCGCCGTCGAACGGGCTTTGGTCGTGGTGGACCTGCCGTTTCCGACCGCGTATACCGGAATTCACACGGCCGTCGAGGCCGCCGCCCGAATCCTGAAACAGTCTCGATGCCAGGCCGTGAAATTGGAAGGCGGAGCGGAACAAGCCGAAGTCATTGCCGCCTTGGTATCCGCGGGCATTCCCGTGATGGGTCATGTCGGTCTGCGGCCGCAGAGCGTCCATCAAATGGGCGGCTACAAGGTGCAGCGGGACGACGTGCGGCTGATCCAGGACGCGCAAGCCGCCGAACAAGCCGGCGCGTTCGGATTGGTCCTCGAATGCGTTCCCGCCTCGCTGGCCGCCGAAATCACGCGCACGCTCCGGATCCCTACGATCGGCATCGGTGCGGGGCCGAATTGCGACGGCCAAGTGCTGGTCATCCACGACCTGTTGGGAATCACGGCCGGACCGATGCCTCGGTTCGTGAAACAGTATGCCGACCTGCACGGCACGATTACGCACGCCGTCCGCCAGTATTGTGACGAAGTCCGCAAGGGAGCGTTTCCCAGCAACGAACAAGCGTTCAAGTGAGGGCAAGCATGACCGCAAACAACAAACTGACCCGCACGCTCACCCGCCGGCGATTCCTTAGCCGCTCGGTTGCCGCCGCCGGCGGAATCTTGATCCTACCTTCCGCCCGCAGCGCCTTCGCCTATGCGGCGAATGAACGTCTGCGACTGGCGGTGGTGGGCATGGCCGGCTACGGCGCATACCACGGATTCGCCGAAGCGATCCACAGCTACGGAAACGTCGGTTACGCGGTGTCGTGCGACGTGGATTTGCGCAAGGTCCAACGGGTGTATGAGTCCTGGGAAAAACGGGCCGCCGAATGGAGCCGGTCCGAGAAACTGGACCAGCGGACGGCTGCGGCGGAGTATTACGGTCCCTTGGCGGCCAAGAAGCCGCCGCTGTACGCGGATTTCCGCCGCATGCTCGACGAGGCGGCGGACCAGTTCGACGCCGTCGTGGTCGCCACGCCCGATCACACCCACGCCAACATCGCGGCGGCGGCCTTGCGGGCCGGCAAGCCCGTGTTCGCCGAGAAACCGCTGACCATCAGCGCCCACGAAGCGCGGGCCCTCCATCAACTGGCCGCCAAATGCAAGCTGCCGACGCAGATGAACAACGGCGGCACGGCCAGCCCCGGGTTCCGCCGCGGTGTCGAGATCATTCGCGAAGGACGGCTCGGCGAAGTGCGCGACGTCCACATTTTCTTCAGCCGCGGCGGGCGGAATTTCACGATCCCGCCGCAAGGGACCCAGGAGATTCCCCAGGAACTGAATTGGGATCTCTGGCTGGCGCAGGTCCGCTGGCGCGATTACCATCCGGAATGGATCAATCGCATCGCCTGGCGCGAAACGAGCCTCGGGGAACTGGGCAATTTTGGGCCGCATTCGGCGAACATGGCCTTCATGGCGCTGAACGTGAAAGATCTCTGGCAAGCCGCCGCCGGCGCGGCCGGCAACTGCCGAATTCGCGTCCACGCCGAATGCTCCGACAACAACCAGCTTTCCTATCCGCGCTGGGAGCGAATCCGCTGGGAGATCCCGGCCCGAGCGACGTTGCCGCCGGTTACGTTTACCTGGCATCACGGTTATCCGCCGGATTACGCGCAGGGCTCTCGGAAAATGTTCGAGGAACTCCTCCGCGATCACGGTGCGGCCGATCGGGAACTGGCCGATCTGCTGCCGTACGCCGGCTGCCTGATCCTGGGCAGCAACGGTTTGTTGGCCACCAACAGTCACAATACGACCGTCAAACTGCTGCCGCAGCACAAGTTTGAAAACGTCGAGCAGAATCGTCCGCTCACGCTTGCCGCGTCGCCGGGCCACTACAAGGAATGGATCGAAGCCTGTCGGGGCGGGCCGCAGCCGCTCTCCAACTTTGAATACGCCGCGCCGTTCGCGGAACTCCTGAACGTGGGCAGCCTGGCCACCCGTTTCCCCGGCGAGACGATCGAGTTCGAGCCGGCCAGCGGCCAGATTACGAATCATCCGCGCGCGGCGGAGTTCCTGAGTTACGAATACCGGACGGGTTATACGATCTGAAGGCCCCCAACTCACTTCGCAACCATGTTACCACGCACAACTTCGCTGACCCGCCGCCGTTTCCTTGCCGCCGCCGCGGGGCGAGCCGCCGGCCCGTTGCTCCTGTCTTCCAGCCGGCTGGTCCGCGCGTATCAAGCCAACGAGCGGTTGCGTCTGGCCGTGTTCGGCAATATGTACAACGCCGCGCATTTCCTGACCGCGGCGCACATCTACAATGCCGACGTCGTGGCGCTGTGCAATCCCGATCGGCGGAAGATCCCCGGCATCCTCAAACAATGGCAGGAGCGGGCGGACCTGTTACAGAACTCGCCGCAAGCGGACCAGCAGCAAGCCGCCGCACGATATCGCCGCATGGCGCAAGGCGACGGAGTGAAAGTCTTTTCCGATATCCGACAGCTGTTCGGCGAGATGGCGGACGGGATCGATGCCCTGGTCGTCTCCGACTACGATCACTTTCACGGCGTTGCCTGCGGGGCGGCCCTTCGCGCCGGCAAACCGGTTTGCAGCGAGCGTCCGCTGGGCTTGACCATCAGCGACGCGCGCCGCTTGCGTTGCCTGGCGGCCGAGACGAAGGTCCCCACAACGTATCGCAGTCCTGGTACCGGTACGGGACAATTCCGTCGCGCCATGGAGCTGGTCCAAGACGGAACCATCGGGCGAGTCGAAGAGGTTCATATCTGGTTCAATCGTGGCGGTCCGGATCGCGACGCAGCGCCTGCGGACGGACAGCCGGTGCCTGACGGTTTGGACTGGGATCTCTGGCTCGGCCCACTGGCGTGGCGCGAGTACCACCCGGACTGGATGGCTTATGCCCATTGGCGGGAGACATCCAACGGCGGCCTGGGCAGCTTTGGTCCGCACACCTCGATTTTTCCCTTCCTGACCCTGGGACTTCGGCCGTTATGGGACACGCCGGGAACCGTCATTCGCGTCCAAGCGGAATGTTCGCGTTTGAATCGCATCTCGTTCCCGCGTTGGGAGCGTGTGCGCTGGGAGATCCCCGCCCGTCGCGAAATGCCGCCGGTGACGATCACGTGGCATCACGGCCCCAATTTCGGCCCGGATAGCCGTGCGCTGATTCACGAGCAATTGGGCCGGTTCGGGGTTTCGAAGCCGGAGGACGCCGACGCCTTGATGGGAATGGCCGGATCCCTGCTGGTGGGCAGCGACGGGGCGTTGGTTGCCGACGACCACAGCGTGCACGTGACCGGATTACCCAAGGACAAGTTTGAACCGGTGGACATGAACCGGCCCCAGCGAATCGCCGGATCGCACGGCATTTACAAAGATTGGATGGACGCCTGTCGCGGCGAGCAAAGGCAGATTCTGGCTGGTTTCGACAACGGCGGCCCGCTGAGCGAATTGCTCATGCTTGGCAACATCGCCACCCGTTTCCCCGGGGAAACGCTTGCCTATGACCCCGTGGCCGGACAGATCGCCAATCACACCGAAGCCAACCAGCGACTGGCTTTCCCCTACCGCCACGGCTGGCAGATCTGAAAACCGTTACGACGCAGCATGGTTTCGCTCCTCGTTCCCAAGCTCCGCTTCGGAACGTACGTCCTCGTCTGTTCTGGTTCTTACCCCAGCCGCCGCCGGAGAGTGTCTGGCTTACTTTGAACCTGCCCCACGCTCAGATATGGCTGGAACCCGTTCCATCTCTCCGCTCAACCGCCGCGACAGCCGCCAACACCTTCTCCGTCCAGTCCTGATCGTCGGGCCGCACGACCACCACAGCGAACCCGTGCTGCTTCCCTTCGATCCGTACGCCGTCCGAATCGTCCACGTGCAGGTCGATGCCAAACGCGGGCGGATACTTGGTAGGCCGATGTCCGTCGACTTTATCGCGGAAGTACGCCTCGTGCATGTCCTGGTTGATTACTCCGGTTGCCGCGACACCGTGAAATTGCAGCCAGCGACGGACCTGGGCAGGACGACGATACGACGTCGTGTAGATCCACGATTCCCAACCCAGCTTCCACAGTTCCTTCATCAAGGCACGAGTCCCAAGTCGGAGCGGTTCGTCCCTCACCAGCCATCGCAGCAGCTGCGGAAGTGGCGGTTCGCTCGGGACTGCCGCGCCGTAGCAAATCAATGTGTCGTCAAGGTCGAACGAGATACGCATCAACAAGGCCCTAATCGACAACCGATCGTCACCACAGGTCTGCCATTTCCGCTTCGTCCGCGATCAAGCTGGCAATCCGCCCACCCATGGACTTGCCGCCGATAATCAGCGTCTCGGCGTCGCCGGAGGCAATCACTTCCAGCCCAGTTTGGCGGAGCACCCGCCGTGCTGAGCGCCTCGATCTGGCCTCGGGCCACCAACAGCGGCAGCGAATGGTCGTCCCGGTAGCTCCGACCATACCAGACATCGCCTGCCTCCGTCCACCAGCAGCCGCGATGGTCAATTCCATCGCTCGGAGTTTGATGCTACCGACATCGCCCAATTGACAGGCCGACAGCTTTGATCAATGCTTCGTGTTTGGCAGTCGTGATGAGGGGGAGGACTTGGCATGCACCGGCGTTTAGTCTTTGCGCTCAGCACCGTCATGATTGTGGCCACGTCGTGGGAGGTATTCGCCGGCGATTGGCCCACGTACCGAGCGGATGCGGCGCGGACGGGGTACACCGTGGAAAGCCTGCCGGCTGCTCTGTCACTGGCGTGGACCTTCGAATCGCGTCACGGCCCCCAACCAGCGTGGCCGACGCGCACTCGGCAGCGATTCGATGTCGCGTATCAGCCCGTGATCGCCAGCCAGTGCCTGTATTTCGGCAGCTCGGCCGACGGCAAGGTTTACGCCTTGGAGGCCGTCCACGGCCGCCCGCGTTGGGAGTTCTTCACGGGTGGACCGGTGCGGTTCGCTCCGGTCGTTTGGCGAGATCTCGTCTTGGTCGCCAGTGACGACGGCTACCTGTACTGCCTGGCCGCCGCCGATGGCCGGCTGATCTGGAAACAGCGCGGCGGCCCGCGGCCGGACATGCTCCTGGGCAACGACCGGATGATCTCCCGCTGGCCCGCACGCGGCGGACCGGTGGTGGTGGACGATCTGGTTTACTTTGCGGCCGGCATTTGGCCCAGCGAAGGAGTGTACGTGTACGCCCTGGACGCCGCCAGCGGCCGGGTGGTCTGGTGCAATGATTCGTCCGGAACGCTCGAATTGGACCAGCCGCATCCGACCGCCCGCGCGAAAAGCGGGGTCGCGGCACAGGGCTATCTGGTCATTGATGGCAATCGGCTGTACGTACCCACGGGCCGCGGTGTCCCGGCGGTTTTCGAGCGGACCCAAGGCAAATTCCTGAGCCTCAATCTGCAGCCCAACAGCAGCTTGGGCGGCGCGGACGTCGTGGGGCTCGGCGATTGGTTCTTCAACAGCGGCGCGGTGTTCGACGCCGCGAGCCAGACCCTGATCGCGCGCACCGGACTCGCCGCCGCCCTGCATCCCGACTACGTGATCCTTTCCGGGAGCAAACCGGGCCTCGTGGTATTGGATCGGAAGCAAATGGTCGTCGAGCGGCCGGCCGTGGATCGCAAAGGCGTGCCCATCACGACCCGCTCCCTGGCCAAACCGCTGTGGACCCTGGACCTGCCCGAAGCCGCGCTGTTGCGACCGCTGGAACGGCCGGGGACGGCGAAGCCGGAAGGCAAGCAGATGGGTTCGACCAACTGGATCGAGCTGCCGATTCAAGGCCAACCTGCGGCTCTGATCGTCGCGGGCAACTCGGCGGTCGTGGGTGGTCAGGATTGTGTGATGACCGTCGACTTGGCAACCCACGCGGTCACCTGGAAGGCCAATGTCGCCGGCGCGGCCTGCGGCTTGGCCGTGGCCGATGGCCGGCTGTTTGTGAGTACCGATCGCGGGCGGATCTACTGCTTCTACGCCGATTCGGAGACCTCGACCGTCGTGTCCGCGGCGACCGACGTGCCCCCGCCGTCTGCGGACCCACAGGTCATCGCGGCGGCGGAGGAAATCGTGCGCCGCACGGGAATTACCAAGGGGGTCTGTGTCGACGTCGGCTGCGGTGACGGCAGCTTGGTTCTCGAACTCGCTCGGCGCACGGACCTGCAGATCTTTGGACTGGAGGCAGACGCGACTCAGGTGGCGGCCGCGCGGAAGCGGTTGGATCGTGCGGGCCTGTATGGCACGCGGGTGACGATCCATCAGGCCGATCCGTCCGAGATCGCCTATCCCGATTATTTCGCCGACTTGGTCGTGTCGCAACGAGCGCTGGCTGACGGTGCCGACGCGGTCCCGGACGCCGATGTGCAGCGGATGCAGCGACCCTACGGAGGTCTGGCTTGCTCGGGGCGCCTGGGCGCGATGTCCCTCTCCGCTCGCGGCCCCTTGGACGGTGCGGGGAATTGGACGCACCAGAACACCAACGCCGCCAACACGCTCTGCTCGGAAGATACCCGGTTGCGCGGGCCGTTGGCGATGCTCTGGTACCGGGATACCGATTTCGTGCTGCCCAACCGGCACGGTCGAGGTCCGGCGCCGTTGGTCGATCGCGGTCGGATGTTCGTCGAGGGCCTGCATGGCTTGCGCGCCACGAGTATCTACAACGGCCGCACGCTGTGGGAGTTCCCCCTGGCCAACGCGTTGGGGACGTATCATCGCGAACACAGCATTGGGGCGGCCTGGACGGGCGGAAATTACTGCCTCGGCGGCGAAGACATCTACCTGCACACGGGCGATCGCTGCCTCCGGTTCTCCGCGGACAGCGGCCAGTTGGTCCGGGAATACAAACCTCCGGCGCGGCCGGATGGGAAGCCGGGCACTTGGGGCTACATCGCGTGGGAAGGCGGCACGCTGTTCGGCACGCTCGCCGACGAACAGTACCTCGTACGGTGTTGGTCTCCGAACTGGGACACCGGCGGTCAGTGGATCCAATCGGTGATGCTGTTTGCCATGGACCCGGACACGGGCAAGGTCAAGTGGACTTACCAGCCCCAGCGGTCGATTCGCAATAATGCCATTGCGATCAATCGAGGCCGAGTGTACCTGATCGACCGGGCGGTCGCGGAAGTGGACCACGTGCGTTACCCGATCGCGCCGCTGTACGTCGAAGCGAAGCGGCGGGCTGCCGCCAACGGGACCAAGGAGGCGGACGAATTGCTTCGCCTCATCCCGCCGTCGCCGGGTGGCCGCCTGTTGGCTCTCGATGCGGAAACAGGCCAGACGCTCTGGAAGAATGACGAAGACATCTTCGGCACCCAATTGGCCGTCAGCGACAAGTACGGCGTGCTACTGATGTGCTACCAGCCCGCCCATCAAGCCTCCCTGGACTCCGAGTTGGGTGATCGAATGGCGGCGCTGCGCACCCAGGATGGATCGCGGATCTGGGAGACCCCGGCCCGTTATGTCGCCCGCCCGATCCTCAATGACCGGACGATTTACGCCGAGCCCGGCGCGTGGGAGCTGCTGACTGGGGAGGCGTTGCCGTTTACTCTCCAACGCTCCTACGGCTGCGGCATCCCGGCGGGATCGCGAAACTTGCTGATCTTCCGCTCCGCGACACTCGGATACATCGACCTGACGGGCTCGCGTCAGACCGAAAATTACGGCGGCATCCGTCCGGGCTGTTGGGTGAATGCGATTCCTGCGGGCGGGTTGTTACTGATGGCGGACGCGGCCAGTTGGTGCACCTGCAGCTATCTGAATCAGGCCACGATTGCGCTTCAGCCGCAGCGGGGAACCGAGTCGGCCATGGGCCAATAGGACTGTCATCCTGTTTTGAGCCACCGAGCCGCGGTTGCCACGCCGCCAGACGCGCGTGTTCTCAAAGCCGCACCACTTCCACTTCGGATCCTTCTCGTCGACGCTGCTCAGATCCTAAGTGTACCCTTCGCTTGTCAACTGCGGCGCCCGAGATAACGCCGCTACACGCCCGCTACGCCGGCGTTATAATCTGTTGGAACTTGCTTTCAAAGGGGCAGGGGTATGCGGTCGTTTCGAATGTCTTGTAACGCGTTTCGGGGCCGAGTTGCGCTTCATGGCCACGAACGTGCTCGCTTGCGCTGGGTTGAACGCGGCAGACGTTCCGTGGAAAGTGGTGCCGGACGCAACTCGCATCGCGTTGCAGATCCCCGCACGTTCCGGCTCACTTTCGCCGGCTTGGAATTGAAGCTGGCCAAACTCGATTGGTCCGACGATGGCAAGGAACTCGCCGCCGTGTTTCGGACCTCGCGCGACAAGGCTTCGGCGAATCGACGACGCGTGGAGTGTCGCCAGTTGGTCGATGAAAGACGGATCGCTGGTCGCCCAGCACGCGATCGAGCGCGAGACGACCATTGCGATCAATACCCGAACCGAAGAACGTGCGACCGCCCACGTACGTGCTTGCCGACGGGCGATTGCTGGTCAATAGGAGCACGGGCGGGGGATCGGCGATGTGGATGACAGGTTGCGACGCCACTTCCAGAACCAACGGGGCATTCTCAGACGCCCAGGCACCGGGAGATCCTGAAGGGCACAGACCACAAACAACCGCCTCACCCAACGAGCATCAGATGCTGGGACAGAAATTCCACAGTCCGGGTTACCACACGACGGTTGCCTCCGGCACCTGGGTTCACCCCGTGCTGCCCTCGTTGAATCAACCACGGAGACGTCTTCATCATGCGAATCCTCGCTATCGCCAGCATTGCAGTTCTCGCTTTGCAGCCAGTCACCCTTGCTGCCTCGAAATTGAAACCTGAGGAGGTTCCGGAGTTTCGACTCCGAGCCCGTGTTTTGAAGCTCGGCGGGCAGCCCTCGGAAGGCACGGCGTTTTCGTTCGGCCTGGCGGGCGTCAGCGGGACCGCCGAAGGGAACCAGTGGAGCACGGAGATCAAGTTCGGCGGGCCTCAGGCAGACGCGACGCTGAAGGGCTACCCGGCCATGTACATGGCCGGCTGGCCCGTCGTGCTGCGATTGACGGTGCCAGGGGCGGCCGATCCCACGCTCGTCGAGGCGGAGTTGACGTTTGCGGAGACCAGCGGCGTGGTAAGACTCTCCGGAGAACTGTTCGGGCCGTCCCTGGGGATTTTGGTGTGGCGGGACGACCAGCGACGGCCCCAGGCTGCCACGATGGCTGAATACAACCATCGTTACTGGAACGCACTGGCCGGAGTCGAGATTCCGGCCCACATGCGTCCCCAGCAATTCCCGATCATCGACCGCTTCATCGGCGGTGATGACGATCGGTGTGCGTGGCAAGAGGGCATTGAACAGCTTCAGCGTGCGGGGTTCAACGCCATCATGCTGCCGCCATCGCGTCCGATTCGAGACATGCTCGTGAAAGCCGGTGGACGCCGCACCGCTTGGGCCGTGTACAACCCACCTGGCTACGCCTTCGATTTCGATCCGAAAGTCACGTCGGAGGCGATTGGTCAGTGGGCCCAACAGCAGGCCAAACCGTACTTGGAAGCCGGCTATGCTCGGCAAGACATGGCGGCATTCGCCATGTCGGATGAGCCCGGCTGGTACTATCCGAGCATCTTCCAGTCGTTACAGGACAACCCGGCGGCGATGGCCCGCTTCCGCCGCTACCTGCAACAACAGCGACTTCAGCCGGCCGAGTTGGGGGCCAGCCGCTGGGAAGACGTCGGTCCGATCGGCCGCAGTCAGGCGAAGGACCTGCCCTCGCGGCGCCAGTTCTATTGGACGATGCGGTTTTTTGCGCACGACTCCGCCCGTCACTTCGCTGTCTGCACGCGAGCCTTGGAGGCGGAATTCTACCCGGGCCTGCCGATCTTCACGAACTGGAATTTTTTCAGCGGCCGGCTCTACGTGCCCGGTCCGGTGGCCAACAACGCCGACAAGCAGAATGCGGACGCGGCGATGGGCGGTCACGACTGGCTGGAGTTCGGGCGACTCCGCGGCGGTACGATGCTCTGGACAGAGGACTGGTTCGCAGACAGCAAGGCGTACCAGTGGTCTTTCTACTGTGCGAAGCTGCGGTCGGCGGCCATCAAGGGCGGCGTGGAGTTCGGCGGCTACGTGATCCCACGCACGGCGGGCGACCGTCGGGACGGCATCATGCAGAAGGGGCTGAGCATCGTGGGCAGCGGCGGCAAGGCGATCAAGTATTTCGTGTTCGGCCCCGAGTACAACTTTCCAGGCAACTGTTACTCGGAGCGGGCAGCGGTCTTGCCGCAGATGGCCGAGGCCCATCGCATGATCGGTGCCGCCGAGGACGTGCTTTGGCCGGGTAAGCCACCTCGAAGCGAGGTCGCCATCTTGGCTCCACGCAGCGCCGAGATGTGGGACGCCAAGGAGATCGCTGTACCGAGCCAAATCCAGGATGCGACCAACAATGACTTAAATCGGGCGACGGTAGATTACATGGCCGAGGTCTTCGACCTGTACCTGGCGTTGCAGCACGCCAACGTCCCGGTCGAGTTCATCGACGAAGACGACCTGTCACCGCAGGGTCTCAAGCCCTATCGCGTGCTCTACGTCACCGAACCGAACATCCCCGCGGAGGGTCAACAGGGGATCGTGGACTGGGTGAGCGTCGGCGGGACTCTGGCGACGGTCAGCGGTGCCGGACAAGCGGACCGTTACGACGAACCGTGTGCCGTGTTCAGCCAGGCGACCGGCTTCCAGGAACGATCGCGGCCGCGGTTGCTGGTCGCCGATACGCGGGCGCTCCAGAACGTGAGCAACGGGACGGGCAAGCTGGGCCCGTTTCAGGCCGTCGGCGTGCGAAGTACCCTCACCGCACGCGTCGACAGCGTCGCTGCGCGGTTCGACGATGGTTCGCCCGCCGTGGCGGAGCGTGCAGTGGGTCGAGGTCGCGTGGTGCATTTCGCCTGGATGCCCGGCATGTCGTACTGGAAATCATCCCGCCAAGTGAAGGACGGCTTGCCAGTCGGTTTCTCCAACTCGCTACGGGAGTGGATCATCTGGCCCGTTCGCCTGGCCAACGTTTCCCCGCCCGTTACGGTGAATCAACCCGCAGTCGAGGCTCCGATGCTGGCCTCTGCGCAGGGAATCGCGGTGACGTTGCTGAACTGGACCGGCGAGCCGTTGCCGGAGGTCCAAGTCGAGGTGCAGACTGCCAGAGATTTCGGCCGTATAGAAAGCGTACGTCTCGGAAAACTGGACTTTCAATCCGCCCACGGCCGTATTCGATTCGTGCTTCCTCTTGAGAGTGCGGATATCGTGACGCTGCATGAAGGTTCATGAACGGCGGCAGTGATCAATCTCGCGCCGAAGGCGAAGTGGGCCTGGTTCATGGTGACGGACGGTTCGACCAGGACGCCGATGGCCGACTGGTCGTCCGGGGCCTGAGTCGTGAGCAAGTCGGCGTAGAGGGAGAGGTACAAGGCAAACGAACGAGCACGTAACAGCATTGGTTCCGGTTATCGCTCCTCCGGATGATCGGCGGGCTTCAGGAAGTGCTCGAAGAACAGGTAGATCTGTTCGTTGGATTCCTCGGTCGGCGGATGGGCCGGACGGTTCGTCATGGCCACCCGGTTCTCGCGACCCAACAGGCGGTTCACGGCAATCGAATGATTCAGGGCCTTCCAACGTTCGAGCGGGTCCTCCGCGCCGCCGGAAACCAGGAACGGTCGTGGAGCCATCAAGGCATGCAAGTCGTGCAGGTCATGGCCCGCCTCGAAGAGCTGCTCGTACGGGCCCGTGCGCGGATTGCTCTCGGACGGCACTCCCGGCTTGCGCTCGCGATGCGATTCCCAACCCAGATACCACGGCTCCCAGTAGTTCACGTTGGGCCGCTTCTCATCGAACACGATCCCGGGGTCACACCAGACCCCGCACGCGAACTTCTCGTAGAGGCATGAGGCAAACAGGGCCCATTTGCCTCCGAACGAATGGCCCACCACGCCCACCCGAGCCGGATCGACCTCAGGCAGGGTGGCCAGGGCGTTGTAGCAATTGGCCGCGACGTAGGCCAGCGACGAGAGCGGCTGCCTGGCCGAGCTTTGCTGCTTGGTGTAGTCCGTGGGCCAGCCGATCGACAGGGTGACGAAGCCCCGCCGGGCCAACTGATAGGCGAAATCGCGGAGCTTGCTCTTGCCCAGCCCGATACCCGTCTCCGGCTCGTAGTACACGACCAACACCGCCGGGTGCGGACCGTCGCCCTCGCGCATCAGCAGATACCCTTCGAGCTTCAGCTTCTCGGCTGCCTCGATCCGCACCTTCTTCTGTATGAAATCCTCACGCTGGCTCGTTTCCACGGTTTCGATGGCGGGCTTGTCGATCAGCGGAGGCCAGGCGCCGAGCGAAGCATGCCAGAATTTGAGAATTTCCTGTCGGCGGCAGCGCCAGTCTTCGGGCGTTTTGACGGACCGACCGTCGTCAAAGACTAAAGGCGATCGGTACTGGCCAAGGTCCTCGGCCAAGGTGGACGGAGGCTGGAAGGCAAAGGCGATCTGCTTCCACGTTTCCGGGGCGCGGGGGGATTGGTCCGGTTGCCCGGCGTCCTGCGCTCGGAGGTGGGCGGTGACCGCTGCCAGCAGGCCCAGCACGATGACGAGTCGAGCTACGGTGTTCATTATCAAATCGTCCTGACGAAATGTCGATGGAGGCAAATGTGGCGAAGTCGCCAATCTACGAGAAGAGCGCCTCGCTTGGCCGGAAACTCCTTGCCGACAAGCGACCATGCGTTTTTCTGGCAGCATGAATCTCTCCTTTAAGGGCTCCAGTGATAGATCCATTCACGGGGGGCGAGCACGTGGGGTTGGCCGTCGAGCTTGACCGTGACTCGCTCGTCGCTGAAATTCTCGATCACGTCGCCTCCGTCTTCAAACAGGTACAGGGCCACGCGGTTGGGCGCCTCGAAGCGGCGGTTGAACGGCCGCAACAACAGCTGGCGGATGGCGTCCAACTCGGCCTCCGGCAGCTTCAGCAGCGACTTGGGATCACCGTTGACCGGCAACACTCGGACATGGGGCACCTCGAGCTTGACTCTGCCGGCCAGCGCTGCCGCCAAACCGTCCGTGACCAGTATCGGCTTTCCAGCGGCGATGAACGCCGAGACCTGTTCGGCCAGCTGCGGGTCTTTCAGAGCATGGATCGAGAAAAACGCAGCCTCGGCGTCCGTCGGGAAGTCATGGCAGGGGACCAGCGGCAGTCCCATCATCCCGACGAAATCGTAGACGCGCCGCTCGTTCTCGGGATGACTGTTGGGCGGCTTGTAGGCGGCGATTCCGAGCACCTTGCGCCGCGCCACCTGCTCCGCAACGGCCAGCAACTCCGGGACGTTCGCCCGCAGCGCTTCGACATTCTTCGGGCCTGTATCCCTCAGGAGAGAGCCGTAACAGAACAGGAGCGATTCCCGGGCCCCGCCGAGAATCGTTTGCCGGGCCTGCTCGACGTAGGTCTGCTCCGTGGTCCCATACGGATCGTACCACCCGCCGCCGCACTTCGTGCCGCCGATGCCGCCCAGCCATCGCATGATGAAGTACGCCTCGTACTGGACCGTCCCCCCCCACCGCGGGTCTTGATAGTCGCGGGTCTCGGTGCCCACCCAGATCCGCTCAAAGTCGGCCGTCTCGCGGACCACGTCGTAACCCCGCTCGTGGAAGTTGTCGTACCACTGGGGATATTTGATGATGATCGAGACCTTCGGATTCACGCGGCGCGCCGGCCCGAGAATCCGGTCTTGCGACAGCCGGACCAGTAGCTCGCAGCGATAGTCTTCCCAGCTGTCGCCGGAAACCGGGTAGGTCGTGTCGCCGATGGCTACTCGCTTGCTTTGCCGCCCCGCCTCGCAGTCCTGGCACTTGCAGTCGGTGAACCAAAAGTCGTCGATCATGATCTCGTCAAAGAGTCCCGCCGTGTACTCGAAGATCTGCTGGAGCTTGTCCTGCGTGGCGGGGTCCGTGTAGCAGGAGATGAGGTTCCAGCCGGTGGACGGTTTTCCCACGATCGTCGTGGTGACACAGCCCGAAACGGCGAAACCCTCCGACCGAAAGCGATCCCTGGCCCGCTGGAGCATCTCTCGCTCGGCGGTATACTTGCTGCGGAACGTCTCCAGGTAGACCTTGGTCACGGCCGTCTGGCGACACCACGCGATGGCCGCCGCCAGGCCCTCCTCCGTCGCGAGGTGGTCGCGCACGTTCTGGGCGGTGAAGAGCGTCGAGAAGCGGTGGACCGTCTGCTTGCTTTTGGCCAGCTCCCAGAGGCTCACCGGCGCCTTTTCAGCGCCCTGCGTCTCCGCTCCGAGACTCGCAAGCAGGCCACTTAGTCTAATGCCGACGACGATGATCAGGGGCAAGACGGCAGCGACTCCCAGACTTCTGATCGGTTTCATAGCAGGGTCCTTTGGCAAAATCACTCGCGGTGTCGAGACGGGTTGCGTACCAGAATACCACCGTCGCAAGCGTTCTGCCAACAGTGGACAAGGCAGTGTACCAGGCGCCGTGGAATCATGTCGGCCAGCAGTGCATTGAGGCGCGCCCCGTCGCGAATCAACGCGATCGAGCGACTCAGCGTGGCGGCTGGTTCTCCGCTGCCTCTGGCAAGCGGTCAATTTCCTCGAGCTTCAGCCGCGTGCTGACGACGGAATGCTTTTCGGGACCCGGTTGGTACTTGATATAAGTCGTGGCGAGAATCGTGCCGTCGGGCAGCCGCTCTATCCCTGGATAGCCGCAGTCTCCGCCGGCGTAGCTGTGGAGGAGCTTGATGCGATACTGGCCGGGACGAGCTTGGCGAATGTCGTCGTAGGTTCCCACCCAAGCGACAAAGTGCCCGCGGGTGGGGCTGAGGGGCGCTTGATCGCGAAAGGCGATCACTAGCCGGCCGTCGGGAGCGTACACCCCCATGTGCCGGTCGCCGCTCAATCCCCAGGGCGTCTCCACGGGCTCGCTCCACGTTTCCCCCTCGTCGCCGCTGAACATCATCAGGCTGCGGCCGGCGTGGGTGTTCTCGCGCATCAGGCAGCACAGTTCGGTTCCGTCGGGACTGCGAAACGTCCACGGCTCACAGGGATCTTTGCCGTCTACGTCGGCGATCACTCGCGGTTCGGACCAGGTCAATCCGCCGTCCGCCGTGTTGGTCTGCAGGACTTGGAGTGAGCCGCCGCCGCTGCGATGGTAGAAGCCGGCATAGCTGCCGTCCTTTCGCTGCACGAGGGAACTGAAGGTCATGACGCAGCGAAAGCTTTCCCCCAATGGCTCCCGTTCTTGCCACGTTCGGCCGCCGTCGCTACTGACGATCCGCGGCATGTGCGGCTGGGCCGAGAAGACCCACAGCCGTTCCTGTCCTTGCGGGTCCACCAGACGATAGATGCTGGGACAGTTGCGATGCTTCCGGAAGCCTTCCGGCAGCGCATCGTCCAGTCGCGTCCAGCTCAGCCCGCCGTCGTCGCTGCGAGCCATCGGGCCGGCCGGGCCGCCGTGGTTGACACTCCACACCGCAAATATTGTCTTGCCGTCCGGCATCAGCAACGTCGTAGGGTGGCCCTGATAGACGTCTTCGGTTCCTGCCGCTACGATCACATGACGTTCGGCTTCTGCGGCGATGTCGACCAGGGGCAATTGCCCGGGCCCGTCGAGCGACAGCAGCGGAAACTGGGCGAACACGATGGCTTCGTAAGGGTGAGCCTGCCCGGCCTCGTACAGGCAGGCGATGTGGCCGTTGGCCAGCACAGCCAAGTCCGAATAGGCGCTGGGGCCGGCGTGAAGCACGCGCGAGGCCGTCCACGTTTGGCCTTCATCGAAACTGGCGCGCACGGTCATGGTGACACGGCCGTCACGACTGGCCGGATTGCTGAACAGAATCACGCCCTTGCCGTCTGCGCTCGGCCAGCTGAATCGCTGGACGGCGGCCTGGCAGATGGGCTCGACCAGCGCGGCATCGAAATGTTGGTCCTGCCACGTTAGCCCGCCGTCGCCGCTGACGGCCACCTGGCGGTTTTTCTGCCTGCGGTCGTAATTTCGCATGTTCAGCATCAGCCGGCCGTTGGCCAGTTCCACGACCTCGCACTCGTTGACTTGGGGTGCGGGCGTCCTGCCTCCCAGCCGCCAACTGGCGCCCCGGTCGTCGGAATAGATGATGTGTGAATAGTAGCGATCGGTGCTCGACTCGATGTGATCGCAGGGGATGATCAAGCGGCCTTGGTGCGGTCCGTGTTGGATCTGAATGCCGCTGCCCGGGCCTGTGGCGTACCACGTCCAATCGTCTTTCTTGACGTCGCCCGTGATTTCCCGCGGTTCGCTCCAACTCAGTCCGTCATCGGTGGAATGCGCCACGAACACCCGCCGCGTATCTTTGCTGGTCTGCGCGATGATCTGCGACTCGCGGTCATCGCCGCGGTTCCACGTCATCAGCAACCAAATCGTGCCGCGCTGCGCGTCGATCACCGCACAGGGATTCCCGCAGGTGTTGCCGTCGTCATCCCAGATGACGTGCGGAGGGCTCCAGGTCCGGCCGTGATCCGTGGAACGTTTGACCAAAAGGTCGATGTCGCCGGTGTCGCCGGCCGAATGTTTGCGCCCTTCGCAGAAGGCCAAGACGGTCCCTTGGGCGGTCACGGTCAGCGCCGGAATGCGGTAGGTGTGATAGCCGCCCTGACCGCTCACGTACAGCGGCTCGCCATACGGTTTCGGCGGCGGAGGCGGATCGAGCAGGCTGCCTTCGATGGTAAAGGACGCGATCGTGATCCGATTTCGCCAGGGACGAAAGCCGATCCGCTCGGCCGGTCCGTTCCACCGTTCTATGCGATAGACCTCCTGGTCGTCGATCAAAAACCGCGTGGTGCCGCCGGTCCGGATCGCCTCGAACAGCATCATCCGGCCGGGTTGGAAAAAGGACTCGGCCTTGGCGAGCATTTGGCTTTTGCCGCCGAACAGACGGCCTTCGACGAACAGGAATCCCGGCCCGCCATCGAATCCAACGTGACTGTCGTTTAACACGAACGAAGCGGCGGTGCCGTCGAGCCGTTCGAGCTTCAGCCGTGCGGTAATGTGGAAATCGCCCGTCCCCAGGTCCTTGTCCGCATACAGAAAGCGGCCGGTGCCTTCCGCCGCAATGCCATCCGGAGTCGCCTCCCACGCCGCGCCGGCATACCGTACGGCGACGGCCTTGCCGTCCTGGACCAGCGGCGCCTCCGCCGCAGACAGGCCCCATGACATCGCACCCGTTAGAAAACCGGCCATCACCACAGAACTCTTCATCGGTCGTCTTCCTTTGGCTTCTCGATTGCGTGTGCCTCGTTGCCGTCCCTCGTTGCCGCCGCTCGTTGTTCCGGACGTCCCGAACCGTCTCGTACTCGGCTTTGCTGATCAGGACGTTGACAGGTCAGGGTCGAGTATATCCTGAAATGGTCGCGGCGGCGAGTTTACAATGATCGCGATAAGGATCCACCCGGCCACTGGCGGCGCGGTGGCGGCGAGCATGCGGCGGCGGGATATGCATCGGCGTCAGGCCCTCTCTTATGGACTTGCAACGTGGGCGGCAACATGGGAAATTGACGGTTTGTACCTATAAAAAGGGAGGATCTTCATGAAGCGAACCATGACGCTTGCTTTGCTGGCCCCGCTGGTGCTCGCGGTCTGCACGACGAGCCCAGCGCAGATGCTCGACCGGACGGATTCCCGCGTTCAAACCACGCTAAAAACCGGCTGGAAATGCTTGGGAACCATCCAGCCTCGCCACGTCGGGGAAATCACCGCCGGACAAAATTGGGCCTTGGGCTGCGAAACGCTGTGCCGCAACTACATCTACTGGGACACCTACAAGGATTACGTCGTTCCGCTCGGAATCAAGACCATTCGACTGCAAGGCGGATGGGCCAAAACGGAGAAGGTCCAAGGCGTTTACGATTTCGCGTGGCTGGACGAGGTCATCAACGACGCCCTTTCCAAAGGTCTGGAAGTCTGGCTGGAGACAGACTACGGCAATCCGGTTTACGAAGGTGCGGGCACGGCGGACCTGGGGGCCGGTTTTCCGACGTCCGAGACCGGACTGGCGGCGTGGGACCGCTGGGTGGAAGCGATGGCAAGTCGATACAAGGACCGAGTTACCAAGTGGGCGATGTGGAACGAGCCGGATATCGGCGTCAAGAAAACGCCGGAGATGATCGCCAACTTCAATATCCGCACCGCCGAAATCATCAAACGCATCATTCCGGATGCGAAAATCGGGGCATTGTCGCTGGCTCGAATCGATCCCAAATTTCTGGACGATTGCCTGAAGGTGATCGCCGATCAGGGCAAGCTGGGCTTGTTCGAATGGCTCATCTATCACGGATATACGAAGAACCCGGACGACGCCTACAAGAACGTCGAAGCGATGAAAGCGGTCGTTCGCAAGTACGAGCGGCAGCTGAAAATGTGGCAAGGCGAAAACGGCTGTCCCTCGGAACGGGCGACGCGATTCGCCCTGTCCGGCCACGACTGGTCCGAGTTGACCCAGGCGAAATGGAACACTCGCCGGATGCTCGGAGATCTGGGGCACGATTGCATCTCGTCGGTCTTCACCATCTGCGACTTCGATCACACCGGACGGGAGATCAACCGCAAAGGCCTGCTGAAGATTAATGACAAGCGGAATTTGGCAAAGGTCAAAATGGCATACTATGCCGTTCAGAACGTCGTTTCGGTGTTCGACAACAACCTGGTCCGCCAGCAGGATTACGCCTGTACGATCGAATGCGACCAGCCGATTACCTGGTTCGCCTATCGCCACGGCCAGGCGGACAGCGATCTGCTGGTTTTCTGGAACGGGACGATCTTTCCGGTGGACACCAACGACACGCTGCCGGCCACGATTCGGATCGAAGGCGGCAAGTTTGCGGATCCCGTGTGGGCGGACTTGATCACCGGCCGGATCCACGAAATCCCAGAGGAATGCAAGAGCCTGGCCGATGGAAAAATGATCTTGAAGAAGATCCCAACGTACGACGCACCGGTCATCATCACGGACCGCAGGTTTCTTGACGGGTCTGCTCCGCGAAACGGGATCCCGTCCCGTCTCGATTAGCCGACCGCGGCGGCATTCAAGCCATTGAGCATTTCGCCGCGCTGGGAAAACCGGCGGTCGATATCGTCGATCTGCCGCAGCCATTCGCTGGTCGTCGAGCCCGGCACATCACCGCTGCCGGCTGTCTGTTCGATGGCCAATGCCAATTTCTCGACGCTTTGCACCAGTGCCATGTCGTGCTCGTATACCTGGTCCAGCAAATCGGTATTCACCTGGACGAAATCGAAGAAACCGCTGTAGCCGCGTACTGCGCTGCGGAGACGCAAAATCACGGCGTCTAGCCGGTTCTTGAGGCGTTCCCAAGCCGGCAATTGGTCGATCCGGCCGGCATCCACCAAGGACGTCATCCCGGCGTCCAGAGACCGCTTGCTGTGCTGCAAGCGATCCGCCATCCAGCGGCGAACCAGGTGATCGCTCTCCTGGCGGTAGTCCTTTTCCAGATACCCGCGGAAACCGGGGATATAACGCAGCACGGACTCGATCAGGCCGCGGCTGTCGGCATGGCGCTTGGGATCGATCATCAGGAGGTTCTCTCGTTTTCAAGCAATTTTCTTTCGCACACCGGCTCAACTGACCACTTTATAACCCATCGCTTTTGTCTGACGCAACCCGGAGGCGTGTCCACAACGGCGGCCCAGGCGATCGGAGCGAAGCGAGTTGCGAAATGGATCTCAAGATCCGCTCTACGGAATTCGCCGCAGACGTTCAATCGCCTCGGCCAATTGGCGGCGGAAAGCGTGCCAATCCTCGGCGGCAAAAAGGGCACCGTGATCCCGTTGTCCCAAGCGGAAGGTTTGCATGCGGCCGCGAATCAGCGCTTGGGCCGCGGCGTCTTGTTTCCGATCGGCCAAGCGTGCTAGGGTCAGCAGATAACGATAATCATCCACGCCTTCGCGAATCTCGCGCTCGAAATGCAGCGATGGAATCAGTTCGCCGTCGGGGTTGGCGTTGCACCAAGCGTAGTCGTCCTCCCGGCAATCCAGCGCGTAATATGGATCGCCGGCCACCACGTTCCAGTGCCAACTCAAACGGAACCGCATGTCGAATTCCTTGACCGCTTTGTACATGTACGTGCCGAAAGTCCAGCGATTTCCGCCATTGTAAAACGCCCAGCCGGACCCGGCGCCGCGGATCAGTCCCACACTGGCTTCGTCGTGGACGTTCAAATTGGCCACGTGCAGGGCTCGCGCCAGGCGAAAGTGTGGATCGTCCGGCCGATTGCCCGAAAAGCTGGTGGCGCCGGTGAAGAACGGCGGCCCGGACGGCACCGCCGCGCGATACGCTTCGGCGTTTTCGGCAGACCGCCGCAAATCGTCGCCAATCGGCTCATCACCCAAGTTCCAGTACACCGGCAGCCAGTGAGCGGCATCCGCGTGCTCTTGAATCGCGGAGAAAATCGTTCGGATAAATCGGCTGTAGTCGTCAAAGCCTGCGGCTCGCATCGCCGCTTCGTCTCGGTAATAGAGATTCAAACCCTCCAAAGCCACATACGAGACGACCGGCATCCGGAAACCCGCCGCCACAAGCCGCTGCATCTGGCGGTCGCCGGCGCGGAAATCGAATTCCGGCTTGCCGTCGCGGAACCCCAAGTATCGGATCCGCGGCAGACCGGAACAGGTCGTCAAGCCGTACTGCCCGAGCCGTTCCAGGCTGCGGTCGGCCATCGTCTCGTTCCACTTCAAGGCTGCCGGATCGCCGCCGTCCCACGGAATACGGATCTCGTGCCCCCACGGCCCGACCGGGATGTCGGCTGGGTCCAGAACGCCCTGGTACACGCGGTACTCGACGGGAACGTCCAGCGGTGACCCTTTCTCCGGCTGGACCGTGATTGCGCCGCGGTACGTTCCTGGCGGCGTGTCCGGCGGCGGGCAGATGGTCAGCCAGAAACGCCGCGTGACGCCCGCCCGCACGACGACCGTGTCGCGGGGCATGACTAGCCGCGGTTGGATCGTGTAGACCGTCCCCTCCATCGTCACGCGACTGACGCGATTGGACACAAAGCCGGGGCGGATGCATGCGGCGGGGATCGTGCCGGGACCTGTCAGATCGCGCGGCGTGACCGTCACGGCTCCCAAGTCCGTCAACGGGTACAAGGTCAGTGTCAGCGGTTCGAACTCGCCCGCCATGCCGAATCCCGAAACCGGCCGGCCGAATTCGTCCCGGCGAGGCTGATCGTTGTAAAACACGTCTTGCATATAGTCGCGGGTAAATACCAAGTATCCCCGCTGCCGGTCCTGGGCGTTCGGCTCGACGATGTCCCCGGTCGGCTTGTGGAGGACGCGGCGGAAATAGTTGTCGAAATAGAACCGCCGCTGGGCGACCACGCCGTCCAGAAAGCGGCGTCCTTCAGCGGCTCGATCCGCCGGAAAGATCACGACCGCCGAGACGCTGCACGCCCAGTTGGCGCCGCGGAATTCGAGGTTCATTTGTCCGTCGTTGACCGCAACCTCGAATTCCTGCTCCTGGAAATACGCCCGCTGGTATTTGTCGAACGTGTCGTCGTCCGGACTGTCTTCGACGTCCCAGAAGCGAAAATACTTCTGCTTGAATGCGTCGAACGTCATCTCCTGGCGAATGACTTCGCGGCCTTCGGCCATCACGGCCCGCGTCCGATAGGCCTGGGTTTCCCCCCAGAAACCGGACGGGCTGTCGAGATTGACAAACACGCGATACGTCCCGTTGGGCAGATCGACGGCCAAGCCGCCCTGCTCGAGACAGAGGAAGTCCTGATACAGCGGATCGGGCTGCAAGGCATCAAAAGCCCGCCATAGGCGTGGGTCCTTGAGGCCGTACCCGCGGCCGCGACTGTAGAGAGTAGCCGGGTCCACGCGCGTAAAGCCGGGCATTAGCGGACTGTGCGACGTTCCGAAATCGAATGCGTGCAGGCCCGCGAATTTCAGCTTCGGCGTTTCGACGTCCCGTTCCAGCCGCAGGTTGTCCAAGTACAGCGGCGCGGCAGGCCGGTCGCCGACGTTGAACACCAGATGCGTAACGCCCGACAGCATCAGCTTGCGGCCCGGTCGGGATTTCTCGCCCACGTACAGCTGGTCCAACGGCAGCACGAGCGTGCTGCGGCCGGGCGGAACGACGGTGTTGTAATTCACCCGCGTCCAGTAATCGCGAGTCGCTTGGTCGCGGATTTCGACATACAGATCCAAGGGCCGCTCGGCGTCCGTGTGCAGATCGACCTTCAGATAGTCGTAGCCCGACCAATCGTGCGCGGCCAGCCACGTGGTGTAGCTCTTGTCCAAACGCAAAGCCTTTCCGCCTTCGGTCGCATGTTGCTCGACCACTTGTCCCGCGCTGAACGGAGACTTGTCCTCGAACGAGGTGAGCCGTTTGATGTCGGGCCCTTGAGTCGCAACGGGCACATCCAGGTCCGATCCACACGCCCAGCACGTGTTCCAAGCCGGCTGGTTGCGGTAACCGCACGCCGGGCATCGGACCGCGTCCGGACCGAGTTCACCCAGCGGTGCCAGCGGCTGCTCCTCGTCGCCCCATACCGGTTTGTCGGTCAAGGGTACGTCGTCGGCGACCGCAGTCATTTGGACGTCGTCAACCCACAGATAGCCGGGCGCCATCAAGCCGAACGCCGGGCCGTAGAAATCCTGCTTGCGCTGCGGAACTTGGAACACATAGGTCAACGGCGTCCAGCCGAACGTGCCGTTTTTCTGCAAGGGGAAGTACTGGCCGTCGCAGGCGAATTCCGTGGTGGCGTTCCAGACGCCGGTGCTGATGTCCAGTCCGCGCAGATAGGCGGTGACGCGGTATCGGCCCGGCGCCATCACGGGATGAGTCTGGGCGAGACGGATTTTGGGAGCGGAGGCGCCGAACAGCAAGGCCGAGGTTTCGCCGCTGCGGGCGACGCGGCCCACGCGATACTCGCATTCGCCCTCGTATTTCCAGCCGCCCCATTCCGAAAAGACAAAGCCGAATTGGTCCGCCGGTTTCGTGTGCTCGAAAGACGGGTTGCGAATCAGGTTCTCCGCTTCCGCCGCGCCGAGCGTGGCGGGCCACCAGGCGAGACACATCAGGCACCAGAGTCCGAACTGGTCGAGCCGTTTCATGGAAGGATCTCCGCGGGCAGGACGGGCAAGAATCATAGGTGTTACGCCGCAGGCAATTGAGGATAGCACATTTCCGTTCTGCTCCGAAGGACCCGCGTGTGTCCACCCGGCGTGTGCGTCCCCGGTCGGTCCTCTGGAACCCTCCGCCCCGGTCGGGTACAAAGAAACCTATCGTTGACCTTGTTTTGTCTCCGCGAGGCTCCCATGAAAGCTGCTTACATCGAAAGCGTCGGACCACCCGAAACCATCGTTTACGGCGAACTGGCCGCACCGGCCTTGAAAGGCGCGGAAGTCTTGGTCAAAGTCACGGCGGTTTCCGTGAACCCAATCGATACGTATATTCGCAGCGGCGCCGTCGCGGCCTGGCCGCTGCCCCAGCCGTTCATCGTCGGCTGCGATTTGGCCGGCGTGATCGAGGAACTCGGGCCGGGCGCGACCCGCTTTCAAGTCGGCGACCGCGTCTGGGGCAGCAATCAAGGACTGTTGGGGCGTCAAGGCACGTTTGCCGAGTATTGTGCCGTCGACCAATGCTGGCTGTATCCCACGCCGGAGGGCGTCAGCGACCAGACCGTTGCCGCTTCGGCCTTGGTCGGCATGACCGCCCATCTCGGCTTGTTTCGCGAGGCGAAGATTCAGCCGGGCGAGACGCTGTTCGTACCCGGCGGGACGGGCGGCGTGGGGGCGATGGTGGTGCAGATGGCCAAAGCGGCCGGGGCGCGGGTCTTCGCCACGGGCGGCTCCGACCAAAAGGTGGCGCGTTGCTTGGAATTGGGAGCCGACGCGGCGGTCAATTACCGGACGCAGGATGTGGACGCGGCGGTCCGCGAGTTTGCTCCGGCGGGCGTCGACGTGTTCTGGGAAACCCGCCGCGATCCGGACTTTGACAAGATGGTGTCTTATCTGGCGGAGCGCGGACGGATCGTGCTGATGGCCGGCCGCGAGGCCCGGCCGCAGTTTCCGGTCGGCCCGTTCTACGTGAAAGAATGCTCGCTGCACGGTTTCGTGATGTTCAAGGCCAGTCCCGAGGACCTCGACCGCTGTGCCAGCGACATGAACCGCTGGCTGGCCGATGGCCGGCTGCAGGCACAAATCGGTTGCGTGTTGCCGCTGTCGCAAACGGCCGACGCCCATCGCTTGCAGGAGCAGAATACGCTGCACAACGCGGGCACGCTGGCGGGCAAGATCGTCCTGAAGCCGGACGGGATGTAGCTCCATGAGCACGATTCACGATCTGCCGGAGATCTCGAATCTGGACGCGCGGCGGCACTTGGTGCGGATTCCCGACCAGTTGGACGTGCCGTTGACCAATCGCGTCCAGCAGATCATCGATACGGCCGAGTTCCGGCGATTGGCCAAGATCACGCAACTGGGATTGGTCTCGCTGGTCTATCCGGCCGCTCACCACACGCGATTCGAGCACTCGTTGGGCGTCTACCGGATTGCGCTGTTGTACTTGAAACAGCTGGCCCACGATCCGCGTTTCGCCGCGGCGGTGCAGGTTCGCGATGCCGAGTTGATGATCGTGGCGGCCCTGGTACACGACTTGGGGCACTGGCCGTTCTGTCATGCCATCGAAGACATGGATTTACCTGGCGTTCCGGAACATGAACTGTTCGCCAACAGCTTTCTGTTGGAGGGTGACTTGGCGGACGCGTTGCGGGACGGCTGGGGCCTGCTGCCTCGCGAAGTGGTCGCCTTGCTGTCCGAGCCGCCGCGAGATCCGGTGTCGAAGATCGCGCACAGCCTGCTATCTGGACCGATCGACGTCGACAAGATGGACTACCTGGTGCGGGACAGTCTGCACGCGGGCGTCCCGTACGGCCGTAATTTTGACCAACAGCGGCTGATCGGCAGCTTGTGCCTGAACCGCGCCGGCGACGGATTGGCGATCTCGGACAAAGGCCGTACGGCGGCCGAGATGATGGTCTTCGCCCGGTACGTAATGTTCAGCGAAGTCTATTGGCACCACGCCGTGCGGTCGGCTACGGCCATGTTTCAGCGCGCGTTCTATTTGCTGTACCATCGGCTGGACCTGGATTCGCTGTTTCGCCAGTCCGAAGAAGACCTGATCCGCACACTGCTTCGAGCGGCGGGCGAAGGACCGGCCAAGGAACTGTTGGACGGCCTGTTCGGGCCGGTTCGCCGGTTGTACAAGCGCATGACGCAATTCAGCCTGTTCGAACAGCGGGAACTGTACCAGCAACTGGCTCGACGCCCGTATCCTTGGCTGACGACGTGTGCGGAGGAATTTGCCGCCGTACTCAGCCGGCACGTCGGCCGCCGCGTCGCGCCCACGGAAGTCCTGTTCGACGCTCCGCCCGCCAAGCTGGAAATTGAATTTCAGATCGATATTCACTTTCGGAAGGAAGGCGTCTATCGGTCGCTGGGCGATGTATCTCCGGTTGTACAGTCGCTGGCACGAGAGCAATTTGACGATTACGTCAAGCGGGTGCGGATCTTCGGCCACGGGCGCATCGCCGCCGAACTACGAGATTTTCGAGATTGGAAAGAAGTTCTGTCCGAGACATTGCAGCGAATGGTATAGCAGCTAAAGAACTCCGCAACTCGCCTGTTATCGAGAAACAAACCTGGTTTCGTCGTTCGATTTGCGATTGTGAACGGCGGAGAAGTTTCTAAGATATGCGTGTAGATTTGCTACCCGGTGGTGTAATTGGCAACACTAGGGATTTTGGCTCCCTCATTCCAGGTTCAAGTCCTGGCCGGGTAGCCTGTTTATCAGGCTATTGCCGTTTTTTTCGGGGTTTTTCGCGTTTTTGTGCTGCGCCTCTACGCTGCCCGATCGCAGAAAAACGACCCCATCTACTGCGTTTTCTGCTGTGGGTTTCCCGCTGGGCTGGGATACCGCCTTCGCAAAAATTCCCATCGTCACGGGAGCGTTCGGCACGATGTTGGTCATGGTGACCTCCCCCTCCAATTCCCGTGGCGCAGCCTTGGCGGGCGAATGCCCGATCAAGGTCCCGGCCGAGTAGAGGTACAACAACACCCGCGGGGTCTGCTAGAACATCTGCTGCGTGCCGCTGTCCCGGACAGGGACGAACAGTTGCACGGGCTCGGGCAAGCCATTCGGCGTGCAATCCTCCGCATGGATAACCAGGGCCTCGACTGCCTCAAAGCCGGGGAAGTTTTCGCTTTCCTGACCGCCGGGGCCGACGCCCCGATGCAAGTCACGCTGCACCGCTTCGTAGAACCGCAGGCGTTTGCGCTCGAACCGTTCGCTCCGCTGGTCGCACGCGTCGATGTGGGCACGGACTTCGCCGACAATCGAGTCTCGTTCGCTACAGCGAATCAGCACGCCGGCCTCCAGGTTGTAGCCCTCCAAGGCATTCTCTGTCCAGTTGTGGCTACCGACGACGATGCATCGGTTCGTCACGTCCATTTCCAACAGCAGGACTTTCGAGTGGAACTGTCCTCGCTCTGCGCGCGTTTCTTCCGGCTTCCTGCAACGGGCGCAGAATCGGCTCTTGGGGCCGGAACGGATAAGCATCGAAGAACTGTACCTGCATGGGGTTCCTCCCGACAAAAACATCCGAGTGCCAATTGTCGTCCCCGTTTTCGAGGACTGCCGCGGGCCGCAACGGCCGGGGCGTCGTCCGTCAAAATTGAATTTCGGCTTGTCCGCCTAGCCCGCATTTCTCATCACCCCGGCTAGCGCGAAGCCCCCAGATTTGTCATAACTTGTTTTTGCGACGACCAGTTACGACAAATCATGGAGGTTTCCTCGTGCAAACACAGTGTAACGAATCACGGATCGAATTCCACGGGTTGAGCGGGCGGGTACTGATTGCCGATTTTGACGGTGGGAATATTGTCAGCGACGGTGGCGTGCCGCTGGTCGCCGAGGTCGATCGGACGTTCCGTGTACTGGAACGGTACGCCGCTTGTTTTACGGATCATCGCGATCCAGAGGCGAGCGAACATTCCGTACTCGATCTGGTCAGGCAGAGGATTTATGGGCTCTGCTTGGGCTACGAAGATTTGAATGACCACGATCGGCTGCGGACTGACGCCCTGATCGCCGCTTGCGTGGGCAAGCAAGATCCGGAGGGTCAGCAGCGACGCCGTCCAGACGACCGCGGCAAGCCGATGGCCGGCAAAAGTACGCTCAATCGGCTCGAGTTGTCCAAGGTCGGAGCCGATCCCGATTCGCCTTATTGCAAAATCGTCGCCGATCTCGACGGACTGGCCGATTTGCTGGTCGATGTGTTTCTCGACGCGCATGACTCGCCGCCCGAGGAAATCACGCTCGACATCGACCCGACCAACCTGGAAACGTTCGGCCAACAACTGGGTCGCCATTTCCAGAAACATTACGACGGCTATTGCTATCTGCCGCAGTACGTGTTTTGCGGCGAGTTTCTGCTGGCCGCCCAGTTGCGTCCGGGCGACGTCGGTGCGATGTCCGGAGCGATGAAGTTGCTGCCAAAGATCGTGACGCGAATTCGTCAGCGGTGGCCGGACGTCGGCATCACCATCCGCGGCGATGGGCATTTCAGCGACGACCGCCTCATGAGTTGGTGTGAAGCGACGCCCGGTCTGGAGTTCATTGTCGGGATGCCGAGCAACGCACGGTTGATGAACGAGGTGCAAGAGGCTCAGCGTCAGATGGCCGCGGAATTTGCCGCCGCGAAGCAGTCGGATGAAAACAGCGGCCCGCCACAGGAGCCGCCTCGGACGTTCGTGGAGATACCCTATCGCACGCTTGACAGTTGGAGCCAGCAGCGGCGTGTGGTGGCGAAAGTGGAGCATTTGCCGGGACCAACGGGAGATTCCGTGAGTGCCTTTGCGGTGGCCACTGCCGAAAAGAGTGCGGTGCAGGCGGAGCAACATTTGGCGCAGGCGCGATCCGCGGCAGCCACCGCAACGGCCACTGCCGACGGACAACAGCGGCGAGCCCAACGGCTGGCATGCCTGGCGGAAACGATGGCCGCCGCGGCTCCTCGCGATCACAGCGAGCGCGCGAAATCCCTGCGGGCCGATGCCAAGACGACTCGGAAGCAGGCCCAACGCGCGGAGGTGTTGGCTCGCAAAGAGCGACGTGCGGCGGCGAAGGCGGAGCAGCGTGCGGAGACTTTGCAAACGCAGGCAGCCGCGGCCCGCACGGCGGCGGATTGGCTTTTGGAGCAAGCAAGTTGGGAAGGAAAGTCGAACGTACGGTTCGTGGTGCTGTCGCGCGCGGCGGAGGAACTCGACGGACGCACGGCTTACGAAGAGGGTTACTGCCCGCGTGGCGACGCGGAGAACCGGATCAAGGAGCAGAAGTATTTGTTCGCGGGAAGCCTGCCGTGCGAGGCCATGCGAGCGAACCAAATCCGTCTGTACCAATGTTCGTTCGCATACGTCCTGTGCATGCTGCTTCGTCGTTTCGGGCTGGCGGAAACGGAGCTTTCGCAAGCTCAATGCCCGACGATCCGCACGCGTCTGTTCAAGATTGGCGCCCTGATCCAGGTCACTACCCGCCGCGTGTGGACTCATATTTCGAGCAGTTACCCATACCGCGAGTTGTTCGGCCAAGTGTTGTCGAACCTCCGCCGCGCCGCCGAGAAGTTTTCCAATGGTGTCCCCAGAATTCCAGATTCGCCTTTCGCCGGTGACGATCCGCCGCGTCTGGCGGTTACGTGACGTGCCGACTTGAGCTACGGGAGAAAAACGGAGAAAATCGAAGCGATGGCGAAGCCGGTCGGATCGGGGTACGCGCCAGCGGCCGCGAACCGGCCGTTTCGGCGTCAAAAACGGTGCGAAACGCCGTCCCAACGTGGCCAGGAGTACCAACGCGACGCGCACCCCAGCGGTGTAGCGACTACGAACAGCCGCCCCAACAAAAAACGCCACTCCGCGGCGTTCGCCCCGTCACATTTTCAGATGTGATGAGAAATGCGGGCTAGGTTCGGTGCGGTAAACTTCTGACAGCTGGTGGACAAAACTCGGCCCCTGGCCGTGTGGTCGTCGGGTTCGTCCCGGCGAGACCCTATATCCGCCAGCTATTTTTTTGCGCGGGCCGCATGCGTCAGCGGAGTGCTCGGCGTGTAGTAGACGCCGTGGGGAGCCGTGCGGATGTCGTCCACGTCGTACACCAGCTTGGCTTGTGGGCGGACCACCTCCCAGAAGCGATCTTCGCCTTTCTCGTACAACCGTTGCAAAGTCCACAGGAAGTAGCCGACGGCCTGCAGTCCGCCGCTGTCTCGGGGCGTGCTGGCACGGATGCGGATGGTCGTCTTGCTCCGCACGCCCCACGTCTGCTCGTAGGTTTGGCGCGCCTGGTCCAGCGCCAGTTGCAGCGCCGCCGTGCGGTCGCTCTTGCCTCGTCGGGCAAAACAGATCTCGAAGTGATCCCCGCGGTGGAACCTGCTCTTGAACAAGTGGTGGACGAGGTCGTCGTACAACTCGTTCTCGCGGTACCAGTAGTCTGGATCGGCTTGGTTGCGGGCGCGGATCTGCTCGACCAACCGCTGCTTGTCCCGCACGACGGCGTCGAAGGAAACTGCTTGGCCAGCCAGCAGCTTGAGGGACGCGGTAGCGGACTTCGGGCAAGTCGTCCTTGGCGTGGAACATGACAGCCGTCTTGCCTTCGTCCGCCTGCATCGAGGGAACGCTCTTGAAGTACGGATCGGCGAGCAATTCTGCGCGCAACGAATCTAGTTCGCGGTTCAGGCTGTCCGGGTCGTCGACTTCCAGCTTGCCGAGGATGAAGTAGTTCGAGCAGCCTTCCTGGCCGACGATCGGACGGCGACGGCGCGCGAACAGCGTTGGGTCGCCGGCTTCGTCGACGAAGTAGTGCAGAACCACGGATTCTGAGTCATTCCCGTTGGACATCGCCACCTCTACCGCGCCCTGCGAATATGGTCGGGGCCGTCTCGTTCCAGCAAGCCACCGCAGCAGGCCCTCGGCCAAGTCTTCGACGCGGTCCCAGTCCCATTCCCCAACGCGTCCAGCAAATCATCCCATGCGGCTTGCGGCTCCATCACTCGCCCGGATTATTCACAAGGTAGGACGGATTGCCAATCCGTCCATGAATTCGAGACGGATTAGCAATCCGTCCTACAGCGTAGTGCTTCTTGAGGTTGGGGATCATCGTGGCATCGTCCGCATCCACGATTTCCAGTTCCCCTCCACAGCTCCGGCATGTGCCGTCGTTCGTTTCCAGCTACTTATGCCGTCCGCGGCTGTTTTGTCCGCTTTCACCGAAGAACTTCCAGAATTGTGTCTGGTCGGATTAAAATGCCTCGCCCCGGCGTTTCGCCGGACATGGTAAACTAACGCTATCGAAGAGCCCTAACCGTGTTGGAGATTTCGAGCATGAATGAGACTGCCATCCTGCGAGCGAAGGTCCCGGCTCGCGGTGCGCATCCGCGCTGGGCCCAAGCTGATCCCGCGGCCTCGACCGGCAAGCATTACTAGCACCAAACGGTTTTTCGCCGCTTGGGCGTCAAGGATGAGTTGTCACACTAGCCCGACGCGCAAGTTTTGAAGTTGCACATTTTTGGGGCCGGAATTCTGGCCGAAGGCCACATTCACCGTAGCCTGGGGCAACGCCCTAGGGACACGGGCGAGCATCCGTTGTTTGGCCGAAGGCCATATTCACCGTGCTGCGTAGGGCAAGGTGAGTATGGCCTTCGGCCAAATAGGCCGGACGACACCGTGCCCCTAGGGCGTTGCCCCAGGCTACGATGGGAGCAGGCCTTCGGCCAAACACGACCGGACCGCCGAATACGCAACTTCGAAGCGCGCAAGCGAGGAAGAGCCGTGATTCCCTCGCTCGCGCGTCGGGCTAGTGTGCCTTCTCAAACTGAACGGAAAACCGCTCGGCAGCCATTTGGTGCTAGGTTCCCTGCTACCGATTCCCGTGCCATTTCTACAACTTCGACAAGATTGGTCGGAAGTGGCAACCTGGGCCAAGGAGGGCGAGACCCTGGCTGAAGAACTCGCTCAGAAACAACCCGTGTGCGTGTTTCAGATGTGGCAGGCCGTGTTCAGTCAGCATCAAGGAGAGCCGGGCGCCGCCGCCCGCCTTTTCAGTTTGGCGACATCGCGCATAAGCCACATGGGGCCCCACCGAGCGCGATTATTACGAAGCCGTGTGCGCCTATCACGAACGTTGCGCAGACCTGGAGAAGTCGTTGCCGGTGCGCACCCAGCAAATCCAGGATGTCAACGCCAGAGGCAAGATTTACGACGAGTTTGAAGCCCGCCTGGCGCAGCTCAGTCTGTTCGCCCAGACGGGCCAGCCGCTGGAGCCACACCTATCCAGGGCCGGTGACGTGGCGCGTAAATTTCGCCACCCCGAGTGCTATTTGCCGGCGATCGAACAGATCGCGACCAGTGGAAACGGCCCGCTTGGCGGAGTATGATCGGTACGCAATTGAACAACTTGGGCGACATGGCGCAGGAGCCCGCACCGTAATGCAACCAGACAAACTCACCCCCGGCACCATCGTCCGCTACGACGAAACGACCACGCGCTGGTACATCGCGACTGTGCGACCCTCCTCCCGCTCGACACGCTCCGTGCCTGGGAGAAGCAGATCGACTTGCGACAGCGGCTTGCCACTTCCGATGACGCGAGACGTCTCCACGCCAAGCTGCTGGTAATCGAGGGAGCCCGTGCTCCTGGGCGGGAGCCCTACCTCTTCATCGTCCATGGCTCGCCCAACTTCACCGGCGCCGCATTCCTATCCTGTCCTCCCGATGGCAACGCCGAGATCGCGGTGCTCACTCAGCTGCCATGGAATCGCAATAGCCACGCGCAGGTGTGTGCGGCGCTTCAGTTCAAAAAGTCGAAATGAACCCGACGACGTGGGTGTCCAAGGTTCTCGTATTCAACAAGGTGATTGGCGGCACGGCGCCCCACCTGCTCAGCGTCCTTCAACATCGCCTAGAGCCGATCTTCGCGGAGTTTCTCGCGGCGCAACTGAAGGCGAGGGGCGGGGGAAGTCGCGACGACCTTGCTGGCCGAGTCCGCGAATACATGAAGAGCGGTCTTGCCCGGATCAAGGCCACGATGTCCGCCTGGCGGCCCGAACGATGCTACGTGCCGGCCGAGTTCGAACACGAGGATTTTGCGGAGCACCGGGGAAAACACCTCGTTGACGCGTATCACGACACGATCTTGGGGCGAGCCAAACAGCCCCTGTTCCTGACCCGATGTGTTCTTGACTTCGGCACGCCGTCTGATTCGCTCGTCCGTTCATGGGTCGAGTCTCAGGTGGTCGACCCGGTGAAGAAGGTCCTGATGCACGTCGTGGACGACTACCTGGACGACGAACCGGACGAAGACCATCCTCGCGAAGAGCTCGTCGCCATGGCGGAACGTGAGTGCATCGTGCTCCTTGAGGAGCAACAATCGGTCGGCATCGTCGGCCGTTACGATGGCGCCAACGCTAAGTACCGTGAGACGCATCGACGAAATTTCAACCGTCCGTTCAACCCTTTCGTCCTGTTGGTCAGCCGGGTTGGCGAGGAGGGTATCGATCTCCAGGAGCAGTGTCGCTACGTCATTCACTACGATCTGGAATGGAATCCGGCCAAAATGGAGCAACGGGAGGGCCGTGTCGACCGGGTCAACTGGGGACGGGCAGACGAAGGCTTCATCGACGTGCGGTTCATGCTCCTCAAGGGCACATACGAGGAGCGTATCTTCCACGCGGTGATGCAGAGGGATCAGTGGTTTCAGGTGCTCATCGGCTCGAAGCGAAAAGAGCTTGGCCGGATCGATGATGACGAACTTCTTTCAGCCGAGGCTGACTTGGACGAGGCGCCCATCGAGGATCACGACGATTCTGGACGGCTGACGGACGAGGAGAAGCAGGATGTCATGATCGACCTGCGACCCTTGGACGCACGGAAACCACGCGTCGAAACGAGATGCGAGAACATTGATTGAACTCGAACACACTTCCTGCGGATGTTTCTCGGAGCAGAATCTGGACGACCTGGGACAGTGGACCGCGTAGAGCCGCCCAGGCCAGTTACGCAACCACTTTGCAGCGGCTGATTTTGACGTGTGCGGGTGGATGTGGCACAGTTCAGCATGTCCCAATGCGAGTCTGGTTTGTCGCCAATGAGGAGCATGGTGAAGCGGGA
>Ga0366819_10111_pt1 | contig 49152 bp, 42 predicted proteins | sample TotcelFGM3001N15_FD_207091 | JGI IMG/M metagenome (GOLD analysis project Ga0366819, IMG submission 207091) | Enriched cells from coal bed in the Powder River Basin, Montana, United States - Total cells FGM rep3 HSBNCT.FGM.300.1.N15 ... | reverse complement strand
ACGCTTGGGCTCGCCGCTGCAGTGCTTGAGCTTCGGAATGGACTGCTTCAATCCGAGATGGCAGATCGGCCGATTGACTCTGGTCTGCTGGATCAACGATTCGCGTGTAGCGCTGCGCGAACATTTGTCGATCGATTGCTGTCGTTTCCAGCCAGTTGGACACCAGCACTTGATCCGTGTCGATGGGACCATCGACAGCGGCGATAGCGATTCGAAGAACGGATTGGGCCTCCGCCAGCAGGTCCAAAGAGCGTTCGAACTCGGATTCGTCCGGGGCTTGCTTCACGACCGACAGGATGTCGGCCACGGCGTCGAAACAACGGGCGACGTCCTCGTAGTGATTGGGCGACGTGTCGGAAAGCTGGCACATCCAAAGGAAGCAATCTTCGAGGCTTCCGGCTCTGGAGATGATGTCCTGCTCCTTCGGTGCGATCTCCGTGCGGAAATTCGCGCCTTCCGCCACAAGGCGACGGCGGGTTAGGGCCCATCTTGCCCCTTCGGCCTTCAACCGACAACGAGCTTCAATAAGCGAAAAGGCGCAATCGGTGGTCTTGCGCCAGCGAGTTGAATAGCTGATGGGTGCGGGTTCGACAGCGGGCTCTGCCTGGCCCCAATTCTGTTCAGGAAGGACGATTCGCGGCGGGGCCGACAGGTGGGCTTCCGGCACAAGTGCCGGTGCCGGTGCTGAATCATGCTCCTTGGTCTCGCCAGGGGAAACCATTTCAGCCGCAACTTGGACGACCGGCGGTTCCTGTGCGACCGGTTCCTGCACAGCCGCGGCCGGTTGGTCAGGAATGTCCGTGATCGCAAAGATTGCCTCGGCCATACGCCGAAGTTGGGTTCGGAGTTGGGCGTCCTCCGACGCCAATTGCCTGAGGCGATGAATCGCAGCGTTCAGCGCCGTCATGAACGGTTCCGAGTCCATGTGCGTCTTCCCCGGTGATGGTTACTCCGCTGCGGAGATGGCGAACAACAGGTTCGCGACAAATGCGGTCATTCGCGGGTTCCTGATTGAGGTGCGGATGACTTCGGGACAACCAGCAGCGTACTTCCGCTGCCAAGGCGAATCAAGCAGCGATGGGCCGGACTACTGGAAGGAATCCCGATCGCAGCGGACGCATCGAACAAACGGATGTCCCCGTGCTCGTTGCAGGAGGAAGGAGCCGACACGGCCCCATTACGGTGCCCTCAGCAGCCGCTCAATGCCAGCACGAAGGCGAGAAACAGCATTCCCCAGCAGAAACGTTTCATTGCGCTGACTCCAGTCCTGCGGGCGTTGATTCGCACAGCCAGCAGCAATTATAGCGTTTTGGTGAATGGTTGTGCGACAGGGCGCATGGATTAATTGTCGGAGCCGCCGCCACATACGCCGCCGGCCGCGCTAGCCGCGCCGTCGCCGCCGACCGTTGTGCCGCCGTCAGCGCCGCCGCCAGAGCCGACTACAACCGTCTGTTATCACTGAATCTAGGAACCTATCCCGACCTAAGCCAGCCAATCGACCAACGGACACCGGGCCGCTTGGACCGCTTTGGCCAGAGGGACTGCCGGAGCGGTAGACGATAAGGAACAGGACGGATAACACCCATGCATGGCGTCTGGACTTTGGACACCGCCTACGCGCTGTTGCACGCTACGCCGGCGGCATGGCCCGGCAATTCCGTGATGGGCTAATCCAACAGCTGCCCCAAGGCTGTCAACGCTTGTTTGGCCTGCTGTACGCCGCCAAGTTCTTGAATCAGCTTCTTCGCCTTCTGCAATGCGGCGACCGAAATCATGTCTGTGGACACAGCGGCAGCAGCCGGTGTGGCTTCCTCGTCTTTGGCGACGGCCTTCTTCCGCCGCTTCTTGATGCCCAACTTGAACTTGATGTTGCTCACGTACTTCGGATCGACATCGACGCCCTGGGCTCGCAATGCCTCCGACACGGCGACCGGCAGGGCACCGGGATGCTCTTTCAGGTAATCCTTGACCGCCTGAGTCTTGTTCATGTTCGGCTGACTGCCGGCCTCGGATACGGCTGGTTCGACGACTGGTTTCTTCGCTCTTGGCATGGTGCTTTCTCGCATGCTGGTGTATTTGACGTTGCCCCTCGACGATTCAGTGTATTTCGGGCTGCGCCGGCAAGCAACAGACCGCAAGCCGATTCGGCGCATTCGACGACGCCGAAGCCCGCGCCCATGTTGACGACGGGGTTCGCACGGGCCAAGCTGGGGACATTAATAGAAACGAGGGATGATTTCCGTTTCACCATCGGGCCAGCAAGGCGGAAGGCAAGGGAGTCGAACCCTCATGACCCGGAGGTCGCGCGGTTTAGCAAACCGGCCCGGCAAGCCGTATCCGGCTGCCTTCCGTACTTTTCAGTGGACCGACCCAGAGTTGAACTGGGATCTCCGCCACGCCAGGGCGGCGTCTTCCCCTTGGACCATGAGCCCGTGTTTTCCAGTGGACCTGATGGGAGTTGAACCCACCACACAGACCTTGCAAGGGTCAGTCGCCCCCAGCGGCATGCAGGCCCGTTGGACGTCCGCCGATTGGCTCGGTCGGACGTTAGTTCCCGCCGTTCGTGCGGCGGCCTTCGGTCAGAGGTTCGTTCTGGAATTGAACCCGATCCTCGTCCTCACCAAGGACGTGTGAACGTCGGACACGCTATAATGAATGCACCCAATGGCGTAAAGCGGAAGCGATGACATCTCCGAATAGTGACGAAATGAAGCTCCGATTTCAAATCAGTTTAAGACGACTACTCCTTCTCATCACTGCACTTGCCGCTTTCCTCGGATGGCTTCGTTTCGAATGGATTCGCGAAGTTTCGCCAAGTTCTGGAGGGGCAAGTGTCCTGCTAGGCCCCCTCTTCCTCGTGTTGGACCCGTCGCCTGAAAACAAGCAAGCAGGCGTCATAATCACAGCCCTGTTGCTGCCATGCATCTTTGGTGTTGTTCTAAAGCCGCACGCAATTACTCTCACCTTATCGTTATTGGGTATACTCGCGTGGATTTTCTGGGGTGTATGCGGGCAGGGCATTTCCTGCTAATTTATGTTCGAGAGGCGAGAAATAGAGTTGGCTGGGTCCCTGCCCACCTGCAGTCGTTCTGTCAGTAGCCAAGGCGAGACTTGAACTCGCACGCCCCTGCGGGCACGACCTTCTGAGCGTCGCGTGTCTACCAAATTCCACCACTTGGCCGCATCCAGTGACTCGGACGGGAATGTGCGCGTCGGCCGGGTTGAGGGTCTGACTGTAAAACCAACATCACACCGAGCCATAACAGTGACGCGGACGGGAATCGAAGTGCGCGTTGGCGAGATTGAAAGCAACGCTGCAAAACCAGCATCGCACCGCGCCGTGCACAAATCGCGTTTGAGTGCACCGCGCGCGGAGTTGAACCGCCAGGGTCCCTTCGGACGGCTGGTTTCCCGCCAGCGAGGCCATCGGTCATCACCTTGTAAGGGTGCTGCCTTCGCCATCGGCCCAGCCGGTGGGACTTGGGCACCGGTGCGACGGCGGGGACAATCTACCCGGGCATCTGCCTGATTTCGTTCAGCCGGCCGCCAACCGCACGATGATCTCCGCCGCCCCGTCCCGGGTGAGCTGGACCTCGTGTTCCACTTTTCCGTCTGGCATTTGGATCGCGAGCCGGTACTTGCCCACGAAGCCTCGGAAGACGAACCGGCCGCTGTTATCCGTGGTGCCGTTGGCACAGGTCTTCCATTCGTCGTGGATCAGTCGCTGGAGTTGCTCGTAAACGGGTTTGGGCGACATATCGGCCCGTAGCATCCCACCGCCGGGTAACCAGGAGCCCTGGTCGCACAGATCCCACCACGTAATGGCTTGCATCGCCGGATGAGCGAAGCAGACCCGGTAGAACTTGACGGCGTAATCCGCTTGGGCCGCCTCGTTCCAGACGCCGTCGAGGTGCGACCCCGTCATTTTCTGCCCGGACGAAGCCGGCGTGAATTCCGTGATGTGCAGCCCCTTGCCGAATGTGGCGTATTGGTCGAGGATCTCCTGGACCCGATCCAGCGGGAACCGCATCGTCCGCGGTTCGTGGGCCTGGATGCCGATCCCGTCGAACGGCACGTCATTCTGTTTCGTCGCCGTCAGGAGCCGGAAGAAACCCGGACATCCGTCCGCCAGCACGTGGTAGTCGTTGACAATCAGACAATCTCCGGGATTGGCTTCGCGAGCCCAGCGGTACGGCTGGTCGATCTTCGGCTCGGCCAGGTGGGACGGCTCGTTGACCACTTCCCAGAACTCGATCTTGCCCCGGTAACGCTGCATGATCTCGGTCACCCGCTGCCGCTGAATTTCTGGCGACGGCTGGCCCTGCGACCACGTGGGCACGCCGGCCTGGTCGCCCCAGAGCAATGGGTGCCCCTTCATGCGAATGCCTTGGTCCTGGCACCAGGCGACGACCTTGTCGGTGTACTCATAGTTCGGTTGCCCGCGTTGCGGCTCGTACCATCGCCAGTAGAAGCCGACCGTGGCGTAGTTGAACAATTCGGCGAACCGCTGCTTGTACGCAGCATTCTGGTCCCGGTCCCGGTAGCGGTCGAACATGTAGATGTTGCAGCCGAACAGGAAGTCGTGGGAAGTCTGTGCGATGGAGACCTGCACACCTGGCACTGGCCGGCCGCCGGCGTCCAGGACGAGGATCTTCGCATCCGCTTTGCGGTGCTTGTCGATGGCCGCCTGGGTCGCGGTAACGATCTCCCGCTCACGTTCTTCTGCGGCTTGGGCCAATTCCTGCTTGTCGACCAGAACGGGATCCGCAACTCCCGGAGGCGAGGTGATCGTGAGCTGCTTCAGATACAGGTTGCGGTCTTCCTGGCCGACCAACGCGTCGTTCAGAAATGCCACGGCGATCTCATGAACGCCCGCGGACAAGTCTACGACGAAGCGGTAGCCTTCTGGTTCACGTCGGCCGACCGTAACGGTTTTCGCCGCCCTGCCATCGACCAACAGTGCCATCTCCGGCCAGACGCCGCCAGCCACGCTGCCCCAAGCTCGGACGACTATACTGTATCTGCCGGCGTTCTGGAACCGCAATGCCTGGCCCACGCGGCCACTGCTCCAGAGATTCCAGCCGCCGCCTGCGTACGGACCGCCTTCCGTCCGGATGGCTGCTGTTTCCGCTGCGATGACCAACTCAGCCGAGGCGGAGGCGGCAATGTCCGCCGTCCCAAAAAGCACCATCCCCAGAATCGTCAATCTGCTGAAATCGCGCCGTTGCATCACCTTGCCTCCTGGATTCCCGGTCTCGCTCATGCTCATGTTGCGTCCTTTCCTTGCAATGTGCCTACCAGTGGGCTCAAATGTGGGCACCTCGGGCTATCGGCTGATTGCCCCCAAACACCACGTCAGCTTAGATTGATCGACGGGGGCTGGCAATCGGCGTCACCTGAACGGCGTCACCTGAACGGCGAGCCAATTGCCACCGCGATGCGTTCCTATCCCAGACTGCCTGGCAGGTGGAGAAGTCCCATGCGATCCGGCATTGCCGTCGTGGCGTTACGCTTGCTCCTCGGAGCCTTGTCACTTGCCCCGTCGCCCGCTGGTTTCTGCCAAGCCGATGGGGCCGTCCAACGGCTCGATGTCTTCCACCGCGGCACGGAGGGCTACCACACGTACCGCATTCCTGCCATCGTCTTGAGCAACAAGAACACCCTGCTGGCTTTTTGTGAAGGCCGCAAGACGCATTCCGGCGACGCGGGCGACATTGACCTGATGCTCCGCCGCAGCACCGACGGCGGCAAGACGTGGCAGCCAATGCAGTTGGTCTACGAAGAAGGCGGCGATGCCAAGATCACGATCGGTAACCCGTGTCCCGTCGTCGACGCGGCGAAAGGTACGATCTGGTTGCCCTTCTGCCGCAACAACGATCGCGTGCTCATCACGCACAGCACGGATGACGGCCAGACCTGGGCCGCCCCGGTGGAAATCACCAGCACCGTCAAGAAACCGGAATGGAGCTGGTATGCCACCGGCCCTGGCCACGGGATCCAACTCACCGGCGGCCGGTTGCTGATTCCTTGCGACCACCGTCCACGCCAACCGGCAGATCGCGACCAGTCCCGCTCACACGTCATCTTCAGCGATGATCAGGGGCAGACTTGGCAACTGGGCGGGACCTCGGAAGTGGGCACCAACGAGTGCGAGGCCGTAGAACTTGCCGACGGATCGCTGCTGTTGAGTATGCGAAACTACACGTATCGCGAGCAAAAACAGCGCGTGTTCGCCGTCAGCCAGGACGCAGGGGTGACGTGGTCCAAGCCTCAGCCATCGCCGGATGTCCATTGTCCCTTCTGCCAGTCCAGCATCCAGCGTCTTACGCTTGCCGGGTCAGGCGGAAAGGACCGCATCCTTTACTCTGGCCCCGGCGGACCGGGCCGCAAGAATCTGGCAATACGCCTCAGCTGTGACCGAGGCAACACCTGGCCGGTGGCCAAGGTGCTTTACGCCGGATCGGCTGCGTACTCCGACCTGGTCGTCTTTCCTGACGGCAGCGTCGGCTGTCTGTACGAACGGGATGATTACCGCAAGATCACGTTCGCCCGCTTCACGCTCGGCTGGCTTACGGACGGGAAGGACCAGCCGTGAAGACCACCGGCAGGCAGTCTGACATTACCGCCGCTTCACAGGAGTCCTTGTGATGCCACGCAGGCGTTTGCCGCCCGAGATGCAGCCGAAGGCCGTGAAAACCCGCCTACGAAAAATGCCAGGCGGTCGCCGTCGGAATGACACGCGACGAAGTGGTCGCGATCCTGGGCGTCCGCGTTGCGTTCAGCGTGACTGGCGAAAGTGACAGTTGGCCCCGGCGTCGCGACGTGGCCGCTTGGCCTCGATCCGGCAGGTGCTGGCCCACTTTACCGCCGAGTTGCCGACGATCGGACGGACTGGGGGTGCTTACACGATTGCGGCGACGGGTTGAACCACCGAGAATTCCGTCGATAATGCTGAAGGAATTCGGCGGGATTCGGCGTTGGCTGTCGTGGGAACGGAACCGGTCAGGCGGGGTGGACGGGATCAAGTGCATTTAGCTTCGAAGGCAGCTGGGGATCAATCGCTCATGGGGCTGCTCGAAAAAAACAATCCGAAGGCTACGCTGCGAAGCGTGCTGCTGCGAGCGATCCAGGCCGCGACCTTGGGGGCAGTCGTGCTTTTTGTGGCGTTCAAACCCGTGTACCGCGAGGCGTGGCCGATCACACTGCCGATCTGGTGCCTGCTCTGTGCGTTTGTCGGAGCGGTGTTCGAATGGCAGGTGCCGCGTCAGCCTGACAATGGCCCGCTGTAAGGCGGGCAGGTTGATGACTGTTGAATCGATTTTCCGTGTACTCAGTCGGGCGGATTCCTGAAGTTCTGTTCGATACCGATGCCCACGCCCAGTCCGATGATGCCGCCCGGCGAGTAGCGCAACACGGCTGATCCTTAACTTAGGGCCGTTCGTCGTGCCAAACGCCCAAAGTTGCTTGCCAGCTCGCACCAAGTCGTTGCAGAAACCTTCAGCCGCTCCACAACGCGATCGGTCAAAATCGGGTCGACGCGTCGCCGAGACGCAGGATGCCGTGGTGACGAACAACGTTTGGGCCGGCGTACATTACGCCAATTGCATCAGTTGCAGCTTGCGTAAAACGGCCGTTGGAGACGTCAACCTGCGGCACCGATTCTCGCACAACACCTTCTTTGAGGGCGCGGTCGCCTCGGGCGGCGAGAGCGTGTTCGTCAACAATCTCGTGATGCCTCCCAGCGGGGGCGGTGCACGGAGCCAACGCGGCATTTCTGGTAAACCCATCCAAAGCGATTACAACCTGCTTCGGACGCAGCGGGCTGATTACGAATTTCGCTGGGACACGGAGACGGGCGGGCGCCCTGAATCATCTCGCGACAAGACTTCCGGGCGGTCGCCGTCGAAGCCGAAAACGATTCCTGCTTCGACGGCAATCCCGTGACGATGCAGCAATTGTATGGCCTGCCGGTACTCCTCGACGCGATGGCAGGTCTTGTTCACCGACGTCAGGTTGTCCTCCACAAATGTTTCCAGGCCCACGAATAGTCCGATACATCCGGAATCGGCCATCAGCCGCACCAATTCAGAATCCTCCGTGATTGCCAACGTAGACTGTGTGACCCAACTCTTACGTAGCGGTTTGAGCGCCGCAAACAGTTTCTTCGCATACTCAGGATCCGCCGTCAGATTGTCATCCACAAGAATGAACATGTGGCCGTGCAGATCCTTCACCTCCGCAATCACTTCCTCGACCGGCCGTTGTCGCTGGGTACGTCCGTTGAAGGCAGCAATTGCACAGAAATCGCAGCCATGCGGGCACCCACGTGTGGCCTGGACGGCGTTGATGGTGGCGTACTCCTGAGCTGACAGCAGGTGACGCGGCGGTCGCTTGAGTCCGGCCAGGGATCGTTGTTGCTCATTGCGGTAGATCCCTTCAAGACACCCGCACGAGACATCTGCCAGCACCTTCTGCCATACACCTTCTGCGTCCCCCGTGACGATCGCGTCTGCATGCTGAATCGCTTCGTCCGGGCACAACGTCGGGTGCATGCCTCCGAGCACCACGGGAATCCCACGCCCGCGGAAGTGACGGGCGATCTCGTAAGCCCGTGGGGCTACGGCCGTCATGCACGTGATGCCCACCAAGTCCACGTCCGCGTCCCACGGGATCGTCTCAATCTGCTCGTCCACGATCCGAATATCGGCCTCCTCTGGACTCTCGGCGGCCACAGACAGCAGGCTGAGCAGCGAGAAACGAAAAGCCTTGCCACCAAAGGCCCGACTTCTGCCGACGTGTTGCCATTTGCCGCTTGCCGGTGCAATCAACAGAATCTTCATCGGTCGTTTTCCTCGTTGTGACGTACGCGGTTCTTTTCGGGCAGATGCCATTTTCCAACAGTAAACGCGAAAAACCGGAGCAATGGGGAGAGGCAAGCATGCGTTTATTGGTCGGATCGGCCCGCGGCCGACGTCAACGATGCCGATCTCATATCTTTCCTCCGGTCGAGGTTGACTCGTCAAAGTGCGAGGTGGATACTTTGGCAGGACGAGAAGCCGGAGACTGGGCGATATACGTGTTTTCTCGCGGCTCGTGATGCAAAATCGCTGGCAGACGATCGGAGACATGCGACGCGGCGCCGTCCGTGCGATGGATGACTCGCCCGGCCCATACGATCCGGGGTGTTTTATCTGACCGCCGTCGTTCGACGGACGCGATCGAGACTGATGAACAAATCAAAACCGCCACACAATGACGTGGGAGATGACAGACGATGGGGTACTCAGTGTCATGGCTTGCCGTTCGCGGCAAGGACGCGCATCTGGTGCGGGAGCAACTGGGATTACAGCAGACGGGACAACGTGAGGAGGCCCCCGAGTCGCCGGTTCTCTGGGCGGACCTTCCCGCGGGATGGTATTTGGTGTTCGCAAACCGCTGCGACTACGCCGAGAACGCCGGCTTGGACCGGCTTTCCGTCGATTGCGAGGTAGTCGCTTGTAGCGTCGAAGAACACGTCATGGTCAGTGCGGCATCAGGATGGAAACACGGCAGGAACACCTGGACCATCACACACGATTCACAGCGTGGACGGGAAGATCTTGAAGTCGAGGGGAAGCCGCCGTCAGTCTTCCCTGCGATTCGTGAGCGGCTGATGGCCGAGCAGGCAGAACGCGGAGATGCGGATTACGTCTTCGACATTCCCGTCGAGGTCGCGAAGTCACTGACGGGATTTCGGCACGACGAAGACATCGAACATGCAGCCGCCGCGCCTTTCGAGGTCCTCGCCGCTGTGAAGACGAAACGCTGGTGGCAAATATGGAAATAGGCACAATCCGGCAGTCGATGTCGTCAGCACCGCCGACTTGGCCCGCACTCGGGCGAGGCGTCGTCCGGGAAACGCGATCTCCGCCGAGGGCTAGATGGCGGTCGGCAGTCGGGAGAGCGAGGATCAGGGACTTCCCCCTTGCACCCCGGATGGACACCAGGGTTTTCGTTCCCCGCCCCGCACTGCCCTGCTTGGCTGCCGCTTGGCCGTGATCATGGAACTGCTGTCGTTGTCTCTACGCCGTCAACACCCCGCATCGGCCTCGGCCTCGGCCAGCCGGTCATCCGACTGTTGTCGGCGCGCGAAGTCCAGAGTCACTTTGGACTACGACGTTCCCGCGCGACCCTGTTCAGCTCGCGGATCGTTGCAAGCATCTGTCTTTTTTCGGCGTCGCTTACGATCTGATCCAGTCCCAATCGCTTCAATGCTTCGCGTTCCAATCTGGCGACGCGATCTTTCTCGGTTTCCAATTCTTTTCCCCTTTTGAATAACTGATGAGCCGCCTGGTCCCAAGAATTATAGATGAAGATCAATCTCGTGTCGGTGATAATCTGGGCTGTTGAACCAATCTTGGCGTTCCATACGGGCAAAGAGAACACGGAGCCAGTTCGCATCCTTGGACGATCAGAAGGGGTAGGGTATTTCCTGGCTCCGGCGATTCTGGTCTGCCGGAGCCGCTCCTGCGATTGAGTCGCCGAGCATATTTTGGGATAGTTAATATTTTGGACTAAGTGGCCGCGTAAGAGGTATCGAATCGTGCCAAAACAACTTGACTCGTTTGTCCCGATTTATTATGATTGCGCCGGCGTCATAATGGAGTTATTTGTCTTGTGCAAGGATGCACGTCAGTGGTTGAGATTGTTTCGGAAAAGTTTGATAGACTCCGGACTGTGATGAATGAGAAGTTGCGACGGCGCTGGGCGGCCTGTGAGGCGATGGCTATGCAACGCGGGGGCATCTCGGCAGTGTCCAAAGCCACCGGTATGTCGCCTAACACCATTCGTAGAGGAATTCGCGAGATTGAGGAAGAGTACCCTGAGTTGGCTGAGAGCGTTAGTCATCGTAATGAGAGGGTTCGCCGACCCGGCGGGGGACGGCACCGTCTCGCCGAGCATGATCCCACGCTCCAGGAGACTCTTGAAAAGCTGGTGGACCCGGCGACCCGAGGAGATCCCATGTGCCCTTTGCTGTGGACATCCAAGAGCACACGCCATTTGGCGAAAGAACTCCAGCAGTTAGGCCACCAAGTTAGTTATCGGACTGTGGCACGGATGCTCGGAGATATCGGATTTAGCCTCCAAGCGAATTCCAGGACGCGCGAAGGAAAGCAGCATCCCGACCGCGACGCCCAGTTCCAGTACATTAACAAGACGGTCCGTAGTTTCCAACGGCGTGGTCTTCCAGTGATCTCCGTGGACGCGAAGAAGCAGGAAATCGTGGGGAATTTTCAGAACCGCGGACGGGAGTGGCAACCGAAGAAGAAGCCGGAGCAGGTGCGAACCCACAACTTTGCCGACAAAGATTTGGGGAAGGCGATTCCGTATGGTGTTTACGATCTGACGCAGAATAACGGTTGGGTGAGTGTTGGTATCGACCACAACACGGCCACCTTTGCGACGGCCACGATCGGAGAGTGGTGGCGTCGTATGGGAGTGGCGACGTATCCCTCGGCCAATGAACTTTTGATCACTGCCGATGCAGGCGGCAGCAACGGCATTCGCTGCCGGCTATGGAAGAAGGGGTTACAAGCTTTGGCAGACCAACTGAACCTCAAGCTGACGGTGTGCCACTTCCCGCCCGGCACGAGCAAATGGAACAAGATTGAGCACCGCATGTTTTGCAACATTACTGAGAATTGGAGAGGAAGGCCGCTGATCAGCCGCGCGGTGATTGTAAACCTGATTGGCAGCACGACGACGGAGACAGGATTGACTATCAACGCCGACCTTGACACCAACAGCTACCCAACAGGTATAAACGTATCAGATCAAGAGATGGCTGCCATCCATATCACGGCGCACAAGTTTCACGGTGACTGGAACTACACAGTTGCACCGGATTGTTAGCCAACAGTCAACACCAAATAGTCAAGTTATTTTGGCACAGGTCCATGTCCGATCGTGGTGCCCGGTGGTCGTTCGGAGTACCACCATTTGGATCAGGAGTCCATCGCCTACTTACGGGCCACCGGCGTGAACAAACCCTACGAGAAGGATTTCATCCGCAAGGATGGCACCCGCATCCCGATTATTGCGGGGGCTGCGATGCTGGACGAGGCGCGACATCAAGGGGTGGCGTTTGTCCTGGACATCACGGAACGTAAACAGGCGGAAGCCGAAGTGGAGGGACAACGGCAACTGCTGGAAACGGTGGTCATGCGCCTTCCGGCGGGTGTCGGTCTTTACCGAGGGACCGACTTGCGAATCGAACTGGTGAATCCCGTCTATCAAGCAATCTCGCCGGGAAAGCCCATGATTGGTGAAAGGTACCCTGAGGTGTGGCCGGAAGCATATTCCGCGGTTCGCCCGCTACTACCACCAAACGGTTGCCGAGCGGTTTTCCGTTCAGTTTGAGAAGGCACACTAGCCTGGATTCCCACGAACCGGAATCCGCCTAAGTATTTTGCTTCGGAAACGGCATTTTTCTCGGGTTTCTTGCAGAACTGCGCTAGGTCAATTCGTTTCTTATGAGTTATACTTCCACCTTGTTAACTTTGCGTGTACCTCAGAAGAGCTGGTTTTGATTGCAGCCAAAAAAAGCCGCTTTTCGCGGCGTTTTTCGCATTTTTCGGTCAGACAGAAGACGTCTCGCAGGATGCGCATGGGTACTTGATATGGTGGCTGCATAACGTTTGAGTAAAGTATCGAGCTAATGCACCTGGCTCAAGTTTTTCTCACTCCACAAAACACCACGCACCGTCAGTACGAGGCCTTGCGGGCCTATTTCGTCGAACAACTCCCCGGACCCGAGGTCGCCCGACGCTTCGGATATACCCCGGGCAGTCTTCAACAACTCGTCCACCAATTTCGCCACCAGCCAGAACGTTCGTTCTTTATCGATCCCACACGGCCCGGAGTCAAGGCCGACGAGGTGGTGCGAAAACAAATCGTCCGGCTGCGCAAGCAGAACCTGTCCGTGTACGACATTAGCGAAGCCTTGAAAAAGGAAGGCTCGGCCCGCACGCCCGTCGCGGTAGCCCAGGTCTTGCGGCAGGAGGGCTTTGCCAAATTGCCCCGCCGCGGCGATGACGAACGGCTCCCGGGCACCAAGCCCACCGCCGCCGACCCCGCCGATGCCCGGACCTTGAGCCTTGAACCACGCACCGTGCGCACGAAGTTCGGCGGGTTGTTCCTGTTTCTGCCCGCGCTGGCCGAGTTGGGTTTCAATCGGGTGATCGGCCATTGCGGTCTTCCCGGTACGCAGATGGTCCCCGCGGCCCATGCGATGCGGAGCCTGCTGGCCCTGAAGCTATTCGGGACCCAGCGTCACACGCATATCATGAGTGCCGTGCTCGACGAGGAACTGGCCTTGTTCGCCGGCTTGAACGTGATCCCCAAACGCTCCTTCCTCACCGAGTACAGTTGCCGGATCGATCCGGCCTGCTATCCAAAATTGATGCGGCACTGGTTCGATGCGATCAGTGGGCTGGGCCTGACGCATGGTAGATCGTTTGATCTGGACTTCCACACCATTCCTTTTCACGGCGAAGACGCTCTGGTGGAGAAGCATTATGTTTCCAAAAGAAGTCGTCGCCAGAAGGGAATCCTGGTCTTTCTGGCCCAGGACGGGGAGCAGCGCTTCTTCTGTTACGCCAACGCGGATTTGCGGAAGGACCAGCAGAATGACGAGATTATGGCGTTCGTTCAGTTCTGGAAACGGCGCACTGGCGAGTTGCCCGAGGAACTGATTTTCGACTCGAAACTGACGACCTACACAAATTTGAACCGGCTCAATCAAAAAGGTGTGCAGTTCATCACGCTACGACGTCGCAGTCCGCAGTTGTTGCAAGAACTGCTGGCCCGGCCACGCAGCGCCTGGCGGCGGATCGAGTTGGAAGGGGTATCACGACAATACAAGACTCACCGAATACTGGACGCTACGGTGACGCTGGATCACTACGACGGTCCCCTCCGGCAAATCGCGGTGACGGAGTTGGGGCATGAAGAACCGACGCTCTTGCTCACGAATCAACTGCGACGCTCCGCTCCGAAACTCATCGAACCTACGCGCGAAGGATGCTGATCGAGAACAACATCGAGGACGGCGTGGACTTCTTCCACCTCGACGCGTTATCCTCCGCGGTGGCCTTAAAGATGAACTGCGACGTGCAATTGACGTTGATGGCCAGCAGCCTGTACCGGTATCTGGGCCAGCAGATCGGCAACGGCTACCAGGCGGCGAAGTCGCGGCACCTGTTCCGCGACTTCATCGATGCCACCGCGACGGTTGAGATCGACGAGCGTGCGATTTGGGTTTACTTCCAGAAGCGCGCCCACAACCCTCTGCTGCTGGCTGCCGGTTTCGACAAAAGGGAAACTCGCATCCCATGGCTGGGCAACAAACGCCTCCATCTCGTGTTGGGGTGAGAAAAGGCGTGGAGTAAAGTAATCGCCTAACAAAACATACTCGTGACTATTGTGTACTGGACCACAAGAGTGGATCAGCTTAGGTCCACTCCGGTCCGTGGGAATCCAGGCTAGCCCGACGCGCGAGTTTTGAAGATGCACATTCGGCGGTCCGGTCGTGTTTGGCCGAAGGCCTGCTCCCATCGTAGCCTGGGGCAACGCCCTAGGGACAGGGTGTCGTCCGGCCTATTTGGCCGAAGGCCATACTCACCTTGCCCTACGCAGCACGGTGAATATGGCCTTCGGCCAAACAACGGATGCTCGCCCGTGTCCCTAGGGCGTTGCCCCAGGCTACGGTGAATGTGGCCTTCGGCCAGAATTCCGGCCCCAAAAATGCGCAACTTCAAAACGCGCGAGCGAGGGAATCACGGCTCTTCCTCGCTTGTGCGTCGGGCTAGTGTGACAACTCATCCTTGACGCCCAAGCGGCGAAAAACCGTTTGGTGCTAGAGCGTGTGCGGGAGACAGGGCAACCGTATGTGGCAACTGATGACCGCTTCTCGATCCGGAGGTTTCCGGAAGGACCATTGGAGCCGTGCTATTTCAGTTGGTCGCTCATTCGAGTCTGGTTGCCGGGCGAGGATGGGTGGGGCATCCTAAATACGGTGATCGAAGATGGGCGCCATCATTGGAATGACCGATCTGGCGTTGCAGGAACCCCTGTCGGACCGCGTCCGCGACTACCTCCAGACTGCCCGCGAGTCCTCCGACCTGCTCCTGCATCTCTTGAACGAGGTTCTCGATCTGTCGCGCATCGAAGCCGGTCGTTTCGAGCTGGACGTGGCCCCCTTTTCCCTCCGGCAGATGGTCGACCAGGTGGTTCGGACCCTGCGTGTACGTGCCGGCGAAAAAGGCCTTGGCCTGACGTGTGAACTGGCCCACGACCTCCCCAATCTCTTGGTGGGCGACCTTCTGCAATTGCCGCAGCGAGGCCAGCGTGCTCTGCACCAGCCGGGCCTCACGCTTCTGTTGCTTCAGGCTGCGGATCAACTCGTTGGCCTGGACGACGGCGATACGCAAGGCGTCACGAAAGGCGATGGCCTGCTCGATGGACGACGGCCGCCTGGCCGCGGTCGGCCGCTCGGCTTTCATGGCAGGCTTGCCGCCAGTGGGCTGGGACTGGGTTGTGGTCGTTCGCTGGACGTGGGTGCCAAGTCCAGATCGACCCGTCCGACGCGCGTCTTGTGGTCAGGGGCGACGGCGCATCGGTCGCGGGCGACGGCCCGCAGCGAATCGTCACCGTGACCAAGGCGGACGGCAAGAAGAAGATCACGCTCTTGGCCACGAAGACCGGCTACCGCAGCGACGAACGCGTCCTGCAACCAGCGCCCGGCGATTCGACCCCGCTAACCTCTCCACTTGCAGCCCGCGGCGACGGTCGACGCCGGGCCGACGCTCATCAATTCTCTGGGAATGAAGTTCGCCTTGATCCCCGCCGGCGAATTTCAGATGGGTTCGCCGGACAGCGATTCGACTGCAGACAGCGACGAGAAGCCGCAGCATCGGGTGCGGATTACCAAGCCGTTCTACTTGGGCGTGACGGAGGTGACGCAGGAGCAGTACCAGCGGGTAATGGGGAGCAATCCGAGCAATTTCAAGGGGGCGCAGTTACCGGTGGAGAGTGTATCGTGGGAGGACGCGGTAGCGTTTTGCCGGAAGCTGAGCGACAAGGAAGGCCGGACGTACCGGTTACCGACAGAGGCGGAGTGGGAGTATTCCTGCCGCGCGGGGAGTAACACGAAATGGGCGTTCGGGGACGACGAGTCGTCGTTAAAGAATTATGCGTGGTACAGTGATAACGCGACCAGCACGACGCATCCTGTGGGTGAGAAGCGACCGAACGCTTGGGGTTTGTATGATATGCACGGGAATGTGTGGGAGTGGTGTTCGGACGATAAGCGGGATTACGCATCGACGACGGTGGACGATCCGACGGGGGGAACGGCAGGCTCGATCCGCGTGTTTCGCGGCGGCGGCTGGAGCGGCAGCGCGAGGCACTGCCGGTCGGCGGACCGGCGCAGGAGCACGCCGGACGACCGGAGCCGCAGCCTGGGGTGCCGCTTGGCCTTTAGTTCGGTGGATGCGTCCAGCAGGTAAAGCGAGTCCAATCCAGCCAGAGCGGAAGGCGGAGCGGAAGGCGGAGCGGAAGGTCGCACGCCGCTGTAAAACCTACGTCCTGTTCCGTACCCACTGTCGGCGTGCGAGTCAGCAGTGCGGTAGCGCCACGCACGTCGCGAATCACAGCCCGCACGCCAACGCTCAAGAAATAACCTCCCTTGTCCAAGAAGGCCGGCCAATGGGTTCGCCCCCACAGTTCCTGCGCCGACCGTCGGCCGAAGAACCGCAAGCGGACGCCATGGGCATGCGTGGTTGAACGTCTTTGCCCCTGGTGTAGAATGTGAGTATGGTAATGGGTAACGGAAATAGATCATGACCTACGCCTTTCCGCCAGATGTGGAACAGCTGATCGCCGGCCGGATGGCGGCCGGAGGCTACGCGACCGAGGACGACGTCCTGCGCGATGCCTTGCGGGCTCTCGCCGACGAGGAGGACTTGGCCGCTGTGCGCGAGGCCGTTGTCGAGTACCGCGCGGGTGATCCCGGAGTGCCGCTCGATGAAGCCCTCGACCTCGCTCGCCGGCCGGGCGCCAGGGCGGCAAAGCAATGACCTATCGCGTGCTCTTGCAGCGTCTGGCCCGCGCGGATCTGGCGGAGAGCTATAATGATGTTGTGTGTCCATGCTCGCTGTTGCACAGGGCCTGTGAACCTGAACTCGGGGGAGAGACTGTAATGAGCCTTGCCACTGCTGTGCCGCTAGGCGATGAACGCTTGTACGAAGTAATCGATGGGCAGATTGTGGAGTCCGAGCCGATGGGTGCTTACGAAGTCTGGCTTGCCACGGAGCTTTCGGGTATTCTGCGAACGCACACCCAGCAGGTGCCAGTCGGTCGAGTCGTCACGGAAATGTTGTTCGATTTGACCCGCTGGGTGGGCAAGAAAAGGCGGCCGGACGTGGCGTTCGTGTCGTATGAGCGTTGGTCGCGAAATCGTCGTATTCCTAGCACCGAGGCTTGGGATGTTGTACCTAATCTCGCGATCGAGGTCGTGAGCCCCACCAATCCGGCGAATGAGATTTTGGAGAAGGTCGCTGAGTACTTCCAGGCGGGCGTCGAGTTGGTCTGGGTCGTTTATCCCTCGCGGCAGCAGGTGTACGCCTATACGACCCCGACGGCCGTTTGCATTGTCAGCCGTGACGAAGAACTGGACGCCGCGTCCGTGTTGCCCGACTTTCGACTTCGTCTCAGCGAGCTGTTTGACGACACCGAGTTGAGCGACGACAGGGAAGCATAGGGGAACGAGGGGGAGGAAAAACCTGAAGCCCTGGCTTCGGTCGCGTTCCCGTCCCGCGGCCTTCTCCTCCAACGAGGCCAGCCAATGAGTTCGCCACACCGTTCCTGCGCCGACGCCGGGCCGAAGACCGCCCACAAACGACATGAGCCGCTTCGCGGCTCCCGAATCGCTCGGTCGCTCCGCTTTCCCGGGCTGTTGCGTCAAGCGATCTTCACGAATGGCAACCCGCTGCCGGAATCGCTCGGTCGCTCCGCTTTCCCGGGCTGTTGCGTCTAGGCCGGCTTGAACCGCAGCTGGGTGAACTCTCGCACGCGGCCCGAGATGGCCGGCTCGACGGGCAGACGTTCCATGCTGCTGGCCCCGTAAAAGCCGACGACGCCTTCGGTGTGGTCCAGGATGTATTGGGCATCGGCGGGTTCCGCGATCGGGCCGCCGTGGCACAGCACCAAGATCTCGGGGTTGACCCGTTTCGCTGCGTCGTGCATCGCTTGGACGCTTCGCGCCGCTTCCTCCAACGTCAGCGCCGTCTCGGCGCCGATCAAGCCTTTGGTCGTCAGGCCCATGTGCGGAATCAGAATGTCCGCGCCGGCCCCGGCCATCGCGGCGGCTTCGTCGGGATTGAAGCAGTAGGGCGTCGTCAGCAGATTCATTTCATGCGCGGTGCGGATCATGTCCACTTCGAGTCCAAACCCCATGCCTGTTTCTTCGAGGTTCTGGCGCATCTTGCCGTCGAACAGGCCGACGGTGGGAAAGTTTTGGACGCCGGAGAATCCCGCCGCGTCCACGTCGCGCAGGAACAGCTGCATCAGCCGGAACGGATCCGTTCCGCAGACGCCCGCCAGAACCGGCGTCCGTTCGACCACCGGGATGACTTCGCGCGCCATCTCCATCACGATCGCGTTGGCGTCCCCGTAAGGCAACAGGCCGGACAGCGAGCCGCGCCCGGCCATCCGGAAACGGCCGGAATTGTAGATCACCAGCAAGTCGATACCGCCGGCTTCGGACATCTTGGCACTAATTCCCGTGCCCGCCCCGCCGCCGACGATCGGCCGGCCGGCCGCCACCTTGGCTCGCAGTTTTTCCAGGATCGTTGCGCGTGAAAACAAAGCCATGACGTTGCTCCTTTAAGCGGCTGCTCGGCTTCAATGCTTTTTTCCCGGGACGAGGCGGCCTTCGGGCAGGTACAACATGCAACCGCAGCATCGGCAGAAAATGGGTTTGGACAGGTACAGCTGGTTCATGATTTGAGTCGTGAGTGTGGTGTTGCAGCCGCCGCAGGATTCGCCGTCGACGGGTGCCAAGCCCTCGTCGCCGCGCGCCTTGACAATCCGTTCGTACTCGGACTTGAACTCCGGCGGCAAGGCGACCTCGGCATGCACCAGTTCATCTTTGACGCGAGCCAGTTCATCATGCAGCGTCGTCTGCTCGCGCGCGACGCGCTCTTCGGCGCGCTGCAGCTCCTCGCGGACGCGGCTCAGTTTGTGTTCGGCGTCGAGCACGTGTTGCTGGAGTTCGTCCAGTTTCTCCAGCCGGTCGAGGATCTCGTCCTCCAGCACGGCATTGGCAGCTTCGTCGGCGGCGATTTGATCCTTGAACGCTTTGAATTCGACGTTGCTCTGCGACTCGTTCAGCTTCCGCTGCAGATCGGCGATCTTGGCTTCGCGCTGGCGGAGGCTGAGCTGTTTGTCGTCGGCTTCCATCCGCGTGCGTTTGGCGGCTTCCTTGGCCGCCGCGAGTTCCTGTTCGGTATGTTCGACGGCCTGATGCCCGATGCGGACTTGCCGGGGACCTCGCTGCAGGCGATCTCTCAGATCGCTCAACTGACGATGGATACGGTGCAACTCGCGAAGCACTTCGGCGGATACTTGCATGGGAATCATCTCCTAACGCGGCCTGGCGCCGCAATCCCAAAGGCCCAGGACAGGGCTGGTCAAGAAAACAAAAAAGCCGCTGATCGTTCGACCAGCGGCTGAGGTTAACGCGGTACGGGCGAAGCGCTCAAGCGACGCCGCGCAAAAAGCCCGCCAACTGTTGGCTGCGGACGGGGTGCTGCAGCTTGCGGACCGCCTTGGCTTCGATCTGCCGCACCCGCTCGCGGGTGACCTTGAAGATCCGGCCGACTTCCTCCAAGGTGTAGGTATAGCCGTCGCCCAAGCCGTAGCGCAGGCGGATAATCTCCCGTTCGCGATACGTGAGCGTCTTGAGCAGGGCTTCGATTTTTTGCCGCAACAGGCCGTTGTTGGCGTTGCGGACCGGGTTGTCCGACTGAACATCTTCGATCAATTCACCAAAACTGCAATCTTCGCCGTCGCCCACCGGCCGGTCCAGGCTGACGGGATGCCGGCCGATATCCATGACGCGTTTCACTTCTTCCACGTCCAAGCCCGCCCGGTCGGCAACTTCCTCTGTTGTCGGCTCTCGATGCAGTTCTTGCAAGAGCCTCTTCTCAATATTTCTCAGTTTTGACAGGACGTCGATCATGTGGACCGGGATGCGGATGGTCCGCGCTTGATCGGCAATGGCCCGCGTGATCGCCTGGCGGATCCACCACGTAGCATACGTAGAAAACTTGAACCCGCGGCGATATTCGAATTTATCCACAGCCCGCATCAGCCCCGTATTGCCTTCCTGGATCAAGTCCAGGAAACTCAGCCCGCGATTGCGGTACTTCTTGGCGATCGAGACGACCAGTCGCAAGTTGCCGCTGGACAACTCCCGCTTGACCGCCTCGTAGTCGGCGAATTGCTGCCGAATCGAATCGACGCGGCGCCGCAGGCTCTGCGGGCTCTCTTGCGTCAGCTGCATCAGGTCGTGTAATTCGTGCCGGAGATTGGCCCGCTCGTCTTTGAATCGAGACTCGCTGCCGATCTCGTGCAGCCGCTGGCGGATCTCCTCCATGCGTTCCGCAAAATCGGCCAACTGCTGGATCAACGGCTGGACGCGGCGAGTCCGCAAGCTGAGTTCTTCGACCAATTGCAGACATTTGCGGCGGCGGCGAAGAAAGGCCGTACGGACCTGTTCGCGGACTTCGGGCGGAGTCGACTTACGGATCAGAACCTCGAAACTCTCGCGATTCCGATCCAGTAGATTCTCCAAAGTCCGCAGGTTATTGGGCATTCGAGCCTGAATCTGCTCCTTGGTCAGGTGCTCGGTCAGCGAGACTTTGATCGTGCGGTCGAACGGCAACTCGCCTTTGAACACTTTCTTCAACGTGTCCACCGTCTTCCGCATGGCAAAGTCACACGCGAGCACACTGCGACGGAACTCGCGGCGGGTGCGCTCGATCCGCGTGGCCAAGGCGACTTCTTCCTCGCGGGACAGCAACGGGATCTCGGCCATTTGGCTGAGATACATGCGGATAGGGTCATCCGTCAGCTTGGGAAGATCGGCCGCCGCAATGGGAACGGCGGGAGTTGTGGCGGGAACTTCCGCAGCCCCAGACGGCAGCGTCTCGTTCGGCGGAAATGTCGCCGCAGGGACGGGCCGTAGCGGCGCGGCGGCATCCTCCTGCAACGAGGCGATCTGCTTGGGAGGCTCGATCTGCTTGGGCGCCTCCTCGATCAACTCGATCTGCTCGGCTTTCAGCGTTAGCAGCAGCTCTTCGAACTGGTCGATGTTGAAATCATCTTCCGGTAGAAACTTGTTGACCTCGTCGTAGGTCACATAGCCAAGGGTCCTTCCTTTGTTGATCAGATCCTGCAATTCCTGGTTGACACATTCTTGTTTCACTTGATCCACGATTCCCCTCCTGCGCGTTCTTGCGCTCGTACGGATACCTATGCGGGTTCAGTACCTACCCCTCCTTGGGCGCGGAAATACCGTGCCGGCCTCGCTCCTGGGCGATCAGGTTCTGGAGAACGTCGAGTTCCTCCTGATCGTCCAGGCGCTTCTCTTCCAGAGCAGCCAGCTGTTGCCGGCGATCTCTGGTCATCGTGGCGTAGCGAAAGATGTCGATTAGCCCCTGCAATCTGTCGCGCGAATGGGTCTGCGCGGCGGCTGCTTTCGCGTGGGCTCGTTCATCCAGCTCTACCCAGATATTCTTCAGACCCGGATCGTCCAGCGCCGTCAGCACGTTGCCGAAATCCGGCGCGCCGCCCGTGTCGTAAATGCCATGAATTGTACGGTAGATGATCCTAATCGGTTCTGATTTTAGTTGCCCGACCTCGATTTCGCGAAGAGCTAACTCCGCCAATTCGGGATGAACGACCAAGATTTCCAGCAATTCAATTTCGCCGGCGTCGAAGTCGCGCAATTTGGGACGGTTTGGCGTTTTGGGCGGCGCCGCTGCACGGGTCGGAGGCACCGACGCCGTTCGCGATTGCTGTTTGCGGCGCAACTCGCCGATGCGCGACCGTAATTCGTGTTCCGGCAGGCCGAACTGGCGCGCCAGCCGCCCCAGTAACTGTTGTTCCCGAAGCCGCGTGTTTGCCGGACCGCTGGGCATCAGCGACACTTGGGCCGGCGCCTTGGCGATGGTAGACAGAATATCTTCCAGCGCTTGATTGGCTTTATGCGTTTCACGCAGCAAATCGATGCCTCGCGTGGCGACACACATTTTGTGGTCCAGGGCGTCGATGGCGCCGTCGAGCAGTTCCCGGAACGGCTCGGCGCCGCGTGCGAGCAGGAAATCGCAAGGATCCAGTCCCTCGGGCAGCGTTAAGATTCGCAAGTCGATTTGGGCGGCGATGAACAATTCCAGAATTTCGTTGGTCCGCCGCTGGCCGGCTTCGTCTCCGTCCAACACGAGGATCACGCGGTCGACAAACCGCTGTAACAACTGAATGTGGCGCGGCCCCAACGCGGTGCCCAGCACGGCGACCACCTGATCCAGCCCCGTCTGATGAGCCATGATCACGTCGGTATAGCCTTCGACGACAACGACTTCCTTTTCGCCGTCCCGCAACTTGGCAATCCGCTCGCGGGCCAAATCCAGGGCGTACAGGTTGTCGCTCTTGGCAAAAAGTTTCGTTTCCGGTGAATTGACGTACTTGGCCGGGTTGTCGGCAGAGGCGCCCGGCAAAATTCGGCCGCCGAAGGCGATCGTGCGGCCCTGGACGTCGCGGATGGGAAAAATCAGCCGGCCGCGAAAACGATCGTAGTATCGGCCGCTGGTCGAACTTCGACCGCACAAACCGGCCGCTTCGAGGACCTGCGGCGAATATCCTTGTCCACGGGCACGGTCCAACAACCACTGCCAACTGTCAGGCGAGAATCCCAAGCCGAACCGCTGGATGCTCTGGAGCGTCAGACCGCGCTGGTCGACGTACCGACGGGCCGCTTCGGCCTCGGGGGCATCCTGCAAGCACTGCTGGAACTGCTCTGCCGCCCATTGCAGCGACCGGTACAGCGTCTTCTTGTCTTGCGGGCTGCCGGGAGCCACCTTTTGCGTTTCCGTCGGCCGCAGGGCAATGCCGGCCCGTTCGGCCAGCATTTCCAAGGCTTCCCGAAATCCGATCCGCTCGTGCTGCATCAAGAAGCTGAATACGTCACCGCCGACGTCGCAAACCCAACATTTCCAGGACTGCCGCTCCGGGTTCACCTGCAAGCTGGGCCGCGCATCATCGTGCCAGGGACAAAGGCCGACATAGTTCCGGCCTTGCCGGCGCAACGGCAAGTAGCGTCCGACCAAATCGACAATATCTGTCGCTTGGCGGACTTGTTCCTTGACGTCCTGGTCAAGCACGGGTGTGAAGGACACCGAACAGTCCTATGGCGTTGGGCCTGCGGGAAGGAATTGGGGGGCCGCGGCCAGAGCGTCACTTCCCTGGTTCTTTGTTGGATTACCGTCCGCATCCGGGTCGATGTTGGCGGCGCCGTGCCCTCCTTAGCACAGCGGCGAATTATATAGGCCGCGCCGCGGCGGGTCAACATCGAGTTTTTTCAGGTCGGCTCGGCTGGGTGCACCAAGGAAAATTGCGGCCGGAAACGGTGCGAAAGCGGCATCGAACCGCGCGCACTCCCGGACGGGGTGCGTAAGAAATCGCGGCCAGATCCCTTACGCATCCCAATCTCGACTCACGCCGCTCAGGTCTCCGGCAAGCTCTGAACCCTCGGGGGATGGAGCAGCAGCGCCATAAACGCTGCCAATACCAGCAGACCGGCGGCCAAGTAACACGCATACGTGAAGTTCTGGTACGTGTCGTACAGTTTTCCGGCTACCAGCGACAAGGCGAAACCGCCGAGGCCCCACGAAGTGAAGACCAACCCGTAGTTGACGCCGAAGTTCTTCAAGCCGTAATAGTCTTTGGTGACCGATGGGTACAGCGCCAAGTTGGCACCATAGTTCGCGCCCATGAGGGCGGATAGAACCGCCATCACCGGCACGGCGGCCAGCGGCGAGCCTTTGGTCGCCAAGGTCAACACGATCATCAAGACGGCTTGAAACAGCAGACAGCCCATAATCGTGGGCTTGCGTCCCAGCTTGTCGGACACCATCCCGGCGATGATCCGTCCGGCACCGTTGCCGACAGCCAGCGAAGCCACCAGCACGAATCCCAGCGCGACGCCCGCTTGCTTGTCCGCAATCACGGCTAGTTTGGCGATGATCATCAGCCCCGCGCCGGCTCCGCAAGCATACATGAACCACAACAAGTAGAACTGAGAGGTGCACAACATTTCCGTCGGGGAAAAGTTCTCTTTTTTGGCCACCGCACCGGGCGCGGCCGGAATTGTTCCCGTCGGCACGTAACCCTTCGGCGGCGTGCGCAACAACTGGGCCAAACCCGTCACGACCAGCAGGAAGGCAATTCCCAGCGTGAACATGGCACCGGGCACGCCGCCTTCCTGTTTGACCAGCCAGTTCGTCAGCGGCGCGGCATATACCGACGCCAAGCCAAAGCCCGACACGACAATCCCGGCGATCATACCCGTTCGAGCGGCGGGAAACCACTTCACCGCCGGCGGTGTGGCGGAAGCATATCCAAACCCGATCCCCGTCCCGGCCAATACGCCGAAGCCCAGCATATAGTTCCAATAGGAATTTCCTCGACTGGCGAGCATCATTCCCAGTCCCACCAGTACGCCACCGAAGGTAGCCACCCAGCGAGGACTGATCCTGTCCTGTAATCGCCCTGCAGGAACCATCATGATGGAAAACACCAAGCACGCGATTGCATACGGCCACGATTTCTGCTGCTCGGTCCAATTCCAATCTGTCGGAATGGCTTTGCTGATCACGCTCCATGTGTACAAGATGCCTAAAGCGAGGTTAATCCCTAATGCTGCTAAGGTCACGACCCAGCCACGACTCATAATTGGGGCTCCTACTCTCTTTCGCGCACGGAACAACGAAACTAAGGTATGTTTAGGCGATTCTGCCGAAGTCTGCAATACCCGTTCCCTAACCGTTCCCTAACCGTGACGCCGCTTACGGCGATGGCACCACGACGATCGGCCACGGACTGGACGACGCGAGCTGCCGAGCTTCCGCCTCCGTGGCTACGAACAACCTCGCCGCGTCCGCGGGGATGCCGTTCAACGCCAGATCGCCGACGTGCCGCCACTCGCGTTCCACCGTCCAATCGATCCGCTTGCCGTGGGCCGTGTGCGACGCGTTCTTCTGGAAGTAGGCGTGGTCGGCAAGGGCGAGCCGACTCCACGTCGCTTCGTCGCCATACCGCACAGGCCGCGTGCCCCGACGCTCCAGCCAGTCGCGGCGGATGCCGATCCCATAGGGTTCAAAGTCCCAACGGCCCAGGTGGGACCGGTAGGTTCGCAGACGGCCGATCTCGGGCAGCGGAACTGCGGTGAAACTGACCACCGGCGTCCGGCCGCGGACGAATTCGCTGCCGGCCATCAGCCGGCCGCTGCGCACGATTCGCCACAGGGCGGCCAACGCCGAATGATCCGCTCCCGGGCGATCTAGGATCAAGTCGTCCAGAAAGTTGTCCTCGTTCTCGCCGGGCCACGGTCCCGACCGCCGTCGCGTGCAGTGCGTCAAGTACGGCCACGGCTCGACGGGCGGACAAGGCACGATCGGCGCGGGGCGGCGAGCGCGCGAGGCGCCCGCCAGCCATGGGACCGGCTGGTCGGGGTCGGATTCTCCGGCCGCGTCCATGACGAACCAGCCAACACCGCCCGCGCCCAACAGCTCGTCGGCCTGCTCGCGGCGAACAAGCTCCGGTCCCAGCGCCAAGAACACGCTGGCCGCGGGAAAACCGGGACTTCTCAACCTGGCCTGCAACAATCGCATGACGTTCCCGTCCGCGCGGACATGCAGCGCGACGACGTGGTCGCACAGCGCAAAGATCGCTCGGTCCGGCGCGGGTAGACCGGCCAACTGCTCCAACGCGTTTGCCGAGCCATCGGCCGTCAATGCCGGCGACAGCAGCACGCGCTCGGGCGCGGTGGGCAGAGCCTGCAACGATGCGAGAACCCGCCGCCCCCAGTCACGCCAAGGAGCCGCTGTGCCGCGTTCGGCGTGGATGCTCAAAATCGGCAAGCCGAACAGCCGGCCACAGCGCTCGACGAACCGCTGGGCCGCCGTTTGGCCGGCGGTGACCAGCACGTCCTGCTGCGGATCGAGCCGCATGCAAGCGGTGCGCAGGACGGCGAACCAGGACTTGTGACGATCGAGTTCCTGCCCCAACCGCGAGCTGACCAGCCCCACGCGCCGCCCGCTCGGCACGCCGCCGGGCCACCAGGCGAGGCGGCATCCCAGCCAGGCGGTTGTCCGCGCCGGATCGAGTTCCGGGATGCTCCACGTCAGCCGCGCGCCGAACTCCTGTGCCCGGCGGAACGCTGCCGCTCGAACTGTCGCTGCATTTCGAGCTGGCGTCTTCGACGGCAGCGTGCCCTGGGCCCAGGCCCCACAAACCGCGGGCAGCAGATCCGCGCCAGGTTTCGGCAGCGGCAGATATGCCGGCTCGCCACCCGCTGCAGGCCACAATCCGGCCTCGACCAGCGCCTTGCGCAACGTTGCCTCGGACATCCGCGCCCGTCTCCAGCTCGCCTGCCTGTACGGATCAACTTCCACGCATCCACCGCCTGATGATACCCGTCGCCGTGGCGCGATAACAGAGGCGCGTCCCGCAGATCGAATACTTTGAAGCCTCTGAATTGACGCCGGATGGAGCTTCATCATCCGCCCAGGAAAAACCGGGCTTGCTGCTAGAGACGCTGGAACCGCGGATGCTGTCGGCCCTGGTGCCATTGGCATCAGGGCCGACGGGAAGAAATAAAGTAACCCGAAGTGTGAGCGAAGGGATGCGGCAAACGGCACGTTCCTCGCTCACGCTTCGGGTTACAGTGGGTTAAGTCGATTTCCTTCCATCGCGCGGGGGGGCATGAAATCGAGCGACCCCATGCAAGCACCGAGCGTTCGCCTCAATCCTCCGCTTCCGCCGGAAGCTCGGCCGCTTCGTCCGGCGGCAGTGGCAGTGCGTCGGGCGGCGGAGCGGCGACCTCCTCGGCCGAATCTCCTCCGTCGTCGGGCCGATAGATGACCGTTTGGCCCGGCGGCACGTGCAGCATGCGCTTGATCTGGTGCGAGGGCCAGGTGCCGCGCGGCAATTGACCGTATACCGGCAGAGCGTACTCCGGCAGGTGGAGATTCGTTGCCGGTTGGTGCTGGTCGTCGTACAGCTGTTGCCAGAAGCCAGCGTCGTCGACTTCCAGCAATTCCAGATCGAGGAACAGGCCGATCCGATCCAGGATGTACTGGATGTGCGAACTTGCCAGTCGGCTTAACGATCGCGTATAGGCTTGCTGCGCGTCCAAGACGTCGATGACGCGGACGTTCTGGACGCCCAATCGCAATTGCAGCCGGGTACTGATGCGGCGTTCGTAAGCGAGCGCGGCACTGGCGACGTCGATGCGGTACTGTTCCTGATCCAGCGCCAGCCGGCGGAGGCTGTCCCGGACGTCGAACTTGACGGCGTCCTCTCGCTCCATCAGCGAGCGAAGCCCTGCATTGTAGTCGATCAGCGACCGGCGGAAACGGTTCCGTTGGGCGCGGCGGTTCAGCGGCGCGTCGAAGGTGACCGTCAGCCGGGTATCGCTGTCGTCAAAGGTAAAGTCGAACGGCCGGTTGGTGTCGCGGCGCGTCCTCAGCCGTTCGCTGGCTCTCAGATTGAGGACCGATTTCAGGTCGTCGCCCGCGAATTTGATGTCTCGCCACGAATCGGCCAGTGTCTCGCGCTGGTTCATCAAGTCGTAACGCAGCGTCAAAGCCGTCAACATGGCTTCCTCGACACCGACTTCGATCGGCACCAGTCCACCGGCTTCCCGCGCCAGCAACTGTTGGCTCTCGGCGATCAACCGGTCGGCGTCTGCCAGCGTCTGGCGCAACGCCGCGCTGGCATCGGCGGGCGGGGGCGGCAACAGGGCTTGCATCTGTTGTGCGACGGCGGCAACGTCCGCCAACAGATCCCCGGCCGCCTGGACGAATCCCGGGATCCGGTCCAGTTCCCGCTCGGCAATCACGGTGCCCAAATCAGCCTGCAACTGGACGTTGCGCCGCTGTAATTCGTCCGCGCGTGCTTGAATCGCGTTCCGATTCGCAGCGTCCAGATCCTGCAATTCCGCCACGCGAAGCTGGCGGGTGGTGAGCACCAACAGCGAGTTGACCAAGTCCATCGTCCGCTGAAAGATCCGCAAGGGCGGTGCCGCCGGCTCCAGGCCCTGTTCCTGTGCCAAGACGTCCCGGCTAAACTGGACCTCCAGCTGAGCTTCGGCCGCAGCCAACTGGGCAAGTTCCAGCTGCAACGCAGCCAGTCCCGGCGCCGCCTCGCCCAGACGCTGCTGCAGCTGCTCGACCAGCAACATCTTGCGAACGAGATCCACCGAGGCGTTCAGCAAAGCCGCGCGTTCCGGCGGCGTTTGCCCGCGTTCGGTGATCAGATTCCGCCGCGCCCGCCGGACCCGTTCGGCGACGGCCGTCACCTCGTCGCGCAACGTCAACTGGTCCAATTCCGTCAAATCCAAGTTGACCGGCAACTCCGGCGGCAAACCGATCCGGATCTTCAGCCGGTCGAGATTCTGCTCCAACACGTTACATCCGCTGATTAACTGTCGGCGGCTTTCCAACGTGCTCTGCTCGAATTGATCCACTTGAAACCGCGGCAACCGCCCAGCCCGGTACTCGGCTTCGCCCTGGTTGAAGCCGCGAAGATTACTGAAGTAGTCCTGCGACACGATCTCGATGCCGCGATAGGCGAGCAGCAATTGGTAGTATTGGGCGGCAAGGTCGCGGAACAAAAGCTTGCGGAAACGGGCGAAATCTCGCATCGCATACACCACGTTGCGTTCCGCCTGGGTCAAATTCTCCAGCACGATATCGCGTTGAAACACCGTCTGAGAAAACTCGTACAACAACTCGGAACCGATATCCGCCGTGAACCCGCTGGGGCCGTTGAACGTCAGGACGACTCGGTTGGCGAAGCTGGCCAAAACGGTGCCCCCGGTGGCCAGCAGCCGGTCGCCTGTCAGCGTCGTCGGAATGGCCAGCGTACTCTGCCGGCCGACCGCGGCGGGGGCGTCCAAATAATCGACGGTCATCCGGTTGCCGCTGGTGGAAAACTTGACATCATAATCGAAACGTTCTAACGACAAGGCGAGCGCCGTCAGGTACAACCGCTCCTTTTGAGCTTGGTACTCCCGGCTGTTGATCAGCGCCAGTTCGACGATATCCTCCAGGGCCAGCCGTTGCGAACTGTCCCGCAGGGCTGGACTGGGCGCGCGGTCGAACGAACGGCGGTACTCCTCACGCACCGAAGCGAATTCAAGCATTCGCTTCAAACACTGCTCCGGTAGCGACTGCCAAATCGGTTGCGGAATCGGCAGGATCTGAAGTTCCTCGACCGAAACACCCAGCACCAGGGACAGCTGTTCCAAATCGACCGCCGAGATATCCCGGGCATCCTCCGGCGGCTGATACGTGACTTGTTGGACGGGGAAAGGAGCTGTCGCCGACGGAACCGGCGTTGCGCCCCGGCCTTCGGCAGTTCTTCCGGCAAGGTCCGCGTCCGAAACTCGCAACTCGCCGGGGCTCAAGGCGGGCAGGGCCGTCTCCAATTCGCCGCGAAAACGCCGCGGATCCCGCTGGGGCAGTTGAGGCAGCGAATAGGCGTACAGCTGGGGCGCCGGCACCGGCAGGATGGGATCGTCGTCGTGCGTGGGATCGAAGAACCGCGACTGCGGATGCGGATAAACCGAAAACATCGGCGGCAGCTGCCACGGCTTGCCGACGGACTTCTCCTCGAGCACCCCGCAAGCGTCACGGTCGGCTGCCAAGCGATAGCGCGTGCGGCTGCAGCCGACGACCGTCACCAGCAAACACCAGCAGCACAAAGCGCGCACCAACAACGAGCCCACTCGAGTTTCCGCCATGAATTTACAGTTTGCGCAATCCTGAATATCGGAACGACCGTTTCTAACTACAGAATCGGAAAGGTCAGCCGATTCGTGCAATCTTTCCGCCGGGCTTCGGGAAACAGGCACTGCTAGCAGCTCGGTCGGCGCCATTGGCACAGCTTGGATAAGTCTTTGAATCGCCCGTTGTCCGATTCGGATCACGTGAAATGCGGCGGCCGCAGAGATCGCAAGCAGCGCAGATACCTTGGGCCAACGATCGGCGCCGTCAATCGCCTCGGCCACCAGCGGGCGCCGCGGCTGCCGGTTGGCCGGGATGTGGACCGCCCGGCGGATGGGGCGTGGCCCCGCCCGGACCCGGCTGCGTGATTTTTTCGCTCAGCATCTCGGCCAGGACTTTGCGTACATGCTCGGCGTTCACGTTGCCCTTGAGCGCTACCACCTGGACCTCGGAAAGCGGCTTGGCCGCTTCATCCAGCGCCTGGATCATCTTGCCGACGTTTTCCATCAGCGTCTGGCCTTCGGTCGAGACGAGCAACGTATTGGAGACGGCATCGACGCCGATCGACAGCTTGCCTTTGAACGAGACCTGCGTCCGCCGATCCGGCTCGCTGCCGCCCGTCTCGCCGAAAATATAAGTCGTCTGATTGCTGGGCCGTTTTTCATCGCGGTTTCGCTGCAGGGCCTTGTCGTTCGAGCTGAGCAGATCCAGGTACACTTCTTTGACCGTCTCGGCGATCGTTTCGGCCTTGGAGTAACGGATGGCAAACACAGCAGTCAGACGGGCCGACTGGCTATCGGACGGCGGAGATGCGTCCCACAGCTGGATCAAATCCTCGATCGTTCTCAGCTGCTCGGCGCTGGCCCCCACCACGAGGATCGTATTGGTGTCCAAATCGTCGATGAACTTCAGCGGCTTGCGCTGCGATAGCCGATAGCTCTTCTCCTTGTCGGCGGGCGGCTGGTAGTAGTCAAAATAGAAGACGTTCCGCCGCCGGCTCTTGTCTTCCGGCTCGGTCTTGAAGTAATCCTGGAGATTCAATTTCACCCACAGCGCCGAGGCGTGTTTCAGCGGAAAGATCTTGAAATCCTTGCGCGCCGGGGCCAGTTGCGCGAGGAGTTCTTCGAGCAAATCCAGCGCCGCGGTATCTTGCGACGAGATGACCAGCCGGCCGTCGGGGCCGACCGCGATCTGGATCGGAGCCGGCGCGGCGGCTTCGCCTTCCGTGGACGCAGGAGCCGCCCTCTTTCCCGGCCCCCGATTCTCCACGCCGGCATTGGGGTCGGGGAACCGGCTGCCAGGTTCGGCAGGGGCGTCCGCCGGGCGTTCGTCGAGCGACGCCGCTTCGGCGGTCAACTGGGCAAAGCGAACCAGCGCCGCCGAAGATGAAAACGGAGCCGGCCGCATATCGGCTTCGACGGGCATTTGCGCCCGCGACGGCATCGGTTGGCCTGTCGTGTTTCCAGGGGCGGATCGCGTTTCGACGTCGACCGCGCCGGCATCAGCCGGCTCCGCCGCGGGCCGCGCCGGCTTGGACAATGACTCCGGTGGCGGTAAGATGATCGGGTTGGGAGCCAGCGCCGGCCACGTGCGGCGAATCTGTTCCAGTAAGTCCGGCACGCCGTCGCCCGCCTCCAGTTCCAGCACGCGGACCCGGTCCGGATTGCCACCTTCGGACGGAATCTCGCCCAGCTTGACCAACAGTTTCCGGACTTCCTCCATTTCCACGTCGTTGGCCCACAGCAGCAGGCGATTGCCCGCCACGTCCGCGTCCACCCGGAACTTGTCCTGGCCGCTCTCCTCGGACGATCGCGGCCGACTGTCCCAGTAGCCATAATACCGCGAGCGCTCCTCGGTCTTCTGCTCCTGGCCCATCATGAACGTGATGGTCCCGGACACGTAGTCGGCTTCCAGCCGCCGCAGCCGAATGACCTCGAACTGCCGGCCGCTGCCGTCGAGCTTCTGGACCAGCGTGCGGATCATCAAATGGTCCGTCAGCGGCGCATAGGCGATGATCGCCTTGTTCTTGCGATCGGCTTCCAGACGCGTTGTGGGATCCAGATCGCCGCTGTCCTGCAGCGTCTTGATCAACGTTTCCGGATCCAGCTGTGCCAATCGGTAGACTTGCATCCGATTGACGTTCAACAGCAGCGATTGATCGCGGTCCAGCGGCACGTCGATCACGTCGATGGCCTTGATGATAATCGCCATCTTGTCGGGCGGCGCGTTGACCAGCACGCTGTTGCGGCGCGGATTGACAACCAAATTCACATCCTCTTGCCCTTTGGAGCCGGACGTTGGCGAGCGGCCGCCGCGCTGTCCCGGTTGCTGTTGTTGCTGCTGCATTTGGGCCATCATCTGTTGCTGCTGTTGCTGCATCTGCGCCATCTGCTGCGGCGACATCGGCATTTGCGGCCCGCCGGATTTGGCGTCGATGCCCAGCAGGCCCTTGATTTGGTCGCTGACGTCGGTCGCGCGGGCGTACTTCAACACGAATTCCCGCACGAGCCGCTCTTGGCTGGTCGTCGATTGCTCGCGGGTCAACACCGCGTACAGTTCCCGCAGGTTCGCGGCGGCGTCGAGTGCCTCCAACCGATTGGTGGTTTTCAGGGCCGTCAGTTTACCGTTGGGACTGAGCATCGGCTTGAGTTCTTCGACGGCGGTTTCCGCGATCAGCCAATCCAACGGAAACGAGACCTTGACGTACTCGTGCGCCAAGCGATCGGCCAACTCCTCGGGCTCGACCCGCGGCACCAAAGCGCCGTTGACATTTTCGGTCTTGACGACCGTCAGCGTTTCGTTCACGACCAACAGCGTATAGCCGCGGGCCAGCAGATGGCGATTGATCAGGTCGCGGGCTTCTGCGACGCTATAGCTGCGTTGGGTGGTCAGATTCAAGTAGTCGCCGGGCAGCTCTTGCCAATCGAGGCTCATCGCCGAGACGGAGGCCAGCCAGTCCAGGACGTCCGGCCAGCTTTGCCCGCGAAAATTGAACCGCACTCGGCCGTCGGCGTCCGGACGGATATCCAGTTCGGTCGGATCCGCGGGAGCCGGAGGCGTAATGGGCCGCTTCAGGGTCGAGGGCCTTTCTTCTTTCTTGACCTCGTCTTTCGCGTCACCCGGCTTGGCGTCCTTGCTCTCTCCGTCCTTTTTCTCGTCGGGCTTAGCGCCCGACTCGTCACGCTTGACGCCGGGCGGCATCATCCCCGGCGGAGCCGTACCGTCCACCTTGATCACCTGCGCGGCCCCAAATGGGTCTTGAACAACGACTTCGCTGCCGGACGGCGATGGAGCGGCCGCTTGCGCATATCCCCATCTGCCCCAGCTCAGCATCACAACGCTGAGGATTGCGAGAAACAGCCAACGGCTTGAGCGGATCGTCATAGAGATTTGATGATTCGGTTCAAAAGTCTCAGGATCACGGGCATTCCGTCTTCTGCGTTCGTCCATATTACCACCGGGCAAGGAGCAGCCGCAAGCAATTATGGGCAAATCTTGTCCAATGACCGGCCAGGTCACCTTTGCGGACGCAACGCCGTTGACCAAGAGCATCATGGTCTTTGCTGTGCCGCGACCGCACTTCTCTTCGCTGAGCTTCGGTTTTGTAACCCGGATAGAATCAAGAGATTTAAGACGCAGCCGAGATCGATCGACCGCTTGACCTCAAGCGGCCGGTAGAGTACTTATTCATCGTGTATGGAGCCTTGGGGCTTCGGCAATTGCGACCAAAAACACAACCAGGAGGACATCCGTGGCCGTTATTCGAATCGGTGCGACAAAGAAATACGCAAACAATTGGAGTTCGGCTTTTGGCCAGAAGCCGTCGGCCAAGGCCGGGACGGAGGCAACGAAAGCTGCGCCGGCCGCAAAGAAGAAGGTGCCGAAAAAGAAATCGGCTGCGGCAAAGAGCAAGTAATTGCGTATTTGCGGCCGGGATTTAGAGGCCGCGACAACAAGAAGGAGATCTTCGCACGTGAAAATTCATTTGCGCTACTGCGCGGCCTGAAACTACGAGCCGCAAGCCGTCAGTTTGGCGGCCAAGATCCTCGGCAAGTACAAACAACGCCTGCAAGGCTTGGAATTGCAGCCGTCCAGCGGCGGGTGTTTTGAAGTTTCGGCCGACGACCAACTGGTATACTCAAAGCTTAAGACCGGCAACTTTCCCGACGAACAGGTGATCGTCGCCGAGATCGGCAAACGGCTGTGAACGCACGGCTCGCGCGTCCGGCGGCCCCGAGCCATGAGGGCCAGCAGCGATGAAACAATTCGAACCGGTGTTGCTGGTCGTCTGGCTGCTGGCTGTTGGCGATTGCCGGTTGCCCGTCTGTCACGCGGCTGAAGACGCACGAGCGGTGATCGATTCCAGACTGGACGGCTGCCATGCCGTTCTCGCGGACTTCTTTGCTCGGCACGAAATCCCGGGTGCCGCCGTGGCGATTACCAATCAGGGACGCCTCGTCTACGCCGAGGGGTTCGGGTTCGCCGATGCAGAACGGCAGGCCCCCGTAACGCCGGCGAGTTTGTTTCGCATCGCCAGTGTGTCCAAACCCATTACCGCGGTGGCGATCATCCAACTGGTCGAGCACGGCCAGTTGTCGCTGGACGATCGCGTGTTCGAGATCCTCCAGATCGAACCCCACTTGACCGGCGAGCACTCGTTTGACGAGCGTCATGGCCGGATCACCGTGCGGCACCTGCTGCAGCACCGCGGCGGCTGGGATCGCGACCGGTCCGGCGACCCGATGTTCCAATCTGTGCGGTTTGCCGAGCTGTTACAGGTGCCGGCCCCAGCCGAGCCCAAGCACATCATCCGCATCATGTTGGGGCGACAGCTCGACTTTGAACCCGGCGAGCGATATGCGTACTCGAATTTCGGTTATTGCTTGCTGGGGCGGGTGATCGAAGCCGTCACGGGCTTGGGCTACGAACGTTACGTTCAGGCGCAGGTCCTCGCGCCGCTGGGCATTCGCTCGATGCGGTTGGGCAAGACGCGATTGGAGGACCGATACGTTCCGAGCGAAGTGCGGTACCACGATCCGCAGCACGGACCGTCGGTATTCACCCGCGACTTGGGGCAATCGGTCGGGCGCCCCTACGGTTCGTTTTCTTTAGACGCGATGGACGCCCACGGAGGCTGGCTGGCATCCGCGGTCGATTTGGCCCGCTTCGCCGTCGCGTTCGACCATCCGGATCGGTGTCCGGTCCTCGGCCGCGCCAGCATCGACCAGATGTACGCGCGACCGGTGGAGTCGTCCGGCGGTGACAGCGATTCCAAGCCGGTGTATTACTCGCTGGGCTGGCAAAACCGCGTGCTGGATGACGACCAGCGGGTCAACCGCTGGCACAACGGTTCCGTGCCCGGTACGACGGCCATCCTGATCCGCCGGCATGACGGTTGCAATATGGTGGCGTTGCTTAACACGCGTTTCAGCCCGCGCACCCCGGAATTGATGTTGGCAGTGGACCGCATCCTTCACCAGTCGGCCAATGCGATTGTTGCGTGCCCGGAGATCGACTTGTTTCATGCGCCGCCTTGATTGCGTCTTGTGTGCAGCTCGAAACGCCGCACAAGCGGCATAAGCCGCAGCGCGCCGTGTCCGAAGTTGTGGCTTGCCGGCCCATCTGCCGGTCCAGCTGCCGGCCCCTCCAGCGTGCACGCGGATCACATCATCTGCGGTCCACATCGCGCAGTATCTCGGCCAATGCAAGCCTAGCCCCTCAAGCTGTGGGGGGTGGTTCCGGCACCTTGGGGCACCGTTCGCCGGGCGTCGCGTGTTTTGCTGCTTTCTTTTGCGTCTGACGGCCATTAGAATGTTGGGACAGTATTTTGGATGCCGAGCCGGTCGTGCGCTGGGTGCCCGCCGGCGGCAATTGCGTTTGGGTTGTGTTTCTTGAAAAAGGAGATGAAGCTTATGAAAGTCCTGCATCAGTGGGCGGGCGCAGCCTTGTTGCTGTGCACCGCCGCCGCGTGTGCAGCGGCCGAGGGGTTGACCAGCGGGGTTCCCGTGGGCGATCCGATCGGCAGCTATACGGGCGTCAAGAGCGGAGGCATCGACGACGGCGTCGAGGCCGGCAAATCGTTGTGCTATACGTGACGGCTTGGCGGCCGTCCGGTCGTCTTGGCATTCGCAAAGACGGCTGATGACGCCTTGGCCAGTTTGGCCAAGCAGATCGACAAGCTTGTTGCAGACAACCAGGAAAAGAAGCTCGCGGCCGTGATCAATTTCACCGGCGAGCCGACGGATGATTACAAGGCGAAAATCGCCGAGTTCGCTACGAAGCACAACCTGAAGAACGTGGCGTTGGTGGTTACCCCCGACGCCGACCGCATGAAAATCAACGACCAGGCGGAAGTCACCGTGATGCACTACAAGGGCAAGTCGGTGAAATCCAACCACGCGGTCGCTGCCGGCGGCTTGAACGCCCAAGCCGTCAAAGGCATCGTCGAGGGAGCGAAAACGATCCTCGAGTAACGGCACCCAGCCGAATCGTTTGGCGTCTATCCGGCACGCCCTGCGCACAAGTGCAGGGCGTGTTTTTTTTGCACTCGCTTCAGCCCACCAGGAACACCGTGTGGGAACGCGCGCCGTGAGCGCCGATCACCAGCGCCTGTTCGATGTCGGCGGTCTTGGACGGGCCGGACAGAAACAGGCCGAATCCGGGCTCGGCAAAGGACAGCCGCTGGTAAGCCTGATGCATGTTGTCCACCAGTTCGGCGGCGGGCATGACGAGTGCCAGATGCTGCGTCAGAAAGTACAGCACGCGGTGCCGAACGCCCTCGTCGGTGAGCCACACGGCCGCGTTTTCCGCGACGCCGAATCGGCCGGGCGCGACGAAGAAATCGACGTCCTCCAGCTGGTGCGGGTCCGTCGCGTCTTCGATCCGAACATTCGCTTTGCGGATGCCGTCCACCAGCGAGCACACCCGTTTCGCTTCCGCATACGCGGGCAGCTGTTCCAGTTCGCGATTCACTTCGGCCATGTCGGCCGCGCGCACGGCTCGCCCGCCGACCGCTTCCAACACGGTGGAGAACTGGCCGAGGCGATCCGGGAACGTCGTCCAAGGCTGGTCCAGATTCGGCAGTTCGACCGATTCCAAGGTGGTGTTGCGCAGAGCGCGAAGGATCTCAGCTTTGCTGCTTGCGGCCATGTTTCTTCTCGTACAGTTCGCGGAAGCTGTGTTTGGGGAATACCGGCAATTCGCGATGCTTGCCCCAGGCGTTGAGCCGGTTGTAGACCAAGAACCGGGGCATCCAGGGCATGAACCAGCGGGCCATCTTGCCGGACAGGTTGTACAGCCAAGTGTGGCGGAATACGATGCCCGCGGCCTTCATCGCCAGCCGCTTTGTCCACGGCAGCAGGTGCATCCGCACGATTTCGCCCCGCCAGGTCAACAACTGCTGTGCCAGCGGGATTTTGACGGGACAGACCTCGGTACACGATCCGCACAGGCTGCAGGCATAGGGCAAGCTGTAGTTGTGCTTGGGATCCTGCAAAGGCCCCAGGATCGAGCCGATCGGACCGGGGATCGTGTTGTCGTAACTATAGCCGCCGCTCCGCCGGTAGACGGGACAGGTATTCATACAGGCGCCGCAACGGATGCATTTGAGCGATTCGCGGAACAGCGGGTTCTGACGGATGCGGCTGCGGCCGTTGTCCACCAGGACGATATGCAGCTGGCCGCCGGGAATCGGCCCATGGAAGTGCGAGGTGTACGTCGTGATCGGCTGGCCGGTGGCCGAACGGGACAGCAACCGCAGGAAGACGGACAGATCCCGGGCGCGGGGCAGCAGCTTCTCGATGCCCAGACAGGCGATGTGCAGGTTCGGCAACGAGATGCCCAAATCGGCGTTGCCTTCGTTGGTACAGACGACAAAGCCGCCGGTTTCCGCGATGGCGAAATTGACGCCCGTAATGCCGGCATCGGCGTTCATGAACTTGTCCCGCAAGTGGGCCCGCGCGGCTTCGGCCAGATACTTGGGATCCGTCGCCCCCGCCGCGGTGCCCAAGCAGCGATGGAACAACTCGCCGACCTCTTCCTTCTTGATGTGGATCGCCGGCAATACGATGTGGCTCGGCGGCTCGCCTCGCAACTGGACGATCCGTTCGCCCAAATCCGTATCGATGACCTCGATGCCGTGACGCTCGAGGAACGGGTTCAGGTGGCACTCTTCGGTGAGCATCGACTTGCTCTTGACGATCCTCTTCGCGCCGTGTTCCTGCAGGATCCGCAGCACGATCTGGTTGTGCTCCTGGGCGTCGCGAGCCCAATGCACGTGCGCGCCCTTGCGCACGGCGTTCGCTTCGAATTCCTCCAGGTAGTCCGGCAACCTCGCGAGCGTGTGCAGCTTGATCTGCGATGCCAGGTCGCGGAGCAGCTCCCACTCCGGCACGGACTGGGCGGCTTTGTCGCGTTTGGCCCGGATGAACCACAACGCCTGGTCGTGCCAGCCGGTCCGCTGGCTGTCCGCGATAAACTCGGCGGCGTGATCGGCGTGATTGCTTCTGGTCAGTGTCGTCATGGATCCAACTCCAACAATCTCAAGCTCGGCGGCCGACTGCAGGCATCCGCGTCTCGGCCAGTCGCGGCGATGCCCGTCTCGCGTCGCGTTTAGAAGGGCGGCTGGCGGCCCGCAAAAATCTGCACGACGTGCATCACATGGATGTTCTTGCGCTGGCGGCGGATCAGCCCGTCCATGTGCATCAAGCAGGACATGTCGGCCGCCGTCAGCACCTGCGTGCCCGCCTGTTCGTGGTCGCTCAAACGATCCAATCCCATCCGCGACGATACGGCCTCCTCGTTGACGGCAAACGTTCCGCCAAAACCACAGCATTCATCGGGCCGGCTCAGCTGGGTCAGTTGCACGCCGTCCAGCGACGAGAGCAGCTTGCCGACTTTGTTGAACGGCGGCGCGACGATTTCGCTCGGCTGTCCCAAACGCAGGCCGCGATGTCCGTGACAGCTGTTGTGCAGCCCCACGCGGTACGGAAACCGGCCCTCGATCCGGTCCACCCCCAGCACGTCCGTCAGAAACTCGCAGACTTCGAACGTCTTTTGCTTCAACTCCTCGAATCCCGGGCGGCCCGCCAGATAGTCATCATAATTGTGTCGCACCATCGACACGCAGCTGCCCGAAGGACAAACCACGTACGGGTAATCCTTGAAAATCTCGTAGAATTTCACGGCCACCGGACGCGTGTCTTCCTTGCAGCCTGTGTTGGCCATGGGCTGGCCACAGCAGGTTTGCTGGCGCGGAAAGTCGATCGCGACGCCGTGCTTTTCCAAGACCTCGATGGTGGCGAATCCGATATCGGGGAACAACTGGTCGATGTAACAGGGGATGAAAAGCCCAACTTGCATGGCGGTCCTTTACGGCGAGACCACGCCGGGCGGAGTGCCGAGGCGTATCGAGCAGTATAACGCGGACGCGAGCTGCTTCGTAGGGCACATCTCAGGTGGAACCGCTGATTTTGGCGGCGGCGCCAGATGGATCCTCTATGCGACCGGCCGGGTTCGTCCGGCAATTGCGGATACCATCAACGCGGACGCGCGACCTTGCCTCGGTCGCGGCGTTGCCGCTAAGATCAACGGGTAGAAGTTCATTGCAGGCAAGCATGGTTATTCCTTTGCCGGACGAACTTGAGACCGGCTTGAGCGTTCAAGAGGTCGCACTCCATCTGGCGCTGGGGTTGTTTCTGGATCAGCGTGTGACATTAGGCCAGGGCGCGGCGATTGCCGGGATTTCGCAGAGCGCATTCCTGCGCGAACTGGGGCGACGGCGAATCCCTGTTCATTATGAGGAAAGCGACGCACGGGCCGATATTCGCCTAATTCCGGACGGCGTGGTCCGGCGCGCGTGGCACGGCTGACTAGTGCATCGTCCAGGCTAAAAATGTGGGTAGCCGAACTCGCCAGAGTTTGGAATACGGAAGTCTTGCGACTTCCGCTACCCGAAGATTAAGCGTTGACACGGCACTAGCGTCCGTTGCGTTTCGGTTGTTACTGTCGTGGGCGCATTTTCATCTGCTTGTACCCCCACGAAGATCCTGCTAGAATCGACTTGTCCGAGCCCCATGGAAAACGTCCGTGGCCAAGCATCACGCCAACAAAGAAGTCAGCGACGCGATCGCCTATGCTCTGTCCCGCGGCTGGCGGTTTGTAAAGGGGTCGGGTCATCGCTTCGGCACGTTGTTGTGCCCGCGAGCCGAGCGCAGCGGTTGCCGTGTGGGCGTCGCTTCAACGCCGCAGAACCCGAGTCAACACGCCCGACGCATTCGTCACGACGTGGACCGCTGCACGCATCAGAAATAGGAGAATCCCCGTGATTTGGCAATTCACCGTTCGTCTCAAGGACGTCGACGTGATGACGGACGATCTGATCGAGAACCTGTTCGCTGCCGGATGCACCGACGGCACGCCAGCGAGTTCCAATGGATCGGCCTGGATTGGTTTTGACCGCGAGGCCGACACCTTGGACGCCGCGATTCGCTCGGCCGTCAACGACGTGCGCTGTGCGGGCTGCACCGTTGAACGCGTCGAGATTGAACAGGAAGAACTCCGTCAGTGGCAGACTGCATGACGGTGGCAGCGGGGGCCCTGCGATATGCATGTTGTTTCCTCTTCTCGAACCGGAATCGGACAGCCTGCGTTGACTGGCTCGCCGTCGTCCGGCTCCAGACGCAGCAGACCCTCCGGGATCCGCTTCCCAGCCTTGTCGGCGTGTGGGGCGATACCCTCATGTCCATTGAGGAACGGACATGCCGAGTCGCCTCCGCATGCCGGTCGTCTCGCTTGACAAGCAGTGCATAGAAGCCACTCGTATCAACGAAGATCTCACGAGCCATAAACCACCCGATCGATCTGGTCGTTGGTCAGCGATTCACCACGGACATCGGCAAAAGCAAACCAGAATGCGCCCCCCGTGCTTCTTTTGCCGGACGGCACTGGGACAGACTGGACGCCGGCGCGGTCCCGACTCTATTTTCGTAGTCCTTTCTTGTCCAAGTGAGGCTGTTGCCGGGTGTCCATAAATCTCTTTTCACGTTCCTCGTCGAAGGTTCTGTAGTGGCTAGGTACGTAGGGCCGTTACCATCGCCTGATTCGCTCCAGCATTGTCGCTTGGATCCATCAACACGTTTTATGCGGGGGATTGTCCGATTTACGGCCTGAGTGGTCCCCCGTGGTGGAGATTGCGAATGAAAACCGTTTCGCGTTCCGGCAAACGCGCGAGACGATCGCGGCGCGACCGTCTCGGGCATTCCAGCGACCGGCATTCAAGCAGAACGTCGTCACCGGGCCGCGACGATGAAGCCATCCATCTTCGAGACCAAGATCGCGGTTCCGGGCGAGTAGGGTTGGGGCTCTGCGATCTAGGACGAAGTTCGTATTCCCTGGTGCCACCCGTTTCCTCTGGTGGTGTCACAATATTTGATCCGTGTCCAATTGACCCCCGGCCCCTCCCAGAACCGGACGCGCGCGGTTAACGCATCCGGCTCCCCACCAGCACCTGCGGGCGAGCCGCCCGTTGCGCGGACGCCGGGAAACCGCCCAAAGTCCGGCGCTGTGTCCGGAAAGCGGCGCGTTCGTCACGCGTGCTGGCTTCGACGCCTTCCCTGCACCGGCATTACCCGGCTTCGATCCACTCGATCCGTTGTCGAGCTTCAACGGTACTTCGCATCCTTCGGACTCCCTGTTGTCATTTGCCTCCCTTGCTTGTGAGGCTTGTCGGGCATTACTCGGACGGGCATGATTGGTCTTCATGTTGCGTCCAAGAACTTCAGGGCCTCACTGGTTGCCTTGCTGACATGATGTGACACGCGAATGGGCCTTCGACTCCGGGTCTCCGATCACCGCTCGCCATGACGCGGCACCGATGTTGCCTTCAGGCATGAACACACCCTGGGCAGGATCCGACAGATACAAAGATTTCGGAGCTCAATACCATTCACAGCCGGACGGCTACGCCCGGTCCATTCATCCTCGCGTCCTTTCTGTGTACGCTTCAACGCTGGACTTCGGAGGAGTGCCTGGTTACCACCCACTTTGCCGCCCTTATACCAACGCTGCAACACTCGATACGGAGCCTCTGGCTAGGAGCTACTCCGGCGGGGTTTACACCCGCTTGTCAACAAACCATTTCCAGTCCGCACGTGCATTGTGTTGTTATGCGTTTTCATGGTTCGATGTGGCCACCGCTTCGAGCACCATTAGAATGTTCGACCCAGTAATTCGACCCGCCTAGCCCGCGTTCGATCCGTATTTGTCGTTCAAACGTCGGCGCGGTTGCGGGTACGCGTCGGAAGCCACCATTATCCTGCACGATGCGATCGAGCAGTGCTTGGGTTGCGGTAGCGACATGTCCTGCGCGATCGCCGAGGTGAATACGATCATCGCCTTGGCGCGCGGCCAAGTAGTCGAATTGCTGCCGGAGGAGCCCATACGTTCCAGCGTGCCGCGCAGCCCGGTTTGTTTGAGCAAAGCCAAATCGGTATCGTCGAGTTTATCGAACATTTCCCCCGGAAGGTCAACGTCGGCGAAAGGGTCCAACACTTCAAGTTCCCGTTCGCCGGGGTGGTGCCGAAAAAAGCATACGGTCAGATGCTGATTGTGAGCGTGAGCAAGATAAGAGCGGAAGAATCCGCAGATTCGGAGCAACCTTCCTGATGTTCTCCAAAAAAATCCCCTCGCAGAGTCTGATCTCTCGATCAAGGTTCGCGAGGGGCGTATTCCGTAGATTGTCAAACCCAATACGGAGTACTCAACTATGGATCATCGCTTGCTCTTGGCCAGCGGCTTTTGGTTGTTTCTTCTTCGGATCGATAAGGAACTCGCCGAAACGGCCCGCCAGAAGGGGTGCCCCTGCGGGAGTCGCCTGCATTGTGCCAACTATCCCCGCAAGCCGCGCGGCGGTCCGACCAGGGATCTCGCCGAGGAATACGCCCTCCGGCTGAGCTTCTGCTGCCAACGCGAAGGTTGCCGCAAGCGGAAGACACCACCGTCGGTGCGTTTTCTGGGCCGCAAGGTGTACCTGGGCGCCGTGGTCGTGTTGGTCGCCGCGATGCGGCAGGGAGCGTCCCCCCACCGAGTCCGTGTGCTGGCGGAGTTGTTCGACGTCGACGCCCGGACGATCGTTCGCTGGCAGGTCTTCTGGCGCGAGGAGTTTCCACAGACCACGTTCTGGAGGACGGAACGCGGACGTTTTCTGCCGCGGATCGTGGCCGCCGCTCTTCCCCTGGCGTTGCTGGAAGAATTCCTCCGCCATGCCGCTGACTCCGATCAGGGCTGGCAGCGGCTACTCGAGTTTCTTTCGCCGATCACGGTCACCGGAGGCCTAAAAATCCAGCTTTCGCGATGAACAGCCAGCCCCCGCAGAAGATGCCTCTGGAAGCATCGAGCGGGCTAATCAACATGGGTCTCAACGTCGTTTCTTCCACCTGTTGATGAGGAGATGTTGATGATCCAAGGACCTGATCGTTCGACCCCCATGTTGTGGGCCCGCTTCCGCTTTTCCGTGGTCGGCTCGCTGTTGAGTTCGCCCCCGCCACGCGGAGCATTAAACGAGGCCCTCCAAGACTTGGCCTCCAAGACCTGGACGCATCCGGCCAGCGGAGCCCCGGTCCAATTCTCGGCCGTGACCATCCAGCGCTGGTACTACACCGCGCGACGCGAGAAGGACGACCCGGTCCGTGTCTTGCGACGCGCCGTGCGCAAAGATTGTGGCCGGGTGTCCCTGCCCTCGGCTCTGGCCGAGCATCTGTTCCGCCAGTACGGCGACTACGACCATTGGACTTACCGGCTGCACTATGACAACCTGGCTGCCCGTGTGAAGGCTGATCCTTCGCTGGGGCCGCTCTGCTCGTACTCCACCGTGCGGCGGTACATGCAGGCTCACGGTCTGCTGCGCAAGCGGCGGCCCAAGGGCAAGGGCCGGCTGGGCGAAGAGCAGGCGGCGCGGCGCCGCGAACGTCGCGAGGTCCGCAGCTACGAAGCCGAGTACGTCGGCTCCCTGTGGCATCTGGACTTCCACCACGGCTCGCTCAAGGTGCTCACGCCCCGCGGCCAGTGGCAGCGTCCGCTGGCCCTGGGCATTCTGGACGATCACTCGCGGCTATGCTGCCATCTGCAGTGGTACCTGTCGGAGACGGCCGAGGATCTCGTGCACGGCCTGTCCCAGGCGATCCAGAAGCGGGGCCTGCCCCGAGCCTTGCTGACCGATAACGGCTCGGCCATGATTGCCGAGGAGGTGACCGAGGGACTGTTGCGGCTGGGGATCGTCCAAGAGCTGACGTTGCCTTACAGTCCCTACCAGAACGGCAAGCAGGAATGCTTCTGGGCGGTGCTGGAAGGCCGCCTGATGGCGATGCTGGCCGGCGTCGGCAAGTTGACCCTGGAACTGCTCAACCAAGCCACGCAGGCCTGGGCCGAAATGGAATACAACCGGGCCGTGCATCGGGAGATCTCCTGTTCGCCGGTCGAACGTTTCGCCCAGTCGCGCGACGTGCTCCGCGAGAGCCCTTCGAGCAACTCGTTGCGGGACGCGTTCCGTCTGCAGACCTGTCGGCGTCAGCGTCAGAGCGACGGGACGATCTCGCTGGAGGGCGTGCGATTCGAGATCCCGGGCCGCTATCGTCACTTCCGCGACGTGTCGGTGCGTTATGCCCGCTGGGACCTCCGCCGGGTCGATCTGGTCGATCCGCAGCACGGAACCATCCTCGCTCCGCTGTATCCACTGGACCGCCAAGCCAACGCCGATGGCCACCGCTTGCTGTTCCCCTTGGACACGCCCGGCGTCACCGTCGCCGATCGCCCGCCAGTAGGCCGTCAGCCGGAGCGAAAGCCGCAGGGCAAAGTGCCGTCCGAGCAGGAGTTGCCCGAGCAGGAGTCGCCCGACCAGAAGCCTTCCGAGCGGAAGCGTCCCGAACCGGAACTGCCTCCGCTGCTGAAACAAATCCTGGACGCGTATTCCGCGACCGGAATCCCGCCCGCGTACCTGCCGAAGAACCCGCCTGCCGAACAAGGAGAAGTCCGATGAATGTCAAGAAGTTGTTATCGCTGTGGGGACTGAAATGGAACCCGTTCTCGCCGGAAGTGCCCAGCGAGGGGCTGCTGGCAACTCCGAAAATCGAGCATTTCGCGTGGCGTTTGGAGCAGTTGGTCCAGGAGGGCGGCTTCGCGCTGATCGCGGGCGAGTCGGGAACGGGCAAGTCCGTGGCCCTGCGGATTGTCGCCGAACGCCTGGCGGCCCTGCGGGACGTGGTGGTCGGGGTGCTGGAGAGGCCGCAGTCCAAGACGGCCGACTTCTATCGCGAACTGGGCGAGGTGTTCTCGGTGAAACTCAGCCCCTCGAATCGCTATGGCGGCTTCCGAGCGCTTCGCGAGCGGTGGCGTGTTCATCTGGCCTCGTCTCGCATCAAGCCGGTGCTGCTGATCGACGAAGCCCAGGAGATGGCTCCGGAGGTGCTCAGCGAACTGCGGCTGTTGTCCAGTGCCGACTTCGACGCCACCTCGCTGCTGACGGTCGTGCTCGCGGGCGATGGACGGCTGGTGGAACGGCTGCGGCACGAAGACCTGATTCCCTTGGGAACCCGCATCCGCACGCGATTGAATACGGAAGCCGCCTCGCGCGAGGAACTGTCCGAACTCCTCGACCATGCCTTGGCCAAGGCCGGCAATGCCAAGCTCATGACGGCCGAGTTGAAGGACACCTTGGTCGATCGGGCCGCCGGCAACTACCGCCTGTTGATGACCATCAGCGGCGAACTGCTGGCCTACGGGATGGCCCAGGACGCCGCCCAACTCGACGAGAAGTGCTTCCTGGAAGTCTTTCAGACCGCCGGCCCGCGCCCGACGGCCAAGAAGAAAGCGAGGGTCTGAAGATGGTCCTGAAACGTGATGAACCGCTTCCCGTCGTCCGCGTCGCGGAGATCTCCTGCCAGGACCGCCCCCAACGCTGGCTGGTCGAGCAGTTGTGGGGAGCCTCTTCAGTCGGTCTGATCGGCGGGGCCCCCAAGTGCTCCAAGACGTGGCTCGGCTTGGATCTGGCCTTGAGTGTGGCGACCGGGACGGCCTGTCTGGGCAAGTACGCCGTCCCGGAGCCGGGGCCCGTCCTGGTCTATCTGGCCGAAGATGCCCTGCCGATCGTGCGGCAACGCGTCGAGGGCATGGCCCGGCATCGCGGCCTGAATCTGCAGCAGGTCGAGATCCACGTAATCACCGCTCCCACGCTGCGGCTCGACCGCGACCAGCACCGCAGGCAACTCCTCCAGACGGCCCGACGGCTCCGGCCGCGGCTGCTGCTGTTGGATCCGCTGGTCCGGCTGCACGGCATTGACGAAAACAACGCCAACGAAGTGGCCGGGCTGTTGGCTTACATTCGCGCTCTGCAGCGGCAACTGGACCTGTCGGTCATCCTGGTGCATCACACGCGGAAGAACGGGGCCGCTGGCATTGCCGCCGGTCAGACCCTCCGCGGATCCAGCGACCTGCACGCTTTCGGCGACTCCAACCTATACCTGAAACGCAGCAAGGATCGGTTGCTGTTGTCCAGCGAGCACCGCGCCGCGCCCGCTTCGCCGCCGGTGTACCTGGAACTGGTGGCGACCAACGCCCAGACCGCCCATCTGGAAGTCGTCGCGGAGCCCCACGACCACCAGCCCGTCAGCCTCCTGGAGCAAGTCCTCTCGCTCCTGGCCGATGGCACGGTGCTGACGCGTGCCCGGCTCCGTGACCTGCTGGGTGTCAAGAACGAGCGGCTGGGGCAGACGCTGGAGTCCCTGGAGCAAGCTGGGCGGCTGCGCCGCACGTCCGCCGGTTGGCAACTGGCGAACTAATGTCCGGCGACCGTTCCCGTTCCCCCTATAGAGAAAGAGGGAACGGAACGGTCAGAACGCTTCTTGTCTCACCACCCCAGTCCTGCGCTCCCCCCGGAGGAAAATCATGCCCGGAATCGACTTCCACAGGCTCCGCCAGGAGATCACGATGGAGCAAGTTCTGACCTTACTCGCCTTCGAGCCATCTCAGCGAACAGGCGACCAATGGTACGGAGCTTGTCCCTTGCATGATTCCAGCTCCGGCCGTGCCCGCTACTTCTCGGTGAACGTGGCGAAGCGTCGCTACTGTTGCCACAAGTGCCGCAGCCGGGAAAACCAGTTGGAATTGTGGGCCGCCTTCACCAAGCAAGAACTGCACCCAGCCATGATCGACATCTGTCATGCGCTGGGACGAGAAGTCCCCTGGATTCGACGTCGGTAACCGGCTCATGCGGATCTCCGAGCCCGAACGGAAAGCGGAACAGAGATCAGAAGAGGCCACCGGTACTCCGACTTCCCGTTACATCGCCAACGCCCCTATCAAATATCTCGACCAAACGCCTGTCGATTATCGTGGTCGCGCTCAATTGCCAGTTATAATCGAAATGGTCGGTCGAAAACCTATCGATGCCAATATGCTGAGCGACGCAAGGCCAAGTACGGCAAGAATTGCCCCACGTGATAACGGAGCGCGCCTCAATACGATGGCGGCCGAAAACACAAAGGCCGCAGAGGTGCACCAAGCCTGTAGCATTGGAACGCTCATTGCCCCGAACCAAGGGCCAAGTGAAATGGCAATGGCAAAGGTGCCAAGCCAGCCAAAGACAAGTCCCGTCATGAATGCGCATGCGGAAGCGAGCCAAACCGGTAGTCGCTTAGTGGCCCCGAAAACGAACGCTATAGCTGGCGCAGCGAGGAGTGCAAATGGAATGCAGTAAACGCCGAACGGCACCAGGTCGCCGCTTCCGAACCAACCATTAAGAGCAACGGCGATGATGCCCGCCGCTAATGCAAGGGCAAATGTAGCGACCATCGTGACGAGAGTGCGCGACATCGTCATTGCCTCAGCGAAGTCGTGGAGGGAAAACGCATAACGTTTCGGATCAATCGGCGGCGACAGGTGGACCTGCCACAACGCCGGACGCAACCGCCGCTCGATTGCATCCGTTGGTTCGTCTGCATCGTTCGTCTGCGGTCTGCGACCGCACGGGCGACCGCCTTCCGTCGCGACGGCGATTATCGTACCGCGCACGGGACGCGACGGCAAGTATTTTTTCGTCGCGCGCCGTCGCGCCGAGGTTTTTCGGTCCCGGCCAACCATCGCCGGGATGGCCTGGTTTGGCGCGCGGACGCGCACGTTTTGTCGATTCCGGCAATGCGATAGCGGACCGACGCGAACGAAGCGAACGATCATGGGAACCGAGGGATCTGGTCAACGGAGGTTCTGCCGCCACGGCGGAGCTTGCCTCCGTCGAGCGATGTTCAGCACCAGAAACGCGCCACGCGAGAGCGTAGCCCCGCCACCACGCTGCTTGTCAGCGTGGAGCGGTGTTCAAGCGACATCGCCGCCGCTGCCAATCTGCACGTCGAGTGCCGCTGCCGACCGAGTGCCGAAAAAACATCGCCCCACCCGGACAAGCCGGGATGGTGGCGGGGGGCGGGGGAAGGACACGCCGTCTGGTTCTGAACATGGCTCCACGGTGGCAAGCACCGTGGTGGCCGGCGGGGCCGGGCAGATCGCCCAGACGAACGGTGCCGTTGACCGGGCGGCGGCCAATTCACGAGCCATTGAAAGTCGACGTTACCCGCCGCTCCGGTCGAACGGATTGTTATTTGCGTTTGCCCGGTGAGCCTCCGCCAGCGTCGGTTGCAGTGTGGAATCAGATTTTAGCAGACGAGGACGACGCGGCAAAACGTTTTCTTGTTGAGCAGCAGCAACAGTTCACGCCGTAGCAATCGCAGTGCAATCGTCATCATCGCAGGGCGTAGTGGCGGCAGCACGGTATGGGTTCAAACATTAGAACTGCTCTCTTACCGCCGTCGTGGCCGAAACGCTTTCCTTATCTGGCGAGGACGTAGCAGCGGAGTCACGGCGTGTGTTCAAGTTATCAGAAGCGAGAGCAACCGCCGCCAACACGAAATCGGCCTCCCTTTCTTCCGTCTCCATCCGAGCGCCGGGACCATCGCAAATAACGATGGCGGTAACGGGGCCGCCGCCAACAAACTATGATTTC